>Ga0209537_1000579_pt1 | contig 44453 bp, 42 predicted proteins | sample BioPla4DNA1_FD_187698 | JGI IMG/M metagenome (GOLD analysis project Ga0209537, IMG submission 187698) | Biogas fermentation microbial communities from Germany - Plant 4 DNA1 (SPAdes) (version 2) | ecosystem: Engineered > Bioreactor > Anaerobic > Digestate | place: Bielefeld, North... | reverse complement strand
CCTAAAATGGGACGCAACTGACAAAGTCAGGAAAAAATTTAACCTGGCATATTTTGCCGGAGGTAACAGACTCGTTCCTGGCCAAGCGAAGGTCAACGGCCAGTTTCCTGGCCGCGCCTTCGAGCTTCCAGCCCGCCGGTACAGATATCCGGGGCAGGGCAATGGCCAGAAGAATACCGAGTAATGCCAGGGTTACGAACAATTCAATAATAGTAAAGCCTTTCCGGTTTTTTAAAATGGTCATTTGAAGGAAAAATCAGGCTAGATCTATTTCTTTGCAGAGATATACATCCTGGATAGCATGCAGGATCTCAATGCCTTCTTTCATTGGTTTCTGGAAAGCTTTCCTGCCGGAGATAAGCCCCATTCCACCGGCCCTTTTGTTAATTACAGCTGTTTTTACAGCCTGCTGAATATCATTTTCTCCCGAGGGGCCGCCGGAATTAATCAGGCCTACCCGTCCCATTAAACAATTTACAACCTGATAGCGGGTCAGATCGATGGGATGGTCCGAAGTAAGCTCAGAATACACTTTTTTGTTGGTTTTGCCGAAGTTCAGCGCAGTAAAGCCGCCGTTGTTCTCAGCCTGTTTTTGTTTAATAATATCCGCTTCAATGGTGGCTCCCAGGTAATTGGCCTGGCCGGTCAAATCTGAAGAAGCATGATAATCCGTTGAATCTTTTTTAAAGGCATCATTGCGCAGATATGTCCAAAGGATGGTGACCAGACCAAGGGAATGGGCATAATGGAAGGCCTGAGATATTTCCTGTATTTGTCTGTTGCTTTCCTTCGAGCCATAATAGATCGTGGCTCCTACGGCAATGGCTCCCATTTCAAAAGCCTGGTCCACACTGGCAAAAAGAACTTGGTCATATTTGTTCGGATAGGTTAAGAGTTCGTTATGATTGATCTTGAGAATAAAGGGTATTTTATGGGCATATTTACGGGCCACGCTGCCCAAAACCCCGAGTGTGGAAGCAACTGCGTTACAACCTCCCTCAATGGCCAGTTTAATAATGTTTTCCGGGTCAAAGTAGATGGGGTTGGGGGCAAAAGATGCGCCTGCCGAATGCTCTACTCCCTGATCAACCGGAAGGATGGAAAGGTACCCCGTACCGGCCAAACGCCCGGTTGAGAACAAAAGCTGCATGTTTCGCAGTACGGATACGGGCCGGTCGGAGGCAAACATTACTTTATCGACGAAATCCGGAGAGGGGGTTATGAGTTGGTCTTTAGGAACGGTTTTGCAGGAATGGTTGAGCAGGTAATCCGCTTCTTTTCCCAGCAATTCAGTAATTTTGTCAATCATCATGGCTCCTCCTTTTATGTCAGCCTTTTTTCTAAATGCATAATCCTTTAATAACTAGCTTTACGATGCTAGTTTCACTGTCATATATATTTCTATACTGTAGAATAATTTCCTGCCTTTTTAAAAGTTGCCGTTTAAGGTAATGCTTGGCTTCATATTAAGGCCCCTGCTTTCCGGACCATTGTTCCGGGAACAACCGGCAAAACACGGTGGCACCTTAAATCCTGCCTGGAGGTATCGCCGGTTATTTGAAAACCGTCCGGGAAAAGGTAAGCGCCGGGTTCGAGGAGCAAGCCGGAGGACAAGATTTCTTCCCGTAGATAAACGCGCACCCGGCCGCCCGAGGGGTGAAAAAAGCTCAAGCTTCCTGCCGGAGGATATAAGTGGACATTTTTTTGAAAAACTACTGTCCCGGCTTCAATTCCCAGATCATTTTCAATAACCAGATTGCTCTTGAGAATAACCTGCTCCGCGGAAAAAAGGGCACCGCCGTCATTTTCGCTGTTTAAGATTAAGGCGGAAAGATTGGGATCGCCCAGTGAGACGGCACCTGTTCCTATGTGGCGGTCAGCAATTATTTCTCCGCTTTCTTGATCATACCAGCCCAATGCCGCGGCGTCCGTACAACCGGAAGACCCGGGAATGGATTGAAATTGTACAATAATCTGCTCAGCAACAACCCCTATTTTTCCGGTAGAGATTATTTGTACCTGGCGAGAGCCGTCTTCCTGATCAGTTGCACTCACATTTATCCGAATATTTCCCCCGGCAAAAAATATTTCCCCGTCTCCACAGTAAAAGGGATCGTGTTCCGCCAGTATGCCTAAAGCAATTTCAATTCCCGTTGTGGCAAGATAATAAGCCTGCAGACCGTCCCGCTGATTGACGGTTATTCTTAAATCCGTGCCGCTCAGATCCATTAGGGAGGTGCCCAGCATAAGCAAAGCGGTGCAGATCAGGACGGCAAATACAAGAAAAGAACCTTTTTGTGAGCGAATAAAGCCCATTTCCATCACCTTTTTTAGCGCATGTTCTGCAGGCAAACAGCGGAGCGCACTGTAAAATTGTGTCCGTTTTCGATTCCCTCAATTTTAAAGGTAAGAATTTTTTTTAGTTCATCCCAGTTCATGACAAGATTACCGATACTGTAGGCAATTTTATTTTCTGTATTGTTAATTAAAATGACGATTTCATTGTTTTTTTGCTTTATTGTATAAACAGCGGCATCTCCCGGGAGGCGGTATTTTATTTCCCTGCTGCTGATGAGCTGCAGCGTCTCCGCGTAGCGGAGTTCCCGGATGATAAAATCTGTTGCTATGCGCACATTTTGTTGCAGATCGAGGATTGCAGTGCCGGCTTGAAAAATGTTTGTGGAGAAAAGAAACAGGCTGAAGAAAGTACCTGCAAGAATGGCAAGGAGAGCAATAACGACGAGAGTTTCGAGGAGTGTAAAGCCCTTTTCAGTAGGTTTGGCCGGGAAACCGGCGCAGAACTTATTCTTTTCACCAGTGCTCTTTATGGACAAAGGCAGTAAATTTAACAAGCTGCTTCCCCTCCCCCTGGACGATTCCTACCTCCAGGCGCAGTCCATTGACCTGATAACCATTCAGCTCCAGCGTATCGTGGGTAATGTTATGATAGCATGTAAAATCCTCAAAGCCCTCCGGAACGACGGGGATTCCATTTAGCTCCGCCTCTTTTTCAATTAGCTCTTCATAGGAGCATCCGAGCAATGTTTCCATTTTCTCCTGGGCAAGCGCGGCAGCCTGCGTTGTCTTGCCGGCTTGCACCGAAGCAGCAAGGCTGCTGTTAAAAAGATTAGTAAAAGAAAGAAGGATAATACTAAGCAGTCCTATGCTGACTACAACTTCTAAAAGTGTCAGCCCTTTTTCCCGGGTACAGGGCTTGTCAGATTTAACTTGCCTAAGCATATTAATTGCTCTCCGTAAAATTAAAGATAGAGGTTGAAAATGCTGATAAGGGGAAGGAAAACGGACAGCATGATGCTGCCGACCAAGAGAGCGAGAAAGAGAATTAATGCGGGTTCAATTAAAGAGCCAAGCCTTTCTGCTGCATAGCTGACTTCAGCTTCATATACCCCTGCGGCACGGTCCAGCATCTCTTCCAACCTTCCGGCCTGTTCACCAACGCTTACCATCCCGATAATTAAAAGGGGGAAAAAACCCGCGGCTGCAAGGGTTTCCGTAACCCCTCCCCCTTTAGTAAGGGAATCCTTGATTTCATTGATGCACTCGCTGAAAACGCTGTTGTTAATTACGTTTTTCGCCAGATCCAAAGCCTTTAAAATATCCACTCCGCTCTTGAGCATAGTCCCGAAAGTCCGGCAAAACTGTGCCACCATCATCTTGTAATAGAGACGGCCAAAAAGAGGTATACGCAGCCTTAGACGATCCCGATAATAAATACCCTTTTTCGTTTTTAATATCCAAAGAAAAACCAGGTAGCCGGCTACGCCTGCGAGGATTACAAAATGCCAGAAAGCTCGCAACCCCTTTCCAATGAAGATCAGTACTCTTGTCAGCAGGGGCAGCTCTGCCCCCAAACTGTTAAAAGTCTCGGCAAAGGCCGGAATGACAAAAGCCAACAAAAAAGCGACTACTCCCAGGATAATAAGCAAAACGAGTTTTGGATAGACAGTCGCGGTTTTAATCTTTTCTTCCAGATCGTACTTATTTTTAAAGTATACGGCCAGCCGCTCCATGGTTTGCTCCAAGATCCCGGCCGTTTCTCCTGCTTCGACCATCCCTGTAAAAAAAGGCGAAAATATCCCCTTTTCCTTCGCCAGTGCTTCAGTTAAGGAACTGCCCTGTTCAACGCTGCGAGCTGCTGACCTGATCCCCTGTTTGAGCGGAAACGATTCCGTTTGCTCCGCAAGGATTTCCATGCCCGACAATACGGGAATGCCCGCTGCCAGCATGGCTGCAAATTGGTGGCAGATATTCATCATATCCCTGCTTCCCGGGCGCTGTTGCAGGAAAAAAAAAGATCTTGCAAGTTCAAATATTCTCCGCGCAGCTGCTGCCAGCTTATGGCTGCGCGCTGCAGGAATATCTCGTCCGGGGGCAATACTTGTTCGCGTTTTGTCAATGTTCTCCCTTGACATGTCACCTTTAACCTTTTCTTATGCTATTTTAAAAAATCAACCTTATCGGAATGCTGTTAATCTTTATCCTGCTTCCGGGAAAGATGAGAAAAAGCTTATAAAATAATAGATTTACCCTCTGCAGCTGCTTGGCAATTCTGAAAAATAACTTTAGCTTCCTTTTCAATTTGGAATAGTTCTTCGTCTGTGCGATGGGTAGCATGATGGAAAAAAATTAATTGGGAAACGCCGGAGGCGCGCGCCAGTTTGATTCCCTCCTGCCAGGTTGAATGCCCCCAGCCAATCTTTGTATTATATCCGCTAGTTCCTTCATATTCCGCATCGGTAAAATTGCTATCGTAGATGATTACATCGGCACCTTGCGCAAGGTTTTTCAGGTAAGCATCAATGCAGGAGTAATGTTCCGTATCAGTAAGGTAGCAGCACGATCTGCCGCGGTAATCTATTCTATAGGAAAGGCCGCCGCCGGGATGATTGTTCTGCGCGGTGCTGATAAACAGGCCTTCTTCGATTTCGAGCCGGTCGCCGCTAAAAATATCGTTTAAATGTATCTTAGCCTTCAGCTCTTCAAAGCGCACAGGAAAATGGGGGAAAACCATTTGTCCGCGCATTAGATCGGCAAAGGAACGGTCAAGATTATTCGGACCGTAGAGATATAGTTCATTAGCCGGGAGATAAGCAGGCGTAAAAAAAGGAAAGCCTTGGATATGGTCCCAGTGGGTATGAGTAATAAAAAGATGGGCTTTGACTTTTTTTCTTGTCCCTACGAGATGGTTTCCCAGATTGCAAATACCTGTTCCCGCATCCAGAATAATTAGCGTTTCACCTGCTTCTACCGCCACGCAGGGAGTGTTGCCGCCATAAACCGATGTTTCTCTTCCTGGGACCGGACGGGAGCCGCGGACTCCCCAGAAAGTTATCTTTAATTTTTTTTCGCGCATAATGCAGTACCTTCCCCCCGACTTTTTTCCCTTATTTCTCTATTTAAGGAAAAAATTCGCCCGCTAAGGTGAATTTTCCTGCTTACGGAACATTTTTTTCATTTCAAGATACTCCGTTATTATTTTGCTCTAAGAAACGTTCTATAAAATCCAAATCAGCAGCATACTTTCTTACTTCATCCGCAGAAATTAGATCTTCTTTGTAGTACCCTTGAAGGGCCTGATCCAATGTCTGCATACCAAAGCGCATGCCGGTCTGCATTGCAGAATAAAGCTGGTGAAGTTTGCTTTCCCGTATGAGGTTGCGCACTGCCGGCGTGTTGAGCAAAATTTCCAGAGCAGCTAGGCGTCCTTTGCCGTCCTTGCGGCGCAACAGCCGCTGCGAGAGAACACCAGCCAGCGTATTTGAAAGCTGCAAACGTACCTGTTGCTGCTGATTGGAAGGAAAAACGTCGATAATGCGTTCCACCGCTTGGGGCGCGCTTGAGGTATGCAAAGTAGCCAGCACCAGGTGCCCTGTTTCTGCCGCTGTTATGGTGATAGAAATGGTCTCCAGATCCCGCATCTCCCCCACCATGATCACATCCGGATCCTGGCGCAATGCCGCGCGCAGGGCACCGGGAAACGTTTTGCTGTCGCTGCCGATCTCCCTTTGATTGATAATGCTTTTTTTATTTGTATGCCGGTATTCGATGGGGTCTTCCAGAGTAATGATATGGCAGGCTCTTTCCTCATTAATAAGATTAAGCATCGCGGCAATGGTCGTAGACTTTCCGCTTCCTGCCGGGCCTGTTACCAGGATTAAACCCTGGCTGCGGCGTGCCAGGGTTGCAACTGTTTCCGGCAATCCCAGGGAAACGAGAGAAGGGATCTGCCTGCTGACTACCCTTATGGCTAGCCCGACAGAACCCCGCTGGTAGTAAACATTAACGCGAAAGCTTCCCGTCTTGGCGCTATTGTATGAAAAATCCAACTCCCCCCTGTCTTCGAACAAGTCCAACTGCTCGCGGGTCAGGATCTGTCCTGCCAGCTGCCGCGTATCCTCCGGCTTCAGCAGCGGACCGTCCAGAGGAACGAGGTTGCCGTCTATGCGCAGCGTGGGATGGGCACCTGCGGTAAGATGCAAGTCTGAAGCGTTTCTTTGCACAGCCTCGTGAAGGAAACGGTGGATGTCTATTGACGATCACTCCTAGAGCAGCAGTTAAAGTTCATCGGCGTAATATATCCGGTCTGCTGAATCTTTGTCTTTGTTATCAATGCTTCTTTTTAAAATCAAAACTTTTGCCGTAATCTCAAAAGTATTTGTCCCGTCGCGGGCAGCAACCATGGTCTCAATAAAAGAATTTCCTGATACGGTAAACAACAGATCCATTGCCATATCGTCGGAAAGACCGCCCAAAAGTTCTTTGACCGTTCCATTTTCATACTGAATCATGATTTTACCATCTTCAAGATAGATGCTGCGACAGTTTTCCCTTTCGGGAGGTTCTTCTCCGACTTTAATATAGTCGGCAAATTTAATTTCATTTTCAATCAGCGTTCTGGCCAGTCGAACATTCTGCTGCAGGTTTGCCTGGCTCGCAGCAACAGCAGATGACCTGGCGGCATAGACATAAAAAGTATAACTTACTCCCAGCACCAAGAGTAATATGGCAAAGGCCATGACGAGTTCCATCAGGGTCAGGCCTTTTTCATTGCAAAACAATGATGAGAATTTCACTGTTGCTCCTTTTTGCTGATAAAATCCTCAAAAAGTACATAAAACTTAAAATCCTCGTAAAAAACGACAACAGTTACCTTATAGCCATTGACCGGGGTTTCGTTTAATGAATAGTTTACTTTTTCATAATAAAAGCGCCTTTCCTTGGGGAGGTTTTTGTCAAACAGGTTTTCATACTGAGCAACCCATTCGTTATCATTTTGCAAGCCATCCTCCGGCGCGGCGGAAGTATTAATAATATGGCCAAGCTGCTCAATCTTTTCAGTACCCGCAGCGATGGCTTTGCTTTTTTCCCCCTGATAAAAGATATTGGTAAAACTCCAACCCATCAGCTGCGTAAAAGCGGCTACAACCAAAGACAAAACAGCCATGGCCACAATAACCTCAATCAAGGTCAGGCCTTGTTCGGCAGATTTACTCTTTTGCCTGCGCATCATTTTTACAACCTTTGCCATTTTCCGACGGTGCGCCAATCAGTTGTTGATTGTACGGGTTCTCCGGTTCCCCAATCGAGAAGTTCAAAAAAGTCCATGTTCATAGAATCATCATAATAAATTCTTCCATCTCCCAATACTTTAATGCTCTTTGCTATAACGGCACCTTTAATTTTTCCGCTGCCTTGTACAGTTAAATCCGCATGCGGGGCATAAAGAGCCCTGACATTGGCATCCGCAGTTCCGCTTACAGTAAGGGTATTTCCCCCGGTTACAATGTGGCCGACGATACCGCCCGAATTAGCAATAATAAAATTTGAATTTAATGCATAAATAGAACCGACAAATTCAGTATCTCCACCAATAGTTGGAGTCCCGCCTCCGGCATAATACATTACAACATCGTTATAGTGTCCATTTGCATTGATTTTCCCGCTGCCATTTATATTAAATGTATCTTCCACATATAAAATCAAGCGGCCTTGCCCTGTTCTGTTGACCTTTATTTTTCCATCGCCTGAAACACTCAGGTTTTCTGTACGAATTAACAGATCTTCCTCCCCAATATTAATAGTTAGTTCGTTTGACACATTAATTCTATTGTAAAAACCGCTTTCATTTATTTGAAATCCACCCTCCGGAATATGCCGCCAACCAGCTTCCATTACTCCTTTTGAAGGAAGATCTGGAAATTCCGGAAACTCCGGCAGTGGGAAGCTCCGGGTAGAGGGCAAAAGCGCACTGCCTTTCGGCAGATTGCCGGGGCGGTTCGTAGCATTAATTACGGTTGCCGGATCTCCCCCAGCTCCGATGTAAAGCAGTCCATCTATCGCAGTAGACCATGTTAAGGTTACACTGCCAGGTTCGACGGAATTAGTTCCCGTATTTCCGACAATTTGTGAACTGCCGGTTAATTCAATTTCTCCCAATGAAAAAATCATATCCAGTGGCGGCACTTGCCCGCCGCCGCCGCTAACGATGCCCGCGCTCTCTTTAAGTTGTTTTACGCTAATGAGAAATCCTAAAGAATTCGCCGTGGCCTGACTTTCTTTAGCCCCGGCGACATTCACGATCCCGGTAGATCTAATAAAATAATTGTTGTCATCCCTCTCAATTTCAATTTTTATATTATAGTCACCGGTATCAGTCCTCGAAAATGCCGTATCAGACAGTTTTCCGTAAAAAGTTACCGGAGGGTTTTCAGGCGATAGGTAGTCAGGGTTGTCTTGCAATAAACCGACAGCCAATTCAACACCTGATTTGGAATAAAAATATGCCTGAGTTCTGTTTTCGTCTCCTTCCACCTGGATTGTACCGTTTGTACTGGCCTGCCAAAGCGCAATACCGGTTATAGTAATAACCAAACCAATAATAATTGCCATTCCCATGGCAATGCCTTTTTCATTTTTTAACAACATTTAAACCAATCCTTACGGTTTTTTCTTCTTAATTATATCGCATAAAGGAATAGTAAGGAAGGCGCTGATGACCGCTGCGGCCATTAGTTCAACGAGAGCGAAGCAGGAATTGTTCGGGAGGAAGTTACGAAGGGGGTGCAAATAAAACCCCCTCCTTCCCTCTTTTTATCTTATATCTTCTTTTGAAAGTTTAATCAGCCATACTTTAAGCCATGCTGTTTTGGAAAAATATCAGATTCCGGGCCTTTTTCTATTGAGTTGGGGAAGCAATTAAAAAGCAATAAGACCATATTTTGAAGCAAAAGAACCGTCCCCGCGCTTCGCCCTTCGCCTAGCTACCGCCACCGCCGCCGCCTGGCCAAGTAATAGGTAATGATTTTTTGCTTAAGTTTCCGCTCCAAGTTTTATTAACAGTTACAGTACCTCTAGCCGTTGTCACATCGGTTCCATTAATGCTTATGCCATATTTTGCGCCATCAGGCCCTTCAGGCCACACTTGCAAATAATCATCAGTCAATTTTTTTATTACTGCGTCAGCGTTACCACTAAAATTAGGTTCTGAAGCGGTAAGCATCATAATAGCCCCATCAATTGTCCTCAAATTTGCTTCAACTGCAGCTCTATTTGCTTTTTCCGTCACATTGTTGTACACCGGCACCGCTATTGCCGCTAAGATCCCGATGATCGCCACCACGACCATCAGCTCTACCAGAGTGAACCCTTTTTCGTTCCTGTGCGCTTTGCGCAAAAGAACTTTAAACATAATTTTTGACCTCCTTGCAGATCTTGGTATTGGAGGATCTACCTTGGTTAAAAAGGTATTTCCTTCTATATTAAGTTATACCGTGAATTTTTTATTTTAGACACAATCCGATATATTTTTTAATTATATTTGTCCGATTCCTTTGGGATCTTTTCCCTCTATCAGTCGAAAGAGCTCAACGGCCTGATCGATGTTTTTACCCCCATTCTTGAATACCCATTTTACAAAAATACGGTATCTATTCTTACATTAACAAGTCTTTTAAATTAGACGACCACGCGAATTACTTCTTCCAGGGAGGTAAGACCCAGCTTTACCTTGTTAAGACCGTCACGGCGCAGGGTAACCATGCCTTCCTGTATGGCGGCCTCTTTAATTTCTTGGGCGGAACGCCGCTCCAGGGTCAGGCGGCGGATATTTTCACTGAAAATGAGCAGCTCATAAACGCCGGTGCGTCCCTTGTACCCGGTGTTGTTGCAGCGGATACATCCCCTCGGCCGGTAGAGGGTTACTGTCTTTTCCCCTTTTTCCAAAGGAAAGTCCGGAACGTTTGCCAGCAGATCGTCAATAGGTATTGTTTCTTTTTCACGACAATAAGGGCAAAGGAGGCGTACCAGGCGCTGGGCTACGACGCCGACTACTGACGAAGCGGTTAGGTACGGTTCAACGCCCATGTCGCCCAGGCGCGTGATGGCACCTGCCGCATCGCTGGTGTGCAGCGTGGCAAGAACCAGATGGCCGGTAAGGGCTGATTCAACAGCTATTCGGGCTGATTCATGGTCCCTGATTTCTCCCACCATGATCACGTCCGGATCGTTGCGTACAATGGCGCGCAGGCCGGAAGCAAAGGTGAGCCCTGCCTTCAAGTTGATCTGGATCTGGTTAATGCCGTCCATCCGCCGTTCGACAGGGTCTTCCAGGGTAATAATGTGCTTGTCGATGGAATTAAGAACTGCCAGAGTTGCGTATAGGGTAGTGCTCTTTCCGCTGCCTGTGGGGCCTGTAACCAGGATGAACCCATAGGGAAGGTGCATAATCTGCCTGTACTTTGCCAGCTGATCCTGAGGAAAGCCTATCTCCTCCAGGGTGAGAAGGCGGGCATCCCGGTCAAGGATGCGCAAAGAAATCTTTTCGCCATACGCTGAAGGCAATGTGGCAGCACGAATATCTACTGTACGGTTATCTATTTTCATGGTCATGCGCCCGTCCTGGGGAAGACGCCGCTCCGCGATATCCATACCGGCCATTACTTTTAGGCGGGTTATAAGGGGCGGATGCATGCGGCGGTGCTGCTGCATTACTTCATGAAGCACGCCGTCAATGCGCATCCGCACGCGCATGCCCTTTTCCAGGGGCTCAATATGGACATCGCTGGCTGAGGAACGCACCGCCTGGTGCAGAATTTGATTGGCAAGCTGTACGGCAGGCCTTATTTCTGCCCCTTCCGTTACCGTCAGTTCTTCCGGAATCTCTTCTTCCTCCTGTTCTACCTCCATAGTAGACCGGACAAACTGTTCTATTGCTGCTGTTAATTCACTGTCAGGGACGATAACAGGCTTGATTTCATAGCCGGTAATGATCCGCAGGTCATCGACCGCGATGATATCAGATGGATGTTTGAGGGCAACAAGAAGTTTATTATTTTCAAAACCAATAGGAAGGGCATTGTAGCGCAGTGCCAATTCCGGTTCAATGAGATTGGCCGCGGCGCTGTTTATATGATGCTGCTGCAGGCTAATAAAAGAGATGCCGGCCTTGTGGGCCAGTGCCCTAGTAATAGTTTCTTCAGTACAGAAACCAAGCTCACAAAGAGCCTGACCTACGAGAACACGGGACCCCTCCTCGCTTTTATCCTTTTGATAGCGCAGGGCTTCTTGAAGTTGCTCCGCTGAAATATATTTTAATTCTACAAGAAGATCACCGAGCTGTTGCTGAGCAAATCCTTTCAAAAGAGACACCACCCGTAATTATGTGCTTGAAACGCCAACCAAGCCTAGCGGCTGAAAAACATGCTGACTTTGATGACAATGCTGAGCATGGTATTTTCTTGCATTGTATAGATCTCAATATTGTCGACGCGAAATGCCCTTTCGCCTTCCCGCATTGTGCGCAGCAACTTAAGCAATGCCTGGAATGATCCCTCAAGTGATAGTTCCAGAGGTATCTCCACGTAGGCGTCAGTTGGTTTCTCATCATTAAAAGACACCTGAAGCAAACGAATTCCGTTTAAAGTTGCAATCTTTTGCAGATGCTGCATTAACTGATACCTTGTAGTTTCCTCAGGTATAAGATTTTCAAAAAGCTCCAGCCGCTCTGTAAAGTGTGGGCCCTCTTTCTCCAATTTTCGCAGGAGAAGCAGGTATTCCTGTTCCTCCGCCAGGGCTTGTTCTTGAAGCTGAAGGTCTTCCCGCAAAGTATTTAAGTAATTCAGGCGGTACAAAGAAAGAAGCAGGAAAAGAAGCAGCATGATTATCAATATAAAGAAGGGAAAATTTTGGCGCATAGTAAACTTCTGCTTCACAAAATTAAGGTATCTCCTTCCTGCTGCCGCCGGCTTCTCCAGGCAAAACAGCGGCTGTTATTTCAAACTGGACCCCAAGGCGTTCCTGGCTTTCCGTTTCTGCAGAAAAATTAAAGCGAACATTCTCCAGTTCATGAAGCGTATTCAGCCGCTCCATTACGGAGGCCACAGCATAATGGCCGGGTGCAATACCCTGCAGGGAGAGTTCGCCCTTATCGCCTTCGTAAGAAACAGAAAGTGTTATAAGCTGCGCTTCAGGGGATACTGCAAAAGCAAGGGCCGTCAGCAATGCGTTCCAGTCGGGTTCTGTACCAATGCTTTCTTCCAGCATTTTTTCTACTGTTTCCACTCGTTCCTGCATCTTTGCATATTCCTGCAATGAATTAATTTTTTGTCGGAGCAGGGACCTCTGTTGTTCAATTATCAGTGCTTGATTATTGATACCCCGTGCTGCGAGCGCGATAAAAACATTGAGTAGAAAAAAAAGCAGCATAAGGACAGACCCTGCCAAAAGAAGGGTTATTTTTATTCTGGCTGTGCGCAGAGCAAGTTTTTGCTCCGGAGGCAAAAGGCTGATCGTTTTCAGTTTTTATTCCCCCAATCCGCCGCGGGCCAGGGCGAAACTGACGCCATAATCAGCGCTTTCGTGAACAAAGCCCGCGATATTGTTGGGTGCTTTCTTGATCAGTTTAAGGGGGTCGATAAGAGAAACGGGAAGGCCGAATATTTCTTCAAGCTGACCGGGAAAACCGTTGATGCGGGCTCCCCGTCCCAACAAGATAAACTGCTCCACAGCAGCTGCCCCCGACTGAGCCTGATAATACTGAATTGAAGAGCGTATATCTCCCAGCAATGTTTCAGCCCAATCAATAAAAGCTTCGGGGAAGGGTTCTCCGGGAGCAGCTCCGGCCTGTTCCACGACTTCTTCCAGGGAACAGGGCAAATGTTCCGCCACCTCCTGTAAACCGGAAGAAAGGTGTCTCGCCAGGCGCGGCATTTCCCCCATAGTGATCAATAAATTGCTCGACCCATTGTTAAGGCAGAGCAGCGCGGTGGCACCGTCAAGCCGCGAAGAAGGCAGCAGTTGAATGAAGGAAAGAGAAATTACATGGATATCCCGGACTGTTAACCCTGCCCGCTTGCCTGCTTGTAGAAAATTGTTGATCATCTCTTTGGGTGCTACCACAAGGAGCACTTCCAGCAACTTATCCTTGCCCTCGCCGGAAGTTCCGGTTACAGCAAAATCCATAATAGAATGTTCCAGGGATATGGGGAGGAAGTCCCGGGCTTGGTAGCGAATCATCTTTTCCAGTTTTTCTTCAGGCACCGGGGGAAAGTTGGCAAAGCGAACAATAACTTCCTGATTGGAGACACCAAAAATAACATTGCGACTTTTTATTTTTTTTTCTTTCCAGAATTGCTCCAGAGCTTCTCCCACTACCTGAGGCTGCAGGATGAAGCCGTCTTTTACCGCTTCTGCAGGGAGAGGAGCACGTCCCCAATTCAGCAATTCAGGAGCACTTCGCCTGCCCTTCAGCTCAACGACGCGGAGCTCACCGTAATCAATTTCCACCCCGGCCAGGCGGTTCGGAAAAAAAATACCCATTAGTCTACTCCTATTTGTACATTTTTACCTGGAAATAAAGCGTGCCAGGGAATCGAGGCCTTTATGCAGGAGGCGGGATACCTGACGCTGATTGGTGCCTAGTTCTTGAGCTACCTCCCTTTGCGTCAAGCCATGGTAAAAGAGAAGACAGATTACCCGCCGCTGCAGAACGTTCAAGTGCTGCAAGGCCTGGCGAAGCAGGATCCGGTCTTCAATAGGCAACTGAAAGCTCACATAATGCATGCTCCGTATCTGTGCGATGTCCAATTCATCGAAGGGGACACGCCCGGCCTTCAGGGCCTCCCGGACTCCTTCTTCACGAATATTGACTGCCGCGGCGATCTCTTGCAAAAGGGGAGGGCGGCCTTTTTCCTGCAGGAGTTTATCAGCGGCAGCCAAAATGCTTTTTTGCAGTTCTGCTATCCACTTGGGACGGTCAAAAGATTTTTTCCGGCGCAATTCATGCCTGATTTCGCCGGCGATATAAGAGGAAGCATAGGTTGCAAAACGGATGCCGCGGGAAGGATCGAAGCGCTGCACAGCCTTGAGCAGGCCTTCGTAACCGGATTGCAGCAGGTCCTCGTCTTTCCCCTCCCCGGAGTAAAGGCGGGCAAAATGGTGTACCAGACCGCTTCCGGCCTCGATTACACCATTTAGCTTATCTTTATTTTTATCTTGAAGATAGAGCTGCACGGCCTTTTCCAGATCGGGGAAATTACCCCGTGTGTTTTCTTTAAAATGGACCGCCAAGGTAGTCATCACATCCCTTGGGTTATTACAGAAAAAATCGGCATATAAAGTGCGAGAAGCATACTTCCTACCAATAACCCCACTACGATAAGCATGATCGGTTCAAGCATGCCGGTTAGACCCTTGGTCATGACAGCTACCTCCTCTTCAAAAAAATCGGCAATGCGGTTGAGAAGGTCAGGCAGGGAACCGCTTTCTTCGCCGATAGAAACCATCTGGGTCACCATTGGCGGAAAGACGGGGCTTTCTCCCAGGGGGCCGGCGATACTTTTTCCTTCCTGGACTTTTTCGGCAGCTTCCTTTGCCGCTTCTTCAACCAGGCTATTTCCCGTAGCTGCTCCTGCGGCTTCCAGGGCTTGTACCACAGGAATTCCTCCGCTGAAAAGGGTAGATAGGGTCCGGGAAAAACGGGCGATTACTGCCCGGTGGAACAACGGCCCGAAAAGGGGAAGACGAAATTTTAAACGGTCCCATTGCTGTTTGCCCAAAGGGCTGCGCAGATAGGTGCGAAGCAGTATTGCCAAGAGGAAAACCGTCAGAAACCAGAGATACCATAAACTGCGCAGGGAATTCGACAGCGCTACGACTATTTTGGTAGGGAGCGGCAAGGGGGTCCCCGGCGGGAAAAAACCCATAAAAAGCGGAACGAGGAAAAAGAGCATTCCTAGTAAAAGGAGAACAGAGAATATGCCGATGGCAGCAGGATAAAAAGTGGCGGAGCGTAAACTGTCCCGTAAAAATTTATCTTTTTGCAGCTGATCAGCCAAGCGCCCCAGTGCTTCTTCAAGAGTCCCCCCTACCTCCCCTGCTTTTACCATGCCGCTGAAGATGGAAGGAAAGATATGGGGATAAGCGCTGATGGCATCGGTAAAGCTCATTCCGCCTTCTATATTGCGGGCAATCTCTTCTAAAATCCTTCCCAGCCCTTTGTTAGTCGTCTGAATGCTGAGCGTAAAAAGAGAGCGGGTCAAAGGTACGCCGGCATCCAGCATAGCTGCCAGTTGGCGGCATAAAAGGCTCAGATCCCCTACCGAGGCCTTGACTTTTGCTTTGAAAGCATTCTGGAAGAAAGAAGGCTTAATTTCGACGATATCAATGACAGTATGGCCGATTTTGCGCAGGTTGTCCGCAACTGCATATTCATCCGCTGCTTCTAATTGTCCTTTTAAAAGTTCGCCGGTTTTTGTAATTACTTCATAAGCAAAAAGGGCCAATTTATCTCACCGCCATGAAAATGCTACTTCCCGGCAGGCAGTATTTATTTGGAAAGGCCTGCAAGGGCAGCCTTAGCCGCGCCAGGAGCCGCTGCGGGGCTTTAGGCCGGGCCCTCCGAAGCCCAGCAGCCGTTCCATTTCAGAACGGTCTACACAATATTCCAGGGCAACCTCCCCTGGTAAGAACAGGAAAATCAAGATTTGTAAGTTCCCCGTTAATCCGGGCCTGCGGTGGAACCCCCGCGGTAAGATGCAAATCCGAACCGCCCTGCTCGACTGTTATGCGGAGCAGTTGATCTGTAGATACGGAATAAATATCTTGTTGTTTATCGCCCGGTAGCTTGTTTGACGACATGAAGATAACTCCTTTTTTATTCATTTTTCTTTTCCTACCGACCCGAACGGGGTGCATTGATAATTTCTACCATGTCGCGTACCAACTGCACCTTATCAGGTGTTTCCTCCACCCAGAGCACATAGTAAGGATTTTCATTATCTCCTGAAAGGTTGTCGGAGATATGCATTCTGCTGCTCGAAATACCGGTAAGCTCCGCGAGAAGCTCCCGCCTGGCTGCCAAAGCACTCCTTATGCCGGAGGAATCTACAGGCACGCGGATACGCCGGCGTGCCCCGTCGAGCAAGTCAAGGGCTTTATAAACTTGTTCCGTTAGATGATGGGGGCAGATAACCAGCAATTCGCCGTTAATTTCCGGATAGTTAAAGGTCAACGTTTTAACTCCCTTAAATACGGCCATTTCATTTAACCGCTCAGCAGCATCCAGAGCGCTAATATTATTGAATTGATAAATAAAAATATGGGGCAGTTGTTCAGCGTTTTCCGGGAGATCGACCGCAGCAATAAGTTCCCGGGCAATTTCCAGATTGGAAGACGGGCCGTAAACCCAGAGAAGGTGTGCTGTTTCGTCATAAAGGATATATTTTTCGGCGATGCCTGCTTCCTTAAGGAGAAGTGTCATTTTTTCCGCATCCATAAAATTCAGTCTGAAACTTGCCATATCCAGCTTTGTTTCCAGCCCTGCATTTTCCGGCCGGTCCAGGATAGCTATCAGTTCCTTCAAGCGTTCTACTGCAGCCGGCGTCCCTTGGACCCAAATGGTTTGCGGGTTAACCGGCAGGGTAATAACTTGAGCAGAAAGAGCGAGTTCTTCGATCAAGGGTTTAATTATTTCTGCATTTAAATACAGAAGATCTAAGCGTTCCAGGGGAATGGATGTTTTCGGATCGGCATTCTCCGGGCGATCTAAGGCTGCAATAATTCCCCGCACCGCTCCCAGTTCCCGCGGCGTTCCCTGTACCCAAATGGTCCTGGGGTTCGTCTCCGGAGACAGAATTTTCAGAGGAATCTCCAGCTCGCCGATTAAGGCGGTAAGAGCAGGAGCGCTGATATATTTTAAATTAAACCTGGTCAAGGCCATTAGGTTAAAAAAATTTTCTTTTAATTTTTCCGGACGGCCGACCAAGATACAATCGCCATTTTCCAGATAATCAAAGCCCTCATTTTGCAAGAGTAGTTTCATGGCAGTCAGAGGTGTGACATTTTCAACGAAAAATGTCACTCTGACGGGGGTATCGAGCAGAATAATCGTTCTCTCCATTTTGATGGCCAGCGCGGAGAGAACATCTCGCAGGTCTGCTTGGCGCACATCCAAAATAAAGGAAGATGTTTCGCCTGATTGTTCAGCGTAATCCGCGGATAATTGCCCGCTAATGTCCTGGCCGCCGGCAGGGAAACATTTTGGTGCAGCCGGGAAAAGAAATAGTATCGCCAGTACCAGGGATAAAACATAAAAAGAAGGAGTTATTTTAAACGGGTTAACCGAACTGGATGACAGTTTAAATCACCTGCTTAATAAAAGAACTAATTCGTCGGTTTCCGAGACTATTTTTACTTTATCCTTGAAAATTGATTCCACCTTCCAGAGATCAGCTACTATTTCACCTTCGGTTTTCACATAAGCTCTGCCTCCAACTTCGATGATGGCGTAATCTTCTCCTTCCCCGTCCAAGAGAACGCCCATAAGTTGGGGAGGGGCTGCAAAAGGATCGGGGGGCAGCAGGCCTTCTTCACCAACCCGCTCCTCTTGGGGAAGAACTTCCACAGTTTCATCTTCAGCAGCGGCATTATCTAAACCGGCTTTTGCGGAAGATACGTCGTTTTTTTCCGGTGAGGTAACTGCCGGAGTACCGTTTTTTCCGGCAAAATGAGAAAACAAGGTTGCTGAAAATAAAATGATCAAGGCACAAAAAAGAAACACAAGTTTTTTCTTTTGCTTAATAAGATGAATGACATTTTTTAATTTTTTTTTAAATTCACATAAAACCTCCGATGTATGAAAAGGTTCTTTTAACATATTTCGACAATTGTTTTCTATTTCCTTCAAAATAAATTATATTTTTACATTAACAGCCTAAAAAAGGTTGTTCTTTTCTGAAAGTAAAGATAATATCCGCGCTGATTCTAAACTTTCCGGAACATGCTTTTTTAACGTTATCCAAAAATTTATAAAAAGTAGGAATTATTATTACATGCAGGAGGTTATTATATAGTAAAGTTGCTGTCGCCGCGGGCAGGGAACATTCTGTCGTACTGCGGGCTGACGGTACTGTGTGGGCGTGGGGCGGTAACAGCTATGGGCAGATTGGTGACGGGACTACCCGGAATCGTCCCATTCCGAGTAAAAAAAGAACTACAGGAGATTATTTGCGTTGCTGCCGGAGATGAACACAGCCTTGCACTGGATGCAAACGGTACAATCTGGGCCTGGGGAAGCAAATGGTCCGGTTACTTGGGAAATGATTCAACAAAGTCCAGTAATATTCCGGTAAAAGCTTTGTTGAATCTTAATGACGCCACTTAAAACGCGTAATATGTTTCCCGGATTACTTCCTGCAGGGTTGTTTCTCCCCTGGCGGCACGCTGCATCCCATCCTGCAGCAGCGTTTTCATGCCGCGGGAGATGGCATAATTTCGAATTTGGCGCTCGCTTCGGGATGTCTGAATTAGATCGCGCATTGTTTCGTCAACCGGCATTAGCTCGTGGATAGCAATTCGTCCTTTAAAACCGGTGTAATTACAGTGGATGCATCCCCGGCCCCGGTAAAAGACCGGTGTTTCTTCTTCTGGGCAAACTTTCCGGTAAAGGGAAAGCTCCGCAGCCCCTGGACGATCTTCTTCCAGGCAGTGCCGGCAGTTCAGGCGGATCAGGCGCTGGGAAACAACTCCTACAAGGGCGGAATTGAGTAGGTAAGGTTCCACTCCCATATCCAGCAGTCTGGTTACGGCACGGGGCGCATCGCTGGTATGCAGGGTCGAAAAAACGAGGCGCCCGGTAAGAGCTGCTCTGGTCGCGATCTCTGCTGTTTCTGCATCGCGGATTTCGCCAACCATAATTATATTAGGATCCTGCCGCAAAACTGTTCGTAAGGCCGCGGCAAAGGTTAACCCCGTTTTGGTATTGACTTGTACCTGGTTAACGTTTTCTATTCTGTATTCAACCGGGTCTTCGACGGTGATTATATTTTTTTCCGGGCTGTTGATGTGCTTTAAAGTGGAATAAAGAGTAGTTGTTTTGCCGCAACCGGTTGGACCGGTTACCAGGATCATGCCGCAGGAGTACTCTAAAAATTTTTGGTAAAGCATGAGATTGTCTTCGTTAAAGCCCAGCGAATTGAGAGACATTAATAGACCGGCCGGGTTGAGTATGCGCAACACCATTTTTTCTCCGTGGATTAATGGAAGCGTAGAGACGCGAATATTGATCCCTTGCTTTCCTTCCTCCAGATAAATATTGCCGTCCTGAGGGAGCCTTTTTTCTGCAATATTCATCCCCGCCATAATTTTAAGGCGGGAAATAACCAGGGGAAACATCTCCCGGGAAAAGCGTTGCAAAAAATAGAGTTTGCCGTCTATGCGCAAGCGTATGTTCAGCCCTTCTTCCACCGGTTCCAGGTGGATATCGCTGGCGCCGCGGGCAATCCCTTCCCGCAGGAGTTCATTCACAGCTTCAATGGTGCTGTCTTGGGTTGTCTCTTGAGGGAAATCATTTTTTCTGTTATCCAGGTCTAGATACGCAGCTTTTTTTTTGCTCATCAGCCTCGCTCCTTAAACATATAGCAGATACCACTGCCAAATGGGCAAACCCCAGAAAATGGAGATAAAAAAGGACAGGGAAAGAAAGGGGCCAAAAGGTAAGGGATGCTGCCATGATTTTTTTTGAACAAATAGCAAAATTAGGCCGGCAAAAGCACCGAAAAAGAAGGCGAGAAAAAAAACGACAAAAACGAGCGGCCAGCCCGCCGCAAATCCCAGGACTGCCATCAGCTTGATATCGCCGCCCCCCATACCTCCTTTGCTCAGGACTGCGATAAGATAGAAAAGGCCTCCGCCGGTCAGTAGTCCGAGAATTGCTTCCTTAAGGTAGATCTCAGGATTAAGTAACTGCCAGGGGATACTCCACAACATCAGCATTAGGACCAGACGGTCAGGGATGATGCCCCTGTCCAGATCAATAAAGGATATAATTAAAAGAATACTGAAAAAAACGGCATATTTAAAGAATAAGGGAGAAAATCCAAAGTACATAAAGCAAAGAAGCACGATAACAGCGGTCAATAATTCCACCAGTGGATAACGCCAGGATATTTGACCTCCGCAGTAGCGGCAGCGCCCTTTTATATAAAAGAAACTTACCAGGGGTAAAAGATCGGGTATCTGCAGTTTAGTTTTACAGTGAACGCAGAAGGAACGGGGAAAAACAAGGGACATTTTGCGGGGAAAACGGTAGATAACCGTATTAAAAAAACTGCCCATTATTAGGCCGGCAACGAACAGTAAAATGTAATTTAAAGCCTTTACCGACAATAAGGCAGTCATTTTTTAAAACCAGTCCCTTTCTTTATTATCTAATACTTCTATATTCGGCAAAAAATAACAAAAACCTTCTTTCCAAACTAAAAAACCTTCTTTCTGTAAGAAGAAGGCAAAAAAATAACGATTTGATAAAGTTTTATTTCCAGCTGCCCCGTTGGCACAGAATAAAGAGAATCATCCTCTCCACATGCCGTATCAGTCTGGTAACGAAAAATTCCCTTTTGTTAAGGGGGCGCACGAGGATGGTATGCAGCCCCAGGCGGTTTCCTCCGAGAATGTCCGTAAAGACCTGATCACCAATTACGGCAACTTTCGCGGGATTGAGGTCCATAATTCGCAAAGCTTTGCGAAATGAGCTTCTTCTGGGTTTAACCGCCCTCCAAATTGCAGGAACATTAAGGGCTTTGGCCAAATCATCCCCCCTTTCGGAATGATTATTGGAGACAATACATACTTTAAAACCCCTGTCTTTTACTTCTTTGATCCATTCGAGCACTTCCGGGAAAAGTTCATTGTCGTTCCAGGGTACCAACGTATTGTCCAGGTCCGCGATAATACCGCGAATCCCTTCAGCAGCCAGTTGCTCCAGGTTTATATGGTAAATATTTTCAACAAATTGGTTGGGGCACAAATGTTTGAACATTACATTAATTATTTCCTTTCTCAAGTTCGCTATGCTGCCCTGAAAGTACCTTTTTTAAGAACAATAATTCAATAATTCTGCTTCGGACAACTCTTTTTCCTCGATAACCCTGTCTACAACTATATCTATTTTTTCTTTGAGATCTATTTCATATGGATTTACTTTTTGAAAGTCTTTTGTCCAGAATACCCTGACATTTGGTCTCGTGGGAAAACCTACAGTATTGTGAGTGACTATTCCGATTTCACCGTTGCTTAAACCGACGATAGTACCAATTGGATAAGCTGCAATGTGCCTGTAAAACTTTTGTAAAAAGAATAAATCAAATTCTTCTCCCGCGCCTTCCATAATCTCCAGGGCTTTATGGGGCGGCAATGCAGGGCGGTAAGGCCTGTCAGCGACAAGAGCGTCATAAACATCAACTATTGAACAAATCTTGGCAAATTTATGAATTTCTTCTCCCGTTAAATTTTGGGGGTACCCGTTACCGTTTGTGCGTTCGTGGTGCTGAAAAATTACAGCGGCAGAAGAAGCGTCAATTAGATCATATAATTTAACAAGATCGTACCCATAACGGGGGTGTTTTTGAATTTCTGCAAATTCCTCGGGAAGGAGGCGATCTTGTTTATTTAAAATTGACAGCGGAATCTTTGTTTTTCCCAAATCGTGCAGGAAAGCCCCCATACCAAGCTTATGAAGATCGCTTCGCGAAAAGCCCAGGGAAATAGCAGTAGTAAGGGCAAGCACTGCCACGTTAACTGAATGGGCAAACGTATAGTTATCTGCCAGGCGAATATCGGATAAGTTAACAATCAGGTTCGGATTCTGTAACAGCTGTGTAATAATATCATTGAGAACAGAATTTAATTCCTTGCTTGTAAAAAGCAGCGTGCGGAAATTTTTTTCCGGTTGTTTATTAATATCGTTAAGAATGCTTCTTACTATACATGTAGCTTTTTGTCTTGTTTCCTCCAGAACGATATCTTCAACGACAATATCAGGGATCCGCTTGTCCTCAATATAAATCGAAGGTACCTGCAGCTCCTGCAACTTTATAATATACTCGTTTTTTAAAAGAACGCCGCTGTTCAGAAGTAAAAAACCCATAGAATCATAAACAGGGCGGGCGACTTTCATTCCCGGTTGCAATAACCCGACAGGTACCTTTCTCATTTAAGCCACCTCTAATGGAAGAAATCGGGGTTATTCCCTTTATTTATACAGTAAAAAAGAAGAATTTTCAATACATATTAGTAAATCATCATCTTTCTTTTCTTGAATTCTATTTATTTCTTCTTTTTTCTTATTTATAAGCTGGAGATTGTAGTTTTAGATTCTTCTTCCCGCCTCCTTCAATTTTTTCTACCAGATTATTTTTGTTTTCATTTTCTTTCTTTTTTCCTTTTCCTTTCCCTTTCCCTTTCTCTTTCCCTTTTTCTTTTTCTTTTTCTTTCTCTTTCTCTTTCTGTGCTTTTCCTTTCCCTTTATTTTGTTGTTCTTTTTCTTTCTTTTCTTGTTTTTCTTCTTTTCTTTTTTCCTTTTCGGGATTTACCTCGAATTTTTCACTTGAATTTTTTCCTTTAAGGAATGCAGGATTTTTATTAAAAAATTTATCTAACTCTTCTTTTAAAATCACGGTTTCAGATTTTTTATTATTAGACGGCTCCTGTTTTAAAATTTTTTGGGGTTCGCCGATTACAGCTAGATTCTGTTTTTCATCTGAAGGGCTTTCCTCTTTCGTGCTTTTCTTTTCAAGGCCCGGAGGTGTTTTCTTTATATCATTTTTATACCCGTCAATATACTCTTTCTCATTAAAAAAAAGGGCAGGTTCAATATTTTTCAGCAGCGCGCCTGCACTGGCATCCGGAGGAATGGCTTCGCTTAAGTTTTTTTCTTCCAGAAAACCTTTTTCCTCCATCTCTTCTATTACAAGCAGTGTATTAACGGAAACATGTTTCTTTTTTGCTTCAATAACTTTTTCCCGTTCAATGGTATTTACTTTTAAATAGGCATCCACTCCTAGAGCGGCTACTTTATGGCCGGCTGACGCTTCCAATTCACCGCTGCCGAGGGAGTAGTGCTCGGGTGAAGCCAGGGATATAATGATAATATTTTCTTTTTGCGGAGACAAATATTTTTCCATGTAAGCTTTTTGGAGAATTGTACTGATTGCTTCCTCTATGCTCTTTTTTTTCAAGTCAAGGTTATGAAGAAATAATTTTCCGTCCTTATTGGCCCCTTCAATTTTAATGACTTCGGCACGCCTGTTTAGGTATAACAACAGGCTTGGATTGATGTCCAGCGCAACGTAGGCCTGGGTAATTAAAAAGGTGTGGAAGAACAGTATTGTGGAAAGAATAAATATTATTGAGGCAGCGGCAATAGCAGACATGAGATAATTTTTACTTTTTAGCTGCGGATAGGCAACTTCGACCTCTATACCGGGCAGATAACCTGTTTTACTCGGCACTTTTATAAATTCAGCGTCTGCGGTAAGTAATTTGGCCCATTTGCCATTATTCTCCAAAACGATTCCTTTAACCCTTTTCATTTAGGTAAAACATCCTTTCCCCAAATATAAGTCGCTAAGGACTCCAGCTCATTATGTGTTGAGATCAGTATCATTGCCAAAAGATATGCCCGCCATTTCCCCAAAACTTTCTTTTTTTCCCCGGTGAGAATTTGCATTTCTTTTAGCGGAAGCTTTTTATACCGATAGATGCGGCTGATTAAATCATTTTCGCGGCAGGTTTTCCGCACTATTTCTTTTAACTTTTCCCGGGTATCAAAATGCTTTGGAGACCCGCGAAGCAAATCTTGCAGAGAGAGCCCGAAATGTCCCAGAATTTCTTTAAAACGTTGAATTTCATAAGCTCTCTCCCTGTTTTCTTCCTCAATAAAAAAAGCTTCATAGGATTTTGCATTTTCAGTATAAAAGGAAATTTCGCCGGCATCAGGTACCGGCTGAGCGGGCAGTTCTTTGCGTTGCTTTCGAAAATAATCGATGAGGCTGTTTCTGATCAAAACTTTGGAAAAGGCTGTAAAACTTTTACCTAAAGCCGGATTATAACTGTTAATAGCTTTATTAAAAGCTACCAGTGCTATGCTCAATTCATCATCGTTCTGCCAGTCCAATTGTCTCTTGCATAAGAATGAGGAATATTTTAAAATAAAATCCTTTTGGGAGGCTAAAAGTTCCTCGCGAAGATTTTCATTTCCCTGTTGAATTTCTCGTATCAGAGCTGTGAAATCTTGCAAAACTAGGCCTCCTCCAATTCCTCCTCCAATTATAACTTACGTAAAAGAGCCATTTTTTAAGGGGTTGTTGTCAGCAGTTCTTTTTATTTATTCAGTTTCTTTAGATGCTTACTTAATCCTTCCGGCACAGCAAATAAAAAAGCGGTTTTAGAAATAACCGCCTTGCCGTTTTTTTTATATATACTTTTTGTGTATATAATAAGCCTACCGGGTTGCATCAAGGTGAAATTCATCGGATATTTTATAAAGGATCTTTTTTTCTATTCTGGAAACATAGGAACGTGAAATTCCCAATTCCAGCGCCACCTCCCTTTGGGTGTACCGTTTTTTACCTTCCAATCCGTAACGCATAATGAGGACTTTTCTTTCCCGCGCATTCAATTTCTTGATAATCCTTTTCAGCTTTTCGTCCAAAAGGACCATTTCAACGCGGTCCATTACTTCATCAGGCGAACTTCCCAAAACGTCTATCCAGCAAACCTCATTGCCGTCCTTGTCGACACCGATAGCTTCATGAAGGGAGACTTCCTGCTTATTCTTTTTTCTGGCCCTGATATGCATCAGGATTTCGTTTTCTACGCATTTTGCTGCATAAGTAGCCAGCCGCGCCCCTTTGGATACATTAAAAGTGTTAATTGCTTTAATAAGCCCGATGGTACCGATGGAGATGAGATCTTCCCTATCATCACCCGTATTCTCGAATTTTTTTACTACGTGGGCGACTAAACGCAAATTGCGCTCGATTAAAATATGCCGTGCATATTCGTTGCCCCGTTCCAACATCTGCAGATAATACCTTTCCTCCTGTTGAGAAAGGGGCTGTGGAAAAGAGTCGGTCGTAATGTAGGATAAAAGAAGCATAATGCCCCTTAAAACCAGGGCAACAGTCGCCAGCACAGTAAACATTCCTTTTACCACCTTTTAATTATTGGGGAAAGTAATTAGCTGCCCTATAATTATATGGCGATAAAAGGATTTTAGTGCGTGTCTCATATAAATATTCAGTTGTCCAATCCGGGCTTTACAGACCCCGCAGGTATTCCGGCCGGAGCATTCCTGTATTTCTGCTTTGAAGCATTTTGTCAAGCGTATTAATTAGATTATACTTGTCTTTGGGGAGCGTTCCTTTTAAAGGAAGGTAATTGGAGGCATGGTTGGCGCGAAAGATGCAGTTGCTTACTTCTAAGCTCTTCACCATCATTTTTATTTCGGCTAGAATCTCCAGGGGGGCGGGAAGCTTAAATTCGTTACGCCTTACTTTTGCCGCCATTGCCGTGCCCTCGCAGACCATAAGCGTTAAAAGCCCCAGGTAATGGGGATCGATTTCATTGATGAGCGAGGCTGTATCCGCGGCATGCTCAGCCATCTTTTCCAACCCTCCAAGTCCGTTAATAACCGTGGCAGAGAGAATGAGCCCTGCTTCCCTGGCTTTAATCCCTGCTTCGGCGATTTCTGACCGGGTTACCCCTTTGCGAATCCAGGAGAGAAGCTCTTCATTTCCCGTTTCCACGCCCATATAGACAATGCCCAACCCTGCTTGTTGAAGTACGAGCAGTTCTTCCCGGCTCTTATCAAGCAAATCCTGTGGAGTAGCGTATAACCCCACTCTTTGAAGTCTGGGAAATGATCCGTACAGCTTATCCAGGATTTTCAGCAATTTTTCTGTACCCATGACCATGGCATTGCCGTCTGCCAGGAAAACCCTTTCCACTCCCGGATACTTTGCAGATATTTCTTCAATATCAGCAAAAATATCCTTCAGCTCGCGCTCCCGAAATTTTTTATCAATAAAGGAAACACAAAATGTACAGCGGTTATGGGAGCAACCAATGGTTACCTGTAAAATAAAACTACCCGCCTCGCTGGGAGGTCTGTAGATTGCACCTTCGTATTTCACCTTTGACACCTCCGTTGGATTATTGTATGGTAGTCGGGAACTTTTTGAGTATTATACCACAGGATTACTTCCGGCGTAAAACTCATCTTTTACTTGCAGCAGCCGCCCGCTGTCAAAGAAATAAAGATATTTTTCACGCACTGGTTTTTCCCAAATTCTTTCAATGGCCAGGGAATAATAGTAGAGCTGGCGGGAATAGCGCAGGGCCTCATCTGCTTCCAATTCCGGGGCAATTCCGGTCTTGTAATCAATCAAGATAAAAGCGTCATTTTCCATAAAAATACAATCAATAACGCCCTGGATCAGGACAGGATCTTTTTGCTGTTCGTATTCTTGCTCGGCTTCCGGACAGCATGCTTTATCGCCGGGGCAATAAATTTCAGTGGCAGGGAGTGCCAGTGTAAAAGGGAGCTCCCGCCAAATTCGTGATGGGTAGGCCTGAACGAGTCTTTTTCCCGGCGATGTTGCAAAAAAGGCAGCTATTAATTCAGGATCAACAGCATTATATTCTTTGAGATTCAAATATTTTTCGGAAAGCAATTGCTGCAATTGTTGCCGGATTGCCTCCGCATTCAGCGGAGGTATTAGTTTAAGATGCTGCATAACGGTATGATAGGCTGTTCCTCTTTCCGCGGCGGTTAATTTGTCTTCCAGGAAACGGGGGCGCTTGTTTAAATATATAAAAGAGCCCTTTCCCCACGTTTCAGGGGCAAATTCCCCTTCATTTCCAACCAATCCGGCAGCGCGTAGTTTTGGTAATTCAGAAACGGAAACCTTGGCATAGCGTTTGGTAGCCCATAAATAAGGATATTGCCAGGAGAGGTATTTGGAGACCTTGGCAGCCGCTGTTTCGTCTCCGGATAAAGGGAGAGGCTCCATGCGGTAAATTTTACCCAAATATTCCTGACGCTCCTTATCTCCCTCCTGAAGGGCTTCTGTTTCTCTGTTAACTGCATAGGACACAATTTCAGAGGGTGTATAAAAAAATACATTCCACGATAGTATTCCGCTGTTGCCGGCACAGGCCGCATCCATGGCCAGCCCTGTTGTTTCTTGCAAATGTTTCAATTTTGGATGGCAGGCGATGGCAGGACCAATCCAATCCAAGAAACATTTTGCCCTTGCACGAAAATATTCAGGAAGAAATTGTGCACCCGGCCGGGAGGCTGTTTTCCAGCGGAGCAATTCCTCTTCCAGGTTATTAATTGTTGCTACCAGGATCAATTTTTCTTCCGCCCGCGTCATGGCGACATAAAGAATGCGCATTTCTTCCGCCAGGAGTTCTGCATGCAAACGTTTTTTAATGGCAAACCATGGCAGGGTCGGGTAAATCAGGCGATTTTCCGTATCAATGTATTTCGGGCCGAAACCCAGTTCTTTATGCAGAAGAAAATGATGGTTGAGGTCCTTCTTGTTAAAAGCCCTGTTTATTCCCGCCAGAATAACTACGGGAAATTCAAGCCCTTTACTTTTGTGTATGGTCAGTATGCGGACAACATTTTCTTGCTCGCCAAGGGCACGGGCTGCTTCCAGATCTTCTCCCCTGTCTTTTAGTTTTTCAATAAAGTTTAAGAAGCGGAAAAGGCCGCGGGGAGATGATGCTTCGTAAAGCCTTGCCCTGTCATAAAGGGCGCGTAGATTAGCTTGGCGCTGTCTCCCTCCGGGCATGCCCCCAACGAGACTGTAATAGCCGGTTTCCCGGTATATCTGTCTGATTAACTCCTCAATACTGCCGCGTACGGCCTGCTCCTGCCAGCGCTCCAGGTTTTGCAGGAACTGCTGCAGTTCTTTCCTGCGGGGCAAGGGAATTAATTCCTGCTTGGAGGCGGCCCGAAGTGCGTCGAAGAAGCTCGTTGAGGGAGAAGCCGTTCTGATAAGAGCCAGTTCTTCCCCTTTGAACCCCAAAATAGGTGAACGTAAAACAGCTGCAAGGGGAAGATCCTGAAAGGGGTTGTCAATAACAGCCAGAAGGGAAAGCATAACTTTTACTTCAACAGCATCGAAAAAACCTCCGCCCAGTTCTGCAAAGGCAGGAATTCCGGCCTGCTGAAGCTCTTCCAATATGGCCGGAGCATAATTTTTGGCCGAGCGCAGCAGAATAGCAATATCGCGATACGTAACCGCTCTTGGAGATTTTTTTTTGCGGTCATACAGCATGAAGGGGCGGCTGTTTGTTTCTCCCAACAATTGCTTAATTTTTTGTGCAATAAGCTTTCCTTCCAGTGAAGCGGCTTCCCATTCCTCCTGGTTATCGTGTTGTTCTGCTTCGCCTTCGGGTTCTTCTTCGCTCGCTCCGGGGGCTCTTTCCTCCGGACTTTCGTTTGGGAAGCGATGGATCAGCAAAAAATCTATGGAATTGTCCTGATGTCCGTCAGCGGTATACGGAGGATAAAGACCGCCATAGTAAAGTCGGGCCCGGCCGTCATAGCCAATTTCTCCGACAGCTTCATCCATGATCCTGCTGAACAGAAAATTTACCCCCTCTAAAATTTCTTTTCTGCTGCGGAAGTTTTTATTGAGATGAATACAGCAGCCGGCAGAAGAACTCCGGCTGTAAAGATGCTCTTTTTGTAAAAAAAGTTCCGGTTCAGCCAGCCGAAAGCGGTAAATACTCTGTTTAACATCCCCGACCATAAAAAGATTGCCATGCGGCCTTGGGGAGGCGATTAAAGTTAAAATTGCCTCCTGAACCTGATTAATATCCTGGTATTCATCGACCATAATTTCAGTAAAAAAATTGCGATATTCCAGAGCAGCCTGAGAGGGGGAAAGGGTACCGGGCGGGCTTTCTGAACAGTTTAAAATCTGCAGGGCAAAATGCTCCAGGTCGGAAAAATCAGCAACTCCTTTTTCTTTTTTAGCCTCCATGTAGCGGCGGGAAAAAACTTCAACCAGTTCCACCAGGGAAGCTATCAAAGGCTCAAGGCGTTTTAATTCCGCCAGACGTTCTTGCAGGGAGCAAGAAAAATAGCTGCTCCTCAACTTATAAAAATCCCCCTTCGCCCTTTCTCTAATCTGTGAAACCCGTTCTCTCAGATCTGCGTCATAAGCATCTCCCCGGCAGGGTTTAAGCCTGCCGAAGGGATTTTGCTGCATTAAAACAAAAAGCTCGTCCCAGGAGCGGTGGGAAGCATCCCGCATTTCCCGAAGCACTTCCAGCTCCTCGCGGAGAGTCTCCAGGTATGGAGCCGGGCCTCCGGGAGCATGCGCAATCCGTATTCCCTCCTCAATGAATTCCACAATCATTTGGAGGCCTATCCGGCATTCATCCAAAATAATTTCCAGCCAGGGGTTTTTAGCAGCGCAAAGGGAAACCCCGGATCTAAAGGCCTCCTGTTGTTGCTGCAGCCACTGGCTGGGAAAGGGATGGCTCCGGGCAAAAGAATATAAGCGCAAAATCAGAGACTGCAGCGCCTGGTCGCCGCGATCGCTGCTGTATGCTTCCACCAGGCGATAAAAAGAAGAGCCCGGTTGTTGACTATCATAATATTCATCCAATGTTTCTTCCAGTATTTCCTGGCGGAGCAGTTCAGCCGCGGCTTCATCTAAAACGCGAAAAGAGGGGTCCAGTTCTTTCAGATAATAATAACGGCGGATAACATCCAGGCAGAATGAGTGCACCGTGGTGATAGTGGCCCGGTTAAGCAGCAGCAGTTGGCGGTGTAAACTTTGAGAGCGGGGATTTTGCTGAAGGGCTTTTTCCAGGGCGATCCCGATTCTTTGCTTCATTTCAGAGGCTGCTGCTTTCGTAAAGGTAACGATAAGTAACCTGTCCAGATCTACCGGGTTTTGGCGATCCGTAATACGCCGGAGAAGCCGTTCCACCAGAACGCGGGTTTTTCCCGAACCTGCCCCGGCTGTTACCAGAATGTTTTTCCCCTGCAGGGAAATTGCCTCAAGCTGTTCCTCAGTCCAATTTTCTTCATGGCCTTCAGGAGTTTCCATCATCTAAAAGCCTCCTTTGCAGCAGATTCCAGATCATTTTTTCCTCCAAATCCGAAAGAAGGCGGTAGGTATTCTCTTCGAGGGAGGGATCAAACTGGCAGACCGCTTTATAGGCACAAAATGTACAGGCCTTTTTTTTACCGAATTTAAAGGGTTGTATCCCCACCTCGCCCTTCGCTATTTCCTCTGCTGTGCTCCGGAGAACAAACCGGACATACTTCCGGAGAAAAGCAAATTGTTCCAGGGATAAAACCGCGGAATTTTTGTAAAGGCCGCCTTTTTCGTTTAAGCCGACGGGGATTACAGGCGAGTAGCCCCTTATCAGATGGTTATCCATCAGGCGGATTACTTCGGGATCGGCAAGTAAGCGGCCTTTCATTCTGAATCTTTTCATTAATTCACCGGCCAGTTCTTCTCTGGAAAGTCGCCCCTCAGCATTAATCAGCGGCGCATGGACACGAAAGTAAAAAATACCGGCCGGAAGGGCGTCTTCTTGAAGCCATTGCGGGGAAGCGGACAAAATAATATCCAGATAGGCAATGAGCTGAAGGGAAAGGCCGTAAAAAATTTCTGACAGAAGCAAGTTTGCAGGACCCGATTTGTAATCAATTATCCGCAGGTATGCTTTTCCTTCTTTATCCCGGGCCAGATCGATGCGGTCTATGCGGCCGACCATTTCTACCATGCTTCCATCCTTCAGGTTAAATTCCGGTGAAGGTATATCCCTCCCCTTGCCAAAGGAAAGTTCTGCGCCTATCGGCCTGAACCGGCTTCTCCGGTAATGCTCCGCCATCTGGATTGCAGCCAGTCCCACGGTTTTTTTTAATCTGGAGGCCAGGTACTGATAGCGGGTTGTGCTGAGCAGGATTTCCTTTTGAAGTTTGGGAATTAATTTATCAACCTCTTCATCAACGACGGCAAGGCAGGTTTTTTCATCGAGGCTTGAAAAATCAACTTGTTTTTTTTGAAAAGATAGAGTAACATTGCGCAAAGCCATATGAAAAAATCGTCCGATATCCATTGACTCCAGGCGGTAGAGTTTTCTCTCCCGTAATTTAAGGCCGTAAGAGAGAAACTGGGAAAAGGGACAGGCATGGTATCTTTCCAGGCGGGAAACGCTTGCTTTCCATTCTTTTCCATAGAGTCTGCGGCTTACGCTTTTGTCCATGGGAAGTTCATTATTCCGGTAAAAAAGGCCTTTGAGAAGCCGTTGCCCTTCCTCGCGCCACTTTTCTGAACGCACATACCAGTTGTAAATATCCCACCAGAGGTGATTAATTTTTTCACCTTTTTTCCACCGGCTGAGCTGCGCGGCGAGAAGAGAAAGAGTCTGCCGGGGATGTGCCAGATAGGGAATAATATTTTCGGCGGTACTTTCTTTTGCCTCATTTTTTCCTGGGTTGGAATATGGCATATCTTCCTCATCGCCTTGCAAAAACCGTTCTTTTAAGGAGGGAAAAAGGTCTTTTAGAAAAGTAATCAGCAGGGAGGGCATTAAAGGGCGTCCTTCTTCATCAGATCGCGGGTAGCTGACCCACAGGATGGAGGAAGGACGGGTCAGGGCCATATAAATAAGAAACTGCTGATCCAAAAGACGCCTTCTGATGCCCGGCGCGAGTTCAAGCCCGGCTTTTTCCAGGTTCCGGCGTTCTTCATCGGAAAAAATGCCGTCTTCCTGCAGCCGGGCGGGCAAGACACCATCATTTGCTCCAAGAATAAAAGCACAGCGAATTTTTCCCGGCCTTGTCCTTTCAATATCCCCAACAACAACCCGGTCCAACGAAGGCGGAACGAGGCTCAGGGACAGATTATCAAGCCCTGCTTCTAAAATACGTAAAAACTGGGCTGAAGAAACATCAATCTCTCCCATTATTTCAACTAATTGCTCCAGCAGGTTGATAACCCCGTTGTAAATTTGAATATGCTCGCGGGATCTTTCCAGATTTCCGCATTTAAGGTCTTCTTTGCTCCAATGGTCCAACCGTTCTCTGGCCGAAACGTTTTCGAGAAAATGAAACAAAGCTGATGTTTTCTCCCGAACATTTGTTGCTATTCTAAATTCCTGCTGAAATGCGTTCAGGAAAGTTACAAAAAATTGGCGGGTATTATTAATCTCCGCAAGGGCCTTTTCTTCTTCCTCTGAAGCCTTTTTCCCCTCATCTGCTTCGCCGGCCAATTCTTCTTCCAGCGTATCCCTAAAGGGATATTTCCATGGTTTTCCGTCTAACCAGCGACTGCCCTGTATCCCTAAAGCAAGGACATAGTTTTCCAGGCGGGAAGCTTTGTTTCTCCATTTTTGAACGGAATTTTCTTCTTTTTGTAAAGGAAAGAGAAAACCTGTCTTAATACAGCGAAAAACAGCGTCGTAACGCCATCCGCGGGTAATAACCTCCACGGAGGAACGGATAAACTCCACCAGCGGATGAAAAGAGGCCGGGCGTTCCTGATCCAGGAAAAAGGGGATTTCATAATCCTGGAAAACAGTTGTGATCAGATCGCTGTATTCCTGCAGGTTTCCGGCCAGCACAGCCATATCCCTCCAACGGTATCCCTGATCCCTTGCCAGAGAAATGAGCATGTGGGCTGCTCCTTCAACCTCCTCCCTTCTGTTTGGAGCTGTCGCCAGGATTATAGGAAAATCTTTGGCATCATCTTTATGTTGAACAGGGTAACGTTTGGCCGGAAAGCGGAAGATGTTTTTCTCAAGATGGCTTAAAACGCCATTGGCGCTAAAACGGGTTCTATTTTTCCCGGGAAGAAGGACTTTTTCAACAGGAACTGCCTTTCGGGACGCTTCTTCTATTAGCCTCCGGCAGGTAAGGGCAGAAGAATAAAAAGGGCTGTTAACAGGCAATTCGTCTCCCGGTAGATAATCTCTTTCCAGGCATAAGGTTATCGTTATTTTTCTGCTTATATCTAATAAACTAGTAAGGATCCGGTATTCAAGGCGGGTAAAATCATAGAAGCCGTCCACCCATATTTCTGAGCCGTGCAAGTATTTCGAATGGGGAATGTTTCTTAACAGTACCCTGAGGGTATCTTCCCCGTCCAGGTAGTGCCCCTCCATCTTTTGTTCCATTTCCTCCATAATTGCAGAGAGATCCGCCAATTTATCCTGTAATAAAAGGGGTATTTCTCCTTTTTTTTGATTCAATATCTCCCGGAGCTTTGATGAGTTAACAGAGTATCTTTTCATTTCGTTATAAAGAAGGACGAGATTTTTCAAGGTTCCCGGTTGTTCCCCGGCATGTTTAAAAAGCCGAAGTTTTTTCTTATTTTCTTCCAGTACCTTGAGCATCATCATGCTTTTTCCGGTATCATCGATAAAAAGCTCCTGCTTTTCCGCTGTTTCCCGCAGAACTTTCCAGGCGAGGCGCTTAAAGCTCAACGCCTGTGCGCGAATGGAGCCTCCTGACGCGGCAGAAGATGCCAGCGCATATTCCGCTTGAAATGAAGATTGTTCGGGGACCAGATAAATTAAGGGAAAAGATGAGGAATTGTCCTCTAATTTGGCATTAATCTCTTTTAAACAAAGGCTGCTTTTGCCGCTGCCCGCTCTTCCCAAAATTAGTCGCAGCATCATACTAGGCTCACCTTGCAATAAAATAGTCCATCAGCTTCCAGGCCGGATCAAAGTACAGCCTACCGGCAGCTGCTTTTTCGCTGAAAATTAAATCCGGATTGCGCAGACCGTCTCCTTTTTTGTGCAGGCAGAAAGGAACGGCCTCCCTGGTGTGGGTCCGGAGAGAAAGAGGGGTGGGGTGATCGGTTAGGGCAAGAATTTTGTAAGACGGGAAAGCGTCCAGACCCCTTTGTATCTCTCCGACTACTTTGGCATCAATCTCTTCAATAGCTTTTATTTTTGTCTCCAGTTCTCCTTGGTGGCCTGCTTCGTCGGGCGCTTCGATATGCAAAAAGACAAAATCCATACCTTCCCGCAAGGCTTGCAAAGCCGCTGATACCTTGCCCGCGTAATTGGTTTCAATTTTTCCTGTTGCTCCCGGAACTTCGATTACTTCTAAAGATGCGCAGACCCCCAGACCTTTAATAAGATCTACTGCAGAGATGACCGCGCCGCTTAGTCCATATTTACTGCGGAAACTGTCCAGCCTCGGTTTTTTACCCTGCCCCCACAACCAGATGGAATTGGCGGGGTTAAGTCCCTCCGAGCGGCGTTTTTCGTTTAACGGATGGCAGGATAAAATGGCGCTGCTTTTCTCCATTAAGGCTAAAATATCTTTTCCCTTTTCCCCGCGGGGAAGGAAACGGTCAATTTCTCTGCCGGGAATATCATGGGGAGGCGTTAGCCGGAAAAGTTCCGGTAAGGGTCCGTCTTTCCAGACCAGCAGGTGCCGGTAACCGACCCCTGGATAAAACCTTAACACTTCATTTCCAAGAATCCGGGAAACTTCTGCTATTAACACAGCCCCTTCGGAGGAGTTGATATCGCCGGCGCTGTAATCCTGCATTTTTTTACTGGAGTAAGGCTCATCCTCAGAAAGGGTGACCAGGTTGCAGCGGAAAGCGAGGTCGGATTCGCCCAGCTCTACTCCCATACCTGCTGCTTCAAGGGGTGAACGCCCTGTATAATATCTGACAGGGTCATAGCCAAGGACGGACAGGTTAGCCACGTCACTCCCCGGGGGAAAATTATCCGGAACAGTTTTGGCCATACCTATTTCTCCGCACCTTGCCAGACGGTCGAGATTGGGAGTCCGGGCATACTCCAGCGGAGTTTTGCCGTCCAGTTCCTCCAAAGGATAATCAGCCATCCCGTCTCCCAGGATAACTATATATTTCATTTGTCTATTGTCCTCCCTTAAAATATTAAAGAGTATGCCAGCAAAAACCTGAATTATTTAAAAAACACAGAAAATTTGCCCCAAGATGGCCAACCAAAACTATAACCTTATTTTAACAGGGTTTTATTCATCTGGCTATTTCTTATGAAAAAAATATTCAAGGTGAATGAGTTAATTCAGGTTCAATTTCTTTGGCAATAGTGCCAAATAGCTCTGCAGCGCTTCCCCGGGTGGCTTCTTCCACAAAAACTGTTATGACTGCCTTGTTTTCACCTTTGGCCCAAAAACCCGAAAACCAGGAGTATTGTTGCGGTTTGCCGTTAAACAGCCGGCCGGTTTCTGCTGTTCCGCTCTTGCCTCCCAGCAAAAGTTTATTGTTGGATGCTCCTTTACCGGTACCGTATTCCACTACACCCAGCATCATGAAACGTATCTGTGCCGCAGTAAGGGGGCTTAGTACCCGGGTCTTCTCCCCCGCTGGAAATTTTTTTATTTCATCTCCATCTTGAGTTTGCAAGGCGCCGGCCAGGCGGGGTTTTATCAGGTACCCCCCATTAACTGCGGCTGATGTTAAACAGGCAACTTGCAAAGGGGTGGCTTCCACACGTCCCTGGCCGATGGCTGTTAAAGCGAGATCGCCCAAATAAGGCATTTCCTGGGGCGAAGGAATATAACCGGCTGTTTCTCCGCCCTGAACGCTGCTCCCCAGGGGAATTCCGGTTATCTGTCCCAAGCCAAGCTTCAGAGCGTAATCATATATTGTTTTCCGGCCCAATTTCATGGCCAACTCAATAAAAGTCGTATTGCAGGAATGGGCGAACGCCTGGGCAAGTGTGATGTAGCCATGAGCTTTGTTTTGATGGCAGCGAAAAAGCCGGTCGCCGATTTGCACCGAACCCGGGCAATAAAATGTGCTGTCAGGAGAATAATTGCCCGATTCCAGAGCGGCAGCAGCGACAACAATTTTAAAAACTGAGCCGGGAGGGTAGCTCAAAATACTTCTGTTGATAAATGGTTGAGCCTCGAAAAAACTTGCATTGTTCTCTGCATTTCTCATGTAATCCGAAAGATTGGCTTGAAAATAATTGGGCCTGCTGGCCATGGCCAGTATATCTCCGTTTTGCGGATTAATAACAATAGCGGCCCCCCGTTTTACCCGCCGGTCCATAATATCTTCCACTTTTTTTTGAATATTGCTGTCGATGGTTAAAACCAGATTGTATGGGCGGTAAGGAGCGGATGCTCCCCATAAACGAAAGCCCAGACCCTCAATCAAGTTATTTTTACCGTCTACCACTGCAGCCAGAGCATGGGGTACGCTTCCGCTGAGCTCCTTGTTAAATGTCAGTTCCAGTCCTACTTTTCCTTCCCCGTCTTCGGGCCCCACATGTCCCACTACATGTGTTGCCAAGGCTTGCAAACCGTACCGTTTTTGTGCTTCAGCAACAACCACTCCGCTACACTGCAGCTCCTTAAACAGCTTTTCCTCATGTTCGCTTAACTTTCTTAAAGCGATTGAGGGCTTTTCTGATAATGAAGAAGCGGGAACCAAAGAGGATACGACTTCCAGCATTTCAGGGTTTCCTTTCGCCAATAAACCGGGGAAAAGGACCAAAACTTTTTCCTTTTCTCCTCCCAAAAGCGAAACGCCGTTTCTGTCACGAATATCACCGCGATTATAATCCAACGTCACTACATGTGCCCTTTGTCTGACTGCATCGCGGGCTAAAATTTTTCCCCTGGCGATCTGTAGATAAGCAAGCCTGAAGGAAAAGAAGAGGAAAATTATGATACAACAATAAAGAAGTGTTAAAATTCGTTGCCAGCGCTTTAACTTCAAGATACCGCCCCCGTAAATCCCTTTGCCGGCTATTTTTTACCAATGGATTTATATCTATACAGTTAAAAACAGGTAACAAAGGTACAAAAAAAAACCTTAGAAACGGTTTTTTTAATCCTTAGCGCCGGTTTTGCTGGGCAATACTTTTAAAGTGATTATGCTCCTGCAGTGTTCTGCTGAAATAGTGGCCGCCGCTGCCGTCTTCCTTGGAGACAAAGTACATATAATCGGCATCTGCAGGATAAAGGGCAGCTTGCAGGGCTTGCCGGCCGGGAGAGGCGATGGGACCGGGAGGTAAATTGGGGTAAAGGTAGGTGTTGAACGGAGAATCTATTTCAAGGTCTTGATATGTAAGAACGGGTTTGTTTTCGCCCAGAATATACTGAACAGTTGCACAAGATTGCAGGAAAGGGGATGCTTCAGAATTAAGCCGGTTATGGAAAACAGCAGAGATCAAAGGCCTTTCTTCGGGAAGGGCAGCTTCTTTTTCAATAAGCGAAGCGATAGTCACGATCTGGTGAATACTAAAACCTATTTTTTCAGCTTGCAAACGATATTCTTCATCAAAAACTTCAAAAAAACGCGCCAGCATCATTTCAACAATTTCTTCAGCCGTTGCATCCGCGTGTACTTCGTAAGTATCGGGGAAAAGGTATCCTTCACAGCGAAAACGGACTTGTGGGGGTATTTCTCCGACATTTTGCAAAAGTTGAGCTGCACTGCCTTCCCCGCGGCAAAAATTAAGAAAGTCTTCTTTTGTTACCAATTGATATTCTTCCATTCGTGCGGCTATCTGCTCAACGGTAAAGCCTTCCGGGATGGTAAAGCGTATTCCTTCTTTCTTAACGATTCCCGTTTGAAGTTCCAGCAGGATCTCCTCCAGGGACATATTGCTATTTAGCTGATAACGGCCTGCCTGTAATTTTTTGTCATATCCCTTATATTTTGCCAGCAATTGAAAAAGAAAGGCGTTTTGAATAAGGCCTTCTTCTTGCAGGATTGAGGCGATGTGTGCAGTGGAAGAACCCAGGGGGATTTCAATTTCTTTTGTAACAATTGGCCTAACCCGCAAAAAAGAAATAAAAAAAAGGGTAATGCAAAGAAGTAATATTACACTTAAAAAAAAGGGGACGGGTTTTATTTTAGGCATAAAGCAAAAGTATCCTTCCTGAATACTTTATTCTTCCTCTTGATCAAGAAGCCTTTCGAAAGCAATATCCGCAACTTGCTGCCATTCTTCTTCGTCTTCGATGACATGAAGAGTTGTTTCGCCGTCATCACCTTTTAATACCCGCAAAATAACTGCCTCCTCATTTTCTTCAAATGGGTCTTCCGACTCTTTCCAAACATCAAAATAAGCATCTTCCCTTTCAAAAGTTCCATTATCTTTTCTTTTTCCGGAACAGGTATCACCGGCCTCACTGTGCAGGGGTAGTAAAACTGCATATTCATGTTCATCGACAAAAAAAAGGTCCACTACTTCAAATTCAAATTGGTCCCCCTCCTCATCGATCAACGTAACGATATCAAGTTTATCATCCATCCCAATCTTCCTTTTCGTTAATCTTCACTGCCCCGCCTTTGGTGCAGGTAATGCAAATAATTTTCCAGGATCAGCGTTGCTGCCAGCTTATCGATTACTTTCTTTCTGCCGGCTCTGGAGACATCTCCCTCAAGCAATACCTTTTCTGCAGCAACTGTTGTCAACCTTTCATCCCAAGTTTTAACCGGAAGCGAAATTTTTTTTGACAGGAAATCCCGCATACGAAGTACTTCCAGCGCTTTTTCGCCTTTCGTACCGTCCATGTTCAAGGGTAGCCCGAGTATTACTTCTTCAACCTGATAATCATCAATAAAACGTCTGATTTGCAGTAAATCGCTTTTCAGCCCTTGTCTTTGAATAACATCCAAGCCCTGAGCGGTAATTCCCAGGGGATCGCTAACAGCCACACCGATTCTCTTTTCTCCGATGTCCAAGCACATTATCCGCATTCTTTCACCGATTATTATCTTTCCCTTCAAGTTCACTGACCAGATAGACGCTGACGATCTCCTCCAAGAGGTCATCCCTTTCCAGTTTCCGGATATTGCTGCGGGCATTTTTATGGCTGGTAATATAAGCAGGATCTCCTGATAGCAGATACCCTACAAGCTGGTTTATAGGATTATAACCTTTTTCTTTTAAAGCTTCGTAGACTTCCTTCAGGATCTGCCGGGCTACATTAATTTCTTCTTCATTTTTAACATTAAACATCATTGTGTGATCAAAATTGCCCTTTTTCATCGTACACCTCCGGTTGGGAAGGACAGTATTGATTAAATTAAAGATAGCGATAGCTAAGCCCCGCTATTTATCTTTTGTTTCTCAACAAGATGGAGCACCTGAGAGAGAGCGTATGAAAGTTTTCCCGGATCTTTTCCCCCTGCCTGTGCCATATCCGGACGGCCTCCACCTCCGCCGCCGGTAAGCTTGGCAACTTCTCCGACCAGTCTTCCGGCATGGAACCCTTTTTTGTTGAGATCTTTGGTCACCGCAGCAACAAAGAGCGCTTTTCCGTTGCTGACAGCTCCCAAAAGGATGATGCCGCTTTTTAATTTATCCCTGATACGATCAAGATAATTTCTTAATGTTTCCATGTCTTCTGCTTCAACATGGGCGCTTAAAACAGAGATGCCCAGAGAGTTGTCAACTTTTTGCAGCAAATGATCAATATTATTTGCCGACATGTCCTGCTGCATTTGCTTTATTTTTCTTTGCAACTGTTTTTGGCTTTCCAGCAATTCCTTCAATCGCTCTCCGAGCTTTTCAGGTGAAACTTTCATAGTGTCTGCAATTTCTTTGAGAATAGTATCTCTAGACGAAAGATGGTTATACGCTCCCCAACCTGTTACTGCTTCGATACGGCGTACTCCTGAGCCCACGCTACTTTCAGAAAGAATTTTAAAGAGGCCGATTTCCCCGGTCCGGAAAACATGTGTCCCCCCACAGAGTTCTCTGGAGAAATCCCCAATTTGTACTACCCTCACCGTTTCACCGTATTTTTCATCAAAAAGGGCAATGGCTCCCATGTCTAGGGCGCTGTTAATATCGGTAAGGATGGTATCCACTTTCATATTTTTCAGGATGGCTTTATTGACAACTTTTTCAATTTCCTTTATTTCCGTCTGGCTAAGCCCGGAAAAGTGCGTAAAGTCAAAACGCAATCGCTCGGGGGAAACCAGAGAACCCGCCTGGCTGATATGGTCTCCCAGCAGATCTTTTAATGCTCTGTGAAGGAGGTGGGTTGCGGTATGGTTCCTGGCAATATTTTCCCTCCTGTTTTCATCTACTTCCGCGCTGACACGATCCCCGAGAGAGACAGTGCCGCTTTTTATTTCGATAATGTGGAGGATCTGGCCTTCCCAAGGGCCTGTCAGGGTATTTTTGATGAGAATTTCACCATGGGGTGAGCGGGCAAGCCCCGTATCTCCCACTTGCCCTCCCATCTCTGCATAAAAAGGTGTTTTATCGAGAAGAAGACAAACTTCATTCTGGCCGTCTCCTGGAGAAAAAAACTCCAAAGGCTTTCCTTCGGGAAGTGAGACCAGAGCCAGCACCTTTCCTTCCGTTTGTAAGGTATCATAACCGACAAACCGAGTTTTAAGTCCCCGCAAAGGTTCTGCCAGAACAGAAGCGCCTTTCTCTTTTTCCTTAATGCTGAGGGCAGCTCGGGCCCTTTTTCTTTGCTGTTCCATGGCTGCATTAAAGCCGGATTCATCAAGGCTAAAGTTATGTTCGCTCAGAATCTCTTTCGTTAAATCAAGGGGGAAACCGAAGGTGTCATAAAGTTTAAAGGCAGTATCACCGCTTAAAATATTTTGTTCCTTTTCCTTTAAAACAGATACTTCTTTTTCCAGGAGGTCCATACCCAGCCCGAGCGTTTCCGAAAAGCGTTCTTCTTCCGTTTTGATAATACGCGTGATATAGTCCATATTATCTGTAATTTCAGGGTAAGCGTCTCCCATTAGATCGTTTAAAAGTGGTACCGCCCGGTAAAGAAAGGGAATTTCCATCTCCAGAAGCTTGCCGTAGCGGACTGCCCGGCGCAGAAGCCTTCTAAGCACATACCCGCGCCCTTCGTTCGAAGGTAAGATACGGTCGGCAATCATAAAGGTAATGCCGCGCATGTGCTCGGTAATTACCCGCAGAGCGATGTCGTTTTTTTCATTAAGACCGTATTTTATACCCGCCTTTTCTGCAAAATAATCGAGCAGCGGTTTTACATTATCTATTTCAAAAAGGTTGGAAACACCCTGCAAAACTACAGCCAGCCTTTCCAACCCCATTCCTGTATCAATATTTTTTTGCTGGAGAGGCTTGTAATTACCGTCAGCATCTTTATTGTACTGGGTAAAAACCAGGTTCCATACTTCCATGTAGCGGTTACAATCGCAACCGACCTGGCAGTTGGGGTCTCCACAGCCGAATTGCGGTCCCAGATCATAATAAATTTCCGAACAGGGACCACAGGGACCGGTTCCTATCTCCCAGAAATTATCTTCTTTGCCCAGCTTATAAATTTTCGACTCCGGGATTCCAACCTTATCCCTCCAGATGGCCAGGGCTTCGTCATCTTCTTCATAAACGCTGATGTACAGTTTTTCTTCCGGAATATGATAATGCATGGTTAAGAGTTCCCATGCCCATTTGATTGCTTCCTCTTTAAAGTAATCACCAAAAGAAAAATTTCCCAGCATTTCAAAAAAAGTGGCATGCCTCGGCGTAAGTCCGACTTTATCTATATCCGGTGTCCTGACACATTTTTGGCAGGTGGCGACTCGCCTGTGGGGAGGCTTTTTTTCTCCGGTAAAGAATGGTTTTAAAGGAGCCATCCCCGCTCCAATAAGCAATAGCGTAGGGTCGTTTTGCGGCACAAGAGAAAAGCTGGGAAGGATAAGGTGTTCCTTTTCTTTAAAAAAATTTAGAAAAATATTGCGTATATCATTAATTTTCATTTTTTTTCTAGGCCTCCTATTTCAAAATAAATTATATCGGCAATCCCCTTGCCTGTCAATGTTAATGAATTCTCTGGTAATATTTATTCCCTGTTGCGTTGCATTTCTTTCCAGGCCTCTCTGATAACCGGAGAAAAGAAAGCATAAAAAACCCGTATGATTGCCAAAAAGGGTATTATAAAGACAAGGCCGAAAAACCCAAAGTAATTGCCTCCCACGAGAAGGGCAAGAATTACCGTTAAAGGATGGAATCCCAAATTCCGGCCCAGGATTTGGGGTGCAATAAACTGGCCTTCTATCTGTTGGACAATAATGATTAAGGCGATTACTTTCCAAACCAAGGCCGGAGATTGCAGATAAGCAATGATAATTACCGGAAGCGCCCCAATCAACGGGCCAAAATAGGGAATAATATTGGTAAGGGCATTAATAATGGCGAGAAAAAGGGCAAATTTTACTCCCATGGCGAAAAGCCCGCCGTAAATTAGCCCGCCGACCAACAAGCTTATGAGCACAACTCCGCGAATATAAGAGCTCAGCGTTTTGCCGATTTCTCCTGCGGTAATCTCTATGCGAAAGCGATATTTTTCCGGAAAAAGGTTCAGTAGTTTTTGCTTAATTACATTGCCGTCACGTAAAAGATAAAATAAAAAAACAGGAATTAATAAAAGCCCAAAAACCTGGCTCAGCAACATAATTAAAAGTTGTGATAACTTTTCCAGGTTAATGACAAGCGATTGCTGCATTTGCCTAATATTTTCGTCCAAGGCCGAGCGAACCCCTCGGGGAAGCTCAAACCTCTGGTAATCTTTTTCCACTTTTTCAAAAAAGCATGTTATTCTTTCGGCATATTCCGGCAAAACAGCCATTAGCTCTTGAAGCTCATCAAATAAAGACAAGATTAAATTCATACAAAAGAGCAGGCAGAAGGCAATTAAAAAAAGATAAACGGCTGCTATTCCCGTGCCTCTGGAAAGACCCTGTTTTTCCAGGTAGTTTACCAGGGGGGAAAACACAATGGCAAGCAGTAAAGCCAAAAGAAAAGGAGTTATAATAACTCCCGTTACATTACCCATTTTTTTCCCCTTTTCCTAACCCAGTTTTCCTAAGGAAAGTGGAAATTAAGTACATGTTTTTCTTCTAATTTGCCGAATCTTCCTCTTGAGATTGAATTAAAGCCGCCATTTTTTTGGCATCGGTTTTGTTTTTTAATAATACCGATGTACCTTCTTCATCGATATAATAATATTGCACCTTTCTGCCGGATTTGGAAAATTCCAGCAGGCAGTTGGCGCAATAGTATTCGCTACTACCGATTTTCCCTGTATTGTTGCTTCCACAGACAGGGCAGTTCATACATCTCTACTCTCCTTTATTTATTTTCTTTATTATTCTTATATTCTTTCCCAAATAATAAAAAAAAATGTAACTGCTTGGAATATAAAGAGCCCCGGCCATAGCCAGAGCTCCATTGACGACTGTTTTTATGCATGTTATCATATACTGGATTAATGGAGTTGCCGCTTTTGCTCAGGCGGCTAGTCCTAAATAGGAATGACCGCCTATCCAGGCGGTCTAGTTATTTTCTATGCACTAAACACAGGAAAATAATTAGAAAATTAGTAAACCCGGCAGCAATAACGCTATTCCAATACCGTAAAGAAGATCGAGCCAGACAACTGAACCCTTCGCAAACAGGTACATAAATATAACTATTGGAGTTGCAATAAATTTTAGCAGACAGGGCGTTTTTTTGCTTCTGACCATAATCCAAATTTTACGTGCTTTTTCGAGGCTCGGAAAGGAATGCATTGCGATAGAAACTCCAAGCCAGATTAAAATATAGTCAAACATGGTGCCCGCGCCAAACTTGATAACAACCAGGGCGCCAGGCAGAGCTGTAATTGCTCCTACTATGGTGTTTATTATGAAAATGCCTATTTCGACAAGAAATGTATTTGTTTTTCGTGAAAAAAGGTGATACGTCGCTTGATGCACCAAGATTCCCGGGAAAGTTAGAAATGACAGAGGCCTTCTCAGCATACTTAAGACTTTCCCCTCGCTTATCTTATATAAATAAAAAAGTCTGCCCCGTTTACCATTAAGGAACAGACAATGACCCATAACTTTTGTTGCCCCTTCGGTAACCCGGCTGTCATGCTCCTAATTTCGGGAGTTTTAGACCCGTAGCTTTGCGTCCTTCGCTTTCGCGAAGTTTGCCCTTTCGAGGAATTATTTAATATATATTAATATTTTATTTATTTATTCTTCTACTTAGTTTCACCTGAAAAACTGTTCTTTGAAAACTATATTCACAACCAATAACCTAAAATTTTCTTAGCCGAAGCTATTACCTACCGGCAATTTTGCTAATTTGCTATA
>Ga0209537_1000578_pt1 | contig 44471 bp, 46 predicted proteins | sample BioPla4DNA1_FD_187698 | JGI IMG/M metagenome (GOLD analysis project Ga0209537, IMG submission 187698) | Biogas fermentation microbial communities from Germany - Plant 4 DNA1 (SPAdes) (version 2) | ecosystem: Engineered > Bioreactor > Anaerobic > Digestate | place: Bielefeld, North... | reverse complement strand
TTTGGTGTCAATAGCTGAAATTTATTCATTTGTACATTAATTTCTATTGAACCGCCGTGTACCGAACGGTACGCACGGTGGTGTGAGAGGACGCTGAATAAAATAATTATTCAGCTCCTACTCGATTATAAATTATCATCTTCTTCTATTGAAATGAAAATGGGAGAACTAAAAGATACTTTACTATTTTCTTGTATAATTTTTATTATAAACCATGTTTCTGAGCCTTCTCTTTTGTGCTCATAGAGATATTTAATGCTATTCAAATTAATTTCTTCTATCTTTTTTATTATGTTTCCTTGGTTAGAGATAATTTGAATTTCTCTAATTTTATATTTAATATCTTCGCAAAATATCATAAATCTAAGTTTTGTATTTAAAGGACTTATTGATTCTCCCATAAATTTATCATTGATAGTGAAATAAAATCTTAGATATCTAGATTCCGTAGAATAGGTACGCTTTTTTCTAAAGGCATCAATTATTTCTTTTGTAGATAAGGCATTGCAGATGCAGACAGTTAAATTTTCAGAGTCACCGAAATTCATTTTATGATTGTCCTGTCCATTTATAGCTCCAAGCTTCCATCCTGTATCTAAGAGACTAAAATAATATTTTTCATGCCTAGTATATTTACCATCAAGGCTTCCATTTCCTACTTCAATAGAAGTTATCATTTTATTTAAAATTGAATTATAAGGGAGTGTCTTAATATTTTTATGAGGATGATTTATGGAAATGAAAGCATCAGGATTGTTTAACATCCATAAAGTTAATATATTTAGATTTTTAATACTTCCTTTAAAAAAAGTTTCAGAATTTATTATATTAAAATCACCATATAAATTAGTTTTTGTTTCAAATCCTACTAGAGCTAAGAAATCATCATCTTTTTTTCTTATTTTTGAAGCATAATATTTTGTAGCTTGAAATTTATTATAAATATCATCTTTAATATGAACTTTATCAGATAAAAAGGAGTTATGGTCTGTTATTATCATAAAATTAAGTCCAGCTTTTCTTCCATATTCATAAGCTTCTAATGGAGAGCCTTTTCCAGTAGAAAAACTGGTATGACTATGAGGAATACCATAATAGTATTTTATATTATTTTTATCAAATCCTTTACTATGTTTATGTTTTTTTCTTCCCAAAATAAGCTCCTAAAATTATTATTTATTATATATATAGTATTTAATATCTATAAATAATGACAATAATATTAGTAAATGATAAAATAACTTTATTCAGTAAATTTAGTTTTAATAAGAAATTTTTACTTATTAAAAGGAGGAAAAATGATTAATATAGGAAGAAATAATATTTTAGAAGTTAAAAGAGAAAAAGATTTTGGATTTTATTTAGGTGATTATGGAAGAGATGAAGTGCTTTTGCCAAAATCAATGACAGAAAATAAAAAAATATCTATAGGAGATAAAATAGAAGTATTTGTATATAGAGATTCTAAGGATAGACCAATAGCTACTTTTAAGAAACCACTGGCAATGGTAGGAGATGTTGCATATTTAAAGGTTGCATATATTACTAACTTTGGGGCTTTTGTTGATATTGGATTAGATAGAGATGTTTTTGTACCGCTAAAAGAACAAAGATTTAAATTACATAAGGATAGCTACTATTTATTTTACATATATCTTGATAAGACAGGAAGAATTGCTGCTACCACAGATGTAGATAAATATATTATATTAGCTTCAGATGATAACAAAGAATATAAGGTAGGAGAAGAGGTTGTTGGTCAAGTTTATGCTAGGGGAGATAATGGAACGTTATTAATAGCAGTAGAAAGCAAGTATAGAGGAATTATATTACCTAATGAATATTATACTGATGTTTATCCAGGAACAGAATTGAAGTTAAGGATAAAAATAATTTATGAAGATGGTGTTATAGGATTAACTCCAAGAAAAACAAGATTATCTGAAAGAGAGAAAATCCAAGAGGAAATATTAAAGTATTTAAGAAAAAATGGGGGCTTTATGAACTTTAATGATAAGTCAAAACCTGAAGATATAAAAGCAACATTTAATACAAGTAAAAACTATTTTAAAATGGCTCTTGGAGGATTAATGAAAGAAGGAAAGATTGAACAAAATGAAGAAGGAACAAGACTTTTAGAAGGTAGAAAATAAAATTTTGTGAAATAAAACAACTTAAAATGTACAATGTAGTATGAAATTTGACATGAGATATAGTATAAATTTTCATAATAAAATATCCTACATTGTACATTTTTTAAAGTGTACTATAAAAAATTAAAATACCTCTTGACTTTAATAATTTAGCATGATAAAGTATTAAATAGATAAAGCAATAAGAAATTATTTTATAAGGGGTGTTATTAATGAAAAAAATAAAAAATATTGTTTTAGGAATTACACTTGGGGTTTTGGCATTTAGTTTAGTATCATGTGGAAATAATAAGTCTAAAGAAGCAAATACATTAGAAAAGGATAAACTTGTATTAGGCTTTGATGATACTTTTGTCCCAATGGGCTTTAAAGATGAAAATGGTGAATATGTTGGTTTCGATATCGAATTGGCAAAGGCAGTTGGTGAAAAATTAGGTAAGGAAATAACCTTTCAACCAATAGATTGGTCCATGAAGGAAACTGAACTTAATAATGGAAATATAGATTTTATATGGAATGGTTATAGTGTAACTGAAGAAAGAAAAGAAAAAGTTGCATTTTCAGATGTATATTTAGATAATAGACAAGTTATTATAACATTGGCAGATGCAGATATTAATAGTAAGAAAGATTTAGCGAACAAGGTTGTTGGAGCTCAAAATCAATCAAGTGCTGTTGATGCAATAGAAAAAGAACCTGAAGTTCTTAGCACTTTTAAGGATGGCAGTATTGTAACTTTCGATACTAATAATGATGCTTTTATGGATCTTGAAGCAGGGAGATTAGATGCTATTGTAGCAGATGAAATACTTGCAAAATACTATATTAAACAAAGAGGAGAAGAAAAATATAAAGTGTTAGCTGAAGACTTTGGTAAAGAAAGTTATGCAATTGGGATGAGAAAAAAAGATGAGGCTTTAGTGGATGCTATAAATAAAGCAATCGATGAATTAATTGAAGAAGGTAAGGCTGCAGAAATATCAATAAAGTGGTTTGGTGAAGATATTGTAGTAAAATAGTGTTTTAGAAAGATAAGGGGTGTATTAGGTGGAAATATTAAATGAAATAATTGAAATTTTACCACAGGTATTAGAGGGATTTAAAGTTACAATCGAAATATTTATATTAACTTTAGTATTATCCCTTCCTTTAGGAGTAGTAGTAGCGTTAATTAGATTATCTAAAATAAAACTTTTAAAGGAAATATCTAAAATATATATTATTATTTTTAGAGGTACACCTCTTTTATTACAAATATTATTTATATTTTTTGGTTTGCCATTATTTAATATTACTTTTGATAGATTTCCTGCTGCAATTTTAGCAATGGTTTTAAATTATGCAGCATATTTTGGGGAAATATTTAGAGCAGGGATATTATCAATAGATAAGGGGCAGTATGAAGGGGCAGAAGTTTTAGGCTTAAGTAAGAGGGATACTTTTTTTAGAATAATATTGCCACAAGCATTAAAGAGAATATTTCCTCCAGTTTCAAATGAAGTAGTAACTTTAGTAAAAGATACCTCCTTAGTATATGTTGTTGGACTTGATGAATTATTAAAAATTGCTAAGATAGCATCAAATAGAATTTCTTCAATAATGCCTTTCGTAGTGGTAGGAATAGTATATTTGATTTTTAACGGGATAATAAGTAAGATCTTAGAATACTGTGAAGAAAAGTTTAATTATTACAACTAGGGAGTGAATATAGATGCTTAAAGTTATAGGATTAAAAAAGAAGTTTGGAAATAAAGAAGTATTAAAAAATGTAATGTTAGAGATAAATAAGGGAGAAATCGCTGTTATTGTTGGCCCTTCAGGTAGTGGTAAAACAACTTTACTAAGATGTGTTAATGCTTTAGATAATTGTGATGAGGGTTCAATAGAAATAAATTCAAAAATTCTATGCAAAAATGGACTTTATAAGAAGAAACAAGAATTAAAAGAAATAAGAAAAGATATTGGGCTTGTATTTCAAAATTTTAATTTATTTCCTCATATGAATGTTATTGAAAATTTAATTGAAGCTCCTAAAAGGGTTTTAAATTTATCAGATCAAGAAGCAAGAGAAAAGGCTAAAGAGATATTAAGATTTTTAGATTTAGAAGATAAAATAAATAGCTATCCTTGTGAGCTGTCAGGTGGGCAAAAACAGAGAGTAGCCATAGGAAGAGCTTTAGCCTTAAATCCTAAACTTATGTGTTTTGATGAACCAACTTCAGCTTTAGACCCAGCATTAACAGGTGAAGTAGCAAAATTAATTAAGCGCTTAGCTCAAAAAGGTATGACTATGCTTATAATAACCCATGATATGGATTTTGCAGAAAAAGTTGCAGATAAAATATATTCAATGAAAGAAGGAGAGTTATTAGAAGGGAATACTTTTAAAGCTAATTTATAATTTTTGATTTAGGCAGTATATTAAGTCAATGTTGTTATTAAGTATTTTATTCTTAAGATTACATGATTATCAATAAAATACTGGCACATAACTTTAATAAAAAGTGCTGTTACCTTATAGTTGTAGCAGCACTTTTTTTATTAAGAACTTGTAGTTTTTTCTTCAGAGATTCTATAAAATATTTTTAATATTTCATTAATTATTAGAGGTATTAATGAAATTAAAATTACTATTAACCAGTCTTTTATCGTTAATGAGTATACTTTAAATAATTTGGCTGTAAATGGAATTGTTATTATTGAATACTGTAGGGCTATTCCAAATACTATAGCTCCTATAAGCCAAGTATTTTTTAATAATCCAACTTGAATTATTGATCTAGTTTCATTTCTCATACTTAGTGAAAAGAATAATTGAGATACACTAAGTACTACAAAGGCCATGGTTTGAGCATGTCTTAATGATTCAGGATAAAGGTGCTCGCTATATAAGAAGGCAAATAAGGTAGTAGCTCCAATAAGAAGGCCGTTTATTACAACCATTAATCCAGATCTTCCAGCAAAAAGACTTTCATTAGGATTTCTAGGAGCTTTATTCATAACTCCTTTATCACCAGGATCAACGCCTAAAGATAAAGCTGGGAAACTATCTGTGATTAAGTTAACCCATAAAAGATGAATAGGTAATAAAGGTGTATCTAAATTAAATAAAATAGCAACGAATAAAGCAACTATTTCACCTAGATTACAGCTTAAAAGGAATAGTATTGATTTTTTTATATTTGTAAAAATATTTCTTCCTTCTTCAACAGCATTAACAATAGTTGTAAAATTGTCATCTGTAAGTATCATATCTGCAGCACCTTTAGCAACATCAGTTCCAGTTATCCCCATTGCTACACCGATATCAGCAGCTTGAAGGGATGGAGCATCATTTACGCCATCACCAGTCATGGAAACAATGTTCCCATGAGCTTTAAAGGCTTTTACAATTTTTACTTTGTGCTCAGGAGATACTCTAGCAAATACACGATAATTGTTTACTATCTTTGTAAAATCTTCATCATTATAAGTATCAATTTCAGCGCCAGACATTGCCTGGGAAATATCATTAGCTATACCAAGCTCTTTTGCAATTGCAATAGCAGTATTTTTATGATCACCAGTTATCATTACAGTTCGAATTCCAGCTTTTTTACTTATTTCTATAGAAGCTTTTACTTCCTCTCTAGGAGGATCAATCATTCCCATAAAACCAATAAAAATTAAGTCCTTTTCTAAAGAGTCTATTGTTACATTTTCACTATCAATTATTTTATATCCTAAAGCAATTACTCTAAGAGCTTCATCAGATAAGGAATCTGAAGCTTTTAGTATTTTATCTTTTTCTTCTTGAGATAATTCTTTAATTTCTCTGTTAATTAATATTTTATTTGAAATTTTTAATATATTATCAATTGCACCTTTAGTAAACACATTAAATTTATTACCATATTTATTTACTGTTGTCATTAATTTTCTATCAGAATCAAAAGGGATTTCATTTACTCTTTTATGTTCTTCTAATAAATCATCTTTAAATATTCCAACTTTATTTCCAACATCTACCAAAGCGATTTCGGTAGGATCACCAGTTTGAACACCCTCTTTTGAAGTTGCATCACTACAAAGAACCATACCTTCTATTAATAATTTACTTTCAGGATTTTCTTTATCTATTTCTTCTAAGCTTTTAATTTTATTATTTACAAAATATTTTTTTACTGTCATTTTATTAATTGTCAATGTTCCAGTTTTATCAGAACAAATAATATTTACTGAACCTAAGGTTTCAACAGAAGGTAACTTTCTAATAATAGCATTTTGCTTAGCCATTCTTTGTACACCTAGAGCAAGTACGATAGCAACTATTGCAGGTAATCCTTCAGGTATAGCTGCAACAGCAAGGCTTATGGATGTCATAAACATAGTAAGGAAATCTCGTCCTTGAAACATTGAAACAATAAACATAAGTATTGAAATTCCTACAGCTAAAAAACCTAAAGTTTTACCAAGCTTGGCTAACTTTTTTTGAAGTGGGGTAGTATTATCTTCCTCTGTATCCAACATCTTTGCTATTTTACCAATTTGAGTATCCATCCCAGTAGCAATAACTATTCCTATTCCTCTTCCGTAGGTAGATAATGTGGACATAAAAGCCATATTAGCTTGTTCTGCAACATGAAGGCTATCTCCCTCATTAATTATGTTAGCATGTTTTTCAACAGGTACAGATTCACCTGTAAAAGCTGATTCTTCGATCTTTAAATTGGCGGCTTCAACTAATCTTATATCAGCAGGAATATATCTACCTGCATCTATTACAACAATATCACCAATAACTAAATCAGAAGAATCAATTTCAAATATTTCTCCATCTCTTTTTACAATAGCCTTTGGAGTAGAAAGATTCTTTAATGCTTCTAATGCTTTTTCTGCCTTTGATTCTTGGACAACTCCAATAACAGCATTTATAATAATAACTAAAAGAATAATTAGTGCATCACTAACTTCGCCCAGGATTGCAGATATAATAGCTGCAACTAATAGAATATAAATCATTGGATCATTTATTTGTTCAAATAATAGCATGAACATTGATTTTTTCTTTTTTCCTTTTAGTTTATTTGGACCATTTTCTAGTAACCTTTTTTCTGCTTCTTCTTTTGAGAGACCATTTATAATATTTGTAGATAATTTTTTTTCTATTTCTTTTGCTTCTTCGTTAAACCACATTTAAATACCTCCATATTAATAATAAAAGAGTATAAAAAACCCTTATATATAATATATGATAGATAAAATAATAATAATAATACATGGGAAAAAAAGGAGATAAAAATTGATTAAAGGAATTAAGATTTAATGATATAATATATTTATAGGAAGGGTGATATAATGGAAGTAGGAAGGATAAATAGAAAAGAACCAATAAAGGCAGAAAGAAAAGTTATATCAGAAAGAAAAGATTTTTCTCAAAGTTTTAATCAAGCAAAGCAAAGAAAATCTGAAGAAGAATTAAGAAAGATGATTGATGATATTCATAAGAGGGGAAATAGATTAGTAATAACTAAAACTTATGGGGATGTTATTGCATATAAAAAGTTAATAAAAGAATATCTTGAATCAATTTTAAAATTTATGTATGATACTAAAAAGGATGTTAGCTTTTGGCAAACTCAATATTTTATAACTGTTGAAACAATAGATCAAAAATTAGAAGAATTAACAGCAGCCTTATTAAATGGAGAAGTAGAAAATTTAAATATTGCAGCTTCTATTGATGAAATTCAAGGGCTAATTGTAGATATATATCGATAAATTAAAGTAACAATTGTATAACAGTTGTTATTTTATTTTTTTTAGTTTATAATGTAATAATAAATGATATTGAGAGTTATTATTAATTGCTAATCGCTATAAGGAGGGACAAAATGTTAAAAAAGTTTATAAGTTATTATAAACCCTATAAAAAGTTATTTTTCTTTGATATGACTGTAGCTTTAACAGCATCAGTTTGTGATCTTGTTTATCCAATGATGACAAGAACTTTAGTAAATGATAGTATTCCCAATAAGAATATTAGAATGTTAATAGTATTTGCTATTTCATTAATGGCAATATATTTAATAAAAGCTGCATGCAATTATTTTATGCAATATTATGGTCATGTTATGGGAGTTAAGATGCAAGGAGACATGAGGAATGATATGTTCTTACATTTACAAAAGCTTCCTAATTCATATTTTGATAATAATAAAACTGGTGATTTAATGAGTAGAATGATAAATGATTTAATGGATGTATCTGAACTCGCTCATCATGGCCCAGAGGACTTATTTATTTCTTTAGTAATGATTATAGGATCTTTTATTATTCTTTGTACAATAAATATACCATTAACAGTATTAATTTTTGCTTTTATTCCTTTTATTGTTTATTTTAGCATGAAACAAAAAAATAGAATGCATGATGCATTTATGGAAACAAGAGTTGAGACTTCAGAAGTAAATTCAAATCTGGAAAATTCACTAGCAGGTATTAGGGTTACAAAAGCTTTTACAGCTCATTCTCATGAATTAATAAAGTTTAAAGAAGGAAATGAGAAATTTAAGAAAGCAAGGGCTAGGGCTTATAAGGTTATGGCACAGTATGGATCTGGTGTAGGTTTTGGTATAAATGTTTTAGATTATATTGTACTTATTGCAGGTGGAGTTTTTACTTATTTTGATTTAATTAATTTAGGAGATTTTTTTGCCTATTTACTATATATTAAATTATTTACTGAGCCAATTAAAAAGTTAGTAAGTTTTATGGAGCAATACCAAAATGGTATGACAGGATTTAGAAGATTTTTATCAATAATTAGTGAAGAAGCTGAAAAAGAAAAAGAAAATAGTATTGAATTAAAGAATATTGAAGGAAAAATAGAATTTAATAATGTAAGTTTCAGTTATGAAGATAAGTTAGTTTTAGATGGATTAAATTTGAAAGTAGAAAAGGGTAAAATGCTTGCTTTAGTTGGACCATCAGGGGGCGGTAAATCGACTTTCTGTAATTTAATACCAAGGTTTTATGATGTAGCAGAAGGAGATATATTAATAGATGGTACAAGTATCTATGATGTTACATTAGAGTCTTTAAGAAGAAATATAGGAATAGTTCAACAAGATGTTTTTTTATTTACTGGTACAATAAAAGAAAACATATTATATGGCAATCATAATGCAACTGATAAAGAAGTAATTGAGGCTGCTAAAAAAGCAAATATTCATGATTTTATAATGAGTCTTCCTAATGGATATGATACATATATTGGTGAAAGAGGAGTTAAATTATCAGGTGGGCAAAAGCAAAGAATTTCAATTGCTAGAGTATTCTTAAAAAATCCACCAATACTAATATTAGATGAAGCTACTTCAGCTTTAGATAATGCTACAGAGTATATGATACAGAAAGCTTTAGAAGAACTTTGTCATGGAAGAACGACAATTGTTGTTGCTCATCGATTATCAACTATTAAGAATGCAGATGAAATAATTGTATTAACTTCAGAAGGAATACAAGAAAGAGGAAATCATGAAAGTTTACTAGCTAATAATGGAATATATAAGAAATTATATCAATCTCAATTTAAAAATTTATCAATAGAAGATAAAGAAGAAATATTGACTGCATAATTAAATATTAATAAAATATAATTAAAATACCATACTGGGGTATAGAAATAGGGAGGAAATTATGATCAAAGATTTAAATGCTAAAGATTTTGAAACTGAAGTATTAAAAAATAACGGATTAGTTGTAGTTGACTTTTGGGCAAATTGGTGTGGACCCTGTAAAATGATGGCTCCTGTATTAGAAAGTGTATCTGAAGAATTCAAGGAAGTAAGCTTTACTAAAGTAGATGTAGATCAAAATGGAGCTTTAGCAGACCAATATGATATTTTAAGTATTCCAACTTTACTTATTTTTAAAGATGGAAATTTTTTAGATAAATTAGTTGGATTTACTCCCAAAGAAGTATTAATAGAAAAAATTAAAAAGAATTTATAAGGTAAGATAAAATGTACGATATTATAATAATTGGTAGTGGCCCAGCTGGATTATCGGCTGCTATAAATGCCAAAATAAGAAACAAAAGCTTTAAGATTTTTGGAAATAAGAATTTAAGTAATAAATTAGATAAAGCTCCTAAAGTGAATAACTATTTGGGTTTTTATGGAATAAGCGGTAAGGAAATTAGAAGTAAGTTTGAAGAACATATAAATGAGATGGAGATTCAAATTACAGAAGAGAGAGTAAATAATGTTTATGCTATGGGTAATTATTTTGCAGTTATGGTAAATGAAAAAGTTTATGAAGCAAAAACTGTTATCTTAGCAACAGGAGTAGAATATGGCAAGTACCTTGAGGGGGAAAAAGAATATTTAGGTAAAGGTGTTGGCTATTGTGCAACTTGTGATGCACCTCTTTATAAAGGAAAGACTGTAACAATTATAGCTTATAATGAGGAAGCAGAAGAGGAAGCTAACTTTGTATGTGAACTAGCCAAAAAGGTTTATTATGTTCCAATGTATAAAGGAAATTTTGATTTAAATAGCAGTATAGATATTATTAAAGATGAACCAATAAAAATATCAGGAGAATTAAAGGTTAAAAAGTTAATTTTAAAAGCTTCTGAAATAGAAACTGACGGAATTTTCATAATAAGAGATTCTTTATCACCTTCAGAATTAATGCCAGGCTTAAAAATTGAAGGGAATCATATAGCGGTTAATAGGCAAATGGAAACCAATATATCTGGCTGTTTTGCGGCAGGAGACTGTATAGGAAAGCCATACCAATATATTAAAGCAGCAGGAGAAGGTAATATAGCAGCATTAAGCGCTGTAAAATATCTTAATTTAATTGAATAATTCATATAATAAATATAGAAGTTTAAAAGGGCTCATATATGGGGTCCTTTTAATTATGTTTAGATTTTAATCTAATATATTCTTTAATACAGAGTATGTAAGTTTTTTAAGTATGGATGATACATTGTCCATAAAATCTAGGAGTAAAGGAATGTTCTTTTTCATATACTTTGTATTTATAATTACATGTCCCTTGTGATCTCCATTCATCAAATAATCTATCTTCCTTGAATTAGAGTTTTAATTGATAGGCTTGGTTAGAAATATTTTTTTGGAAAAGTACAAATATAAATATTTCTTTAAAGTATAATAAGTTTGTCCTAAAAATAGTCTTATTTTGATTCTATTAATTGGCTTTTTTCAAAGTAAGGTATTTAGATGTCTTAAAATTTACCAATAATTCAATTATAAGGGTTTGCAATGTTTTTTAATATAGTTTTTAGGGTGATAAATTTAAAAATAACATTAAAATAAAAAGTAAATCACAAGGAATAATTTGTGATTTACTTTTATTTTTATTAATAAATTATTAAACTTATATTAATCTTTTATTAATTTATTCTCCCATAAGTTCATCTATAACTTCTTTAACAGTAGATATTTTATTTATCTTATATGCATTACTTCCACAGAAAATTAATCCATTATCTAAATCGCCTTTCACAGCATTAATGAGGGCAGAAGTGATGCAATATGGTGTAGAAGAAGGATTACATGGAATTAAGCAGTTGTAACATTTACTTATTTTTATTCTTTCTTTTTCGAGCTTTTCTAAAAATTTATTTTTAATAGCCCTTCCCGGCATTCCAACAGGACTTACAGTAAGTTTAATATCATCTTTCTTGCATTTTATATAAGCTTCTTTAAAATTAGGATGAGCATCACATTCTTCTGTGGCTACAAACTTTGTAGCCACTTGAACTCCATTTGCTCCAAGATTTAAATATTTTAGTACATCTTCATGATTAAATACTCCCCCTGCAACTATTACAGGTATTTTAGTATTAAACTCTTTTTCGAAAAGTTTAATTTCATCTATAATATCTAAAATATTATTATCAAAATTATTTATTTCCTTTTCAATATTATTAGTATTAAATCCAAGGTGTCCTCCTGCATTGGGGCCTTCTATAATTACTGCATCAGCGGTTCTATTTGAATGTTTTTTCCAGTAGTTTAAAATCACTTTTACGGCTTTTCTAGAGGAAACAATAGGGGCTATTTTAATTGCACTTCCTTTTGTAATTTCAGGTAATTTTAATGGAAGACCAGCACCAGATATTATTAAGTCTGCACCAGCAGCAATGGCAGCTTTAACATGCTCTGCATAGTTGTTTATTGCAACCATAATATTAACACCAATTATTCCTTTGGAACTGATTTCTTTCGCTCTTTTTATATGTTTATATAGACCGCGAAGATTTGCTTCAAGGGTATTTTTCTCGAAATCCTCTTCCAAGTATCCTGGATGCGCTGCAGAAATTACACCAATAGCACCATGTTTTGCAACGCTTCCAGCAAGATTAGATAGAGATACACCAACCCCCATCCCTCCTTGAATTATTGGGATTTTAGCTACTAAATCTCCGATTATTAATGGTTTTATCTTCATAATTAAACTCCTTTTATCAGATGAAATTTAATTTGATTATCAAAATATGTTCAGATAAATACTTTGATAATCAAAATATTATCAATAGTATAATCTAGTTTTAATAAAAACTCAATAACAAAAAAAGGATATTGAATGTTGACAAATTAAAAAAATAATATTATTATGGTCTTACTTTATAATAAGCTTACTTTGACAATCAAAGTATTTGTATGGAGGTGATATATTGAATTTAAAAGTAAGCGATAAGGTATTAATTTCAGTTTTTGCAGCATTAACAGCTGTTGGAGCATTTATTAGAATTCCAATCCCTTTTGTTCCTTTTACTCTTCAATTTTTCTTTTGTAGTATAAGCGGGATTTTATTAGGAGCTAAGAAGGGTGCTTTATCGCAAATTATTTATGTTGCAATAGGACTTATAGGATTACCTGTATTTACAAAAGGGGGAGGTCCTCAATATATTTTGGAACCTACCTTTGGTTATTTAGTTGGACTTATATTTTCGTCATATATAATCGGGAAGATAGCTGAAAAAAACAAAAAAGATCTTAAGAATGTTTTTTTGGCAAATATAGCAGGCATAATAGTAATTTATCTTATAGGAGTTCCATATTTTTATTTCATTAATAACTTCTATTTAGGAACTAACATGCCTATTAATTTAGCTATATATTATGGATGCTTTATTACTTTGCCTGGAGATATAATTAAATCATTAATTACAACAGTAGTAGGCGTTAATATAGCTTCTAAAATTAACATAAGAGTAGCTTAAAGTGGTTTTATATAAAATAAAACTTTGATTATAAAGATATTTGAATGTGAAATTTTGAAAATAAAAATATTTGTTAAGACCATTATTAAGTAATAAGTTTTGAAAAGAGGAGTTAAATGAAGGGAGTAAGAATAGTTGGTTTTGGCCATTACTGTCCTGAAAACATTGTTACCAATAAAGACTTAGAAAATATAGTAGATACAAGTGATGATTGGATAATAAAAAGAACTGGCATAAAGGAAAGAAGAATATCTAATGGTGAAGGAACTGTTGAATTAGCATATAAAGCTGCATTAGAAGCATTAAAAAATTGTAATTTAAGCAGTGAGGATATTGATTTAATAATAGTATCAACAATTTCACCAGATAGAATGATGCCGTCTACAGCTTGTAGTGTTCAGGGGCTTTTAGGGTGCAATAATGCTGCTGCTTTTGATTTATCAGCAGCTTGTTCAGGGTTCGTATATTCCATACTTACAGCATCTAGTTTGCTAAAAGCAACAGATAAAAAAAGAGCTTTAGTAATTGGAGCAGAAACATTATCTAAAATTATAGATTGGAGTGACAGAAGTACCTGTGTATTATTTGGAGATGGAGCTGGTGCTGCAATACTTGAAGTTTCTGATGAGGAAGATGGAATAATAAGTACATGTTTTTATGCTGATGGAAAACAAGGAGAAACTAGTTTGGTAGCTGGAGAGCTAGAACTTAATACACCTTTTGCAAAAGAAGCTATGGCTGAAAATATGTATATGACTATGAATGGCCGTGAAGTATTTAGGTTTGCAGTAACAGTACTGCCAAGTATAGTTAATGAATTGCTAGAAAAGGCTGGTGAGAGCATTGAAAATATTAAATATATTGTTCCTCATCAAGCAAATTATAGAATAATAAGTGAAGCTTCTAGAAGACTTAGAGTAAAAGATGATAAATTTTATGTTAATGTGGATAAATATGGGAATACATCAGGAGCAAGTGTTCCAATAGCTTTAAGTGAACTTTTAGAAAAAGGATTAATAAAAAGAGGAGATAAAATAATATTGGCAGCCTTCGGTGGAGGATTAACCTGGGCTGGAGCATTAATTAAACTTTAGGAGGATTTTAAAATGGTATTAGAAAAAATTAAGGAAATTATAGTAGATCAATTAGGTGTTAATGAGGAAGATATTAATTTAGAAACAAGTTTTATAGACGATTTAGGAGTGGATTCATTAGATTTATTTCAATTGGTAATGGAATTTGAAGATGCCTTTGGCATTAGTGTGGAAAATCCAGAAAATATTAAAACTGTAGGTGATGCAGTTAAATATATAGAAAGTGCAAAAGGGGAATAAAGCGGGGTAATTCTTATGAATAATAGAATTTGTAATTTATTAAATATAAAATATCCAATACTTCAAGGGGGAATGGCATGGGTTGCCGACAGCTCCCTTGCTGCTGCTGTCTCAAATGCAGGTGGTCTTGGAATAATAGCAGGAGCTAGTGCCCCTGCAGAAGTAATAAGAGAAGAAATAAGGAAGGCAAAGGAATTAACAGATAAGCCTTTTGGTGTAAATATTATGCTGCTTTCAGATAATGCTGATGCTTTATCTGATATTGTAATTGAAGAAGGAGTTAAGGTTGTTACAACTGGTGCAGGAAATCCAGGAAAGTATATTTCTAAATGGAAAGAAGCAGGAATAAAGGTTATACCAGTTGTTGCATCAGTTGCGTTAGCAAAAAGAATGGAACGAGCAGGAGCAGATGCAATAGTTGCTGAAGGTTGTGAGGCTGGAGGCCATATAGGAAAACTAACAACAATGGTTTTAGTACCTCAAGTTGTTGATGCTGTCAATATTCCAGTAATAGCAGCTGGAGGAATTGCTGACGGAAGAGGAGCAACTGCTGCTTTCGCCTTAGGGGCAAGTGGTATTCAGGTAGGAACAAGATTTTTAGTTGCTCATGAATGTACTATCCATGATAACTATAAGGAAGCAGTAATAAAAGCTAATGATATAGATACAGTTGTAACTGGAAGAAGTACAGGTCATCCGGTTCAAGTTATTAAAAATCAACTTGCAAGGGAGTACTTAAAACTTGAGGGCAAGAATGCTAAGGTGGAAGAATTAGAAGAATTGGCAAGAGGAGCTCTTAGAAAAGCTGTAAAAGATGGAGATGTTGAAAATGGATCACTTATGGCTGGTCAAATTGCAGGAATGATTAAAGAAAGACAAAGCTGTAAGGAAATTATAGAAGAAATGTTTGCAGAATATGAAACTTTAAGAAAGAACCTTTAATTAGGAGGAAATATGAAAACAGCATTTATTTTTGCAGGGCAAGGCTCTCAATATATAGGAATGGGAAAAGAATTACACGATAATATTTCAAAATCTAAAGAAGTATTTGATAAAGCAAATGATATTCTAGGATTTGATATAAAAGATCTGATATTTTGTGGAGAAAAAGAGCAATTAGATATTACAGAAAATACTCAACCAGCTGTATTAATCACTTCAATAGCAGCTAAAGAAGCTCTTGAAGAAAAAGGTATAAAAGCAGATGTTGTTGCTGGCTTAAGTCTTGGTGAATATTCAGCATTAGTAGCTTCAAAAGCTTTAAGTTTTGAAGAAGCTGTTTCATTAGTTAAAAAGAGAGGAAGATATATGCAGGAGGCAGTTCCAATTGGAGTTGGCTCTATGGTTGCTGTAATAGGTTTACCTTTAGAAAAAATAAAACTTGCTTTAGAGAAAGCAAGAGAAAAAGGAGTAGTAGAAATTTCTAATTACAATACCAATAATCAAATTGTAATTGGAGGAGAAAAAGAAGCTGTTGATTTAGCAAGAGAATTATGTTTAGAGGCTGGTGCTAAAAGAGCGATTGAGTTAAAAGTATCAGGGCCTTTTCATACATCATTACTTGATGATGCTTCAATTAAACTTAAAGAAGAGTTAGAAAATATTAATTTTAATAAACCTAATATTCAAATTATATCTAATGTAACAGCAGATTTTATAAATGATGCTAATGAGATTAAACCCCTTCTTTTTAAGCAGGTGAAATCATCTGTTAGATGGAGTGAAACAATTGAAAAGATGTTTGAAATAGGGGTTGATACTTTTATAGAGCTTGGACCAGGGAGAGTATTAAGCAGTTTTGTAAAAGAAATTAGTAGAGAAAAGGGAATTAAAGTTAAAGTTTTTAATGTTGAAGATTTGAAATCTTTAAATAAAACTTTGGAAGGGATAGGTTTATAATGGTTGAAAATAAAAATGCCATAATTACAGGTGGAACTAGAGGAATAGGAAGAGAAATTGCAAGAACATTAGCGCAAAACGGTGCTAATATTGCAATAAATTATAGAAATTATACTGAAGAAGTTGAAAAATTAGTTGAAGAATTAAAAAGCCTTGGAGCAAAAGTTCTTGCATCAAAATGTGATGTAAGCAATTCAGAAGAAGTTAATAACTTTGTTAAGGAAGTAAAAGAAGCTTTTGGTACTATAGATATTTTAGTAAACAATGCTGGTATAACTAAAGATGGACTTCTTATTCGTATGAGTGAAAAAGACTTTAATGATGTTATTGACATAAATTTAAAGGGAACATTTAATACGACTAAGGCTGTTTCATCGGTAATGATAAAACAAAGATATGGAAAAATAATAAATATTGCTTCTGTAGTTGGTATAGCAGGAAATGCAGGACAATGTAATTATGCTGCTTCAAAAGCAGGAATAATAGGTTTCTCAAAATCAGCAGCTAGGGAATTAGCTTTAAGAAATATTAATGTTAACTGTATAGCACCTGGTTATATTGATACAGATATGACCAAGATTTTGCCAGATAAAATAAAAGAAGAGGTATTAAAGAGTATCCCTATGAAAAAAATGGGTGAACCAAAGGATGTAGCTAATTTAGCATTATTCTTAGCATCAAATTTATCTGACTATATTACAGGTCAAGTTATAAATGTTGATGGCGGAATGGTTATGCTTTAATAAGGAGAGGGAGTTATGAAAAGAAGAGTAGTTATAACGGGATTAGGAGCTGTAACTCCAATAGGTAATACTGTTGAGAGTTTTTGGAATGCAGCAAAAGAAGGTAAAAATGGAATAGATAAAATAACATTATTTAACACAGAGAATTTTAAAGTAAAAGTAGCAGCTGAAGTAAAAGATTTTAATCCAGAAGAAATTCTAGGAAAGAAAGAAGCTAAAAGAATAGACAGATACACTCAATTGGCATTAGTAGCAGCTAAGGAATGTATGAAAGATAGTGGAATAGAATTAGAAAAGGTAGATAAAGAAAGATTTGGAGTAATTTTTGGATCTGGTATCGGTGGATTAATTACTATGGAAAACCAAATTAGAACATTAGAAGTTAAAGGACCAAATAGAATTGCACCATTAACTATTCCTCAATCAATATCTAACATGGCCGCAGGAAGCATTGCTATAGAATTTGGACTTTTAGGCAGCTGTCTAAGTGTTACTACTGCATGTGCAACCTCAACTCATTGTATAGGAGAAGCTTATAGAAGTATAAAAGATGGATATTTAGATCGTGCAATTGTAGGAGGATCTGAAGCTTCTATATGTGAATTTGGAATAGGAGCCTTTCAATCTTTAACAGCTTTAAGTAAAAGTGAAGATCCTAATAGAGCATCTATACCATTTGATAAAGATAGAAATGGATTTGTTATGGGAGAAGGTGCTGGAGCTATAATTTTAGAAGACTTAGAAAGTGCGCTAACAAGAGGAGCCAAAATATATGCAGAAGTTGTAGGTTATGGAACAACTTGTGATGCATATCATATGACTGCACCTGCATCTGATGGAGAGGGAGCATATAGAGCTATGAGAGATGCAATTAGAGATGCAAATATAGAAGCAAAGGATATTGGTTATTTAAATGCTCATGGAACATCAACAAAAATAAATGATAAAGTTGAAACATTAGCAATTAAAAAAGCTTTAGGTGATTATGCAAAAGAGGTATTAGTAAGTTCTACTAAATCTATGACAGGTCATTTACTAGGAGCTGCAGGAGCAATAGAAGCAATAATTTGCATAAAGGCTTTACAAGACAATTTTGTACCAGCAAATATAAATTATGTAAATCATGACGAAGAATGTGATTTAAATATTGTAGCTAATGTTGGTAAAGAAGTGGAAATAGATTATGCCATGTCAAATTCTTTGGGCTTTGGCGGACATAATGGAACAATTATAGTTAAAAAGTGGAGGGGAAGATAATATGTTGAATTATGATCAAATACAAGAGCTGATTAAATCAATAGATGCTTCTTCTCTTAGAGTGTTCGAATTAGAGCTTCAAGGAACTAAATTAAGACTTAGTAAAAATAATGAAACTTTCAAGGAAAGCGTTAAAGAAATTAAAGAAGAAATAGAAAATTATGAAAGCATTCCTGTTGCAAGTATTAATAAAGAAGAGACAAAAGAAGATATTAAAATAGAAAGTAAAAAGGAAGAAAATTTAAAAGTTGTAAAATCACCTTTAGTGGGAACCTACTATTCTTCTCCAGCCCCAGGAGAAAAACCATATGTAGAAGTTGGAAGCAAAGTTAAAAAAGGTGATGTTCTTTGTATAGTAGAAGCAATGAAAATAATGAATGAGATAACTTCTGATTATGATGGTGAAATAGTAGAAATTTTAAGAAGAGATGAAGACATAATTGAGTATGGAATGGAATTATTTAAAATAAGGTAGGTATAAATATGGATATAAAAGAGATTATGGAGATTATTCCTCATAGATATCCTTTTCTATTATTAGATAAGGTTGAAAGTATTGAGGAAAATAAAATAGTAGCAGTTAAAAATGTAACAATAAATGAATACTTTTTTCAAGGACATTTTCCAGAAGAACCTGTTATGCCTGGAGTTTTAATAGTTGAAGCTCTTGCTCAGGCTGGAGCAGTTGTACTATTAAAGAGAGAGGAATTCAAAGGGAAAATTGCTTATTTCGGTGGAATTAATAATGCTAAATTTAGAAAAGTTGTTAAGCCTGGTGATACTTTAAAGTTGGAAGTTGAACTTATTAAAATAAAAGGCCGTGCTGGAGTTGGAAAAGGGATTGCTTATGTAGATGGTAAAAAGGCTTGCGAAGCAGAATTAACCTTTATGGTTGGATAGTAAAAGAGGTGTTTTTATGATTAGAAAGGTTTTAATAGCTAATAGAGGGGAAATAGCTGTAAGAATTATTAGAGCTTGTAAAGAATTAGGAATAAAAACTGTTGCTATTTACTCAGAAGCTGATAAGGATGCTTTGCATACTCAGCTTGCAGATGAAGCTATTTGTGTTGGTAAGCCTAAATCAAAAGATTCATACTTAAATATAAGTAATATTATAAGTGCAGCAGTAATAACAAAATGTAATGCGATTCATCCCGGTTTTGGTTTTTTATCTGAAAATGATGAATTTGCAGCTATTTGTGAGGAATGTAATATTAAGTTTATAGGTCCTAAAAGCGAAACAATAAGCCTCATGGGAGATAAAGCAAGAGCAAGAGAAATAATGAAGAATGCAGATGTTCCTGTAATTCCAGGAAGTGATGGTGTTATTAAATCTATTGATGATGCATATAAGGAGGCTAAAAAAATTGGTTATCCTGTAATGATAAAAGCTGCTTTAGGCGGAGGCGGTAAAGGTATAAGAATAGTCAATAATGAAGATGAATTAGAAAAAGCATTTTTTACTGCAAAATCAGAAGCAAAAACAAACTTTGGGGATGATTCAATATACATTGAAAAATTTATAGAAAATCCACGTCATATAGAGTTTCAAATTTTAGGTGATGAGTTTGGAAATATTATTCATCTTGGAGAGAGAGATTGTACTATTCAAAGAAAAAATCAAAAGGTTTTAGAAGAAGCTCCTTCACCTATATTAAATGAAGAGTTAAGAAGAGAAATGGGAAGAGTAGCTATTAATGCAGCTAAAGCTGTTAATTATATAAATGCTGGAACGATTGAATTTTTAGTAGACAAATATAATAATTTTTATTTCATGGAAATGAATACAAGAATTCAAGTTGAACATCCTATAACGGAAATGGTTACTTCTATTGATATTGTAAAAGAGCAGATAAATATTGCAAATGGAGGAAGATTATCTGTATCACAAGAGGATATTGAAATTAAGGGGCATGCCATTGAATGTAGAATTAATGCCGAAAATCCTTATAAGGGATTTATTCCATCACCGGGAAAAATTAATTTGTTAAATTTACCTGGAGGTAATGGAATAAGGGTAGATACGGCTGTTTATCAGGGGTATGTAATACCTCCAACTTATGATTCTATGATTGCCAAATTAATAACTTATGGTAAGACTAGAAATGAGGCTGTTAATAAAATGCTTAGAGCATTAGAGGAATTTGTTGTTGATGGAATTGAAAGTAATATAGAGTTTCAAATTGAAATATTAAATAATGAAAAATTTCGCTTAGGAAACTATGATACTAGTTTTATAAGCAAAGAATATAATTTATAGTTGGTGAAAGTTATGCAGATTTTCAAGAAAAAACAATATGGTGTAATAAATTTACCTAAAGAGGAAGAAAAAGATATACCAGTAGTACCAGAAGGTTCTTGGGTAAAATGTAATAAGTGCGGGAAAATTTTATATAAAAAGTCTTTAGAAGAAAACCTTAATATATGCACTAATTGCAATCATTATTTTAGGTTAGGAAGTTACGAAAGATTAGCTTTAATTTGTGATAAGGGAAGCTTTAAAGAATTTAATAAAGATATGGCAACAAAGAATCCAATGAATTTTCCAAACTATGAAGAAAAAATTAAAGCTAATCAAGAAAAGAGTGGAAACATGGAAGCAGTTGTAACTGGTGAATGTGAAATTGGAGGAAATAGAGCAATTATTGCAGTTATGGACTCAAACTTTCTAATGGGAAGTATGGGTACGGTTGTAGGAGAAAAAATTACTTTAGCAGTAGAAGAAGCTACAAGGAGAAAGCTGCCAATAATTATTTTTACAGCTTCTGGTGGGGCTAGAATGCAGGAAGGAATATTATCTTTAATGCAGATGGCTAAAATAAGTAGTGCTTTAGCTAAGCATAATGAAGAAGGATTATTATATATATCAGTTTTAACTGATCCAACTACTGGTGGAGTTACAGCAAGTTTTGCAATGCTTGGAGATATTATTCTTTCTGAGCCAAAGGCTTTAATAGGTTTTGCAGGAAGAAGAGTAATAGAGGGAACTATAAAGGAAAAGCTTCCAGAAGATTTTCAAAGTGCAGAGTTTTTACTTGAGCATGGCTTTGTGGATAATATTATAGAAAGAAAAGATTTAAAAACGGTTCTTTCAACTTTATTAAAACTTCATAAAAGTAAGGAGGTGTAGTTGTGGCTAAAAAGGTAAAAGCTTGGGATAGATTAACAATAGCAAGAATGATAGAAAGACCAACTACACTTGATTATATAGGAAAAATATTTTCAAATTTCTTTGAGTTACATGGAGATAGGTATTTTAGAGACGATAAATCTATTGTAGGGGGTATAGCTACCTTAAATACTAAGCCGGTAACTGTAATAGGAATACAAAAAGGAAAAAATCTTAAAGAAAATATTGACAGAAACTTTGGCTGTCCAAATCCTGATGGGTATAGGAAAGCATTGCGATTAATGAAGCAGGCAGAAAAATTTAATAGGCCTATTATATGCTTTATTAATACATCTGGAGCTTATTGTGGCGTTGAAGCAGAAGAAAGAGGACAGGGAGAAGCAATTGCAAGAAATTTAATTGAAATGGCAAGAATAAAAGTTCCTATAATTTCAATAATAATAGGAGAAGGCGGAAGTGGTGGTGCATTAGCTTTAGCTTGTGGTGATAGAGTTTGGATGCTTGAAAATTCAGTTTATTCTATTCTTTCTCCAGAAGGTTTTGCATCCATTTTATTTAAAGATCCTTCAAAGTCTCAAGAGGTTGCAGAAATTATGGGAATTACATCTTATGAGCTTTTAGAAAAAGGTGTAATAGAAAAAATAATAAAGGAACCGAAGGGTGGAGCTCATAAAAATATAGATTTAGTTGCAGCATCTATAAAAGAAGAATTAATTAAGGAGTTAAAAATACTAGAAAGTAAAACAAAAGAGGAGCTTTTAGAAGAAAGATATAAAAGATTTAGGAAATTCTCTTAGAATAAAACTCTAAGAGAAATTTCGCCAGATACAATTTTTTCTATATTACTATTTTGATCTTTTACAAGTAAAGCTCCATCTTCTAAAATATCGATAGGAATAACAATCTTTGTTTTATCCTTATATTTAAGGTTAACTTTTTTGTTTAATACAAAGGAGTTAGCCTTATATTTATTTAAAATAAACTTTTTATTTCCATCTATAAATTTATTAAAATAATTTTCAAAATTAAAAATAAATAATTTTAATATTTTATATCTATCATATTCTTTACCAGTTGCTATTTTAAGAGAAATGGCTTTTTCTTTTAATTCATCACTAAAATCTTCTTTATTTAAATTTACATTTATACCAATTCCGATTATAACATATTCTAATAATTTATTATTATTAATTTTAGATTCAATTAATATACCAGAAAGTTTTCTATCATTAAGTATAATATCATTTGGCCATTTTATAGCTGTATTTATAGAGAAGGCTTTTAAGGTATCATTTAAAGCTACAGAAGTTAATAAGGTTAAAAAACTTAATTCATTTATGGGGATAGAAGGTTTTAATAAGATTGAAAACCAAAGGCCTGTTCCTTTTGGAGAATAAAAGTTTCTACCTTTTGTACCCCTACCAGCTGTTTGAGCATCGCTTACTATAACAGTTGTTTTAGAAAAACCTTGTTCAGCTATATATTTGCAATAATTATTAGTAGAGTCTATTTCATCAAAAAAAATAAAATTAATACTAGGAAATAATCTATTAAATTCTAATTTCATATTATCACCAAGCCTTTACATTACTACTAATATTCTAAGCATATATTAATTTTTTGTCTATATTTTAGAAAATAATAAAACATTATAAAAATTCATTTTAATAAGAAGTGTTTTTAGTTATAATATCAATTAAGATACTGATATTATCAAAGCTTTCTAAAATATATATTAAAATTGTAATAAAATTGGGGGGATAATATTTGAAAAGAACCGATTATATATCATGGGATGAATACTTTATGGGGGTTGCTATATTAGCAGGTAAGAGAAGTAAGGATCCTAGTACTCAAGTTGGTGCCTGTATAGTAGATAATGATAATAAAATATTGAGTCAGGGTTATAATGGATTGCCAATAGGCTGCTCTGATGATGAGTTCCCATGGGATAGGGAAGGAGACGCTTTGGAAACAAAATATCCTTATGTAGTCCATGCTGAACTTAATGCTATTTTAAATAGCAGAGGTTCTTATTTACATGGAGCAAAAATTTATGTAGCTTTATTTCCATGCAATGAATGTGCAAAAGCAATAATACAAGCCGGAATTAAAGAAGTAATTTATTTATCTGATAAATATGCAGATACTGCTCCTGTTAAAGCATCTAAAAGAATGTTTAAGGCTGCTGGAGTAAAAATGACAAAATTAGAACCTAAGTTAAAAAATATAAATATATCTTTTGATATAAATGATATTTAATAATAATTAAATTGCTAAAGGACTAAGAGGAATTTAAAATCTTAGTCTTTTTATTTTTAATATTATTTTATTAAAGTATTTAAATAAGTATTTTTTAGAAGTCAATATAGGTAAAGTTGTAAGACAAAAAAGAGATAAAAGATATTTATATGATGATAACCACTAAAGATAGGGGGGAGACGGAACTTTTAAACAATATATTGTGTTGTTATTTCTTATGTCAAGTCTTGAAAATAAATATATTATTAGGTAATATAAAAAAGATATATTTTTTATGTACAATATTGTTTAAATAATAAAGGATAGGTGAAGTATGTTGATAGTTGTTGGTGGCATGATTGGATTAGGAAAAAGTTCTGTTGCAGAAATATTAGGTAAGCACTTTAATTCAGATGTTTTCTATGAGAGTGTAGAAGGGAACCCAATTCTACCATTGTTTTATAGTTCTGATGAAGAGGAAGTTCTTAAAAATAGATATCCATTTTTATTACAATTATATTTCTTAAATACAAGATTTAAAAGTATTAAAGAAGCATTAGTAAATGATAATAATGTATTAGATAGATCTATTTATGAAGATTGGTATTTTGCAAAGAAGAATCAAGACTTAGGTAGAATAAGTGATTTAGAAATGAGTATATACGAAGGTTTACTAGATAATATGTTAGAAGAATTAGATGAATTGCCTAAAAAATCACCTGATATAATGATATATTTAAAGGGATCTTTTGAAACAGTATTAAAAAGAATTGCTTTAAGAGGAAGAGAATTTGAAATTGATGATAGTTTAAGAGATTATTATTACTTCTTATGGAAGGATTACGATGATTGGGTTAATAACTGTTATAAGGCATCAGATGTCCTTATTATAGATATGGACAAGATGGATGTTGTAAATAGAGAAGAAGATAGAATAAGACTTATAGAGTTAGTTGAAGCAAAATTAAAAGAAGTAAGACAAGCTGAATAATATATTTAATACATAATTTAAAAAATACAGTTAAGAGAGATTTTTAGCTAAGCTAATAAATCTAGCTTAGCTGTTATTTTTAGATATAATTTATATAAAAAAATGCTAAAGTGGGGTAAATTTTATGTATAAAGAAATTTTAAGAAAAATAGTAAGTGATGAAGTTTATATAATTATAGAAAAAGAGGTAAATAAAGAATTATTGGATTATTTATTTGAAAATATATTGATAAAATATAATTCTTTAGATAAGGGACATGGAATAAATCATATTGGGAAAGTAATAGATTCCTCTATTAAATTATCAAATTACTTTGATGTAAATAAAAATATGATATTAACTATAGCTGTTTACCATGATATTGGTATGATTGTAGAACGTAAAACTCATGAAAAACATTCAAAAAATATTTTGATAACTGATAAAGAGCTTAGAAAATGGTTCAACGAAGAGGAAATTATCATTATGGGAGAAGCGTGTGAAGATCATAGGGCATCTAATGTTAATGAGCCAAGAACTATATATGGATATATAATTTCAGACGCTGATAGGACAACAGATATTAACGATATGATAGAGAGATGCTATAATTTTTCAAAAAAGAATTTTAATGATAATAATGAAGAAGAAATATATAAGAGAGTGTATAATCACTTAAGAGGAAAGTATGGAGAGGGTGGTTATGCAAAATTCTATTTGGAAGAAAGTCGAGAAGCTATAATGAAGCCATATTTAAAGGCTCAAGAAATATTAAAAAATGAAAAAGAATTTAAAGAAATATATAAGATTATAGTGAGCATTTAGAAGTATTTGGTGAAGAAAAACAACTATGCCTTAGAGTTGTTTATTTGCTTGAACACAGTGAGTTTAACCAAAACTCTCGGCATAGTTGTTTTTTGAACCTAGTAATACTTTCCACAGTTATTCGCTTATTGAGCTATCCTGTTAACTAGGCTTTATATTCACACTTTATTACTTAAATGAATTAAAAGAAGCATCAGATGGCATTCTCCAATCACCACGAGGGCTTAAGGAGATTGAACCCACCTTTGGTCCATCTGGTATAGCACTTCTCTTAAATTGTTGGGTAAAGAATCTATAAATGAATTTATCTAGCCATTTATCAATTTCCTCTTCACTATAGTCATTTTTAAAGGCATGGATTGCCAAAAATTTAATTCTTTCCTTTGAGGAACCATTCTTTATAAAATGATATAAGAAGAAGTCATGAAGTTCATAAGGTCCAACTATATCCTCTGTTTTTTGAACTATTTCACCAGTATCACTTTTTGGAAGTAATTCTGGACTTACAGGAGTATCTAATATATCTAAAAGAGTTTCTGAAACCGTTGCAGTTGCTTCCTTTTCTGCCACATATCTAACTAAATATCTTACAAGGGTTTTTGGAATAGACGGATTAACAGAATACATGCTCATATGATCTCCGTTATAAGTACACCATCCTAAAGCTAATTCTGATAAATCTCCTGTACCAACAAGAAGTCCCCCTTCTTTATTTGCTATATCCATTAAAATTTGTGTTCTTTCCCTTGCCTGAACATTTTCATATGTAACATCATGAATATCTTTATCATGACCAATATCCTTAAAATGCTGCAATGAAGCTGCTACAATATTGATTTCTCTTAAATCACAGCCAAGTTCGGTGCATAAATTTAAGGCGTTATTATAAGTTCTATCAGTAGTACCAAAGCCTGGCATCGTAATAGCTATAATATTTTTATTATTTAAATTAAGTAGTTTAAAAGCTTTTACTATAACTAGTAAAGCCAGAGTGGAATCTAGGCCGCCAGAAATACCTATAACTGCTTTTTTAAGTCTAATGTGTTCCATTCGTTTTGCAAGGGCTGAAGCTTGTATATTAAATATTTCCTTACATCTTTCTTCTCTTAACTTTTTATTAGAAGGAACAAAAGGAGATTTATCTATGTACCTATCAAAATTATTAATAGTTTTATCATTAAAAGTAAATTTTATATATTTACCTTTAAAAGGAACAAACTTAGAAGAATCTCTAAAACTAATATTTTTAAGTCTTTCACTATTTAATTTATAGACATCTATAATAGAATAAATAAGCTCATTATCTCTTTGAAATCTTTCATTTTCTTTTAAAATAGCACCATTTTCTGAAATAAGCAGATGTCCGCTAAATAACATATCAGTTGTTGATTCGTGTACCCCAGCAGAAGCATATATATATGAAGACATGCATCTTGCGCTTTGGTTAGATATAAGAGAATTCCTGTAATCCTTCTTACTTACTAATTCATTAGAAGCAGAAAGATTTCCTATAATATTTGCTCCTAAAAGTGATAGATATGAGCTTGGAGGTACAGTTACCCAAAGATCCTCACAAACTTCAAAGGCGAATTTACACTCTTCAGAAGTAAATATTAGATTAGTTCCAAAAGGAATATCTTTTTGATAATCAAAATCAACAGTCTGATCAATTAATCCAAATCCTTCAGTAAACCAACGCTTTTCATAAAATTCACTATAATTTGGAATAAAGGATTTAGGGACAATTCCAAGTATTTTACCGTTAAATATTATATAAGCGCAATTATATAAGGAATTATTATAAAGTAGTGGAACACCTATAGCAATTAACATATCATATTTTGAGCTTTTTATAACAAGTTCTTTTATTGCTTTTTGGGACTTGTCTAATAAGGAAGATTGTAAAAATAGGTCTCCGCAAGTGTAAGATGTGATTGCTAATTCAGGAAAAACTATTAGTTTAGCATCTTCCTTTTTGGCTTTATCTAAGCAGATAAAGATATTTTTTAAATTATAATTTACATCTGCTACCTTCGTAATTGGACATGCAGCAGCAACTTTTATAAAATCCATGAAAATCTCTCCAATCATTCATTAGTTTTCTTATAAAATTTATTATAACAATAATTATAAATATAATTCATTATAAAATAGTAATAAATATATAATTTAATGATAAAAGGAATTTGTTAGAAAATCAACGATAATAAAGCTTGATGAAAAGAGGTATAAAAAAACTCTTAAAAAGATAAAAAATATATTGTAAAAAGGTAATTAACCTGATATAATAAAGGCATAGAAAATTATAAATCTATATTATAAAGTAAATATCTATAAAAATAACAAAAAGGAGGTAAATGTGTGACATCAATAATTATATGGATTATAATTGCAGCACTAGTAGTAATAATAGATATTACTACAAGTAATTTCTTATTTTCATTCTTTGCCCTAGGAGCTATTGCTGCTATGATATCAGAAATTTTTAATGCAACAGTAGGAACGCAGATTATAATATTTCTGATAGTAAATTTAATAACAGTAGCTATTGGCTATCCTTTAACACGAAAAAGTCTAAAGAAGAAAGTGGAAAGATTACCATTAATGGAAGAAAAGTACATTGGAGTAGTTAAAGAAGCAGAAGAAGATATAAAGGAAGAAGGAAGAATAAAATTAGAAGGTATTTATTGGGGAATAAAGAACATTGGGGATGAAATTAAAGCTGGAGAAAAATTTAAAATAATATCTATAGAAGGAATAAAATTAATTGTTAAAAAAGAGGGGGAAAATTAAATGGATTTAATTAAAACTATTATTTTAGGATTTGTAATATTATTAGTATTAATAATAATATTATCTTCAATTAAAATTGTTAATACAGGATACCTATATGTAGTGGAAAGATTCGGACAATATTATAAAACTTTAGAACCAGGATGGCACGTCTTAATTCCTTTTGTTGACTTTGTAAGAAAAAAAGTTTCTACAAAACAACAAATTTTAGATGTACAGCCTCAAACTGTTATTACAAAGGATAATGTTAGAATTTCAGTAGACAATGTTATTTTCTATAAATTGCTTAACGCAAAAGATGCAGTTTATAATATAGAAGATTATAGATCTGGTATTATTTATTCTGCAACAACTAATATGAGAAATATTATAGGTAATATGACATTAGATGAAGTTTTATCTGGAAGAGATAGAATAAACCAAGATCTTTTAAGTATAATAGATGAAGTAACCGATGCTTATGGAATAAAAATCTTATCAGTAGAAATAAAAAATATTATACCTCCAGCGGAAATTCAAGATGCCATGGAAAAGCAAATGAAGGCTGAAAGAGATAAGAGAGCTATGATACTTCAAGCAGAAGGGTTAAGACAGTCACAAATAGAAAAGGCTGAAGGTGAAAAAAGAGCCAAAATTCTTGAAGCTGAAGCAGAAAAAGAAGCCAATATTAGAAGGGCAGAAGGTTTAAAGGAATCTCAATTATTAGAAGCTGAAGGTAAGGCAAAAGCTATAGAGCAAATAGCAATTGCAGAAGCAGAAGCCATTAGAAAAGTAAATAAAGCAATCATAGAATCTGGTACAAATGAAACTGTTATTGCTTTAAAACAGGTTGAAGCATTAAAAGAAATGGCTAATAATCCTGCTAACAAACTTATACTTCCAAATGAAACTTTATCTTCTTTAGGAAGCATAGCTGCTATTGGGGATATGTTAAAAGATAAAAAATAAAAGAAAAAAATATTAATAAAATAGTAGCAATTTATTTTTATATGTGATATTATATATAAGTAGTTTAAAAGACTATAAAATTTATTTAAAGATCTAGAAAGATAATGAGATTCTCCGTTGTAGAGATTTTAGTTACTTTATTAGTCTTTAGAATGGAGGATTTAAAATGGAAGATAAGAAAATAATTTGCAAAGATTGTGGAAAGGAATTTATATTCACAGTTGGAGAACAAGAATTTTATAAAGAAAAAGGATTTGATAATGATCCTGTAAGATGCTTAGATTGTAGAAGAGCAAGAAAAGCTCAAAATAATAGAAGATAGTAAATACTAGGTTGTAGTATAATTACTACAACCTTTTTTATTTATTTATCCAGAAAAGTAAAAAAATACTAGCAATAGTAACTTATATATGATAAAATAAATATCGGTATTATTACCGATAATATTTATTTAAAGATTTAATAGAAATTAGCTACTCCATTATAGAGGTTAGTTGATATTTATTAATCTTTAGAATGGAGGATTTAAAATGGAAGATAAGAAAATAATTTGTAAAGATTGTGGAAAAGAATTTATATTCACAGTTGGAGAACAAGAATTTTACAAAGAAAAAGGATTTGACAATGATCCTGTAAGATGCTTTGAATGTAGAAAAGCAAGAAAAGCTCAAAATAACAGAAGATAGTTAAATTAAGGCTGTGGGGGACTACAGCCTTTTTTGTTTATTCTATAGAAATATTTATAGAATATTGTTAATATTATACTAGTATTTATGGAGAGGGAAGATAAGGAGGAATTATGTTAGAATTATTTCGAAAGCATGAAAAAGAAAATGCAAAGGAATATGCATATAGAGTTATAAAAAATAATATATTGATTTTAAATTTAAAACCAGGTCATTTAATAAATGAAACAGAATTAGCTAATAGTCTAAATTTATCTAGAACTCCAATAAGAGAAATAATAATGAAGCTTAAGGCTGAGAAGCTTATACAGGTAAAGCCACAAGTAGGAACCTTTGTATCTCCTATTGATTTAAATTTAATAAAAGAGGCACTTTTTATGAGATATACTTTAGAGAAAGAAGTATTAAAAGAGGCTTGTATTAATTTTAAAGAAGAAAATCTATTGGAAATGGAAAAAAACTTATATATGCAAAAAATGTTACTTAATAAAAAAGATGCATTATTGGAATTTCATGAATTAGATAATGAGTTTCACAAATTATTATTTCAAGGTGTCAATAAAGGAAATGTGTGGGAAGCAATAAGTACGATAAGTACTCATTATAAAAGAATAAGAATTATTGAACAGAAAGAAAACAATAATTATGCAGTTGTAGATCATCATGAAGCTTATATAGATATAATAAAAAATAAAGAAAGTAATAAAATAGAAGAATTAATACATAAACATTTAAAATCTCCTGAAAGTAAATGGTATAAAATCATAGAGAAAAATTCTGAAATACAAGAATATGTGATTAACTATAATTCTCAAGAATAAAATGTTACTTTTGCTCTAAGGGGCTGTCTAAGACAGCTCCTTTTGTATTTTATTTTTGATATTAAGTTATAAAAGAATTAAATAATGATATCCTAATAAATTAATAAACAAAAAAACTATTGTAATTGTTAACAATGTATGCTAGTATACAAGTATAGAAAAGAAGGAAATATATTAAATTTGTAAATGCTTCCTAAGCATATTCTTAAGTATAGGAGGAATTAAAATGATTTTAGATAAATTAATAGCAGCAGGGGTAGTAGCAGTAGTAAGAGGTAAAAACCACAAGGAAATAAAGGATTATATGGAAGCTTGCTTAAGGGGAGGACTAAAAGCTTTAGAATTAACATACACAATTCCTAATGTAGTAGAACTTATTAAAGAGTATAAAGATAGAGAAGAAGCATTAATTGGTGTAGGAAGTGTATTAAATGGAAAAATGGCTTTAGATGCTATAGAAGCAGGTGCTAAATATGTTGTAAGTCCTGGATATAATGAAGAAGTAAATAAAGTTTGCAAGGAAAAGGAAATTCTTTATTTACCTGGTTGCATGACAGTAACAGAAATTATGCATGCAATGGAGGCAGGAAATAGTATGATTAAACTATTTCCAGGAGAATTATTCGGGCCTAAGTTTGTTAAAGCTATAAAGGCGCCGATTCCACATGTTAAGATTATGCCAACTGGCGGAGTTTCAATAGATAATGTAGAAGAATGGTTTGCTAATGGTGTTTCCTGTGTTGGAGTAGGAAGTGCCCTATTTAAAGGTACTATAGAGGATACAGAAAAACTAGCAAAGGAGTTTGTGAATAAAATTGAAAAAGTTAGATCTTAAAAAAGGTAAAATATTTGGATTTGGAGAAATAATGTTAAGACTTACTCCAACAAATTACAAAAAGATTTCTCAAGCCTCAGAATATAGAGGAACTTATGGAGGTGGAGAGGCTAATGTAATTTCAAGTCTAAGTATGTTTGGTCATGACACAAAATTTGTGACTAAATTGCCTAATAATAATTTAGGTTTTACTGTGGAAAATCTCCTTAAATCTAATGGAGTAGATACAAAAGAAATAATATTTGGAGAGGGAAGATTAGGTGTTTATTTTTTTGAAATGGGTCATGGATATAGAGTTTCAGAGGTTACTTATGATAGAAAATATTCAGCAATATCTTTAGCTAATAGAAAGGAATTTGAGCTTGAAAAAATTTTACAAGATGTAGGTATGCTTGTAATATCAGGTATTACTCCTGCAATTAGTAAAGAAATGCGCAGTTTCACAGTAGAATTAATAAAGAAGTGTAAAGAAAATAATATATTAGTATGTTTTGATTCAAATTATAGGGCTAAAATGTGGTCTTTAGAGGAAGCCAAGGAATGTTTGGAGGAGATTCTTCCTTTAGTAGATGTAGCATTCCTTGGTATTAAAGATATAACTAATATTTTAAAGATTAAGGTAAATGAAACTAATGATTTTGATAAAAGCTTGTTAGAAGCTTATAAAATTTTAAAAGAAATTTATCCTAATATTAAGTATATGTCTTCTACAAGGAGAAATGTAAATTCTATTAATAATAATAGCTTAAAAGGATATATATTTGATGGAGAAAAATTATATTCTTCAAAGGAATATACTTTTGATATATTAGATAGAGTAGGTACCGGTGATTCCTTTACCGCAGGAATTATACATGGCCTGTTAAGTTATGATAACTTTGAGAAAATTGTTGAATTTGGAACTGTTGCAAGTGTGTTAAAACACTCAATTATAGGCGATATGAATCAGGTAACAGAAAAGGAAGTTCTATCGTTAGTAGAAGAGGGATTAGAAAATATAAAAAGATAGGAGCTGGAATTTATGAAAATGACCTTTAGATGGTATGGAAAAGATGATCCTGTTAAACTGGAATACATTAAGCAAATACCTGGCATGAAGGGAATAATAACTGCCATATATGATATTCCAGTTGGGGAAGTTTGGCCTTTAGATAAAATTATAGCTATAAAAGAGACTGTAGAGAAACATGGTTTAGAACTTTCAGGCATTGAAAGTGTTCCAGTTCATGAAGATATTAAATTAGGTCTTCCAACAAGAGATAAGTATATTGATAACTATATTCAAACTATAAGAAATATAGCAGAGGCAGGAATAAATTTAATATGCTATAATTTTATGCCTGTGTTTGATTGGACAAGATCAAATCTTGAATATGTGAACGAAGATGGTTCAACTAGCTTAATATTTGAACAAGATAAAATAAAGAAAATGGATCCAGCTCTTGGTGAATTAGAACTTCCTGGTTGGGATGTATCTTATGCTGAAGGTGGTCTTGGCTATCTTTTAGACCAATATAAAGATATAGATGAAGAAAAATTATGGGGAAACTTAGAATATTTTATAAAGAGGATAATGCCTGTTTGTGAAGAGGTTAGAGTTAAAATGGCAATACATCCAGATGATCCGCCTTGGAGCATTTTTGGATTACCAAGGATAATAACCGGCTATGAGAATTTAGAAAGATTTTTAAATATTTATGATAGTCCTTATAATGGTTTAACTTTATGTACGGGATCTTTAGGTTGTACAAAAGAAAATGATATAGTAAACTTAATTAAGTATTTTGGTAAAGAAAGAAATAGAATACATTTTGCCCATATAAGAAATGTAAAAATAGAGAATGATGGAAGTTTTAAAGAAACAGCCCATCCAACAGAATATGGTTCAATGGATATGTATCAAATAATAAAGGCTTATTTAGATTATGATTTTGATGGGCCATATAGACCAGATCATGGCAGAATGATTTGGGGAGAAAAAGGAAAAGCAGGATATGGTCTTTATGACAGGGCTTTAGGGGCAGTTTATATTCATGGATTAATAGAAGCAATAACTAAAGAAAAATAAAATTATAAATAATATTTAGTTGCCATTATTTAAAAATATATTATAATAATTATTGTAAAAATTTAATATATTTATAAAACTCCATAGAAATATGGGACTTGTTCGAGAACTTCCAAGTATAAAAAACTAAGGTATTAATATAGTGGCAGTATATTAAGTTGTATCCTTAGATACAGCTTTTTTTATTTGAAGCTGTAAGTTCTCCACATCAAAAGATTTGGAGGGGATAAAATGAAAAAAAATTCGACCATAAGATTAACTTTTATAGGAATAGGTATTGCATTAAATATTATTGGTGCTTTTATAGCTTTAATATTAAGGCTGCCTATTTTACTTGATTCAATAGGAACTATTTTAGTAGCTTTCCTATATGGCCCATTATATGGAATTGTAACTGGTGTTTTAGGAAGTTTAATAAGTGGTTTTACTTATGATATTTATTCTATATATTTTTCACCAGTACAAATAATTATAGGTGGAATAGTAGGGTATTTAGCCAAAAAGGATGGATTTAAAGGAAAGAAGTTGTTTTGTAATTTACTCATACTAACAATACCTACAGGAATTGTTGGAGCAATTATAGCTTATTATCTCTTTGATGGAGTAACATCTTCAGGATCAAGTTATTTAGTTCAAATTTTAACTTTTCTAGGTTTTAGTAAAAAATTTATTATATTTCTCATTCAGTTTATAACTGATTATATGGACAAGTTTTTAGCAATTAAGCTAATAATTTTAGTACTTAAAAAACTTCCGAGTAATATTAAGGAGAAAGTATCATGAATAGGTACAGCAAAATAACAGAAAAAGTAAAAAGGGAAATTGTTTTGTTAAAGGCTTATCCTTGTATCTGGGGGAAATGTTCCTTTTGTGATTATATTTTAGATAATTCTTCTGATAAAGAGGAAATAATTAAAACTAATGAAGAGATATTAAGAAATATAACAGGAGAATATAAGGTTCTTGAAGTAATAAATTCAGGAAGCTGTTTTGAAATTCCAAAGGAGAATTTATTATTAATTAAAGAAATAATAAAGGAAAAAAAGATTGAAAGATTATTTTTAGAAAGTCATTGGTGTTATAAAAATAGAATAAAAGACATGAGAGAGTTTTTTGAAATTCCTATAACTTTTAAAATTGGAGTAGAAACTTTTGATTACGACTTTAGAAATAAGGTATTAAATAAAAATGCGAAGTTTATTGGTATAGATGAATTAAAAAAATATTTTGATTCACCTTGTATAATGGTAGGTATAGAAGGTCAAACAAAAGAAATGATTTCAAGGGATATTGAGATATTGCTAAATAATTTTGAACATGCTACAATAAATGTTTTTGTAAATAATAGTACAAAAGTTAAAAGAGATGATGAATTAGTTAAATGGTTCATTGAGGAATATAAAGAACTTTTAGATAAAAATGATAAAATTGATGTGTTATATAATAATACCGATTTTGGGGTAGGAGATTAATTTTTCAATTTTTAAGGAGGCTTTTCAAAAATAAGATAAATTGAATTTTTATAAGCAAATTTAGTATTAATTTTATAGTTAGTAGGGACAGCTAATACTGTCCCTACTAACTATAAGATATTCTTTTATTAGTATTTTCTGAACTTTATTAATATATAAAGAATGAGAGGCTTTATTTTGATATATTATTTCCATAGTACATCTTCTGGCATTATTTCAAAGATTTTATTTAAAGTATCTAAAACTGTTTCTTTTTTTATTGCTGAAGAAGATAAAAGCTGTTTATATTGTCCATTTCCCCTTTGACCATGGAATAAGCTTTGGAGAGGGAAAACAAGGGAATGAACATTTGAACCATTTTCTAATTCTTCTTCAACATAAGGAATATATTTTCTAATTATTTCACCTCTAGATAAAGGTGATATATTTTCTGAATTACTATCTAACTTATATAAATTTGCTAATAAGTAGACATCCTCATAGGCAGCTCTTCCAATCATTACTGCATCTACATGCTTTAAACCCTCTTTAATTTGCTCTAAAGTTTTAAAGCCACCGTTGATTTCGATATTTAAATAATCAAATTCTTTCTTTAATCTATAAACCATATTATAGTCAAGAGGAGGAATATCCCTATTTTCCTTTGGGCTTAAGCCTTTTAGTATTGCAGTACGAGCATGAATAGTGTATCTATCAGGCTTTGCTTTAGAGATAGTACCTAAAAAGTCTAGAAGATCCTCATAACCTTCCATAATAACCTTAGATTTTTTATCTGTAATTATACCTGTGCCATCAATTCCTATTCTATGTTTAATAGTAACTGGCTTATTTGTAGCCTCCTTCATAGCACATAAAATTTCGTAAACTAATTCTTTTGAGGACATAAGAGCTGCTCCCATTAAGTTTCCAGAAACCCTATCAGATGGGCAGCCACAATTCAAGTTAATTTCACTATAATTAAAATTTTCTGCTAGTTTTACTGCTTTGAAGGCATCCTCTGGATTAGAGGCTGCAATTTGAAGGGCTACCTTACCTTCCTCTTCTCTGAAAAATAGAACCTTTTCTAAATCACCATATATAATAGCTTGGGCAGTAATCATTTCTGTATATAAAAGCATATCCTTATCCATAATTCTAGAAAAGTACCTGAAGTGCCTATGGGTTTTATCAACCATTGGAGCTATACTTACTTTTGGATTTTCAATATTAGAAATATATTTTTCCATCCTTAGTTTCCTTTCAAATATTTATGAGTTATTATATATAATATATATTTAAAATATATTATAGCATATTTTTTTATAGCAATAAGTAAGATTGTAAGCTTATTAGATAATAATAAATTTATAAATAAAAGGGGGTGCATTATAAGTTATGGAAAAGAAAAGTCAAGGATGTACTTTAGATTGTTTTGACTGTTGTAAATTTGATATATATGTGGAAGATAACAAAGTAATAAAAATACAAGGAGATAAAAATCATCCTTTTACTAAAGGTTTTGTTTGCAAGAAGGGCTTAGCACATTTAGATAGATTGTATCATAAAGATAGGCAATATAGTCCCCTTATAAAATTAGATGGAAAGTTTAAAGAAATATCTTTTGAAGAGGCTATAAATGTAATGGCAGGCAAAATCAAAGAATATAAAGAAAAATACACATCTAAATCTATACTTTATTATGAACAATATGGTAATGGTTCGATATTAAAAAGTATAGGTGAAGTTTTTTGTAATTTTTTGGGGGGAGTAAGTTTTTCTAAAGGAGGCCCTTGTTGGAGTGCTGGAATAGAAGCTCAAAAAAGAAATTTTGGTGATGTTAAAAGTCATGCCTTAGAAGATATGCTTAACAGTAAAACAATAATTGTATGGGGAAAAAATCCTGCTAATACTTCAATACATACAATGCAAAGTATAAAGAAAGCTAAATTAAATGGAAGTAAAATAGTTGTAATAGATCCTATATATACAAAAACTGCAGAACTAGCAGATAAATATGTAAGAGTAAAAGCAAATGGTGATGGAGCCCTTGCTTTGGCAATGGGAAAAATTATTATAGAAAAGAATTTAGCTGATATAAATTATATTAATAAATATGTAAAGGGTTATGAGGAATATAAAAAATATGTGGATAGTTTAAGTTTAGAAAATTTAATTAATATATGTGGTGTAGAAAAAAATGATATAGAGGAATTAGTAGAATTATATACTAATAGATATTCTACCATTTTATTAGGATATGGAATGCAGAAATATAAAAATGGTGGAAACACAATTAGTTTAGTAAATATTTTAGGAGCAATTACCGGTCAAATAGGTGAAAGTGGTGGAGGAATAAATTATGCTAATAGAGTTTTTCCTCAGGTCTTAAATTCTGATCCATATAATAGTTCAAAATATGCTGAAGAAAGATATTATTATGTAAGTCAAATAGCCGATTTTATTAAGGCTTCCTTAGAAAATAGGGATTATCATGATGAAAATAAATTATATTCTATAGATGCAAAAAATAAAAAATATAATATTCCTATAAAGATGGCTATAATTACAAAAAGCAATTTGCTTAATCAATTAGCAGATTTAAATAATTTAAAAGTTTCCTTATCAAAGGTTGAATTTAAAGTTTGTTTTGATATGTTCTTAACTGATACAGCAATGGAATGTGATTTATTTATTCCAACTACAAGTACCTTAGAAAGTGAAGATATAATATATAGTTCTATGATGAATCCGTATATAATTTATAATGAAAAAGCTGTAGAGCCTAAGGAAAGATTGATGGATGAATATGAATTTTTCATGGAACTTGCTAAGAAGTTAGAAATAAAGGAATATCCCATGGTAAGTAAAAAAGAGTATCTAGCAAAAGTTATAGAACCTTTTAAAAAATATAATGAAAATATGAGTATAGAATACTTAAAAAATAACTATTTTACCTTGCATAAAGCAGTTCCCTGGGCAGATAAAAAGTTTGAAACTAAGTCAGGAAAATTTGAAATCTTCTTTAATGAAAATTTATATTTAAATTCGCAAGAAGATTTAGATCGTAATAATGAAGAACTTAGGCTATTGACTATTCATGGAAGAGATAGCTTATCAAGCCAGCATTTTATGGACTATGAAGGAATTGCTATAGCCTATATAAATGAAAATATGGCTAATAAATTTAAAGTTAATAATGATGCTATTGTATATTTAGAAAATAATATTGGTAAAATACAAGTTAAATTAAAGGTTGATAATGCCGTTTCTGATAATATTGTTATGATGTATGCAGGATGGTGGAAAAAACATGGAAATCCTAATTATTTAACCGATTCGGGATTATCAGATATAGGCGGACAGGTTACTTACAATGAAACAAGGGTAAAAATAAAAACTATCTAAAAATAAAAATATATCTTATAATGAAAAAGTGCTCTAGCATAAGTCAAAAGCTGCTAAGCACTTTTTTAGTTCAGACTTTTAATATTAATATTTATTTAATAATAAAGGAGGGGATTTTAATGGAGCTAATTAATATAAAAGAATTATCAAGAGATAAGAAGTTTATTAAAAGGGTAATAACAATTGCAATACCGATAGCCTTCCAAAATCTTTTAAATACAATTTTGAATTTAGCAGATAATATTATGATTGGAGCTTTAGGAGAAAGTGCTATTGCAGGAGTAGGACTTGCCAATAGGGTTTTCTTTGTTCTTACTTTATTATTATTTGGTATAGTGAGCGGATCTTCAATATTAACTGCTCAGTATTATGGAAAAAGAGATATTAAAAATATTAGAAGAGTTTTAGGAGTTTCTTTGTTTCTTGGATTATTAGGGTCTTTAATCTTTCTTCTAGGAGGACTATTTATTCCCAAAATAGTAATGCGAATTTTTACTCCTAATGAAGGAACAATAGAAATCGGTGCTTCCTATTTAAGAATAGTAGCATTAAGTTATCCAATTACTGCGGTTACAAATTCTTATATTGCAGTATTAAGGGCCACAAATAAAGTAAAGGCACCAGTTTTTATTACTATAATATCTATTTTTGTAAATATTATTTTTAATTATACTTTTATTTATGGCAAGTTTGGAGCAGCAGCTATGGGAGTAAGAGGAGCTGCTTTAGCAACATTAATTGCAAGAATAGTTGAAGCTTCTTTAATCTTATATGTTGTATATAGAAAAGAATGTGAAGCGAGAGCTAAAATTAATGAATTAGTAGATGTCAACAAGGAGTTTATAAAAAAATACTTTATAACAGTATCACCTGTAATTGCAAATGAATTTATGTGGGGATTAGGTGTTACAATATATTCTCTAGTTTATGGAAGAATGGGCGATGATGCAGTTGCCTCTATAACAATAACCCAAAATGTTGAACAAATTTGTTTTGTATTATTACAGGGCTTAAGTGCAGCTACGGGAGTAATTTTAGGTAATGAGCTTGGAGCAAATAAGCTAAAAAAAGCAGAAAAACATTCAGAATATATTTTCACAATACAAATCATATTAGTAGGAATATTGGCTGTTTTTTGTTTAATAATTAGAAAACCTCTTATTAATTTATTTACAGTAAGTGAGCAGGTAGCTTATAATATAAAAAATTGTTTAAATGTATTTGTAATATATTTGCCATTTAGATCCTTTAATTTAGTAAATATAGTTGGTGTCTTAAGATGTGGAGGAGATACAAAGGCAGCCTTATTTCTAGATATAAGTGGAGTATGGCTTGTTGGTATTCCAATGGCTTTCTTGGGGGGAATACTGTTAAATCTTCCGATTTACTATGTTTATGCTATGATAACCTTTGAGGAATTTTATAAATTTATTTTAGGCCGTAGAAGATATAATAAGAAATTATGGGTTAGAAATATTGTTGGTGCATAGTTTATAAAAGATAAAACAAGGGGTAAGATTAAGGATATGAAGATAAAAAGGAAATTTAGAGAAATTGTACCAAGTCATAATAATACTCATGAGTCATTAAGATTAGGAATAATTCTTGCAGCTGTAGGGGGATTTTTAGAGGCTTATACCTACATTGGTAGAGGAGGAGTATTTGCTAATGCTGAAAGTGGAAATATTGTATTAATTGCTATAGGCCTGGCACAAAAAAATTATAAAATGAGTATTCTTGCTTTTATTCAGGTTATAGCCTTTATATTAGGAGCATTAGCAAATGAAACTATTAGACAAAGAGAAAGGGAAAAGGGAATTCATCCTAATAGATACAGTAAAATAGTATTATTAGTTGAAGCTATTATTTTGTTCATAGTAGGATTAATACCGGAAACTGTTCCACACAGCTCAGTAACATCAATTGTTGCATTTATTTCAGGTATGCAGATATCAGCTTTTAAAACTCTTGTAGATTCTCCTTATAGTACAACTATTTGTACAGGAAATTTAAGGTCTGCCTCAGAAGCTTTTCTTAAAGCAATTAAATATAAAGATAAGCTTAATAGGGCAAGAGGAATAAGATATTCTATTGTTATTATATTTTTTGCTTTGGGAGCAGCTTTAGGCGGAATATTAACAGAGGAAATTGGGGTTAAATCAATATTTGCAGCAAGTTTTCTACTTTTAGCGGCTTTAGTAATATTCTATCTTGATAACAAGGAATCTAAAGATGAAATTTGAGTAAATTAGCCAAAATATGGCCCTTAGTTTTGTAAGAAAACATAATTTTAAATTAATTTTTAGAATGTTAGAATTAAGCTGTAGTAGTAAATCTTAAAATATGGAGGGGTTTATATGGCAGTAGACACTAATAAAAGATTAAAACATAATGTAATATATTCAGTTTATGTTAGAAATTATGGTAAAATGGGAACATTCAAAGAAGTAGAAGAAGACTTAGATAGAATTAAAAAATTGGGAGTAGATATCATATGGCTAATGCCAATACATCCAATAGGAGTTAAAAATAAAAAGGGAAGTCTTGGCTGTCCTTACTCAATAAAAGATTATAGAAAAGTTAATCCAGAGTATGGTACTTTAGAAGATTTTAAAAGTTTATTAAATGCAATTCATGAAAAAGAAATGAAATGCATAATAGATGTTGTTTATAATCATACTTCTCACGATTCCTGGCTGGTAGAAAATCATCCAGAATATTTTTATAGAAGGAAGGATGGTTCTTTTGGAAATAGAGCTGGGGATTGGTCTGACGTTATTGATTTAAATTATGAAAATAAGGACTTATGGGACTACCAAATAGAAACATTAAAGTATTGGGCTTCAATTGGAGTTGACGGCTTTAGATGTGATGTTGCTTCAATGGTGCCAGTAAGTTTTTGGGGAAGGGCAAGGGAAGAAGTTGCAAAAATTAATAAAGATACTATATGGCTTGCAGAATCTGTTCATTTGAGCTTTCTTAAAGCTTTGAGGAAAGAAGGAATAGAAGTGCATAGTGATGGTGAATTATATCAAGCCTTCGATATTCTTTATGATTATGATGTAAATGAGGAATTTAATAATTATTTTAACGGCAAAGGAACTTTAAAGGCTTATATTGATAAGTTAAGCTTACAGGAAGGAATATATCCTAATAATTATATAAAATTAAGGTTTTTAGAAAATCATGATCAAGAAAGAGCAGCAAAAAAGATAAAAGATTTTAATTTATTAAAAATCTGGACCAAATTTATTTATTTTCAAAAGGGAACAGTATTAATTTATAATGGACAAGAGGCTTTAGAAGAAAAAACACCAAGTCTTTTTGATTTAGATAAAATAAATTTTAATAATATTAATGAAGAGTTGGTTTATTTGTTTAGAAGTTTATATAATATTAAGAAGGATAAAGTATTTTCTGAAGGATATTATGAGATAAATATATTAAGCAATAAAGAAGTTGTGGCAGCTTCCTATGAAATGAATAATCAAAAACTCTATGGAATATTTAATTTTGGAAAAAAGGATGATGTAATAGAATTAGAAATTAAAGATGGGGAGTATTTAGACTTAGTAGAAAATAAAAAGATAGTAATTCAAGATAATAAGCTTTTAATAGGTAAAGAAGCCTTAATATTTAAAGTAAAATAATAAATATGGGGATATATCAGAGTGATTATGATAGATCCCCTTTATTTTTTATAGGGCTTTAATAAATAATAAGATTAGGAAAAATGTTGACTCCATAAGATAAAAGATATATATTAGATTTTAAATTATTTATTATTAAATGGGAGATAAATTATTATGAAAGCAGAGCTTAAAAATATTATTGCTATGATTATATTTGGAACAATTGGAATTTTTGTTAGATATATTTCTCTCTCTTCTGGAGAGATAGCCTTATTTAGAGCGCTTATTGCCTCCATTATAATTATGATTTATAAATTTATAAAAGAAAAAAAGATAAGTTTTGGAGAACTAAAAAGAGACATTTTATTTTTATTTTTATCTGGAGTAGCAATAGGATTTAATTGGATTTTACTTTTTGAAGCTTATAAATATACTACTGTTTCAATTGCTACATTAAGCTATTATTTTGCTCCTGTAATTGTTATGGTGGTATGTCCTATTTTATTTAAAGAAAGGATTACCATAAAACAAATAATGTACTTTATTATGGCAACAATTGGATTGATTATGGTCATAAATGTAAAAAGTATAGATAAATCTAATAATATTGGCATTGCTTTCGGTTTAGGAGCAGCAGTACTTTATGCAGCTGTAATAATACTTAATAAGTTTATTAAAAATGTTACAGGTATTGATAGAACATTAATTCAATTTATTGCTGCAATTATAGTCTTACTTCCTTATATATTAGGGACTACAGGAATAAATATAGGGAGTTTAAAACCTAATAGCATAATAAGTCTCTTAATACTTGGAATTATACATACTGGCTTTGCTTATTGTTTATATTTTTCATCTCTTAAGGATTTGGAAGGACAAGAGGCAGCAATACTAAGTTATATTGATCCCCTTGTTGCAATAATTATTTCATTAACAATTCTCGGGGAAGAAATTAATTTATTGCAGATTATTGGAGGATTAATTATTTTAAGTTTTACATTATTAAATGAAATCAATTCTAATAATAAAGAAAGAGGTTAATATATGAAAATTATATCAATTAGAAAGCATTCTGAATATAAAGATAGTGCAATTAAATATTTTCAAAGCAAATGGGCAAATGAAAATAGCATGATGGTATATGATGATTGTATAACAAATGCTATTACTAGTAATAATCCATTACCACAATGGTATTTGCTTATGGATGATTTGAAGATAGTAGGATGTTCGGGATTAATTACTAATGATTTTATAAGTAGAATGGATTTATATCCTTGGTTATGTGCCTTATATATTGAAAAGGATTATAGGGGAAATGGCTATGGTGCTAAGTTAATAGAAGCCGTGAAATATGATGCAAAAGAAGGTGGATTTACTAATTTATATCTGTGCACAAGCCATATAGGATATTATGAAAAATATGGTTTTGAATATGTGGGTAATGGTTATCATCCATGGGGAGAAAGTTCACGTATATATACAATAAAGTTATAAATAAAAAAGCTGATGTAATTATATTTAATACTTTATATTTATATGAATAAAATGAGGAGATTTTGGATAAAAAAATATTAATATAATAATTTTAATAAGTATTATTATATAAAGAAAAAGGATGGTGTTAAATATGAAAATTACAGCAGTAAAAAAGGATAGTAATGGTACTATAACTGAGTATAAATTAGATAATGGAACTGTAATTAATCAAGAGCAAGCAATTCAAATGACCGAAAATCATCAACTTGAAGGATGTAACGTAGGTACCGCCCGTAATGGTAAAAAATATATAAGAAGTAATGCTGATGGAGATGAATCAAATAATTTAGATCAATTGCCAACATTTTAGAACTATAAAAATAGGAGCTGTCGCTAGCGTTTTTTTCACCCGCTAATGCGACAGCCCCTTTTTTGTAAAAAGTCGTTAAATGAAAAACTAACTTCCGTTTTAGCGTAAGCTATTGTAACTGCAATAGTAAAGTCAGTTTTTAGAATTAAATTTAGTGGTAAAAAGACCTAAAATAAGCTATAATC
>Ga0209537_1000577_pt1 | contig 44473 bp, 43 predicted proteins | sample BioPla4DNA1_FD_187698 | JGI IMG/M metagenome (GOLD analysis project Ga0209537, IMG submission 187698) | Biogas fermentation microbial communities from Germany - Plant 4 DNA1 (SPAdes) (version 2) | ecosystem: Engineered > Bioreactor > Anaerobic > Digestate | place: Bielefeld, North... | reverse complement strand
TGAAGCTTCCATTAGAATTGTTGGAGAAAATCTCTACTAGAATTACAGATGAAATACCAGAAGTAAATAGGGTAGTATTTGATATAACAAGCAAACCACCCGCTACAATTGAGTGGGAGTGATACCCGAAGGTTTCAAGCTGGTGCAGAAACCTTCGTAGGTATCACCCCCGTCAGGGTTGGCGAGGCTTATAGCGACCAACAGGAGCTATAAGCCCGCAACCTACGACGAGATTGAATTAATAAAAGTCTTGGTGTTTTTATACATAACACCAAGACTTTTATTTATAAAAAATACTAACTTTTTTTATAATACTCAACTACCAATACATTTAATTTCTTCCAAGAAAGCTTTGTTACAGTATAGTATTCCCTTTTACGATCTTCTTTTATTCGATAAGCTATTATTGCTCCAAAAATTAATGTTTTTATGAACTGGTATCTTGTTTTTCCAGGTTCATATCTTTCAACTAGCATAAAGTATCCTTCAGGGTTAAAATTACCCATCTTAAACTTGCCTACACTTAAATCCTCATATATGCTTTCCCCTTCAGCATAGCCATATGTAACATAGTAAGAAGCTAAACCATCATTAACAAATCTGAAACTATGGTAATCTTTATCGATTATTTTTGATTTAGAAAAATCATGGGCAGGTTTCAAATGACCAAATATATTTTGTCTAAAATCAAATAATCTTACTTCTTCTACTCCATCATTTTCATATTTACATAAATACAATTGATGGTACTTGCCTATAAAGCTGTTGATTATCTTAAAACTGCCAGTATCATAATTGATGCCAGATTTACTCATTTCATTCATTATAATTCTCTCAATATAGATTTCATCCTTAGCCTTTATGTAATAGGAATTTAAAGGCAATATAAATTGTTCAGCAAGAATAATTAAGGCAAAAATAACAGCTATTAGTATTGGCAGGCTGATACGAAAGATTTTTATGTCCTTGATATTTTTAGCATAATATACTAGGGATAAAATAAGCATAGTCACTAAAAAAATGAGATACCACATATCCATAAGACTTTCCCCCTGGTCCTTTTATATTTTATATTATATAGACATTATTATTACGATTATACCACACATGGTAATAATCTAATACTAGGGGACTACGAAATAGGAAAATATTGTATAATACAATTAATCACAACTTTTTAGGGTCAAAAATATTTATAGGAAACAAGTATTTATTTAATACAAATAAAAATTGGTGGTGGTATTTTGAATAAGGATATATTTGAATCGAAAAAGAAATTTTTTCAAGCAGGTCATACCCTTTCCTATGATTTTAGGATCTTACAGCTTAAGAAGTTGAAGGAATCAATACTTAAATATGAAGAGGATATAGTAGAAGAACTAAGAAAGGATCTAAATAAAAGTGAATTTGAAGCCTATACTTCTGAGCTAGGCATAGTTTATAGCGAGTTAAATCTAGCCATTAAAAACTTAAAAAAATGGATGAAGATAAAAAGGGTTAGAACACCTATCTTTTTACAACCAGGGAGGAGCTATATATTACCTAGGCCAAAGGGAGTGGTCTTAATAATAAGTCCATGGAATTATCCCTTTAGCCTGGCCATACTTCCCTTAATTGGGGCCATAGCAGCTGGAAATGTTATAATACTCAAGCCTTCTACTAAATCTAGAAACACATCTCAAATAATCTCAAAGATAATTAAAGAAACCTTTAGTGATAATTACATAAGCTGTTTGGAAGGTGGCTCAAGGGAAGTAGACATACTCCTTGAAAACTACAGATTTGACCACATATTCTTTACTGGTAGTGTAAAGGTGGGTAAAGAGATTATAGCTAAAGCATCAAGGACCTTGACTCCAGTGACCCTGGAGCTAGGTGGCAAGTCTCCTTGCATAGTATGGAAGGATGCTAATATAGACCATGCTGCCAAAACCATAACCTGGGCGAAGTATTATAATGGAGGCCAAACCTGTATAGCCCCAGATTATCTCTTGATACACCGAGAGGTGAAAGAAGACTTTATAAATAAAATGAAAGGTTATATGGAAATTTTTTATGGACAAAACGGGGATAAAAATATTTCCAGGCTTATAGATGAAAATAGTTTTAATAGGCTTACAGGCCTGATGAAAAGTGGTGAAATAGTAATAGGAGGACAAGTAGAAAAAGAAAAGCTTTTCATACATCCTACAGTTTTAGACAAGGTAACCATAGAAGATGAAATAATGAAGGAAGAAATATTTGGCCCCATCCTACCTATCCTGACTATTGAGACATTAGAAGATATAAAAGGGATAATAGAGAAAAATCCCTATCCCCTAAGTTTATATGTATTTACAGAGGATAAGTATTTAGAAAACCATATAGTGGAAAACATAAGCTTTGGTGGAGGATGTATAAATGATGCCATAAGTCACTTTGTCAATAAAAACCTACCCTTTGGGGGATATGGTTATAGTGGCATGGGAAGCTATCATGGAAAATATAGTTTCGATGAATTTACTCATTACAAAAGTATATTTAAGGCTAATAGTAGATTTGGTTTGAACCTGAAGTTTCCACCCTATAATAATGAAAAACTAAAGATGGCTAAAAGATTTTTAAAATAGTTTCTAAATAAGGGGGAAAAGTTTCAAGATTATTAATACTTAGAATTATATTGCACTTGATATTAAAACTTATGATATAATACATTAGGAAAAGGGTATTATTTAATACATGAGCAGGTTATTTTATTTTTTATGATATATATAAAGATTCTAGAAAGCTATGGGGGTGGTTAATTGATATTGTTAAAGGAAAGAAAGGAAATAGTAGAATATGGTAAGAAGTTGGTTACATCAGGACTTACCAAGGGAACTGGAGGGAATTTAAGTATTTATAATAGACAAGAAGGCCTAATGGCCATAAGTCCTTCAGGTATAGATTATTTTGAAATAAGGCCAGAGGATGTGGTGGTTTTAGATTTAGATGGCAATATAGTAGATGGGGATAAGAAACCTTCATCTGAATTGGACATGCACAAGATCTTCTATAAAAATAGGGAAGACATAGATGCCATAATCCACACCCACACCATCTATGCCACTATCCTATCCTGTTTAAATATTTCACTGCCACCAGTGCATTATATGGTAGCCCTGGCTGGCTTAGATGTTAGATGTGCAAAGTATGCCACCTTTGGCACTGAAGAGTTGGCCCAAAATGCCTTTGAAGCCATGAAGGATAGGTATGCAGTTCTTTTGGCAAACCATGGATTATTGGCAGGGGCTAAGGATCTGGCCAATGCATTTAATATTACTGAGGAAATAGAATACTGTGCAGAACTTTACATAAAGGCAAAGTCCGTCGGTGAGCCAGTAATATTACCAGAAGAAGAGATGAAGCTTATGCTTGAAAAATTTAAAACTTATGGGCAGGTGAAGAAATAATGAAAGAGATAAAAACTATAGAATTTAAAGATGATATTTTATATTTAATAGATCAAAGGAAACTACCTATTGCTTATGAAATATTTCAGTGTAAAGACTATAGGGATGTGGATTTTGCCATAAAGGATATGGTAGTCAGGGGAGCACCAGCCATAGGGGCTACAGCTGCCTATGGAGTAGTTTTAGCAGCTAAGGAGTTCTTAAATGAAGAAAAGGAAGTCTTCTTATCCAAGATGGATGAGGCCTTAAATATTTTAAACAACTCAAGGCCAACGGCCGTAAACCTAATGTGGGCCATTGGAAAGATGAGAAGGCTAATAGAAGAAAATAAAGACCTATCAATAGAAGAAATCTACCAAAAGATTAGGGAGGAAGCAGATAGGATCTATGAAGATGATATAAAAACCAATAAGGCCATGGCCAAACATGGCAATGAAGTCATTAAGGAAGGGGCTACTATCTTAACCCATTGTAATACGGGGGCCTTAGCTACAGTAGGCTACGGTACTGCCCTTGGAGTAGTCAGGGAAGCCCATTATTCAGGTAAAAATATCTTCGTATATGCAGACGAAACTAGGCCAAGGCTACAGGGAGGTAGGTTAACTGCCTGGGAGCTGGTACAGGAAGGTATACCAGCCAAGCTAATAGCTGACAATGTGGCAGCTACCCTAATAAGAGATGGAAAGATAGATGTAATACTAGTAGGGGCAGACAGGATAGCTTCCAATGGGGATACTGCCAATAAAATTGGTACCTTTATGCTATCTGTAGTGGCAAAAGCCTATAATGTTCCCTTCTATATAGTTGCACCTACTTCAACTATAGATTTTGACATAGAATCTGGACAAGGAATTGAAATAGAGGAAAGGGATTCAACTGAAGTAACCCATATAGAGGGAATTAGGGTTGCTCCTGAAGGCATAGATGTCTACAATCCAGCCTTTGATGTAACTCCTTGGGAAAACATAACTGGAATTATTACAGAAAAAGGCATTATAAGGGCACCTTATAAGGAAAACATAATGAAGCTAAAAGAAGATTAAGGAGGGATTTAATGAAGGCCATAATTGGAGGTACTGGTGTATATGGCACAAGTTATGATAGTAGGGTAGAAAAGATTAAAACTAAGTATGGTGAAGTGGAAGTAGACGTTATAAATATAGATGGAGAAGAAATCGTATTCTTAGCTAGGCATGGGAAAAAACATTCTGTACCACCTCATCTAATAAATTATAGGGCCAATATTATGGCTTTAAAGGAATTTGGGGTAAAATATATATATGCAACAGCTGCAGTAGGTTCTTTAAATGAAGCCTATGCTCCTGGAGATATTGTAGTCATTAGGGATTTTATCGACTTTACTAAGTCTAGGCCTGTTACCTTTTATGATGGTGGAGACAATGGAGTAAAACATGTGGACATGAGTGATCCCTATTGTAGAAATATGAGGGAGAAATTTTACCACTATTCTAAAGAATTAGGTCTAAATGTTAAGGGAGAGGCAGTATACATATGTACTGAAGGGCCAAGGTTTGAAACTGCCAGTGAGATAAAGTTGTATAAAAACTTTGGTGATGTAGTTGGCATGACTTCAGTGCCTGAAGTGGTTCTTGCCAAGGAACTGGGCCTATGTTATGCATCTATTGGTATTATTACCAACTGGTGTACAGGCATAGATGGAGAAATTGCCATCCATGATATACAGGGTTCAGTAGATAAGAACAGGGAAAGGATAACAGAAGTTTTCCTTAAGGTATTTAAAGAAGGACTGGACCAAGATAACTGTAGCTGTAATAATTCCATTATTGAGCTTTAAATCTCCTTTAGATAGTGTACAGGCATAGATAATCATAGTAAAGTGGGGAACTTATATGAAAGCTTTATATTATGAGAATGGACTCCAATATAGGGAGGACTATCCCAAGCCCTCTCCTGGGCCTGGAGAGTCTTTAGTTCAGATTATCATTAGTTCAATCTGCAATACAGATAAGGAAATATTAAAAGGCTATAGGCCTGATTTTAAAGGGATTTTAGGACATGAATTTGTTGGGAAGGTTGTAGAATCCCATGATTCTTCGCTTATTGGGAAGCGGGTTGTTGGTGAAATAAATGAGAGCTGTGGCAGGTGTCTTTATTGCAAGACTGGCAGGCCAAGTCATTGTGAAAACAGGAAGGTAGTAGGGATTTCTGGAAAAGATGGGTGCTTTGCAGAATACATAACTTTAAAAAACGAATTATTACATATAGTACCTGAAGAGCTTCCATCAGACCTAGCAATATTTACTGAGCCCCTGGCAGCAGCCCTAGAGATTTTAGACCAGGTCCATATAAAACCTTCTACTAAAGTTGGTCTCATTGGAGATGGACGACTGGCCTACATGATTGGCCAGGTAGTATTCTTAACAGGAGCAGATTTAACTATAATTGGGAAGCATGAGGAAAAACTAAGCCTGTTTAAACCCTTCGCTAAGGTGACTACAAGTACTGATGATACATATGAAATCGTTATAGATGCATCTGGCTCTCCGACTGGCTTTTTGACCGCCCAAAAGATAGTTAGAAAAAGAGGGACCATAATTATTAAGTCTACCTACGCAGGGAAAATCCAAATAGATATGAGTGATTTTGTAGTAAATGAGGTTACCGTAAAGGGAAGTAGGTGTGGTCCTTTTGAACCAGCATTAAAATTATTGAAATTAGGCTTAATTAAATTTCCACCAATTGAACTATATGATTTAAAAGACTATGAAAAGGCATTTGCATCAAGGGCTTTTAAGGTTGGCTTCAAATTTTATAAATAAATATAAATCATTAAAGGGGGATTTTTATGAAAAGCAAAAAAAGTATTTTATCTCTATTATTGGTTTTAACATTAGTAGTGACAATTTCCTTAAGTGGTTGTTCTAAGCAAGCTGATGCACCGGCTGGAGATGGCTTGAAGATTGCAATCGTTACAAGTCCTTCTGGCGTAGATGATGGTTCTTTTAATGAAGATAACTATAACGGGGTATTAAAATTCATTGAAACAAATCCTGGTGCAACAGTACAGGCTGTGAAGGAACCTACAGGGGATCCAGCTGCATCAGTTCAAGCAGTAGCTGATATCGTAGCTGACTACGATGTTATTATTACACCTGGATTCCAATTTGCTGGTATTTCATCTATAGCTGCAGAAAACCCAACTAAAAAGTTTGTTTTAATCGACTCATATCCAGAAGCAATTGATGGACAAGAGGAATTTGACAATATCTATGCTATGATGTTCGCTGAAGAGGAAAGCGGCTTCTTAGCAGGAATGGCTGCAGCCTTGGAGACTAAGACAAACAAGGTTGCAGTAGTAAATGGTATTGCTTTCCCATCTAATGTAAACTATCAATATGGCTTTGAGTCTGGCGTAAACTATGTAAATGCTAAGTACAATAAAAATGTACAAGTTGTAGAACTTCCTTCATATGCAGGTACAGATGTAACTGGTGCCAATGTAGGCGGTAACTATGCTGGTTCATTTGCAGATGAGGCAACAGGTAAGGTAATAGGTAATGCCTTAATAGCTGAAGGTTGTGATATTATTTTCGTAGCAGCTGGTGGAACTGGTAATGGAGTATTTACTGCTGCTAAGGAAGCTGCAGGGGATGTAAAGGTAATAGGCTGTGACGTTGACCAATTCGATGATGGTATAGATGGGGATAGAAATATAATACTTACTTCAGTTCTAAAGGTTATGAGTATCAACGTTGAAAGAGCCCTAAATGCAGTGAAAGACGGTAGCTTTGAAGGTGGTAACGTTTTATTAAGAGCAGATACTGATTCTACAGGTTATGTGAAGAAGGATGGCCGTCATCAATTATCAGCAGACACTATTGCAAAGATGGATGAAGCCTATGAACTATTGAAGAAAGGTGAAATCGTGCCTGCTGCAAACTTTAACGGACATACACCTGAATCTTTCCCTGGCTTACCGTAAAAGTGATAAATTCATAGTAAGCTAATTCATAAATAAAAAATTTATCACTTTCTATGGCCATAGAAAGTGATAAATTTTTTTCACCTCTTAGATAACAATAGGACTTACTCTTTTTTATTAAATACAGCAAGGAGAGTTATTATGTACGAGTACATTGTGGAGATGAAAAATATAACCAAAAGATTTCCTGGTATAGTTGCCAATGATGATATTACTATTCAAATAAAAAAAGGTGAAATATATGCTATTTTAGGTGAGAATGGTGCAGGTAAGTCAACCTTAATGAGCATACTCTTTGGTATGTATGAACCAGATGAAGGGGAGATCTGGATAAGGGGAGAGAAAGTAAGGATCCAATCTCCTAACCATGCAGCCAAGTTAAACATTGGAATGGTCCACCAGCATTTTAAACTGGTACACAATTATACGGTGACAGAAAATATTATCCTTGGCATAGAGCCAATAAAAAAGCTAGGGGGACTTATACCCTATGTGGACATTAAGGGAGCCAACAAAAACATAGCTGAACTGTCTAAAAGGTATGGGTTACAAGTTGACCCTAGTCAGAAGATAGAGGATATGAACGTGTCCCTTCAGCAAAGAGTTGAGATTTTAAAAATGCTCTATAGGGAGGCTGAAATCCTTATCTTTGACGAGCCTACTGCCCTTTTAACTCCTCAGGAAATAGACTATCTACTAAATATCATTGAAGAGTTACGTAAAGGTGGCAAGACCATAATCCTTATTACCCATAAACTTGAAGAAATCAAAAGGGTAGCAGATAGGTGTACCATTTTACGAAAAGGGAAGCTAATAGATGTCTTAGATGTAAAAGACACATCTACAAAGACCATGGCCAACCTGATGGTAGGCAGGGAGGTTTCCCTGGAAATAGAAAAGAAGCCTCCTAAGTTTGGAGATGTGGTGTTAGAAGTAAATAACCTAACAGTGAAAAACCAAGACAACTTTGAAGTAGTTAAGGATGTTTCCTTTAAAATACATAGTGGTGAAATCTTTGCCATTGCTGGAGTTGCAGGTAATGGACAAGTTGAAATTGCAGATGCCATTGCAGGTTTAACTGAAATAGCAAGTGGTTGTGTTAAATTAAATGGAGTAGACATTAGCAACTTTAGTATTAGAGAAAGAACCATAGAGGGAATCTCTTATATACCAGAGGATAGGCAGGCCTATGGCTTAATATTAGACTTTTCCTTGGCTGAAAATCTTGCCCTCAAGGATTATTATAAGGAGCCATTCTGCCATAAGGGTTTCTTAAACAAGGATGTAATCCATGAATATGGAGATAAGCTTATAGAAAAATACGATATCAGAAGCAGTTTAGGGACCAAGACCCAGGTTCGTCAGATGAGTGGAGGTAACCAGCAAAAAGCCATTGTAGCTAGGGAAATTGAATTGGATTCACCCCTTATGATATTTGTTCAACCAACTAGGGGCTTAGATATTGGGGCTATAGAAAACATACAGAAGATGATGGTAGAAGAAAGGGATAAGGGTAAAGCCATTCTACTGGTTTCCTTAGAATTAGATGAAATCATGAATATAGCTGATACCATAGGTATTATATACAATGGGGAGATACAAAAAATTGCACCTGCCGAAAGGCTGACTACTAAAGAAGTAGGTGAATATATGATGGGGGTAGTTACAGCATGAGTATAAAAAAAGAAGACAAAAGGAAAGGGAATATTTTTACTAGGATTATTCTGAAACTATTAGGCAATGAAAGGTGGCAGCATCTAACTATACCAATTTTCTTAATCTTTTTAAGCTTTGTTGCTGCCTCTATCATAATTATAGCCCTTGGTAAAAACCCTATAGGAGCCTTTTATAATCTCCTGCAGGGAGCCGGAATTCTACCTAAGCCATCCTATGCAGGCTATAAGAGCATGCTAACCGATTTTCTGTCCCTACTGAATTATATGACTCCTATGATATTTGCTTCCTTAGCCGTTGCCATTGGATTAAAAGGGGGCCTATTCAACATAGGGGTATCTGGTCAGATGTTGTTGGCAGGTTTTTTTGCCACCATAATAATTGGCTATAGTGGGCTTAATTGGGTAGTTGCCAAGCCATTGGTATTAGTAGTTGGTGTTATAGCAGGTGGAATACTGGGGGGGATTATTGGGTTTTTAAAATACAAGTTTAATATCAATGAAGTCGTATCTTCCATTATGTTCAACTATATTGTTCAGTATGTTTTAAGCTTTTTTATCCATTCCTATTATATAGACCCAGTATCTAGGCAGTCTAAATATATAAGTGATGCAGCTAGGTTAACCTTAGTCAACCTTGAGTTGATTGGGCTAAAGATGGATATTTCCATTGGGTTTGTAATAGCCATTATCCTAGCTATAGTCTTAAAGATATTCTTCGATAAGTCCCGTCTCGGTTTCGAAATCAAAGCAGTAGGTGCCAATCCTAAGGGAGCAAAATATGCAGGTATCAATGTGGGTAAGACCATGATCTTGACCATGGTGCTGTCTGGAGTATTTGCTGGCCTAGCAGGTGTTACATATTACCTAGGATATTTTGCCTCTATACAGCCAAAGGTACTACCAAGTGTAGGCTTTGATGGAATTGCAGTTGCACTTTTAGGAAATACAAATCCCTACGGGATTATAGGTGCTTCTTTTATAATATCTATAATTGATAGGGGCAGTACCTATATGAGCTCAATTGCAGGAGTAAGGAAGGAAATAGCTTCAGTTATTACAGGTATGATCCTACTATTTAGTGCATGTAGTGCCTATATTCAGTATAAAATTAGGGCCAGGAAGGATAGCTTAGCCTACATGGCAGGAAAGGAGCTTGAGGAATAATGGTAGATACACTTATAATTGATGGATTGTCATTTGCCTTGCCACTATTTGTTATGGCAATTGGTGGTATATACAGTGAAAGGTCTGGGATTACCAACCTAGCCATTGAAGGCCTACAAGGCTTTGGAGCATTTTTTGGGGCCCTATGGGCAGTAGTTTTTTCCCATTTCTTCAATATTCCCATACAGAAATTATTCTACCTTGCTCTATTTTTAGCCATGGTAGGAGGCATGCTGTTTTCTATACTACATGCCCTATTATGTATAAAATTTAAAGCCAACCAGGTAATTAGCGGTGTTGTTATAAATATACTTTCCATGGCCTTAACAGTGTTTTTGACTACCCAAATAAATAGCATAGTTTTTGGTGCCATGTCAGATAAGTTTCAAATAGGGACTTCAGTACGTTTTTCCATACCAGGCTTGTCTCAAATACCAGTACTAGGAGGGGCATTTAGAAACCTTTATCCTTTTGAAATTGTAATCCTAGTTATTGCTATTTTAGCTGCCTATATTTTAAATAAGACTAAGTTTGGCCTAAGGCTTAGGGCCTGTGGAGACAATCCCCATTCAGTAGATGCAGCAGGTGTGGAAGTGTCTAAGGTTCAGTTTAAGGCAGTATTAATATCAGGAGCCCTGTCAGGCTTAGGAGGTATAAGCTTTGCTTATTCCATATCTACTAACTTTTCACCAGCTATCTATATGGGATATGGGTACTTAGCCATAGCAGCACTGATTTTTGGCAATTGGAACATACTGCCTACCTTGGGAGCTTGCTTGCTCTTTGGGTTTGCCAGGTCAGGTGGCTACATACTGGGACAAATACTGAAGATGCCAAGTACCTTCTCAGACCTAATCATGACCCTACCCTATGTCCTTACATTACTCTTACTAATATTCTTCTCTAAATCTAACCGGGCTCCAAGGGCCTTGGGAGAGATTTATGATAAGGGCAAGAGGTAATAATTACTAGCCTATAATTAGCTGAAAGGGTGATTAATTGATATATAAGAATCCCTATTATAGGAAGGTAAAAGGTAGTTTTATACTATTAGTATCTTGTGGCTACTGTAAAACTCCTATTGCCAAATACCAAAAGGTAGGCAAAGGAAATTTACTTAATTTGCATATAGATAGGGTTATTGAGAGTTCCATAGACTTGTCCCAGGATCCCAACGTATTATCCTGTCCCAATTGTAATGCAGAACTAGGGAGGAGAATGTTTTTACAAAGAAGGGACAAGGAAGTCTTCAAAATGATTCGGTCTACCTTTAATACTAAGAGAATAGAAAGGTGAGATCCTAATAGATGGTGTCAATATAAAAGACTATAAGCTCCGTGATTTGAGGAAGAATATAGGAGTTGTACTGCAAGATGTATTCTTATTTTCAGGTGACATAAGGAGCAATATTCGGTTGAGTTCAAACATATCCGATGAGGAGATAGAGAAGGCAATTGACTTATCCTATTCAAGGGATTTAATCAATGAGCTACCCAATGGAATGGATGAACCTGTTAGGGAGAGGGGAAGTACCTTTTCAACAGGCCAAAGGCAGCTACTATCTTTTGCTAGGGCCATAGCCCATAATCCATCTATATTAGTATTAGATGAAGCTACAGCCAATATAGATACTAAGACTGAGTTAATGATACAAAAGTCCATAGCAAGTATAACAAAAAATCGTACAACTTTAATTATAGCCCATAGGCTATCTACCATTAGGCAGGCAGATAATATCATAGTCCTAGACAAGGGCAGGATTATGGAAATGGGCAACCATGATGAACTCCTTAATAATGGCAAGTATTACAGGGAATTATATGAAGCCCAGTAGAATAAGCTTAACTTAATATTATATTTTACTACTCTTGTTTTTATGACGGGTCAGTTCTATTTATAATATTTATAGGAAAGCCAAACCTATAAATTATATCTATTTGTTTTATATAAAACCATACCTTAAAATAATAGATGGACTAGAAATTTTTATTAGAGGTATGAGAATATGAAGAATAAGTCATTAATACTAATGTCCGTTCTACTTGTTTTAACATTTGCATTAGTAGGATGTGGACAAAAAGCTGAAGAAACAGCATCAAACCCAATGAAGTACATTAGTGTAGAGGATTTAAAGAAGGATATCGATGCAGGATCAAATGAATACATTATCCTAGATGTTAGACAAACAAAAGACTATGAAGATAGTCATATAAAAGGTTCCATCCTAGCTGACCAACATGCTGCAAATAAAGAAGGAGACGATGCAACAGGAATAGCCAACTTAAAGGCAGCTCTAAAGGAAGTTACTGGATCAGAAACAGGAACTTCAGATGCTAAATATGCCCTAGTATGTTATTCAGGTAAATCCTATGCACAGAAAGCAACTGACCTACTTATAGAAATGGGAGTCTCACCTGATCAAATCTTCACCGTTGAAGGCGGTATGAAAGCTTGGACAGAAGCTGGAGACGACTACAACTCTCTTCTAGAATAATAGATATAGTGGCTATCCGTTTTTAAAATGGATAGCCATTTAATTGAATAAAAATCTTGTTGAGGTGAAATATGAAAGAAATATTATCGAAGCATAGATCAAAGATAGTCCTATTGGGTATAATCATAATAGCTGTACTCCTATATATATTCAACCCTAGTGTAAATCAATTAGTAAATAGTATAGTTTCAATGTTTGCAACGGGAGATTTTGAAGTTGTAAGGGATTTCATAGATGAATATGGTACTTATGCAATGTTAGTATCAGCAGCCTTAATGGTGTTCCAATCAATAGCAGCACCACTGCCTGCCTTTTTAATTACCTTTGCTAATGCTAACTTGTTTGGCTGGTGGCAAGGAGCCATCCTATCATGGTCAAGTGCAATGGTAGGGGCAGCAGTATGTTTTTATATATCTCGTATTTTAGGTAGAGATATAGTGGAAAAATTGACAAGTAAAACAGGGTTAGAAAGCGTTGATAGGTTTTTTGAAAAATATGGAAAACAGTCAATACTCATTGCTAGATTGCTCCCCTTCATGTCCTTTGACATTGTAAGCTATGCTGCAGGCCTTACTTCAATGAACTTTTGGGGATTCTTTATAGCTACTGGTATAGGACAATTACCTGCTACCATAATTTACTCCTACGTAGGTGGCATGTTAACTGGAGGAGCAAAACTATTAGTAACAGCCCTTCTAATACTATTTGCATTATCAGTATTAGTAGTATTATTAAGAAATATATTTTACTCAAGGAATAAATCATTAGCTGAGGAGAAAAATGAAGGATAAAGTATTAGTTTTTTTTACAAGGATACCTACTCTAGGTAAAACTAAAACTAGGTTAGAGCCATTTTTAAGTAAAGGCCAGTGTGTAGAGTTACAGACGGCTTTTATTAAAGATATATACAATAACATAAAGAAACTAGGAATAGATATTATAGTCAACTATTCAGACCACGGAGATTTAGATATCTTGCATGATATATTTGATGAAGATGTCTACTATTTGAAGCAAGAGGGGAAAGACTTAGGAGAAAAGATGTATAATGGTATTTCCTATTCCCTAAAGAACTATAAAAAATCAGTACTCATAGGTAGCGACCTTCCCTTGTTGGGCAAGGAGGACATAGAAATGGCTTTTAATATCTTAGACACCAAGGATATGGCCATTTCTCCTACCTATGATGGGGGCTATTATTTGATAGGAATGAAGGAAGCCAATAAAGACATATTCAATATGAAGTATAGTACAAGTTCTGTTTTTAATGAGACCATAGAAAAGATGCAAGCCATGGGAAAGACCTATGGAGTTGGAAATATCCAGTTGGATATTGACCATAGGGATGACTTCTTAAGGCTATATAAAACTTTAAAAGATGACAATACTATTCCCTGCCATAACACTAGGGAATTTGTGATGAATATAATGGAGAAGTGTGATGCAAATGAGTAAAGTCCATGTAGACAATATAATTAAGGATAAAGGATTTATAGACAGATTTGGCCTAGAAGAAATCCAACCCCTAGGCCAAGGTGAATATAATATTAACTATGTTTTTTATTCAAAGACATACGATAAAAAACTAGTCTTTAGGATTGCAACAGATAGTCAAATGGATTTAGAAAACCAAATAGAATATGAGTTCAAGGCTTTGGAACTATTAAAGAATACTAATAGGACTCCCAAGCCTATTTATTATGATGACAGTAAAGAACTTATACCCTTTGGCTTTTTAGTCATGGAATACTTGCCTGGAAAGCCATTAGACTATAAGAGGGATTTAAAGCTTGCAGCAGAGATTTTAGCTGATATTCACAATGAGCCTATTTTAGAAAACAATCACCTACTAAGGCCAGAAAATCCAATAGAGGCCATATACGAAGAGTCCTTAAGTATGTTTGAAAAATATAAGACTTCTAAATATGCTGATAAGGAAACTAAGGCCAGGATAGAATACCTACTGGAAAAGGGTAGCAATATTAAAAATCTAGATATAGGCAGTAGGACCATAATAAATACGGAATTAAACTCAGGCAATTTCCTTATAAATGGTGAGAATGACAACAACTATCTAGTAGACTGGGAAAAGCCCTTATACGGTTATCCTGCCCAGGACCTAGGCCATTTTTTAACACCTACTACGACTTTTTGGAAAACGGACATTATACTTTCTAAGGAAGAAATCCATTATTTCCTAAAAGAATACTGCAAAAAGTCAAATCAATATAAGGATGAAGGGGAACTTTGGCAATCTGTTAAAAACTACATAGCTATGAACTGCCTAAGGGGCATAACCTGGTGTGCCATGGCCTATGTTGAATATCAAGAACCAGATAAGCTTATCTTCAATGAATTCACCTTTGAAAAGATCAAGGCCTATTTATCTAAGGACTTTTTAGGTCTTATAAAGGATGAGTATTTAAATGAGTATTAATAGGGATAAGAAGATATCTATTATTATACCAGTCTATAATGAGGCCCTTGTAATAAGTAAACTCATGGATAATTTAGACCAATTTAAAGACGAGAGTGAAATCATCTTTGTTGATGGAGGCAGCAAGGATAATACTAAAAGTATAATCGAAAAAAGGTACAGGGTAGTCCTATCTCCTAAAAAGGGCAGGGCCAATCAGATGAACTATGGGGCATCCTTGTCATCGGGAGATATACTCTTTTTTCTACATGCCGATAGCCATTTAAGTCCCCATGCCCTTGAGAGGATCCATGAAGTCATAGAAAAGGGCCATAAGGCTGGCTGTTTTAAGATCCAATTTGATAGTAAAAGTTTACTAATGAAGGTATGTGGCTTTATGTCTAATTTAAGGGTATGGTTAAGAAATATTGCCTTTGGGGACCAGGGCATATTTATACTAAGGGACTACTTCTATGAGCTGGGAGGATTTAGGGAGATACCACTAATGGAGGACTACCAGCTATCTATGGATATAAAGGCAGATGGGGAGAAAATAGGCTTGGCAAGGGCAAAAATAAGGACTTCAGAAAGGCGGTTTCTTGCAAATGGCAGGCTAAAGACCATGGCAAGGATGCAGAGGCTACAATATATGTATAGAAAGGGAGTAGACATAGAAGTAATTGCAAAGCTATACAAGTAGAAAAGAGGTGGTAATATGACTAGAAAGTTGATTATAGATTGTGACAATGCCTTTTCTGTAGATGGCTGTGATATAGATGATGGACTTGCCATTATATATGCTCTGGCACAGGAGGATGTGGAAGTCCTAGGTATAACTACGACCTTTGGAAACAATAAGCTGGATATCATATATCCCAACACCTTATCCTTTATGAAAAATATTGGCCATCCAGAAATCCCAGTATATAAGGGGTCTGAGGCTTCCCATGAGGACAATGAAGCTGCAAGATTTTTAGTAGACATGGCCAACAAACATGGTGGAGACCTGTCCCTACTGGTACTAGGGTCTACAACTAACCTATACCATGGCTGGCTACTTAATAATGATTTTTATAACAAGATCCAGGATATTTCATTAATGGGGGGTATAACTGAGCCCTTAATAATAAACGGTAAGGTCTTAAATGAATTAAATCTTTCCTGTAATTATAAGGCATCTCTAAATGTGTTGGAGTATGGCAAAAATATTATTATAGCCACAGGGAATACCTGCTTAGATGGTTTCTTCACTAGAGAAAGATTTGAAAGATTAAAGGAAGGGAACGATTTTGAAAAATGGTTGTATGAAAATAGCCTATACTGGTTTAGTAGGGAAAAATGTGTCTTTGACAACCATGGCATATATATCTGGGATGTTTTAGCTGCAGCAGCCCTTTTAAACCCAAGCTATTTTATTGAAAAGGCTGTGGAAATATGTCCAGATGAGGACAGTATGCAGAAAGGCTTATTATTGGGGCAAGGGAAAAAGCGAAAAGTAGTTATACCTAAGATTAAAGATGTAGATGCATACATAGAGCATGTATATGAACAATTTAAAATCTTTGGAGAGAGATAATAAAAAAAGGATAAACTTATTATTCAGGAATGAATATAAGTTTATCCTTATCTAATTCTATGGTTACCTTATCTCCTTCTTCTATATCTAAGGGTTCATTTAAGATACTTTCTAGTTTTAAGTTGCTATCCTTTTTATTGATTTTCAGAAGATAATTATCTCCTTGATATACCTTAGCCACAACCTCAAAATCACTATCATTGGCTTTACTTACCTTCAAGGCTGCTGGCCTTATGAGGCATTTGTACCTTCCATTATCCTTATTCGCACTTATATTAAAGAAGTCACTTATAAATCTTCTATCCCTTATTTCACCACTTATATAGGTTCCTTCAGAGAAGTAATCGGCAACGATGGTGTTTACTGGATTATTAAATATATTCTCTGGCTTATCGTATTGAAGAATTTCCCCATTATACATAAAGGCTATCCTATCTGACATGGCCAAGGCTTCCTCTTGGTCATGGGTAACTAATATGGTAGTTATCTTATATTCTTTTTGCAGGTCTAATACTAATTCCCTCATATCCTTTCTTAAATTTACATCTAGGCTTGAAAATGGCTCATCTAATAACAAGACTACAGGGTCAGCGGCCAGGGCCCTAGCTAAGGCTACTCTTTGTTTTTGACCACCTGATATCTCATCTACAAACCTATCTTCATAACCTTCTAGCTTAACCTTTTTCAGTAGTTCAATAGCCCTTTTTCTACACTCACTTTTATTAACCCCCATCATTTTAAGTGGAAAGCTTATGTTCTCAGCCAGAGTCATATGGGGAAATAGTCTAAAATCTTGAAAGACAATAACTGTCCTTCTTTTATGAGGGGGAAGTCTGTCCAATACTTTGCCACCTAAGAGGATTGAACCTTCCCTTTGCTTTATTATGCCTGCTATGGTTTTTAAGAGGGTAGACTTTCCACAGCCTGATGCACCTAGAAGGGAGATAAATTCCCCATTTTCCACTGTCAAGTTTATTGATTTTAGTATCTCCTTATTGGAAAGGCTTACAGATATGTTTCTTATTTCTAATTCCAATTATATTTCTCCTTCCTCTTTTGGAATCTCTTCATTATGGTGTTTATTATTGTGAAAACTAATAGGGTTGATATGACAAAGACTAAGGCATAGGCAGAGCCTAAGGTCCTATCTCCCTTGGCAATAAAGGGTACCATGATCATACTAAAGGTCATAACTTTTCCACCGCCTATAAGTAAGGTTACAAAATACTGGCTAAAGGAAAGAATATAGGCCATGGTAATACTGGCTATTATTCCAGGCAGCAGGAGTGGAAAGGAAATATATAAGAAAGACTTCCAGGGTGAAGCACCTAATACATAGGCCTGCTGTTCCATATCCTTTCCTATGGATTCTGTTAAATTCCTCATTATATTTATGGTATAGGGCAGGGTATAGATTAAATGGACTATGATAACACCTAAGGGGGTATTAGCCAAGGACATCTTAATAAAGACTACATGAATACCCATTGCAAATACAGTGCTTGGTACTAGGTTAGGTGCCATACTTATGAAATCTAGTATTCCCTTTCCCCAAAAATCATAGAATACTATAGCCCTTGCTGTCATTATGGCTATTATGGCAGATAATAAGGCTACAGTTAATGACAATGTAATGCTTGAAGTAAGTATAGGAAAGACCTTGCCATAGGGGGCAAAGATTTCCTTTACTCCCCTTAGGGAATAGGAGGTTGGCAGTAGGTTTGGCCATGGCCATTGGTTGGCAAAGGCCCAAAATATAATTATTACCATAGGGGCTAAGATGGCAAACAAGGCCAGATATAAAAAGATTTTCAATAGCCTATTAGAGCTAAGATCTTTCATGGTTATCACCTTTTATCTTTTTACTATTTGTAACTAAGTAATAAATACCAGCCATGATCCAGGTTATAAGTAATATCAATCCGTTCATGGCCATGGCATAGGGCCTGTGGCGGAGGTCCGGATGTATATACTCAATATGGGCTTGTACCGGTAAAGCCTTAGGAACAGTTGCTCCTAATAGAAATGGTAGGTCATAGGCTCCAAAGGAGAAAGTAAGTATTATTAAAAATGCCTTGCCTATGGCAGGCATACTTAGGGGTAGGGTTATATAAAAGAAAGATTTTAACCTTGAGGCCCCTAAGTTTTCTGCCGCTTCCCCTAAGGTCTTATTTATACTTGCCATTAAGGACAAGGAAAAGTATGCCACAAAGGGGACTTCCTTCCATAAATAACCTAATATAATCCCTATATTGTTTTTAGTATACAACAACAGGGGAAAATCGGTTTGGGCATCTATCAATCCTAGCTTATAAAAGAGCCTGGCCAGTAAACCGTTTTGAGATAGAATACTTATGGAGAACAAGGCCACTATGGTGTGGGGGATAAGTATGGCCAGTTTTATAATCTGTAGGGCCTTCCCCTCTGTATGGCCTGTATAGACCAGGGCTGCAGTTAGGATGGTCCCTAAGACTGCAGACAATATTGATGATATAAGGGATATTTGCAAAGTCAACTTTAGGGAATCTAGGAAAGTTGGACTTTTTATGACCTTGACATAGTAGTCCAAGGTAAAATCCCTCAAATCAAATGCAGGTATATAGCCAAAGCTTTGGATTATTCCGTTAACAAGTCCATATATAAAAAGAACACCCAATAATACTATGGGCATTATTAGTATATAGGGTGTTTTTTTATTCATTATTTTCACTCCTAACCATATATGAAACTATAAAACTTATTTACCAACTACTTCTTCTAGCCAGATTTCTTCAATTATTGGTACTAGGTTAGCTGGCATTTCTGGTAAACGTTTGCTAAGTAGTTGGTCTTGTGGTAAAACACCTTGACCAATATCTACCTTGTCAAATCTTGCCTTTTCTTCATCAGATAGCTTGTCATAGGCAACTACAGGTAAAGTCTTTAGGGCTTCAAATTGTTCAGCTTGGGTTTCAGCTGAGATGATTTCGTTGATAACTACCATGGCTCCAGCCTTATTGGGGGAGTTCTTAGCTATGGCAATATAGTTGGTATTACCTACTGTACCATTGTCAAATACGAAGGTCTTTACTGTATCATTGTAAATACCCTTTTCAATACCAACTGCTGCTGCATATGGACCATAGCTCATGGCCATTACCAATTCTCCATCTTGGAACATGTTATCAACTTCTCCATTAGTAGCTGGGAAGGTCTTACCTTGGTTCCATAGGTACTTGTTTAATTCTCTTAAGTATTCTAAGGCAGGCTCAATTGCCTCTCTCACCACTTCTTTGTCAGCTTCCATAGTTAAGAATTGTTCATGGCCAACTATATCATAGATTAAAGTCCTTACAAAGGCACTTCCTGTAAAATCAGGTAGGGCTGCATAGGTTACCTTGCCTTCATATTTTTTACAGAAGTCTAGGAACTCTTGAGTATTTCTTGGAGTTTCTGGAGTTACAGCACTGTCCTTTAAGAATACCAGCTGGGCCTTACCATAAGGAGCTTCATAGCCTTCGATAGGGAAGCCAAAGTCATTAAGTACTTCTTCATCTTCAGTGTCTATATATTTTTCAAAATTAGGCAGTTTGTCTGTGAAAGGACCGAATAAAAGGTCGTTTTCCTTAGCTGAATAGAAGTTTTCACCGTTTATCCAAATCATATCTATGGAGCCTTCTTCTAAACCTGCTTGTTTTTCACCTGCTAATTTGGCCAATATATTGTCTATATCCATACCAACTACTTCTAAGGTAATGTCGTATTTTTCCTTCAACTTTGGAGCTAGGCTTTCATTTAGAAACCTATTTCTATTTTCGTCTCCCCCCCAGCCATAGAAGGTAACAGTAGTTCCCTTGGCCTGCTCTAATAAAGTATCAAAACCTGCATTTGGGTCAAATTCTACAAGCTTTTCATTGGGGTTAGTTGTATTGTTTTTACTACATCCTGTAGCTAATACTGCAATTAGAATTAATAAAATCAGTAGTGTTTTTTTCTTCATATTATCCTCCTCTATTCTTTGTCTATATTTGGCAACATATAATATATCAAAATTTCTTAAATTGAGGAATTCATATTAGATAATTCAATATTTGGTTTTTAAGCTATTAACTTTATATATAATATATGGTTTTCCAATCTATCAAGGCTATTCCCATAAATTCTATATCATTATTACCCTAAAGAAAAGAAGTAAACAAATATTTAGAAATAATTGAATTAACTATAAAAATATTTAAGAAAGTTTGATAAAATAAGGTAAAGTCCTATGGATAATAGTATGAAATGGAAAATGGGAGGAGAAAGTATGGACAGGCTATCATTAGAATCAAGGATTAATGCTGAGGTTTATAATTTTAGTGGGAGAATTGGCTTGTATGCCAACGACTTTAGGGGGAATATTATTGAAATCAATTCAGAGGAAAAATTTGAAACTGCCAGCACTATAAAATCCTTTATCTTGGCAGAACTTTTTAGGCAGGTTAAGGACAAGAAGGTAGACCTAAACCAGATGATGAAATATGGTGAAGAAAATTTCGTCGTAGGCAGTGGCATACTTAGGCACTTAGATTATGGTTTAGAGATGACGGTGAAAAATATTGCTACCCTAATGATTATTATTAGCGACAATATAGCTACTAATATGATGATAGACTTACTAGGTATAGATAATATCAACAACACCTGTAATGACTTAGGCCTTAAGGACACTGTTTTACATAATAAAATAGACTTTGAAAAATATCCTAAACTAGGCACTACTACTCCAAAAGACTATGGTAGGTTGTTTGAAATGATCTACAAGGAGGAATTGTGGAGTAAGGAATTAAGCCAAGAGATGATAGAAATATTTAAGAAACAGCATTATAACACCATGTTAACTAGGAACTTACCTCAGTATTTCTTAGACTCAGAAAATACGGGGGATGAAGAACTATTCTCCATAGCTTCAAAGTCTGGCAGCATGGATGCCTGTAGAAATGATGGTGGCATAGTATATACTCCTTATGGTGGCTATGTTATAGCCTTATTTACTAAGGAGTTTGTAGACAATCTATACTATAACGACCATGAATCCTATAGGTTTGGAGGCAAGGTAAGTAGGCTGGTATTTGATCAGTACTTAGCCTTGAAGGGAAAATTTAAAAATGAATAATATAAAATAATTGAAATAGGTGGAGGCTTAGTCCTCCACCTATTCTATAATATTTGTTAATGTTCCAATTTTTTCTATATAACACTCTACTATATCACCAGACTTTAAGAACCTAGGTGGGTCAAAGCCCATGCCAACTCCAGCAGGAGTCCCTGTTAGGATTATATCTCCAGCCCTAAGGGTAAGGCCCTTAGACAGGTCTGAGATAATAGTAGGAATATCGAATATTAAGTTTCTAGTATTGGAGTCTTGCCTAACTTCACCATTTAGCCTGCAGCCTATATTTAATTCTACAGGGAAGGGAAGGGCTGACTTATGGACTATAAAGGGGCCTAGGGAGGTAGTTGTATCGAGGCTTTTTCCCTTAAACCATTGGATATGTCTTGTCTGTATGTCCCTGGCAGATATGTCGTTTCCAATGGAATAGCCAAATATGTAGTCTTCTGCTCTTTCGTAGGCTATATCCTTTCCATCCTTGCCTATGATGACTGCCAATTCTACTTCATAGTCAATTTTCTCAGTATAGCCTTTAGGTATTATGATTTTATCCATATGGCCAATGGCTGGGTCAGCTATTTTTGTAAAATATATGGGGTGTTCAGGTATGGTGGCATCTCCACTAGGTATGCTTTTTACTTCTGCTGCATGGTCTGCATAGTTCTTCCCAAGGCAGAAGACATTTCGTCTTGGGTATTTAATAGGGGCTGTAATCTTTACATCCTTTAAAGGAATGCCTTTATCCTTTATATTTTCAAGGACTTCCTTTAAATCCCCAATTAGGCTATCAGAATAAGTTCTGATGAAATCCAGTAAATTCTTAGGCACATCCTTGTTCAATTCCCTTAATAGAGTTTCCATTGGGATTACCATAAAATTTTTCTCATTTAGGATACCGTATCCTTCCTTCTCCCCTAACTCATAGGATAGAAATCTCATCTTACCATCTCCTCTTGATAATAGATTAATAATGCCATATTAATTTAATTATACCTAAATCTAACCTTTAAGCCAAAGGTTTAGAAAAGATTATACCTATGGGGAGGTTGTAATGTAACTTTTCTTCACTAATTACAGATATAATAGTAGATGAAGAAAAAATCAAAATTTGTGTAAGATATTAGAAAGTTATGAGTCTTATATATAGAGGAGGTGATTAAGTGACAGACCTGGAAGAATTATATAAGATGTATTTCAGGGATGTATATCTTTACATAAAGTCCTTATCGGGAAATGCCCATATAGCTGAAGATATAACCTCTGAAACCTTCATTAAGGCTATTAAGTCCATAGGGTCATTTAAAGGGGATTGTGATATTCGGGTTTGGCTATGTCAAATTGCCAAGAACACCTACTTTTCCTATTTAAGAAAAAACAAAGGAATAGAATTAATAGATATAGTGGAGGAAAGGCAAAAAGATATTAATATAGAACAGGAGTTGACTTCAAAAGAGGATGCTATGAAAATTCACCAAATACTACATGACCTTAAAGAACCTTATAAGGAGGTATTTACCCTTAGGGTATTTGCAGAGTTGAGTTTTAAAGAGATTGGCAGTATCTTTGGGAAAACTGAAAACTGGGCATGTGTCACTTATCACCGGGCTAGAAAGAAAATTCAGGAGGAAATGGAGGGGTTTCAGTGAAGGTAACCTGTGATGTAATCAAGGACTTGCTGCCCTTATATGTAGAGGACTTGGCCAGTGAAGATAGTCGGAAACTTATAGAAGGCCATATTGAGACCTGTACAAATTGTAAAGTTGAATTGGAATCTATGAAGGAATTTAAGGAAATCCCAATGGATACAACTATAGGGCCCTTAAAGAAAATAGAGAGGAAATTACTTAGAGATAAGGTTCAAACCATTGTGTTTACTGGCCTATTGGTCTTGGTCTTTGCCATCATAGGCATGGCTTATATAACTGCTCCAGAATACTTGCCTTATTCAGAAGATATAATGTCTATAAAAGGATACGAGGATGGGAAGGTTATCATTACCTTTAGGGAAGAAGTGGCTGGATATGATATTAATAGGTATGGGGATTCCTATTCATTGACTGCATGGTCTTCCCTATGGAACAAGTATATTCAAAAGAATGATAAAAGGAGCATTGTATTAAATCCAGAGGGGGAAGAAGTCAAGTCCATTTACTACTATACTACAGATGGGGGAGAGGATATACTGATTTATGGAATTGACCCTAACCCTGGTGGTGGTCAGAGGACTTTGCCAAGGTTAGTCCTGGGATATTATCTTGTTTTAGCCATCTTATTGACAGTTTTAAGTGGATTTTTCCTCTCTATATTTAGAAAAAATGAGAGGATTAGAAATATATTGGAGAAGGTCTTCCTTCTACCCCTATCCTATATTATAAGCCATGTCCTTATTAAAGGCTTTACAGGGGTTTCCTATTCAGCCCAAAGGGACTTTTCTGGGATTTTGCTTTTGATTATTCCAATTTACTCCTTATTAATTATAGGCATAAGGGCATATAAAAGGTACAGGGGAAATAGAAAACAGGAAATCTGATGGTTTTCCATCAGATTTTTATTTCCTTCAATATTCTTAAATAGTGATTTGCCTCCCTGAGGACATGGTCTGCTAAAAGTGGAGGGATAATAGATTTTATTTGGCAGTTTAACAGGCCTTCTGTGGCTGATTTTTTGAAATCCCTTATTTCTTCCGTTGCAGCCTTGCTTTTTTCAACCAGGTCTTTTTCATGGCACTTAATAGATTCTTCTACTAGCTTTTCAAAGGTTTTGGCAAATTCTTCTGCTTTCTTCTTTAAGTCTTTTTCTGATGGGTCCAACATGCCATCGATGAACTCTGCATGGTCTTCCATTACATGGTTCCAAAATCTTAGTTCATCACAAACAGGCATTTCTGGTAAAGTCTTTTTAGCTAAGGCCTTTAGAATGTTGTAGTATAGCTTAGCTTCTGCTATTAAATGGCCCAGCATTTCAGGGTACAGTGATACATAGATATCACAATCTAAGAACAAGTCTAGGAGCTTCTCTTTAAATTCTATAACTTCTTCAAGGAGGTTTAAGGACCTGCAGTTTATATCGTGGATTTTTGTCTCTAACCATTCAGTATAGTCAAAGTTAGGCTTTGCTTTTAAATCATATTCAGCTTCTGTTATATTGGTGTTTATAGATGCTCCAGTTAATTTTGATGTTATCTTTTCAGCATTTAAGGTGTAACTTGTCACAAGTTCATTAGATTTAAGTATGTTTTCTCTTATGGCACAATTTGCAAATACTACTGTTTCACCTAATAGGTCTTCAAAGGATTTTTTCAATATATTGGCTTCTGCTATAAAACCATCATCAACAGGTTGAAGGTTTGTCTCTATAAAAAATAAATGTTCCTTCATGATCCTTTGAAAAAATAAATTTGCCTCAAGTGATACTTGAATAAATTCTTTTCTCGACAACAAAAAAATCCCCCCTCAGTAATAATATTACTCAATACATAATATTATGAAGGGAAGATTATGTGATTAGTTTAATCGTTCTTGAAGTTTGTTTCTAATAGAGTCATCGACTATATAGTTGTTTTCTTTTAGACTATCCACAAAGAATCGTATTATATCAGCAAAATATGTGTAGTGGTATTTTTCTAAAGCATTTTCAAATTCTTGGAGGGCTTCCTCTTTCATTTTAAAGGTTTGTCTATCATAGTTTGGATCATGTAAATCTCCAAAGAAATAGGTGTTTATATATCTTGAATATATATCCTTTACTTCTCCTAGAAGGTTAGAATAAGGGTAAACAAACTTGAAGCTCTCTACTTGAAGTATTCTTTCAGCCAATTTTTCCATGGATATAACAAGGCTACCATCAATCATATGGGGTTCGTTGGTGTCCATGGCCAAGATCTTTAGATAATCTTTATACTCGTTTGTCAAGTTCTCACCTAGGAGGTCTACAAACTTTTGATAATCTATTAGATAATAGTACATTCCTTCTGAAGTGGTTAACTTATAACCTAAGCCTATATTTTCAATTAAGTGTTCCTTTAAGTCAGCTTCATCTTTTAGGGTTTTTTCCCTGTTGAGGTATTCTAGGCTATTTAATTTTTCCATAGAAAGACCATATTTTTTAAATAGGTGGTCAAAGTTTTCTCCCTCTTGATATTTAATAAAGAGATTATCGATTTCAAGGCTTTTATCAAAGGAAACTTCATCTAATTTATTTATATATTCCTTTAGAAGCTCTTGGTTTTCATATTTAGATAATTGGTCTTGGTTTTCTATAATAAATTTTAAGGCTTCATTGAAGTTTTCATTAATCAAGTTTTTTCCTTGATTAAATACTTCTTCATTTGTAATTTCCTCTGTATAAGCAGGTCTTTCTACCTTTACTAGGTCTCCGCTATCCTTTCCGTCCCACTTGTACCAAAGAACCATCTTATCTGAGTCTTCTATATTTTTACCTTCAGTTTCTGGATCTATGGTAAATATGCTAAACTCCAATATACCGTCATTATCTATATCCTTTATCTGATTTTCTGTATATATGGATATTAGGGATATTTTATTTTCATTTAAAATACTCTTTAGCTTATTATCTTCTAAAATAAATCCATAGGTTATGCCAGAATGGGCCCCTACACTATTGTTTAATAGGATACCCTTGGTGGCTTCTGAAATCTTTCCAATGGCTATTTCATAATTGGTGTTATCGTAGTTCATGGGGACTTGGTCTAATAATGCGTATTTTTCTCCATCGAACTTATAAACTTCCAAGGCACCTTCATCTTCTTTGTTATTTGGGTCCCTTTCCTTAAAGACTACCAGTTCTGGTATATTATCTTCATCTAAGTGGCCAAGAGCATAGTGGGCTGGTGTGGCTTCTTTATTTACTGCCAAGTCTTTTCCCAATTTATTCATGTATTCTATATATAATTCATCCTTAAGGAAGTTATAGTTTTCTCCCTTAGATAGGATAATCTCTTTAATAGATTGTTCTTTAGATAGAACTTCTGGTAGGGCTTCTTTTTGAGAGCAACCTAGGGTTAATACCATTAAAGCTAGGGCTAGAAATATGAGCTTAATTGTTTTTCTAATCATAAGTAATCTCCTTTCTGTTGATTATATTATACAACGAAATATGGTGCCATGTGTAACAATAAAGTTACAATAAATCGAAATTTGTAATATGGAATAGGATTAATTTTATAAATGATAGAGACAATAGATTATTAAAGATAAAATAATGATTGTTAATGTTTTAATTAACTTTTATAGGGGTAAACTTATAATGGGATAAAATGTCAAAGGAGGAAGATAATGTGAGTCAATACCATGAACCAGTGGAAAAATTAGATGAAAAGACTATGAATATTTCTAGGGCCCTTAACAGCCTAAAGGAGGAAATTGAGGCCGTCGACTGGTATAACCAAAGAGTAGTTTCATCAAACGACCCTGAGCTTAGGGAGATTATGGCACATAATAGGGATGAGGAAATAGAACATGCCTGTATGCTTATTGAATGGCTGAGAAGAAATATGGACAAATGGGATGATGAGCTGAGAACCTACTTATTTACTGAGGGGCCTATTTCTCATCTAGAGGAAAAGGTCAGTGAAATAATGAATGATTCTTCAAGTTTAAATATTGGAGATTTAAAATAGGAGGGAGAATATGCTATATAGAGACTTAGCCCCAGTTTCACCTAAGGCCTGGGAAGAAATAGAAGAAAGGGCAAAGGAAGTATTTAAATCCTATTTATCTGCTAGAAAAGTAGTTAAGGTCAATGGGCCAATGGGATTAGACTTCAACGTAATCACTGAAGGTAGATTAGGCCCTGTTAAAAGAGAAGGAAATGTAGGCTTTAGCAATTATAATGTTTTACCCTTAATGGAAAGCAGAATAGAATTTGAAATGGACAGGTGGGAACTAGACAATATCGAAAGAGGAGCCAAGGATGTCGATTATGAACCATTGGAAAATGCAGTTAAGGAAATTGCATTATTTGAAGAAAATGCAATCTACAATGGCTTAGAAGAAGGATTAATCAAGGGTATTGACAATATGGTGGAGTTAGAGCCTATAGCCTTTGGCAATGACCCTAATACCATAATGGAAGCCATAACCCAAGGACTAATTCTCCTTAAAGAAAACTACCAAGGAGGCCCCTTTAGCCTAGTAGTCAATGAGGAAGCCTATAAAAGGATTTTATCTAGGGAGACTTCTTACCCATTAGATGAAAGAATAGAAAAGCTAATTGGTGGAAAAATAGTCTATAGTCATGTGGTAAATGGTGCATATTTACTACCCTATAACCATGATGATCTAGAGCTTACAATTGGTAGAGATTTTTCTATTGGTTATCAATACCATACAAGTGAAAAGGTAAGATTTTTTATTACTGAATCCTTTACATTTAGAGTTTTAGACCCTACACTAATAGTGAAGTTCACCCTTTAATAAAAAGAATCCTTGACATAAGGTAAACACACTGTTAATATGAAAGAGAAATGAATAAGAGTTATGAATAAAAAACTCATATAAGTCCCATAATATGGTTGGGGCGTATCTACTAAATGACCGAAAATCATTTAACTATGAGTGAAAGTGTACCTAGGGATCCGAGGAAAACTCCTGCAGGACCGAGCGGTACAGATACTTTATGTGTTTTTTGCATGAAGTATTACACCGAAGGGATAAAAGCCCAGTCGGGTAGGTTTCGCTTCGCCTACCCAACTGGGCTTAATTTAACTTTTTGAGGAGGGTTAATGTGAATTACAAGAGGATCTTCATAGAGAAGAAGGAAGACTACAACACGGAAGGAAAGAATTTGCTAAAAGAGTTTAGGGATTACTTAGGTATAGAGAGCTTAAGGAAGGTAAGGGTTGTAAACCTATATGATTTAATCAATGTATCGGAGGAAGACAAGGAAAGGATAGTTGAAGAAATACTCTACGAAGAAGTTTTGGATAATTTATATGAGAACAAGCTTCCCATTAAGGAAAATGAAAAGCTATTTAGAGTTGAATATCACAAGGGCCAATATAATCAAAGAGAAGATGCTGCAAATCAATTAATTAGAATTTTAACTAATAAAGAGGATATTTTGGTTCAAAATTCAAAGGTAATCCTTTTAGAAAACATCTCAGATGAGGACTTGGAAAAAATAAAGGCCTATTATATAAACCCAATCGAAATGAAGGAAGTCCCCATAGATAGTTTTGAGTTTATAGTAGAAGAGGAAGCAAGAGGAGATGTTGAAGTAATAGATGGATTTATAGATTTCAATGAAGAAGAATTAAAAGGCTTTAAGTCCCAATATGGAATAGCCATGGACTTAGATGACTTAAAGTTTTGTCAAGAATATTTCAAAAATGATGAAAAGAGAAACCCAACCATTACAGAATTAAAGCTAATAGACACCTACTGGTCAGACCATTGTAGACATACTACCTTTATGACTGAAATAACAGATATTGCCATAGAAGAAGGCAAGTATAAGGAAGTATTCCAAAAAGCCATAGAGGAATATATAAAATCTAGAGAGTATGTTTATGAAAATAGGCAAAGACCAATTTCCTTAATGGACTTAGCCACAATTAACATGAAGGAAATAAGGAAAAAGGGCCTATTAGATGATAAGGAAGAGACTGACGAAGTAAATGCTTGTAGCGTAGAAATAGATGTGGACATAGACGGTAGAAATGAAAAGTGGCTATTGATGTTTAAAAATGAAACCCACAACCATCCTACGGAAATGGAACCCTTCGGTGGAGCATCTACTTGCCTTGGTGGAGCCATAAGGGATCCCTTATCTGGAAGGGCCTATGTGTATCAAGCCATGAGGATTACAGGTGCCAGTGACCCAAGACAAAGCTATGAAGATACCTTGCCTGGCAAATTGCCACAAAGAAAAATCACAAAGCTGGCCAAGGATGGATATAGCTCCTATGGATACGAAATTGGTGCTGCAACAGGCTATGCAAGGGAAATCTATGATGAAGGCTATGTGGCTAAGAGGATGGAATTAGGTGCCCTAGTGGCAGCTGCTCCAAGGGAAGCAGTATATAGGGGCAAGGCAGAAGCGGGAGACTTAGTTATCTTAGTAGGTGGCAGGACTGGAAGGGATGGCCTAGGTGGTGCAGTAGGCTCATCAAAGGAACATACAGAAGAATCCCTACACACATCTGCAGCAGAAGTGCAAAAAGGAAATCCAGCCATAGAGAGGAAGATAGTTCGCCTCTTTAGGAAGCCAGAGGTTTCCAAGATGATCAAGAAATGCAACGACTTTGGTGCTGGGGGAGTATCTGTTGCCATTGGAGAGTTGGCAGATGGCCTGTTTATTGAATTAGACAAGGTACCTTTAAAGTATCCAGGCCTTGATGGTACAGAAATAGCCTTATCTGAGTCTCAGGAGAGAATGGCAGTAGTTATAGACTCAAAGGATTTAGACAAATTCTTATCACATTGTAGAGATGAAGATGTGGAAGCCACAGTAGTTGCCAAGGTGACAGAAGAAAGAAATCTAAAGATGGTTTGGAAGGGCAAGACCATAGTCAATATTAAAAGGGACTTCCTTGATACTAACGGCATAAGGAAAAAATCCAAGGTAAATGTAACTATGCCTATGGATGGGTCCTATTTAGATGAAATACCATCCCATATTAAAGACAAGGATATTAAAGAGGCCTTTATAGAAAACTTAAAGGATATAAATATAGCTAGCCAAAAAGGCTTAATAGAAGGCTTTGACCATAGTGTAGGGGGAAGTACAGTTTTAATGCCACTTGGCGGAAAATATAAATTAACACCTGCAGAAGGTATGGCAGCTAAGATTCCTGTACTAGAAGGTGAAACTAATACTTGTTCCTTAATGACTTATGGTTTTGAGCCTAAGCTTTCAAAATGGAGTCCCTTCCATGGTGGTTATTATGCAGTTATAGAATCTATAGGCAAAATCGTAGCCATGGGTGGTAGCTATAAAAACATCAGGTTAACTTTCCAAGAGTATTTTGAAAGACTGGGACAAGATGAAAGTAAATGGGGCAAACCTTTTGCAGCCTTATTGGGAGCATTTCTAGTACAAAAGAACTTAGATATTCCAAGTATAGGTGGCAAGGACAGCATGAGTGGTACCTTTGAAGATATTGATGTACCACCAACCCTAGTTAGCTTTGCTGTCACAACAGAAAAGGTTCAAAATATCATATCATCAGAGTTTAAAAAGCCTAACTCCACTGTGGCCTTAATAAAACTAGATATAGATGAAAAGGGAATGGTGGATTTTGAACAGTTGAAGTCCAACTATGCTTTAGTAAAAGAACTAGTAGATGAAGGCAAGATAATATCAGCTACTACAGTAAAATATGGTGGAGTTGCTAGAGCTATAGGAGAAATGGCTTTGGGCAATAAAATTGGCTTTAAGTTCAATGAAATCAGCAAGGAAGAACTATTTAGGCCATTACCAGGGTCTTTAGTAGTAGAGTTTAATGGTCAAGTACCAAGCAAACTAAAAGAAAAAGCCTTAAGTTCTGTAATAGAGCTGGGAACAACCATAGATAAAGAAGAAATATTAATAGGTGGAGAAGTTATAGAGTTAGATACTTTAATTGAGGCCTATGAAAAGCCCTTAGATGAAGTTTTCCCAGTATGTAAGAGCAAGGATAATTTTGAAAATATTGATTACACTAAGGGTAGTAGGATTACAAGAAAAATAAAAATAGCAAAACCAAAGGTTTTAATTCCAATATTTACAGGCAGCCATGGTGAATACACTATGGAAGAGTCCTTTAGGGGAGCTGGAGCCAATGTAGAGACTCTTGTATTTAAGACCTTGTCCTTAAAGGATATGGAGGATTCATATAAGGTTTTGGCTGAGAAAATAAAAGAATGTCAAATACTAGGACTGGCAAATGGTGCCTTATTAGGTGATGAACCGGAGACTGGTGGCAAGCTACTAAAACTATTATTTAATAACCCTTATGTGAAGGAAGCCCTAGATAATCACATAAATAATGATGATGGGCTCATATTAGGTATTGGGGCAGGTTTTACAGCCTTAATAAAACTTGGCTACATTAGCCCATCAGCCTATATAACAGGCAATGACAGTGGTGAATTCATATCCACCATGGTCAATGTAAGGGTTAGTTCCAACCTATCTCCTTGGTTTAGCCAGATGAAGGTAGGAGATGTTTATTCAGTGCCATTGGCTAGCAAGGAAGGAAAAATCATATTAGATAAGCCAATGGATAATGGTCAAATAGCTACCCAGTTTGTTGGTGAAAATCCAACTGGTTCAGCCTTTGGCATAGAAGCCATGACTAGCTTAGACGGTAGAGTTTTAGGTACTATCTCATCAATCGATAGGGTGGGAAAAGACTTATATAAAAACATTAATATCCTAGGCCAACACAAGATTTTCCAATCAGGGATAAAATACTTTGATTAGGGGGAAGTAAGATGAAGGTAAGTATTGTAATGGGAAGCATATCGGATAAAAGTATAGCCGAAAGAGTTGCCAAAATATTAGATAAGTTTCAAGTTGAATATGAAATGAAAGTAATATCAGCCCACAGGACTCCCTATAAGGCCATAGAATATGCAGAAAAGGCGGAGGAAAATGGTATTGAAGTGATCATTGCCATAGCTGGTAAGGCAGCCCATCTAGCAGGGGTATTGGCAGGAGTAACTCCAATTCCTGTAATTGGAATTCCTGCTAAATCCTCTACCATGGATGGACTAGACTCCCTTCTTTCTGTGGTACAAATGCCTAAAGGAGTTCCCGTAGCTACAGTAGCCATAGACGGTGGAGAAAACGGTGGACTTTTAGCAGTCCAAATCCTATCTGTAAAATATCCTGAGCTAAGGGAGACCTTTAAGGAGTATAAGGAGGAAATGGCAAGAGAAGTGGAGAAGATGAATTCTGAGTTAGGCTCCAATTAGAAAGAAGGTGTAGTTTTGAGTGGACTAGTAGGTATTTACAGTAAGTCTAATAATCATGTGTCGAAGATAGTCTACTATGGCCTATATGCACTACAACATAGGGGCCAAGTAAGTACAGGTATTGCAGTAAATAACAATGGCTTTATAGATTATTTTAAGGATAGGGGCTTAGTCCATGAAGTGTTTCCTCAGGAAACCATGGATAGGCTTAGGGGAAATATAGCCATAGGCCATGTTAGGTATGCAACTACTGGAGACCCAACTATCCAAAATGCCCAACCCTTAGTTGTGGGCTATAAAAGAGGTGCCCTGGCCTTAGCTCATGATGGGGCAGTAGTAAACTTCAAAAGCCTAAGGGACAGGTTGGAAGATGATGGGGTCATATTCCAGACAGAGCTAGATACAGAGGTTATAGCCAATTTAATAGCTAGGCACCATAAGGATAATATAGAAGATGCTATCGTTAGGACATTAGAGGATATAAAGGGAACCTATGGCCTTATTATGATGACAACAGATATGTTAATTGGGGCCAGGGACCCCTTTGGAGTGAAACCCCTTTCCCTAGGTAAACTTGGCCAAGATTATATATTGGCTTCTGAAACCTGTGCCTTTGACACCATAGGAGCTGAGTTTATAAGGGATATTGAACCAGGAGAGATTGTTTTTATAAGGGACGAAGGCATAAAATCCATTAGAAAAGAAAAGACTGACAAAAGGCTTTGCCTATTTGAAATAATTTATTTTGCAAGGCCTGATAGTAGGCTGGACAGTAAAAGTATTTATCTTTCTAGAATAGAAGCTGGTAAACAATTGGCAAGGGAAGCCTACGTAGAAGGTGACATAGTAATAGGAGCTCCTGACTCTGGAACCATACCAGCCATAGGCTATGCTGAAGAGGCAAAAATTCCCTATGCAGAAGGCTTGATTAAAAACAGGTATGTAGGTAGAACCTTTATAGAACCTACCCAGGAGCTAAGGGAGCAGGGAGTTAGGATAAAGTTAAATGTACTGAAAGAAAATGTTGAAGGTAAAAGGGTAATCCTAGTAGACGATTCCATAGTAAGGGGAACTACTATTAAAAGGACTATTGAAATGATAAGAAATGCAGGTGCAAAGGAAGTCCATGTAAGGATTGCTTCGCCACCAGTATTACATTCTTGTCATTTAGGTATGGATACGCCAACTAGGAAGAACTTATTAGCTGCCCAGATGGAAGTGGAGGAAATTAAGGAATTAATTAAGGCTGATTCCTTAGTGTATTTGTCCTTAGAAGGCATATTAAAGGCAGCAGGAGGCAATGATTTTTGCACAGGATGCCTAAATGGACATTATCCGATAAGTAGGAGAAGTTAGAAGTAAATAGTGAATAGTGAAAAGTGAATTGTGAAAAGTGGAGAGTTTTTTGTGTCGAGCCTTCGATGTCAAAAGATTCCTCCCATTCGCTCGGAATGACAAATTGTCATCCTGAGCGCCAGCGAAGGATCTTCGACCTGAGAGTTCGACCTTAACAACTATTCACTATTAGTTATTCACTAAAAAGTCTATTCACTATTAACTATTAACTATTCACTAAAGTAAAGGGAGGGATAAAGTTGAGTTTAACTTATAAAGATGCAGGTGTAGATAAGGAAGCGGGATATAAGCAAGTGCAAATGATTAAGGGCATGATAAAGAAGACCCATATTCCTGGAGTTTTATCAGATATTGGTGGTTTTGCGGGACTTTTTCAACTGGATACAAAGGCCTATGAAGAACCGGTTTTAGTATCAGGTACCGACGGAGTAGGTACCAAGCTAAGAATAGCCTTCATGATGGATAAGCACAATACCGTAGGTGAAGACTGTGTAGCCATGTGTGCCAATGACATCCTCTGCCAGGGAGCAAAACCCTTGTTTTTCTTAGACTATATAGCCACAGGTAAGCTAATACCAGAAAAGATGGCCTCCATAGTAGAAGGAGTATCCAATGGATGTATCAAGGCAGGCTGTGCCCTGATCGGTGGAGAAACTGCTGAGATGCCAGGCTTCTATAAAGAGGATGAATACGATATAGCTGGTTTTTGTGTAGGAGTAGTAGATAAGAAAAAGATAATAGATGGCTCAAAAATAGAGGAAGGAGACTATATCTTAGGCCTACCTTCCAGTGGAGTCCATAGCAATGGATTTTCTTTAGTAAGAAAAATAGTATTTGATAAACAGAAGATGGATGTCAATGACTATATCGATGAACTAGGTATGACCATTGGTGAGGAACTAATAAAGCCTACCAGGATCTATACCAATCCAGTATACGACCTAATAGAAAAATTCGATATTAAAGGCCTAAGCCACATAACCGGTGGTGGCTTCTACGAAAACATTCCAAGGATGTTACCAGAAGGCCTAACTGCCCATGTAGATGTTTCAAAGATAAAAACACCAACTATATTTAAACTATTGCAAGAGTGGGGCAATATCGAAACGAAGGAAATGTACGGCACCTTCAATATGGGAATCGGTATGGTTATGGCAGTAGATAAGGAAGAGTTAGCTAAGATTACAAATTATTTAGTAGAATTAGGGGAAGAGTTTACTATCCTTGGAGAGATTAAAAAGGGCAATGAAGGAGTAGTTTTATGGAACCTGTAAAAATAGGAGTCTTGATTTCCGGTGGAGGCACAAATTTACAGGCTATAATCGATAATATTAATAATGGGAATATTAATGGAAAGATAGAGTTAATAATATCTAATAAAGAAGATGCCTATGGCCTAGTAAGAGGGCAAAAAGAAAATATTGAAACCCTATACTTAGATAGGAAACAGTATAATAGCGAAGAAGAATATAATCTAGAACTAATTAAAAGCTTTAAAGCTAGAAAGGTAGAATTAATTATTTTGGCAGGATATTTAAGAGTCCTATCTAAGGATTTCATTGAGGAATTCAGTGGTCGAATAATAAATATCCATCCCTCCTTAATACCAAGTTTTTGTGGCAAGGGCTATTATGGAGAAAGGGTCCATAAGGCAGTCTTAGACTATGGGGTGAAAATAACAGGTGCTACAGTCCACTTTGTAGATGAAGGCACTGATACAGGCCCCATAATATTACAAGAACCAGTGAGAGTTGAAGATAGTGATACTTTAGATACATTGAAGGAAAAGGTCTTAAATGTAGAACATAAAATCTTAGTACAAGCAGTTAAGCTGTACTGCGAAAACAGGTTAGCTATTAGGGGAAGAAAAGTCATAATAAAATAGGAGTGAGAGAATGAAAAGGGCATTGATTAGCGTTTTCCACAAGGAAGGTGTAGTGGAATTTGCTAGGGAACTAAAGAAATTAGGCTGGGAAATAATTTCAACAGGAGGCACATCAAAGATATTAAAAGAAGCAGGTATAGATATCATTGAAGTAGAAGATGTAACTAATTTCCCAGAGATACTTGATGGCAGGGTAAAGACTTTAAACCCATATATACATGGTGGCTTATTATATAGAAGAGATGATCCATCCCATGTTAAGACTGTAGAAGACATGAACATAAAACCCATCCATATGGTGGTAAATAACCTATATCCCTTTGAAGAAACTATAAAGAAACAAGGTGTAAGCCATGAAGAAGTCATCGAAAATATAGATATAGGTGGCCCATCTATGATTAGGGCAGCTGCTAAAAACTATAAGGATGTTACGGTAATAGTTGATCCAAAGGATTATGATTTAGTATTAAATGAGTTAAGGGAAAAGGGTGAAACTAAGTTAGAAACTAGAAGGTACCTGGCTAGGAAGGTTTTCAACTATACAGCCTATTATGACACCTTAATATCCAATTATTTTAATGACATAGAGGGGGTAATATTCCCAGACAAGTTGACTTTGGCATATAAGTCTAAGGAAGAACTAAGGTATGGAGAAAACCCCCATCAAAAAGCTGCATTTTACAAGGAAGTAGGTAAGAAAGAAGGTACCCTTGCAGGTGCAGTCCAACTACATGGCAAGGAACTTTCCTTTAACAATATAAATGATGCCAATGGCTGTATTGAAATCTTAAAAGAATTCGATGAGCCTACAGTAGTAGCTGTAAAGCATACAAATCCTTGTGGCATTGGAAGTGGGGAAAATCTACTGGAAGCCTATAACAAGGCCTATGAATGCGACAAGGTATCTATTTTTGGCGGAATAATTGCTGCCAATAGGAAAGTAGACAAGGATGTGGCAGAGAGGATAAATGAAATATTCATAGAGATAATCATAGCCCCTTCCTTTACTGATGAAGCTATAGAAGTACTTACTCAAAAGAAGAATATTAGGATTTTGAAATTGGAAAATATAATGGATAAAGAATATAAGGAATTAGATGTGAAGAAGGTATTAGGTGGAATACTAGTCCAAGACAGGGATTCGGTTTTATTAAAGGATGATTTCCAAGTAGTAACCAATAGAAAGCCTACAGAAAAGGAATTGGAAGATTTATTATTTGCCTGGAAGGCAGCTAAAAATGTGAAGTCCAACGGAGTAATCATAGCAAAGGACAGGGCAACCATCGGCATTGGCCTAGGTGAAGTAAATAGGGTATGGGCAGTGGAAAATGCCATAAGCAGGGCAGGAGACAAGGTAAAAGGAGCAGTACTTGCTTCAGATGGTTTCTTCCCCTTTACTGATTCCATAGAACTTTTGGCAAAGGCAGGAGTTACAGCCATAATTCAACCAGGTGGCTCTGTAAAGGACAAAGAAGTCATAGAAGAGGCTAATAAAAACAACATTGCTATGATATTTACTGGAATTAGGCATTTCAAACATTGATGTTTGGAGGGATAAGATGAAGGTACTAGTAATAGGTAGTGGCGGCAGGGAACATGCTTTGTGCTGGAAAATAAGCAAGAGTCCTAGGGTAAGTAAGATCTACTGTGCCCCTGGAAATGGTGGAACGGCAGCAATAGCTGAAAACGTAGATATAAAAGCAGATGATATAGATAGGTTATTGGATTTTGCTTTAAATAATAGGATAGACTTAACTGTAGTAGGGCCAGAGCTACCCTTAGTTTTGGGTATAGTCGATAGGTTTCAAGAAAAGGGCCTAAAAATCTTTGGAGTCAACAAGGATTGTGCCAGGTTGGAAGGCAGCAAAGACTTTTCTAAAAAGTTCATGGAAAAGTATAATATACCTACTGCTAAATATAGGACTTATACAGATCTAAATGAGGCTATGGAAGGCCTAGAAGACTTTTCCTATCCTCTAGTCATTAAGGCCGATGGCCTATGTGCTGGCAAGGGAGTAGTCATATGTAATGATAAAAAGGAAGCCATGGCTGCATTAGAAGATATACTAGAGAAAAAGGTCTTTGGCAAAGAAGGAGATAAGGTAGTTATAGAAGAATTTTTAGATGGCATAGAAGCCTCCCTCCTTTGTTTCGTAACTAAGGATAAAATAATTCCCATGGAATCGGCTAAGGATTATAAAAAGATATTTGAAAATGACTTAGGACCAAATACTGGAGGAGTAGGATGCTTTTCCCCAAGTCCACTATTTACAGATGAATTAAAGAAGAAAATAAAAGAAGATATATTGGAAAATATAAAAAATGGATTGAATAAGGAAAAGATGGATTTCCGAGGCATATTATTTATTGGCCTTATGATAGTTAAGGGAGAACCAAAGGTCTTAGAATTCAATGTGCGGTTTGGAGACCCAGAGACAGAGGTTCTTATGCCTAGGTTAGATGTGGATATTATAGACTTGTTTGAGAAGACAATAGATGGATCATTAAAAGAAGCAGATCTAAAATGGAAGGAAGAAGCCAGCTTAGCAGTTATCATTACATCTAAAGGTTATCCTGGTGAATTCGAAAAAGGATTTGAGATAAGTGGCATAGAAGAATTAGATGAAGATATTATTCTATTCCACAACGGAACAAGGCTTGAAGGAAGAACCTTACTTACCAATGGTGGAAGGGTCTTATCTGTTACAGGCTTAGGTCCTCGGCTTGAAGATGCTAGAAAAAAGGTATATGCTAATATAGAAAAGATTAGTTTTAATGGCATGTATTATAGAAGTGATATAGGTAAAACTAATATAGAAAAGGAATAATTACAGGAAGCAGGATAAAACCTGCTTTTTTTATTGAAAAACATTTCCAAAATATCTCAGCTTTTGTTATAATACAATAGAGTGCTCTTGATTTAAAGCGAGAAGTTTGATAAAATTTTGTCAAAACCACTTGTTATATAATAAAGCTTATTGATAAATAATTAAAGGATTAAATTATATTATCTGGGTATATATAAAATTGAGCATTAAGTTTGGCCTTAATGAATTCAGTATAATTATTAAATTATTTTAAATAATAATAAGTATATAATAAGAACAAGGGAGGAATCTAGATGAAAACAGACGTGCAAATTGCTCAAGAGGCAAAGATGTTACCTATTACTGAGGTAGCAAGCAAACTAGGTATAAAGGAAGACAAACTAATTCATTATGGTAAGTACAAGGCAAAAGTGTCCTTAGATCTTTTAGAAGAGTTAAAGGATAAGCCAGACGGAAAACTAGTTTTAGTTACTGCCATTAACCCAACTCCTGCAGGAGAAGGTAAAACTACTACCAATATAGGTCTGTCAATGGGATTAAATAAGATAGGCAAAACAGCTATAACAGCTTTAAGAGAGCCATCCTTAGGACCAAGTTTTGGAGTTAAAGGTGGAGCAGCTGGTGGAGGATACTCTCAAGTAGTTCCAATGGAAGATATAAATCTACACTTCACAGGAGACTTCCACGCCATAACTACAGCTCACAACCTAATTGCAGCTCTATTAGATAACCATATCCATAGAGGAAATGAATTAAACATTGACCCAAGAAGAATCGTTTGGAAAAGAGTATTGGATATGAACGATAGGGCTTTAAGAAATATAGTTATAGGCTTAGGCGGAAAATCCCAAGGAGTACCTAGACAAGATGGTTTTGATATTACAGTAGCGTCTGAAATAATGGCTATTTTCTGTCTATCTAAGGATTTAGAAGACTTAAAGGAAAGAGTAGGAAATATTATCGTAGCATATACCTATGATGGAGAGCCAGTATATGCTAGAGATTTAAATGCACAAGGTGCAGTGGCAGTACTTATGAAGGATGCAATTCATCCTAACCTTGTTCAAACATTAGAAAATACTCCAGCCTTCATCCATGGTGGACCATTTGCTAACATTGCCCACGGATGTAACTCCATATTAGCTACAAAATTAGCTTTAAAACTAGCTGAATATACAGTTACAGAGGCAGGCTTCGGAGCAGACTTAGGTGCTGAGAAATTCTTCGACATTAAGGCTAGATTTGCAGGACTTAAACCAGATGCTGCAGTAATAGTAGCTACTGTAAGAGCTCTAAAATACAATGGTGGAGTTAAGAAAGATGAACTAGGTCAAGAAAACCTTGATGCATTAGCAAAAGGATTTGCAAACTTAGAGAAACACATAGAAAATGTTAATAAGTTTGGTGTTCCAGCTGTAGTGGCTATAAACAAATTCCCAACAGACACTGAAGCTGAATTAAACTATGTACTTGAAAGATGTAGGTCATTAGGTGCTGAAGCTGTCCTTTCAGAAGTATGGGCTAAGGGTGGCGAAGGTGGAATTGAATTAGCAGAAGCAGTTGTAAGAGTATGTGAAACTAAAGAATCCAACTTTGCACCAATTTATGATGTAGAAGAATCCATTAAGGATAAGATAGGAAAGATAGCTAAAGAAGTTTACGGTGCAGACGGAGTAGAATATACTAAGGCTTGTGAAAAACAAATAGCAGAACTTGAAAAATTAGGTTTAGATAAAATGCCAATTTGTATGGCTAAAACCCAATACTCCTTATCAGATGATCCAAACCTATTAGGAAGACCTACAGGATTTACTATAACCGTTAGAGAAGTTAAGGTATCAAATGGAGCAGGTTTCTTAGTAGCATTGACTGGGGACATAATGACAATGCCAGGATTACCAAAAGTTCCAGCTGCCAACAAAATCGATATATTACCAAGTGGAGAAATAGTAGGATTATTCTAATAATGGCTGGGGAAACCCAGCTATTATTATCAAATCCTACTTGAATACACTAATATAATAATGTATAATTTTAGGAGGTCAAAATGGATTATAATTCAAGAATAAAATCAAAGGCTGTAGATGAATTCTTTGAGGCGGTTTTAGTCTTAGAGAACATAGAGGAGTGTTATAGGTTCTTTGAAGATATTTGCACCATAAAAGAGATACAAGCTATCGCTCAAAGGTTGGAAGTAGCCAAACTCCTTAAAGCCAACAAAACATATAATGAAATAGAAGAAGAAACAGGAGCCAGCACTGCAACCATAAGTAGGATCAATAGGGCCTTAAACTATGGTGCAGATGGCTATAATATAGTATTAAGAAAATTAGGTATAATAGAGTAAAAGGGGACTCTTAAGTCCCTATTCCTTTTATAGGGGGAATTGATTATGAAACTAGATATGAAAAAAACGTTTATTTTAGGTCTAGGTTTTTTTGGGATAAATCTACTATGGCCAGTTTATAATGCTTTTGTTCCAATTATGCTGGAACAATATACAACAAAAGCAACCCTCATAGGTCTGATAATGACCATAGATAACCTATTTGCAGTTATCTTTCAACCCATTTTCGGTGCCATGAGCGATAGGACAAAGAGTAGGTTTGGCAGAAGGATGCCTTATATATTAATTGGTATGCCTATTTCTGCTCTGTTGTTCTCCCTTATACCCTATACCAATAGCTTGGCAACTTTAATGATAACAATAATAATAATGAACTTTATGATGAGTGTTTATAGGGCACCTACAGTGGCCTTGATGCCAGATATTACTCCAAGTCCATTGAGGTCAAAGGCCAATGGAATTATCAACTTCATGGGTGGACTAGCTGCTGTTATTGCATACCTATTTGGAGGTCTATTATACAGGACTAATCCAAGTTATCCATTTCATCTATCTACTGTTGTTATGTTAATGGCATTATTTATTTTATTTGTCTTTATTAAAGAAAATACTGATTTTACCGTAGAAAAGAAGAAAACAAAAGAAAAGAATAAGGATGTAGGGAAAACAAGGAGTCTAGTCTTTTTATTATTAGCAGTCTTCTTTTGGTTTTCAGGCTATAATGCAGTTGAAACCTTTTTCTCACTTTATGCCCAATATGTACTAAATATAGACCCATCTAATGCAAGTATTCTACTATCAATTTTTTCAGCTTCTTTCTTAGTATTTGCTATTCCATCGGGCTATATTGGAACGAAATTTGGAAGAAGAAAGACTATTTTAACGGGCGTAACAGGAGTATTTTTAACCTTTACACCTTTAATATTCATAAAGACAGTACCTTTAATATCGGTGTTATTTGTCCTAGGAGGATTTTTCTGGGCCTTAATCAACATAAACTCCTATCCTATGGTAGTGGAAATTGCGCCTAAAAATGGAGTTGGGGCCTATACAGGATACTACTACTTCTTCTCTGCAAGTTCTGCAGTATTAAGTCCAATTTTATTTGGATTTATTAAGGATATTATAGGCAGCTATGGCATATTATTCTTCTATTCTGTAATTGCATTTGCAATAGCCTTATTCTGTATGACCTTTGTGAAACATGGAGATGTGGAATTAGATGAAGAAAAGAAACTTGCCCTAGAAATAAATAATTAGAGGCCTGATATTTGGGTATATAAAATAAAACAAAAAGGGGGAAAATTATATGATGTGGAAAGAAAGGTATAGTATTGGGGTTGAATTAATTGATGATCAGCATAAAGAGCTTTTTAAACGACTATCCCATTTTATCCAGATAGTACAAAGCGAGACCAACTGGGAAGATAAGATGGATGATGTAAAGGAAACCCTAGATTTTATGAAGGACTATGTTATTTACCACTTCAATGATGAAGAAAGGTATCAAGAGGAGATCAACTATCCGGATTTGGAAGTACATAGGGAAGCACATGCTAAGTTTAGGGAAGGCATAAATGATTATGTCAGAATTTTTGACCAAGGTGAATTCAATGAAGAAAAGATAAAAGAATTTGCTGCCAAATTAATGGCATGGCTAATTATGCATGTAGGAAAGATGGACCAAAAAATCGGAGAATATGTTAAAGAAAAGGGGGTAAGGCATAATGAAAGCTGAATGCATAAATGCCTTTTATAGCGCTACCCAAGATGTATTCAATTTAATGCTTGATTTAAGAGTTGAAAGAGGGGACATTAAAGTAGTAGAAGGCTTAGTCAGCAGTAGAAATGCAAATGTAGTCTTAGGAGTGACAGGAGATTTAAAAGGGTCTATACTTTTTAGCTTCACTCAAGACATGACATTAGAAATGGTTCGTATAATGTCAGGACTAGAGATGAAGACAATAGATAGCTTTGTTTCTTCTGCCTTAGGAGAAGTGGCAAATATTATTGGAGGGAATGCGGTAACTAATTTAACTAATCACAACTATATTTGTGATATCGTGCCTCCACAAGTTATCATAGGTGAATACCAGTCTTTATCTATGGCCAATAAAAAAGCCTTACTCATACCTTTAAGAACCCATATTGGAGAATTTGATATCAATATATTTTTATCAGAAAGTCAATAATCTACAAACAACTAGAACCAGATTCTAGTTGTTTTTTTATTGGAATAATTATTCATTTATTATATAATGAGGATGAAATTAGTATTTTAACCTAGATAGAGGCTAAGATATAGGATTTTATCAAACTATTAGATAATAAATTATAATGGGGTGCGAAATATGATTAGAGAACAGATTAAAGAAAACGAGAATAAAAAACCTAATAGTTATGAATTAGAAAAGCTAAAAAAGATTTTCCCACAATATTTTGATAAAGATGGAAAGTTTTTAATTAATAAATTCCATGAAATGCTAGTTCATGAAGATATAGAATTTGAAAAAGAGGGATATGAACTTAGATTTTTAGGTAAGAATTATGCTAAACTAGAAACTTCAACAGTAACTGAAACAGTTATAGTACCTGATTTAGAACATAATTCTAAAGAAGAAAATATCAATTCGAAAAATCTTTATATAATAGGAGACAATATTGATGCCATAAAGCACTTATTAAATTCCTATTCTGGAAAAATAAAATGTATCTATATTGATCCACCATATAATACAGGCAATGATGGATTTATATACCCAGATAATTTTAAGTATACAAAAGAAAACTTGAAAAAGATCTTAGATATTGAAGAACATGAGGCAGAAAGAATTTTAAATTTAGCGGGTAAAAGCACACATTCAGCTTGGATGACCTTCATCTACCCTAGACTTATGTTAGCAAGAGATCTGTTATCTGATGATGGGGTCATATTTATTTCAATTGATGATAATGAAATGGCAAATTTGAAATTAATCTGTGATGAAATCTTTGGGGAAAGTAATTTTATAGCTACTATTATTTGGGAAAAAGTACATACTAGAAAGAATTCAGCAATACATTTTTCGGAGTCTCACGATTATGTTTTATGTTTTGCGAAGTACAAAGACCTATTTAAAAGAAATTTGATTCCAAGAGAGGATACATCAGCTTATAGTAATCCAGACAATGATCCCAGGGGGGTAACAACAGCTAAAATAATTTTATAAAAAATTGCAAAACTCTATATACAATTTATAAAAGTATGATATAATTGTATATAGAGAGGTGATAATAATGAAATATT
>Ga0209537_1000572_pt1 | contig 44691 bp, 47 predicted proteins | sample BioPla4DNA1_FD_187698 | JGI IMG/M metagenome (GOLD analysis project Ga0209537, IMG submission 187698) | Biogas fermentation microbial communities from Germany - Plant 4 DNA1 (SPAdes) (version 2) | ecosystem: Engineered > Bioreactor > Anaerobic > Digestate | place: Bielefeld, North... | reverse complement strand
TTTTTCAACCGCTTTTATGGTGATTGTACTACCTTCAAATCTTTTATGCTATGTGCCGGTATCTTTTACGCTTACGAAATTGGTATTGGTTTTTTTAAATAAAAAAACCGAACCATTCATCAACATAAATTACTGTCGTAATTGGTTCGGATTTTTGGTTGGTGCCGGTGGTGGGATTTGAACCCACACGTCCTTGCGGACAACGGATTTTGAGTCCGCCCCGTCTGCCAATTCCAGCACACCGGCATATCCTTAGCTTAAATAATACTAACAAAAAAGAGGGTTGGTGTCAATAAGTCCGGCCTTAATTTTCTGGGAAGCCACTATCTATAAAATAATGACTAACAAATATACGCTTTAGATAAAGACATTCTTTTAGGTTTATGTTATAATATAAAAAAAGTTATATTAATTAATATCTAGTTTTATTATTCTTCGATTATTTTCTTGAAGGAATTGGTGGGGTTTATGATGAAATATTTAATTACGAAAAAAATTAAAAAGTTTAGTAAGGAGTTAAAAAATAAGCGGCTGGAGATTATTATTCCAGAGAATCAAATGATAGAACTGGCTTATAAAACGCCTGCCGGAGAAAATAAAAAAGAACAGATTGTGGGAGCGTACATTTATCTAAAAATAGGCGATACCGTCTATCCTTCCATTGTGGAATTTTCGGGTGATGAAGTGGAAATTGTCGGTGGTACAATTGAAAAAGAAAAGCTGATTGCAACAGCTGTGAATAAAGGCAAAATGTTTTTTTTAAATAGCAGTATTTGTACGTGTACAGAATTTGTTCGAGCTCTTTTGGGCAGACCATATGACCATCTTACAATTTTAAATGATAATGAAAAATATATACGGGTAGTTTCCGGATATAAAAATTCCCTTTCAGAAAAACAGATAATGACTGTAATTTTCTAGCATCTCAGGACCTGTTCTGCATTAATAAAGAGATTAAAAAGGTTGACACCCTTTTTAATCTCTTTTTATTAACCTTTTCTTCCCTTTTGAATATATTAAATTAAATAGGAACTGAGCGGGGTGCTTATCTTGAGGAGGAGGCGTTGGGGATCTTTTCTAAAAAAAAGCAGCGGTGTTGTGATAGCTGTTATTGGAATAACTTTATTTGTAAAAACATTGCCGGTTTTTTTCTGGACAATGCTGGCGGGATTGCTTTTAATCTGGCTGGGTTGGCAAATGTACATAGGGAGTGAATTTTAACCTTTAAGAAGCAAAGGTATAATTATTTATAATTATTTATTTATAATTATTAAGGAGGGGCTGTGGAGATGAAATTTTATATAATTAAGCTGCCTAAAGCTCTTAGATTTTTAATAAAGGGACTCCTGGGAATTAAATAATAAGATGAAAAATTGTGCGATTGCCCATCGCCTAAGCAAAAAGCGCAATATACATAATACTGCGCTTTTATTTTATACATAGTAAAGATAATGGCGTAAAAGAAAGCTTTTAAAGCTTGCCCCTGTTTAAAAAGCTCTTTTTATCTTCCCCGCTTTTAGACAACGCGTACATACCTTTATCCGTTGGGGAGTTCCGTTGATGAGAGCTTTAATTTTTTGGATATTCGGCTTCCAATTACGTTTAGTCTTGATATGAGAATGGCTCACCATAAAACCACTATTTTTTTCACGACCACAAATAGCACACTTGTTGGCCATTTTTCCCACCTCCTCATCAAAAACCAACAAAACATATTTTAACATAAATCATTATTAAAGACAAGGAAAAAATATTATTAAGCTTAAAACCGGTTCAACAAGGGTTTAATTATTTTTATACCACGGGTAGTAAAAGGCAGACAATTACTTAAAAAAAACAAACTACCAAGGAATTATCTTTTAGAGATAGGTAATAATATTAGATCTTGGAGAAACTACTAAGTATATTCGCACCGGGAAGAGAAATACTATGACTACCCTGATACAAGGAGGTGAAAATAAATGCCTAGCAACAGAAGATCCGGACGTAATAGGGTATTAGTTCCCGGTGCTGCACAAGTTCTTGATACTTATAAGTATGAAATTGCCAACGAACTTGGTATCAATTATAACGGTGACAAAGGGGAACTGTCTTCCAGACAAAATGGTTATGTCGGAGGATACATGGTAAGGAAAATGATTCAGCAAGTTGAAAACCAAATGGCCCAGGGACAAATTCAACCAGCTCAGCTTGCGCAGCAAGCTGCGCCTCAAGTAACTCCTCCGGGTACATCTGGTTTTATGGATACTACAGCCCAGTATCCACAAAATCAAAATCAAATTTAATAGCATTTACTCAATAGCAGGAGCGGGTTTCGGCCCGCTTTTGCTATTAATATTTTTAAAAAGTCTCCCAAAAAAACTCCCCTATGGCAAACGGTTTATCCTGTTCGCACATAGGGGTTTGGGAGAGGAGAAACCGGAGGAAGAGCTTATGGGGAATATTGTTGATGCATTAGTATTATGGTACAGAAACTTGTAAAATATTCTTTTCTTTAATAAAAAAATAGTGTAAATAATTACCATTTCATTGCTTTTTACTTAGTAAAATGATAAAATACCTTCCGGCAAGTTTTTTGGAGGTAGCATATGAGAATTATTTCCGGCTCAGCCAAGGGCATGAATTTAAAATCTCCGCATGGGAAAAAAATTAGACCTACTTCGGAAAAAGTTAAAGAAGCTTTTTTTAACATAGTACAAGATAGAATTAAAGGATCTTGGTTTTTAGATTTATTTTCGGGAAGTGGGGGGATAGGCCTAGAGGCGTTAAGCAGAGGGGCAGAAAAATGTATATTTGTTGATAAGGACCGAAATTCAATTCAGTTAATCCGGGAAAATATTCAACTGACCGGAATGCAGGAAAAAGCGCGCGTCTGTCAAGGTGATGCCGGACGCGCCCTACTTGGTTTTTCAAAAGAAGAAATTTGTTTCGATATTGTTTACATAGATCCACCGTATAAGTATACAAAGATAACCGATATTCTTTTTCTATTACATCATGGCAGATTACTTGTTGGAGGCGGTATTATAGGAGTGGAAAGGCCAAGCCGTAATGGCACGTGGGACTATTCTCCTTTTTCATTGCAGCAAAAAAAAAATTATGGAGACACAGAGTTATACCTTTTAGTCTCCCGGGAGTGAGAGGGGGCATTTATTTTGGTTCGAGCCATATATCCCGGAAGTTTTGACCCCGTTACAAACGGGCATTTGGATATTATTGAACGCGCCAGCAGGGCGTTTGATCATCTTATTGTCGCAGTTCTTGAAAACCCCAGGAAAGTTTCCCTTTTTAAAATGGAAGAACGGGTTGCAATGCTTAAAATTATTACTAAAAAATTTTCCAATGTTAATGTAGACAGTTATAATGGGCTTCTTGTCGATTATGCGGATAAGGTAAATGCAAGTATTATAGTTAAGGGATTACGGGCGGTTTCCGACTTTGAAATTGAATTCCAGATGGCGTTAGCCAACAGAAAATTGAATAGCAAAGTTGAAACATTGTTTATGATGACAAATAACATTTATTCGTTTGTCAGTTCCAGTATTGTAAAAGAAGTTGCCGGATACGGAGGCAACATTCGTGATATGGTACCAAAGGAAGTTCACCAAATCATTGTGGATAAAATTAATTCGGTTAAAAATGCTTAAACCGTTTTTTATTTGCCTTTGCTCTTTCGGAGTAATAAATAAGCAATGAGAGAACGGCCATAATGAGCAGAATTATAATTAATCTGCCTCCCATAAATACTGTTCTGCTGTACCAGTAGGGCAAATTTCCTCGGGGTATGGTTTGGAGGAAGACTTGTTGGTAGATAATTTCCGTTGCCTGGAATATTTTTAGGGGTCCCAGTAAAAGGGCCGTATACAGACCGGCAAGGATAGCATGCAGTATGCGGGCAAGCAGGTAAGGGAAAATACTGATATCTGTTGAACTGATAATACTTGCAACTTGCGCAAAAACTGAAAGGCCGCTCCAGGCAATTATTGCACTAACGATAATAAGCTTTTCATCCATGGCAACACCTTGAAGTGATCCGGCCGCCTGACAGCCCAGATCAAGTTCGAATATTCCTCTAATTAATGCCGAAGATAGAGAAGGGCTGATTCTTATAAAATTGAGCATTTTCGAGACAGGCGAGGCGATGATGGAAAAGATACCGGAAAGATCCATCATCGTAAGGATAACTGAAAAAAGCATAATAAATCCTCCAACTAACAAAAGGGTATTTATTGATTGTATAACCGCTTCTCCAAGCATTTCCCCGAAAGGCCGGTTATCTTTTTGCCTCGCTCCAACAAGCGCTGCCATAGCACGGCTAATAATTCCCGCTTCCCGATTTGGCCGTGTTTTTTCTTTTTGCCGTATTTCCCCCCGAGCCCGGTAAAAGCGCATCAATAGGCCGACGGAAAGGCTGGAAGCGTAATGGGCAAAGGCGATGATCATGCCGGCATGAGGCGCATGTAACATTCCCACGGCCACTGCACCGAACATGAAAAGGGGATCGGCTGTATTGGTAAAACTCAGCAGGCGTTCCGCCTCCACTTTGTTGCACAGGTTTTGCTCTCTGAGCTTTTTCGTTAATACCGCGCCTATGGGAAAACCGGAAGCTAGGCCCATAGCCATGACAAATGATCCCGCACCGGGAACGTTAAAAATTGGGCGCATAATGGGCTCCAGTAAAACCCCCAGGAAATGGACAACCCCTAGGCCGATAAGTAATTGTGAAAAGATGAAAAACGGAAGCAAGGCCGGAAAAACAATATTCCACCAGATAGCCAGACCGCTAAGGGAGGCTTCAAAAGCCTCTTTTGGGTAAAATACCATTCCAATAGTTAAAAAAACAGCAATAATTGCCGGAAGATAAAAAGAGAATAGTTGTTTTTTTAGCGACATGCCTTAACCCCCGCTTTTACATTAAATCCGCTTACAACAATATATATCGTTTCTTTTCTTAAGATAGACCTTTTCAGAACAATTAAAACTGAAAACAAGAAGGGAAACAGTCAAAATATGGAGAATTAAATGCCATGGCATTTATCTCATTTTTAAGTTTAATTCTGCAATATTCATGTAAAATATATTATTTCATACAAAGAGGTGTAAGTATGATTAAGGTAGAGAAAATGCAAATAGGAAAAGCAGTTGTTATCCTTCCCGAAAAAGTTAATATTGCCAATTCTCCGGACCTAAAAAATAAACTGCAATTGTTATTTGATGAAGGGATCAATGAAATTGTCATTAATTTCTCTCAGACAAAAATGATTGACAGCTCTTGTCTGGGGAAGTTGCTTATGTTTCAAAAGAAGCTGAAAGAACGTCAAGGAGAGTTAATTATAGAAGATGTAACCAGCGACTATATTAACAAACTGTTTAATATGATCCAGCTGCAAAAAGTTATTAAAATCAATTAATTTGCCTAACTAATATTAGGAAACTAACCCCCCGGCCGGAAAAAAGCAGGGGGTTTCTTTTTAAAGATAAACAACATAGCAAAGAAAGAGTTTTTAATTAAGATACAAATGATTTATAATAAGAAGAAAGAGATAAACTAGAAAAGTCCGTAAAAAAAATTGGAGGGCTTTTTAAATTTGTTCGCCAAAAACGATATAATAGAAAAAAGCGATGGTAAAGGGGAAAGGGGTAAAGTAAAGATTGGCCTTGCTTTAGGAGGAGGATCTGCCAGGGGCTTTGCCCATATTGGTGTTCTCAAAGTCTTTGAAGAAGCTGGGATTAAAATTGACTACCTGGCCGGCACTAGTATGGGAGCTCTTATTGGGGCCGTCTATGCGTGCGGAACAAATATTCGCATGCTGGAAAAGTTGTCCTGGGCCTTAAAGCGCCGGAACTGGCTGGACTTTACCTTTCCCCGCATGGGTTTTATCAGCGGCAAGAAAATTGAACGAATTATTTATCTTTTAACTCGCCGTTCTACTTTTGCAGATTTAAAAATTCCGCTGGCAGTTGTTGCCGTTGATCTTATAAGCGGAAAGAAGGTAGTTATTAAGGAAGGCATTGTTGCTTCGGCTGTAAGGGCTTCCATTTCCATTCCCGGTTACTTTGTTCCGGTTAATTGGAAGGAAATGCTTTTGGTAGACGGAGGAATTCTAGATATAATCCCCGGTGATGTGGTGCGCGACATGGGGGCCGATTATGTAATTGCCGTTGATGTCGGTGCAAACCTGGATAACTTTAAAATAAATAATCTTTTGGACGTGATCAGCCGCTCATTTGAAATTATGGTGAAAGAGCTAGGCAGTCAGACCATTAATGATGCAGATATTGTTATTAAACCTAAGCTTTCAGGGATAGCTCCTTCCCAATTCGACAGGGCGCGTGAGGCAATTCTAATTGGCGAAAAATATGCCCGCGAAGCGCTCCCTGCCATTCTTGGCGATCTTACCGCTTTGCAAAGGTAGGTAAAGGTTTTGAAAAAACATTTAAGGTTTCCCATTATTATTTTTATTTTTATTTTAGCTTTCATGGGATCATTGATGCAAACCAACTACTACTTGATAAAACCCGGCTCTGTTGAAGAGCTTGGAGAAATGATTCAAGTTGAGGGAAAGGCAAGGGAAGAAGAAGGGCAGTTTTTTATGGTAACCGTTGCCCAGCAGCAAGCGAATCTTTGGCTTATGCTCTATGGTATCGTAAATCCGCTGATGGAGCTGCGTCCCATATCCAGGATGATACCACCGGATATGTCCTTGGAAGATTATAATAAGCTTATGCAAAGTATGATGCAGGAAAGTAAGTACATGGCTCAATTTATTTCCCTTCGCAAGGCAGGTTATGAGGTCCCCATCGTCAGCGACGGGGTAGAGGTCATTGAACTGATTCCAGGTAGCCCTGCCGAGAATATCCTGCAGTCCGGCGACATAATCAAATTTGTGGAAGGGAAAAAGGTAAATCTTGCTGAAGAAGTGATTTCTCTTGTTCAGGAAAAGAAAATTGGAGAACAGGTAAAACTTACTGTACAGCGCGAGAGGATGTTAAAAGATTTTTCTATTCCTACTGTTCCCCATACTGATTTTCCCGACAAATCCGCTCTGAAGATTTATGTGCGCACGAAGAATTGGCAGCCGCTGTTACCTCTGGAAATTGAAATTGATACAGGTCCGGTTGTCGGGCCGTCAGCGGGGATGATGTTCGTCCTCGAATTACTGGATCGCCTTCTTCCTGAGAATTTAACTGGAGGCAAAAATATTGCAGGAACCGGTACCATTTCCCTGGATGAAAAAGTTGGAGCTATTGGAGGAGTTAGGCAAAAAGTAGTTGCAGCAGAAAATTCCGGGATTGAATATTTTTTAGTGCCTGAGGATAATTACGAAGAAGCCGCCGGCGTTGCACGAAAAATTAAAGTTGTTTCAGTGGCCACTCTGGATGAAGCCCTTGTCTTTTTACGCAACCTGGATACTGCTGCAGAAGGCAATTGAAGATCCTTGCAAACTGATGTTTTGACAGAGAGGATGAATTATGTTACACTAAGGTTGCTAACAAAGCATCAACAATTAAAGTATATTTTTGTTTACAAATGAGTAAACTGGGCAGCCGCGGAGGTCGAGAAAAGGCCTTCGAGGAAAGTCCGAGCTCCGCAGGGCAGGGTGCTGGGTAACACCCAGTGGGGGCGACCCTAAGGAAAGTGCCACAGAAATTAAACCGCCCTTTAAGTAAAGGGTAAGGATGAAACGGTGCGGTAAGAGCGCACCAGCAGCCGGGCGACCGGCCGGCTAGGCAAACCCCACCCGGAGCAAGACAGAATAGGAGGGAGATGACGTTGCCCGCCGAATCCCTCGGGTAAAGTCGCTGGAGGTGTCAGGCAACTGGCATCCAAGATAGATGGCTGCCGCTCCTTTTAGTTTTAATGGAGATACAGAACTCGGCTTACAAGTTTGCTCATTGTTAACTAATTAATACCGCATAAATGATTATGCGGTATTTTATTTTCAGGAGGAAGCCTTCCGTCTTTAGGACTGAAGGCTTTAAAGTTTCGCTGCGCTGGGGGGATAGAATGGGTAGGCAACATATTTTTCTATCTTATGATATAATTATACTATATCAAGAAAACGCATGTTCAATAAGGGAAGGGGGTGAAGCTTATTAACCGGGTCAAGGAGGTATTTAAAGAAGTATGTTATGCCATGGTCCCCCTTTCCCTGGTCGTTATCTTTTTGCAGCTTATCCTTCTTAAACTGCCCGGAGAGGTCTTTTTACAGTTTTTAATAGGTGTTATTATGGTTGGTGGCGGCCTTTTTTTATTCCTAATCGGCGGACAGGTAGCCCTTCTCCCTATGGGAGAGTTGATTGGGTCAGAACTGCCAAAGAGGGGAAATCTATGGGTAGTCCTTTTTTTTGGATTACTTTTGGGCTTTGCCGTTACACTGGCAGAGCCCCATGTCCGGGTGCTCGCTCTGCAGGTGGATATGGTTTCTCAGGGGGTAGTCAGCCAGAGTATGCTTATCTATGCGGTTGCCTCAGGCGTGGGCATTTTTCTTTCTATGGCTTTGTTGAGGATTTTATTTAGAGTATCAATTATTTATCTTCTTATTGCGGGGTATATCCTTATCTTTCTCATCGCCTCTTTTTCTTCTCCGGAGTTTGTTCCGGTTTCCTTCGATGCGGGAGGCGTGATAACGGGCCCTCTGGTTGTTCCTTTTCTACTGTCCCTTGGCGTTGGCGTATCTTCAACCCTGGGGGGCAAGAGCAGTACTGCGGATCGTTTTGGGCTGGTAGCGCTGTCTTCTGTCGGACCTGTTCTGGCTATTTTGTTATTGGGGGTGTTTTATCGGTGAAAATCCAGATCTTTGCAGGTTTTTTTCAGACTGTTGCCGAAGTTGCCCTGGCTTTGACACCGCTGCTTCTTTTCTTTATCTTTTTCCAGATCTTTTTCTTAAAACTTCCCCGGGAAAAGTTTCTTAATATTCTAAAGGGAGTTTTGCTTGCTTTTTTTGGATTAGTTTTTTTCCTCCAGGGAGTGAATATGGTTTTTTTCCCGGTTGGAGAAATTATCGGACTCACTCTTGCATCCTTACATGACAACTGGCTCCTTATCCCTATCGGTTTTCTGATGGGATTTGCGGTTACATTCGCTGAACCTACTGTGCGGATATTGAACATGGAAGTAGAAAAAGTTACCAGCGGTTCTGTTCCGCAAAAAGTGATGCTTTATACTCTTTCCATCGGCGTTGCTGTTTCTACAGCTCTTGCCATGCTGCGCGTTCTTACCGGATGGCATCTTTATTATTTTCTCGTACCGGGTTATCTTCTGGCGCTGGTGTTATTTCGTTATTCATCTCCTGCTTTTATTGCCATTGCCTTTGATGCCGGCGCTGTAAGTACAGGCCCTATGACCGTAACATTTATTCTGGCTATTGCGGTGGGAGCGGCTTCGGTGCTCGAAGGAAGAAATCCGCTCATAGATGGTTTTGGTTTAGTTTCGCTGGTTTTCATGACCCCGATCCTGACTGTCTTGATCCTGGGGGTGCTTTTTAACAGGAAAAAGGAGGCTGAACTATGAATGACCCGCTTAAAAGTTATCTGGCCGGCCAAAAATTAATTGTTACCATTGTGCAAAAGGGAATAGCCTCCAAAATTGTCGGCATCACTAAGAAAGCCGGGGCGCAAGGCGGGACGATCCTGCTCGGCCGGGGGACAGGTATTCACGAATATAAAAAGCTTTTCGGCATTGCCCTCGATCCGGAAAAAGAAATTATACTAACTCTTGCTGATCAACAAAATATCGCCCCGATTTTAGATGCTATTGTTCAACAGGCAAAATTAAACAAGCCCGGTAATGGCGTTAGCTTCGTGCTGGATGTCCCCAGGGCGGCAGGTATGGTTCACTTGCTGCCTTTCGCAGGATTAAATAAAGGAGAGGATAGGCAGATGCAGGTTCCCCAGTACGACTTAATAGTGACCATCGTTGACAAAGGGTTTGGCGACCGGATCGTTGATATTAGCAAAGAAGCCGGTGCAGAGGGCGGAACGATTCTCTATGGACGCGGCACAGGAATTCATGAAAAGGCAAAACTCTTCGGCATTCCCATTGAACCAGAAAAGGAACTGGTTCTGACTTTAATTCCGCGAAAAAAAACCAGCTCAGTACTGGACGCTATCCTGAAAAAGGGTGAACTCTGCAAACCGGGCAAAGGAATCGCCTTTGTTTTAAATGTAGAAAAAACAGCGGGAATCAATCATCCTGCCGGCTAACTGCGGTTAAGACAAACGAAGTGATGGAGCCGGAAATCTTTGTGACGGAGGGTTCGGCATGTCATTTCCCATGCAGGTTTTTCTTCTGGTTCTCTTGTTATTAAACTTAGCTGTTTGTCTTTTTTTAATAACAAGAAGTTACAGCTCTTCCGGAGATCGTGAGCAGAAAGCAAGGTGGGAAGTGCTGGATAAAAACTGGCAGAGAATGGAGCATGGTTTCAGGGAAGAACTGGCGAAGATCCGCGAAGAACTGCATTCCGGAGCCAGGTCCAACCGCGAAGAACTGCAGTCTTCTTTGAAAGATTTTAGACAAACCCTCTCAGGGCAGGTTATGCAGATTGCTGCTTTACAAAAAAACCAGCTGGAAATATTCGCCGGACAATTGCAGAAGCTGACAATAACCAATGAAGAGAAGCTGGAAAAGATGAGGGAGACTGTTGAAGGCAAGCTGGCACGGCTTCAGGAGGAAAACAGCCGGAAGCTGGAAGAGATGCGGGTTACTGTTGACGAGAAGCTTCACATGACTCTGGAAAAACGGCTTGGCGAATCCTTCAAGCTTGTTAGCGACAGGTTGGAGCTCGTACATAAAGGCCTGGGTGAGATGCAGATGCTTGCTGCAGGGGTAGGGGATTTAAAAAAAGTATTGACCAACGTTAAGATAAGGGGGACCCTTGGAGAAATTCAGTTGGGCAGCATTCTGGAACAGCTTCTTTCTCCCGAACAATATTCAACTAATGTCGCCGTCAAGAAAGGGGGAGAGCGGGTCGAATATGCTGTAAAACTTCCCGGACCTTCAGAGGGCCGGCATGTCTGGCTTCCCCTGGATGCAAAATTTCCTCTGGAAGACTACCAGAGGCTTCTGGAGGCTTATGACCGGGCGGAATCTTCAGCTATGGAAGCAGCAGCCAAACAACTGGAAGTTAGGATTAAGGCCTGCGCCAGGGATATAAGCCAGAAGTACCTTTCCCCGCCCGAAACGACTGATTTCGGCATTATGTTTCTTCCGGTGGAGGGCCTTTTCGCCGAAGTGTTAAGACGCCAAGGACTTTTTGAAACCCTGCAGAGGGATTTCAGGGTTGTTGTAACCGGCCCGACGACCCTCGCCGCGTTGCTCAACAGCCTACAGATGGGTTTTAAGACCCTGGCTATTCAAAAACGCTCCGGGGAGGTCTGGTCCCTCCTGGGAGCTGTGAAGACGGATTTTGGGAAACTTGGAGAAATTCTGGAGAAAACCCATCGTAAAATAATGGAGGCAGGCCGGAATATTGAAAATGCCACACGCAAAACCGGCGTCATTCAGCGTAAATTACAAGATGTCCAGGAACTTCCTGGCTCCGATGCGGGGAAACTTCTTGACATCGTCGAAGAAAAGGGATAAACTACCGAAAGGATTTATTTAAAAGAAGACGAATTAAATTAACTTGATAACATATTCTTCTTGCTTGCACCATTTCTCTGCCTAAATGGCTGAACCTTATGGCATGCAGGTGCTTTTCTCCTTTACATAAACATAGAAAGGAGATGCATGTTATGAGAAGAAAGGGAAATGGTGTTGTCGCGCAATCAGGCGGCCCGACCGCTGTCATAAACAATAGCCTCTGCGGTGTAATTCAGGGATGGCTGAACAACAATTTTGAGGGGATGCTCCTGGGGGCAGTTCACGGTATCAGGGGAGTGCTGGAAGAAGACTTTATTGACCTTTCCCGCCAGAAGCGGGAAACTATTAAGGGATTAAGGTTTACTCCCGGCTCTGCGCTTGGTTCGTGCCGCTATAAACTCAAGGAAGAGGATTATAGGAAGCTGCTGAATGTCTTTCAAAAAAACGATATCAGGTTTTTCTTTTATATCGGCGGCAATGATTCCATGGATACAGCCAACAGGGTCCACCAGCTGGCGATGGAGGAAAATTATGAGATGACAGTGGTGGGAATACCGAAAACCATAGATAACGACCTGCCCTGTACCGACCACTGTCCCGGTTACGGAAGCGCTGCCAAATTTTTGGCGGCAACGGTTCTGGAGACGGGAATTGATTTAAAAGGGGTTCTCAACAATAACCGGATTAAATTATTGGAAGTAATGGGCCGCAATGCCGGCTGGCTGGCCGCGTCCACGGCTTTGGCCAAGCGCGCGGAAGAGGATGCGCCCCACTTGATTTATCTTCCCGAAGTGCCTTTCAGCAAAGAGCAGTTTTTGCTGGATGTGCAAAAAACTTATAATAAACTGGGTTATGCTTATATTGTTGTATCTGAAGGGATTGTGGACAAGTCCGGGCGTTATATCGTTTCGTCAAGCAGCAGGGATTCCTTCGGCCATCGCGAATTGGGCGGTCTCGCCGGCGTCTTAAAAGAGCTAATCGAAAACGAAGTAGGGATTAAGGTGCGCTGCAATGTTCTCGGTACTGCACAGCGCTCCGCCATGCATTTTGCTTCCCGGACCGATGCCGATGAGGCGTACATGGCCGGAGAAGAAGCAGTCCGGCTCGCTGCCCGAGGGGAGTCGGGATTTATGGTAACATTTATCAGGGATGAAGGGTTGGAATATAATTGTAGTACCGGCAAAGTGGAGTTGGACCGGGTTGCCAATGTGGAGAAAAAAGTTCCGGTAGAATGGATCAATGCTGATCATAATTTTGTTAACGAAAAGTTTATCCGCTATGCGAGGCCGTTAATACAGGGAGAGGTTGTGGTTCCCACCCGGGACGGACTTCCCGATTATCGGGAATTGGAAAAATTAACAGATACCCTCTATGCGGCCAAAAGCTAAATGCAAAAACGGGTCGCAGCAGAACTATTACTTCTCTGAAGTATCTATTAATAATGAACTCAATAATGAACCAGCAAAAAGGGGCTGTAACTCAGTTACAACCCCTTTTTTTATGATAAGACATGCTGTGGCGGTCTCTTTCATTTTTAACGAAATGTTTTTGTGGGGAGAAGTGACAAATTGATCCGTACTTAGATTTGTTGAGGCAGTTTGGAAAAGAGGGTGATTAATTGTTCAACTTTATCTCCGTCAAGGCCCAAGGAGGCAGCCCTTTGGACAGCATTCTGCCACTTGGTATCAGCATTTTCCTTGACAATTAAGAAGTTTTTATATGCCTGTAGGGAAGGCGGATCCTTGTAGATGCAAACCACATGGCCGATGATCCGGTGATCGGGGCCGACGGGTATATCCTTGTAGTTCGGGTTGGCGGAACGGAGAAAAGTTCCTCCGCTTTCCTGCACAAAAAATTTTAAGGAAGCCGACCAGAACAGCTCTTCAACGCCTGCCGCAACAATCATGCCATGGACGGGGTTCTCTGTTTTTTTTAGGATGGCGATGTCTCCCTCGTGAATCCCTACCCAGGACATGGAATCACCTATAATGCGAAGGGCAAAGTCCGCATTAAGGCCTTCTGCTACTTCTATTTCCCCCTCCCAATTATCAAAGGCCAGAAGGGGCAGCCCGGCACGAATAGTGCCGATAAGGGGAATTTTCTTTTGCTTTCCGCCGACCGGAACTGTTCGATCTTCCGGCCGGGGAAGATCAGTCCTGCCAAAGAGGTAGTCGATAGAGACATCGAGAAGATCTGCTATTTTTTTTACCTGTTCAAAAGTACTCGGCTCCCTGTAATTTCTTTCCCATCCCGAAACTGTTCCAATCTCTACGCGGAGAAGATCGGCAAGTTCTTTTTGTGTCCAGCCTTTTTGCTTTCGGGCAGCTTTTAAGCGCGTTGCAAATATATTGCTCAAAAAAAACCCTCCCTGGGATAATTATACCAATAATTAAGCGCTTTGTAAATTACGGGAAGCTTTCTTGACAATTATAAATAAGTATTTATATAATGCAATAGGTAAAAATAGCAAAGGGGTTCAGGACATGATTTTTGAGACAATCACAAATGTTCTTTCAAAGATAATAGATATTCTTGCCCTTATAGGTGCTGCTGCCAGAGAACTGGTAATTCTTATTCCTTTTATTCTGGCAGCTGTTTTCTGGGTATTGATTGGAAATTACCGCGATGAATTGTCCTATAGGCGCCTCCGGCTATCGCGTATCGGAGAGATTGATGAGCTAAATTATCAAAAATATTATCTTTTTTTGAAAGCGTTTCTCAGTGCAATGGATTTTCATGAAGAAATTTTGCCTGCTGAAGAGGAAGAAGAAAATGAGGATGAGGGTTATCTGGGAAAAAACACAAAAAAGGAAAAAAAGGAAACAGATATTGACGAGCCTTTGGTATTCATCAAAGATGGCATACGCTACGGGGTGTTGCTGGAAAAAAAGAAGCTGGGGGTAGGACCTCTTGCTTTTAATAAATTGGAAAAGGTTATGGGAGAGCGCGAATGCCAAGAGGGGATCATTATTAATAATGGCCTTTTTTCTAAGGCTGACCTGGCAGAAGGGAAAGCAAGGGATATTAAGTTGTGGGATCGGGAGTGGCTAATTAAAGAACTCCTGGAGATGCAGGGATTCGAGGACACAAAAGGGAAAGATTTTAATTATTATTTTTATGATTTTTGGAGATGGGCCCTGTGGGGTTAGCGAAAGTCTTATAAGCGCAACGCTTAATATTTTAAAATATTCCTTGACTGACTAATGCAAAACGCTTATAATACTTTTAAGGTAAACGAAATGCTTATGTAGGATTGGAGTGAAAGGAATGCCCAGGAAGGAAGAGAGGATTCAGCAGTACCTGGAAGAAACAATTCAGGCTCTGTTACCTGTTTATGACGGGGACGGAAGCGGTTCCCTCGTTTATACGCGCAAAAACCGGTTCAGGGACTCGCGAAGTTTGCCGTGGCTTGTCAACAGGCTTGCTCATTATTTCAGCCTCGATCTGGCGGTACTGCGGAAAAGAAGCGCGTCATTGCTGAACCAAAAGCACCATCTTTCTATTCCCCTTAGCCCTGATCTGATTCTTCTGCCGGTCAAAGTGCGCCAAGCTGCTCTGCAGGGTGAGACAACAATAGCGTATATAAGCTTGACGGAAATAGAGAATTTGCAAGAAATCAAAGACAACCCCCCTTACAAGTCGGCGATCCTTTTGCACGGGGGACGGGTTATTAAAAGTCTGCACGGGGTGTCCTCTCTCCGGGAACGAATCCGACAGGGAGAGCTTGTGGGGGAAGACTTTAGAAGCCGTAGAAAAAGTACTGCTGCTGTGACAGGGCTTGATTCGTCTGAACTTCTTTCTGCACTGCCCGGTTGCACATGTTTTTTGAAGGATCTTTTTACTGCGGTTGTTTCTCTGGCTGCTAAAGCCGGGAGTTTTTGACCGGAGTGATATTTTCGCTGTTATTGTAGTATTAATACCTGAAAGTTTATAACCGGTAGAGAAGGGGATGGTCGGGATGTACAAAACGCTTCTCGGCATTGTTCTTTTACGGTTATTTTCAGGAACAGTGGAAATTATCTCCGCGCTAATTATTTTTCGTTTAAACAGCTTGGAACAAGCCTTAAAAATAAATGCAATACTTGCCTCAATAGGCCCCTTGGTTTTTTTGGCAGCCATGTATCTTGGGCTGACAGGCCTGGCCAGGGAACTGCCTCTGCAGAAAATGATTTTCGTGTATCTGGGGGTGGCTTTAATTTTTATCGGCCTAAGGCGTTAAAAGAAAGGATGATCCTAAGTGAAGAACAGGTCTTGTCCTGCTGAAGTAATTGAGCGGGTCCGGGGAGAAGAGGGAGAGTTGCAGCTTCAGCGCCGGGGGCAGGAGTTTGAGTTCATTTTTAACGGTGTTTTTCTGATGGCCAGTTATAATGGTGTTTCGGAAAAAGAAATGGTTTCAGCCGCTCTGAACATTCAGCCTCAGTCTTTTCCGGTGCCCCCATTCAGCGGGGGTGAAGATACTGTTGCCGCTGCTGCGAAGAAAGACTGTGCGCTGCGGGTTTTAATGGGGGGCTTGGGTATGGGTCTGGGTTTGCAGGAAGCCCTTCGTTTTCCCGGTGTGGCCAGAGTTGATGTTTTTGAGCTGGAGGAGGCGGTTGTCCGCTGGAACAGGGGGCCTCTCAAAGATTTAAACGGCGGAGCCCTGGAAGATCCCAGGGTAAACGTTTTTATCGGCGACATCGTTGAATATCTGCGCAAGAAAGAAACAACCCTGAAAAGTGAAGTTGAGCAATATGATGTAATAATTTTGGATACCGATAACGGGCCGGGGTGGTTAAGCCGCCCGAAAAATGAATTTCTTTACAGCTTTCAGGGAACGCGGCTGCTTAAAAAATTGCTCCTTCCTGGGGGACGCCTTTCTGTCTGGTCATCGTCACCCGTACCGTTTTATCTGTCCTTGTTGAAGTCGCTTTTTGACAATGTCTGGGAAAAAGAACTTTTAGAAAAGACGGGACAAACATCCTATTATTACCTGGCAGTGAAGCAGGCCCTGTAAGTTAAATTAAATGCACAATTTGATTTGAAAGGAATAATATGCGAGAGATGGCAGGGAATAGATCCTGCTATCTCTCGCGTTGGCTTTTCTCGGATTGATAATATCCCGGATTTTATCTGAAATGGCTTTTTAGCTCGTGCACATATGCCGGAAGCGCGGTCCGCCAGTTTTTTCCCGAGAGGTGGCAAATGATGCTGCTGCCGACAATAACCCCGTCCACAAGTTGTGCTATCCGGCCTGCCTGTTCCTTTGTCGAAATGCCGAAACCCATGCACAGGGGCAGTGAAGCATGTTTTTTAACCCTTTTCACAAACTCCGGCAGTCCGGGAGGAAGGCTTTCCCTCATACCTGTCACTCCTTCTACTGAAACGAGATAGAGAAAGCCCCTGGAGCGTTCGGCTATATATTTGACCCTCTCATCAGGTGTATTGGGGGCGACAAGATAAATTAGGTCGAGCCCCCGTGAAAATGCACTTTTTTCCAGCATCCCGGCTTCCTCGGGAGGAAGGTCGGGGATGATGAATCCGTCCACACCCGCAGAGGATGAGTCTGCACAGAAATCTTCCAGCCCGTATTGCAGAATGGGGTTGTAATAACCCATGAAGATAAGGGGAATGGATGAACTTTTCCGTATCAGACGAACGGCATTGATGCACATCTTTATGTTGACGCCGTTTTGCAGAGCTTTGTTTGCAGCCTGCTGAATTGTAACCCCGTCAACAAGAGGGTCAGAGAAGGGGATACCCAGCTCAATAATATCCGCTCCGCTTTTCTCCAGCAGCAGCACTGCTTCCACCGTTTCCTGCAAAGAGGGATAGCCTGCGGTGAGATAGGGGATAAGAAGGGTACCTTTTTTATTGTCAAAAACAGAACTGATGCGGCTCATCTTTTTCCCTCCATTTGCTCCCGGATAATCTCCAAGTCTTTATCTCCCCGGCCGGAGAGGTTGACGACAACAATCTGCCCTTCTTTAAGGGAAGGGGCCAGTTTCATAGTGTAAGCCAAGGCGTGTGCGGACTCCAGGGCGGGGATAATCCCCTCGGTGAGGCTGAGAAATTCTACGGCCTGTAGCGCTTCTTTGTCCAGTACGGCCGTGTAGTCGGCGCGGCCGCTTTCTTTCAGGTAGCTGTGTTCCGGACCGACGCCAGGGTAATCAAGACCCGCGGAAATGCTGTGTACCTCTGCAATATTGCCGTCTGCGTCCTGAAGAAGCAGCGACCTGGCACCGTGAAAAACTCCCGGCCTGCCCATGCTCAGTGTCGCGGCATGCCGTCCGCTTGCCGGGTCCTGCCCTCCGGCTTCCACCCCGACCATTTTTACTGTTTGCTCCTTCACAAAGGGGTAAAAAAGACCCATGGCATTGGAGCCGCCTCCCACACAGGCGATCAGATAGTCAGGCAGCCTGTTGTAGCGAGTTTTCAGCTGCTCTTTAACCTCTCGCCCGATGACAGACTGAAAATCCCGTACCATCATGGGAAAAGGGTGGGGCCCCACCACAGAGCCCAAAAGATAGTGAGTCTCCCTTACGCTCGCTACCCAGTCCCTGAAAGCTTCGTTAACAGCCTCCTTCAGTGTTCCGTTTTCACCGCCCGCGGGTTTTACTTCAGCTCCCAGGAGCTGCATGCGGGCGACGTTGGGAGACTGGCGGGCCATATCCTTTTCGCCCATGTAGATAACGCACTCCATCTTGAGCATGGCGCAGACCGCTGCCACAGCAACTCCGTGCTGTCCGGCCCCCGTTTCAGCAATAATGCGTTTTTTTCCCATCTTCACGGCCAGCAGCCCCTGTCCCAGCACATTGTTGATCTTGTGGGCTCCCGTATGCAACAGGTCCTCTCTTTTAAGAAAAATACGGGCTTTGCTCCCTAGCTTCTCTGCAAAGTTTACCGCCTCATAAAGGGGTGTGGGGCGTCCCGCCCACTCGGCTAAAAGGCGGTAAAGTTCCCTCTGAAAATCCGGGTCTTTCTTCGCCTGCCGGTAGGCTTCCGTGAGCTCATCTAAAGCGGGAGCCAGTATTTCCGGCACGAAACGGCCGCCGAAGCTGCCGAAATATCCTTTTTCATCGGGTACCATATCATCTGTCATTTCGGTTGTTTCCTTTCGCTGCGGAAGCATCCGCATGATATTTTGCCGGCAGATCCATGACTGCTCGCAAAAAACAAATTACTTTTTTTCTTTCCAGCCGTCCCGCGGTAGTAACCGCGCTAAAGGCATCAACAGCAAAAGGCTGCACTGTAGCGAGAGCATTTTTAATATTATTTTTATTTAACCCGCCTGCCAGAATAAGGGGGGAAGGATAGATTGCTTTGCGTATCCGCCTGGCAACCTCCAGGGGAAACTGTAGCCCGGTTGAGCCCACTTTTTCCGCTGTCATTGTATCCAGCAAAATAGCATCGGCACCTGCCTCCACGTACTCCCTGGCACAACGCTCCGGGTCTGCCCCTTCCGCTAAACCTTTTTCCATCCAGTGCAGTGTTTTAATAATGGCTGTCTTAAGCTTTCTTTTTAAGAAGGCCACCTGTTCCACCGCATTAAAACCATGAAGCTGCACAGCATCAGGATTCACTTCTTTTGCCATGAAGATTACCCGTTCTGCTTGTTCCTCGGTAATGATTAAAATGGAGGTCACCAGAGGAGGAATCAGCCGGCGGAGGCCTCGTGCCTGTTCCAGGGAGAGGCGGCAGGGAAGTTTTTGCCTTACTTCCGTAATCAGGCCGATTCCATGGGCGCCTTCTTCCACCAGCATTTTTATATCGGAAGGCTCATAGCTTCCGCAAAGCATAACACGGGTCATGAAATTCTCCTCCCCCCAGGCATACTTGCCCTGACAAAGGAAGCCACTTTTTCTGCGGGCTTCCGGGAAAGCATAAAGGCCGTCCCTACGAGTACTGCATCAGCACCGCATGACAGGGAAAAAAGGGCGTCGTCCGGGCTTCGGTGTGCGCTCTGGCAGACAAGAAGGGCGTCTCCTATTACTTGCCGGTAAGCCTCTGCTGTTTTTGGCGTTAGTCGTATTATATCCTCTTCTTTTTCCAATTTGTCGATATCTTTGTTATTAAAGCCCACACCGGTTAACTTTCCAGCGATTTCTTTTAAGCAGGGGATGTCTTCCGTTCCCCGCGTCTCTACCAAGGCTTCCATTCCATAGCTGTACACCTGCTCAAGCACCGCGGGGAGCTTCTCCTTTAGGAGGTGAGCGATGAGGAGGATGGTGACGCGGGATTTCCGGCTGTCTCCCAAACGGTCCAGTAATTCGGCGTAATAATCGATCCCTGTCTCATCAAAAATAAAGTCTTTGATAAGCAAAGGCAGAGTTGAAGCCCGCAGGACCGCAGGGATGTCTTCTTCCGGGTTTCCCCCGAAAAAGCGTTTTTCCGTAACGAGGGAGATCCCGGCTGCTCCGCCGTTTTCGTAATCTTTTGCCAGAAGCCCCGCATCCCGGCTGTCAGGGAGGTAATGATCCTTATCCGCCAGCTTGGGAATCAAGCGCTTTATTTCCGCTATGACAGGGACAATACCTGCAGCTTTTGCTTTAATTAATGACTGTGCCAGGTTCAAAAGCTTTACCCTCCTTTAACTCTTTTGATCTCCTGCTTATCTCTTCAACTTTAGCCATGGCGAGGCCTGAGTCCAGGGTATGCCGGGCAAGCTCAAAGCCTGCAAAAAGATCCTCGGCTTTTCCTCCTACCACCATGGTGGCCGCCGCATTAAGCAGGAGCATATCACGCCTTGGGCCTTTGTCTTTCCCGCTGAAAATGTTTCTGATGATATTTGCGTTGTAAACAGGGCTGCCTCCCTTGATATCTTGGAGCGAACAACGGCGAAGCCCGAAATCTTCTGGAAATACACTGAAAGTCCTTATCTTGCCGTTTTTTATTTCTGCGATCTTTGTTTCACCCAGGAGAGACAATTCATCCAATCCGTCGGTGCCGTGAAGAACCATGACATGCTCAAAGCCAAGCATGGCCACCACTTCAGCCATCATATCCACAAGCTGGGGTTGATATACTCCCAGGACATGGCGTTTGGCACCGGCAGGATTAATTAGCGGTCCGATAATCGTAAAAAAAATTGTTTTGATACCCAGTTCATTTTCAGGTGAAAAAACTTTGAGCATGACGGGATGAAAAAGGGGGGCATAAAGGAAGGAAAAACCGGTTTCTTCGATGAGGAGCTCTGCCTGGCGGGGCTCCAGTTCTACTTCGATTCCCAGTGCCTCCAGGACATCAGCGCTTCCGGAAGAGGCAGATATAGAGCGGGAGCCGTGTTTCGCTATTTTAACTCCTGCAGCAGCAGAGAGGAGGGCGTTTGCACTGCTGACATTAAAGGTGGTCAAGCCGCCTCCTGTTCCGCAGGTGTCAGTTAACTTCCCGTTAACCCGGGGCCTGAGAGGAATGCAAACCTGCTGCATAGAGCGTGCGATAGCAGCGATTTCACCCACTGTAGGCCCTTTCATTAACAGGGCCATTAAAAAGCCGGCAATTTGTACTTGAGAAAAACGATTCTCCGCAAGGCCTGTAATAACTTCATTTATTTCAGGCTGGCCCAGTTCTTCTTTCCGGGCAAGCTGCTTTAAAATTTCTTTCATGTGTTAAAATCTCCCTTCTTTTCGGTAAAAATAACAGATAAAATTCCGGGCAATGAATGCACCGGTTGAAAACGGTTAATTTAGCCCTTGCGGGCCATCTCCAGAGCCAGGTCTTATTTTTAAATATGCAGCTTTGCAACATGATAAAATTTCCTCCTTAGTTTTTTAAAATAAAAATGCCCTTCGCCTTGAAAAGGGCGAGGGGCAAATATGCCTTCGCGGTGCCACCTTAACTTACCGGGCCTGTAGGCCGGTATCTCTTTGAACAGGTACGGAAACCCTGCCGCTTCTGCCGGCAAAGTATCGATACCCCGAGCTCTATTAACGGTGCTCTATCCGTCAGGAGCTACTTGACCAGCCGTTCGCCCCTGCATCTTCCAGGTCCATTCACCGCCTGCGCTAGGACCGGGTTCCCACCTTTCCCGGTTCTCTGGGCCTCCGCTTTGCCGGCTACTCTTCCCGTGCATCGATTTTAATAATATTAATTTTCTTTATATCTTAAATTTATATCTTAAATTTCTGTTTTTGTCAATTCATTTTTAGACCTAGATAATAAAAAAGCGGAGAAACACTTTGCCGAAGATCCTCTCTTCATTCTCTATACCTCCGGGCAAAAAGGTGCATTCTCCGCGTAAATAACATAATCAATTATCTTGCTCTTGTTGAATTATTATCGAATTATAATCAGATTATTTTCCTTTTTAATCATCTTCAAGGGTAGATAAATCGCCGACCGGCAGACCCATTTCCTGTGCTTTGAGAACCCGGCGCATAATCTTGCCGCTGCGGGTTTTCGGCAGCTTGTCCACGACTTCGATTTCTCTTGGTGCGGCGTGAGCAGCCAAACCTAATTTAACAAATTGCTTTAGTTCTTTGTCGAGCTCTTCGCTCCAGGTGTAACCAGGGGCCAATGTGATGAAGGCCTTAATAATATTGCCGCGGACTTCGTCAGGTTTGCCGATAACGCCGGCCTCGGCTACGGCCGGGTGTTCGACCAGCTTGCTTTCAACTTCAAAGGGGCCAACCCTTTCCCCGGCGGTTTTAATCACGTCGTCGTTACGTCCCTGGAACCAAATATATCCGTCTTCGTCCATAAAGGCCTGGTCACCGGAAACATACCAGGGGTCGTTTTTGAAATACTCGTTGTATTTCTCGGGATTTCTCCATATTTCTTTCATCATTCCCGGCCAGCCTTTTTTCAAAGAGAGGTTGCCCATTTGCATCGGCGGCAGGACATTCCCGTCGTCATCAGTAATGGCTGCTTCCACGCCGGGAATCGGTTTGCACATGGAGCCCACACGGATCGGTTCGCAGGGGTAGCAGCAAACCATATTGACACCGGTTTCCGTCATGAACCAGGTTTCGTGAATGCGCACATTGAAAACGCGCATGGCCCACATGATCACTTCCGGGTTTAAGGGTTCGCCGACGCTGGTAATGTGTCTTAATTTTGACAAGTTATATTTTTTCACAACGTCGTCCCCGGCAGCTGCCAGCATTCTAAAGGCGGTGGGCGCGCTGTACCATACGGTTACGCCGTATTTTTCCAAAGTGGCATACCAGTCATCCACATTGAAACGGCCGCCTCTGACTATGGTAGCTTTTCCGACCAGCCAGGGGCCCCATACGGAATAGGAAACGCCGGTGATCCAGCCCGGGTCAGCAGTGCACCAGAAAACGTCGTCATCCTGCACATCGTGAGCAATTCTCATGGTAAAGTATTGACCCACCATGATGTTGTGGGTATGGAGTACCCCTTTGGGTTTCCCGGTGGAACCGGAGGTGTATAGCAGGAACATGGGATCGTCCCTGGTCAGCCATACCGGCGTAAAATCAGCTGAAGCTTTGGCCATTTCCTTTTCGTAGGAAAGTTCGCCGGGTTCCAGACTGTTTTCATCCGCGCCGATGACGATGACGTGTTTCAAGTGGGGCAGTTCATCCTTTTTAATGCGGCTTTTTTGGCCGACGGTGGTGACAATGGCAACAGCTTCGCTGTCCAGCATCCGGTCTTTGACTGCTTCTTCCATAAACGCTTCAAAAAGGGGACCGGCAATAGCGCCCATTTTTACGATTCCGGCAAAAGAGATAAGCATTTCCGGGCTTCTTGGGATAAATAGAAATACCCGATCGCCTTTTTTGATTCCCAGATTGGTCAGGACATTAGCGAATTTATTGCTCTGCTCTTTGAGTTCGGCAAAAGTAACTTTTACATCTTTTTCGCTGTCACTATAAAGTATTGCAGGCTCGTCGCCCTTACCCCTTTCAACCCAGCGGTCGATGGCCTCGTAGGCAATGTTTACTTTGCCGGTAGTATACCAGCTAAATTCTTTTTCAACGTCTTCCCAGGAAAAGTTCTTGCGGAATTCTTCATAGTTTTCCATGTTGTGTTTACCTGGTGACGGCGGCAGTACTTCATATTTCATTAATTTCCCCTCCGTATATTAAAATGTTATATTGTTATGAGGCCGTAAAAACTCACCTCCTGGCGGCCTTAAATTTCTTTCTGCAATGGTTGCTGCTTTAATCCAGCTGTTCTCTGGCCCGGGGCCGGAAAGGGATCGGCTCGGCAATGGTATTTACCAGGTTTTTAGCCATTTCCCGGAAGATATTCTCCATCATTTTAAGAGAATAAGCCTGATCAAGACGGTAGGGATGATAAAGAACAGTAATCCCCGATTTGCTTACCACAGGATTTAAAGAGAAAAAATTAAGATCTATCGGGAGGCAACCCTGTTTGAGAAAAAATGCTTTTCTTTTTTGGTAATTATCTTTTTCGCGGCCCACTTCGAGTATATGGCCGCTGCACTTCGGGTAAAGTTCCTTTAAAAAATCGACCGTATGGCAATATAACTGGGAGCCGATACCCCGGTTGCGGTAGTCTTCCAGCATAACCAATGCTTCAATGAATCCCACTTGATTCTTGGGGAAATGGTAGAATATGGAAAAACCTACCAGCTCTCCCAGGCAGTCAGCATAAATAATGTGGGCTTTAGCCTGTTCAGGTTTGTTGGATTGCAGTTTGCTGACCAGGGAATTTATCTCCTTGATGGAATAGTGAAAGGTCTCTATGCAATATTCAATAACGGTCTTGAAGTAAAAGGAATTAAGGTTACGCAATTCAAGGAACCTGAACATATTCCTTCCCTCATCTCCCACAGATCCTATATACTAAACCTGCAATTTGCGTGCCATCGTTGCCTGTAAAGTTAAAAGCCCCGTATTTGGGGCATCTTTGCGTCAAATGGCCGGTCATTTTGTCTGCAATGTGAAAAAAATTGCCTGCAAAAAATGCAGGCAATAAGAATAAAATGACCGAATATGAAATATTTACATATGAATATATTTCAAATAAATTGTTACTTCAGGCCAATCCGTGTTTTTCCAGTTTGTAATATAGGCTTCTGACAGCAATACCGAGCAGGCGTGCTGCCTTTGTTTTATTGCCCTTTGTCTGTTGCAGCGTTTCCATCAAGATGTTTTTTTCGGTGAGATCCAGTATCTTGCTGAGGCTTCCTGCGGGGTTGTCTTCTAGGGCCGGCTTGGCAAGATAGTTTTCTGCATTTATTCCGGTTTTTTTTCTTTGTTCGGTAAGGTTTTCCGGCAAATGCCGGGGCAAAATTATTTCTTCATTTTTATCCATTTGAATCATCGCCCGGCCCAGAACATTTTCTAATTCCCTCACATTGCCCGGCCAATCATAATTCATCAGCAATCTAAAAACAGCAGGGGAAATTTTAATTACTTTCCGTTTATACTCCTGCTGCAGTTTTTTACAGAGAAAAGCGGAAAGTAAAGGGATGTCATCTTTGCGGACCCGAAGCGGCGGCACGAAAATGGGGACAACATTGAGGCGATAATACAAATCTTCACGAAAGGTGCCTTCACTGATGCGCTGTTCCAGATTGGCGTTAGTTGCGGCGATTACCCGTACGTTTACAGGTATTGGCCGGGTACCCCCGACCCGGATAATCTCTTTTTCCTGCAATACTCTGAGGAGTTTCGCCTGCAAAGCAAGGTTAATGTCGCCAATCTCGTCAAGAAATATAGTGCCCCCGTTGGCTTCCTCAAAGTACCCCTTTTTGCCGCCCCGGACAGCCCCGGTAAAAGCTCCTTCTTCGTAGCCAAACAACTCGCTTTCCAGCAAGGACTCTACAATAGCCACGCAATTTACCCTGATAAAAGGTCCCTTGCTCCTACCGCTGGCATTATGGATGGCATGGGCGAATAATTCTTTTCCGGTACCGCTTTCCCCGCGAAGAAGTACGGTAGCGGGTGTGTCGGAGGCGTGCTGTGCCTGCGCGATGGCTGCCTGCAAAGGTTCACTTTCGCCGATTATGTCGTCAAAGGTATATTTGGCCTGCAAATGCCTGATTAGCTTTCTGGCGTTGGCCAGTTCCTCAGACAACTGTATAATTTCCGTAATGTCATGGATAACCCCGACACTGCCGCGTAGTTTGCCGTCCACGATGACAGGGGCCACATTGACCACGACTTCTTTTTTTGCAGGGCCCATCTTCAGCCGGACCCCGCGCACCTGTTGTCTGGTTTTAAGCACTTTTAAATGCATGCTTTCTCCTTCTGTTACAGCTACGGAGGCAGGTTTGTGCAAAACATCCTCTTCCGTGAGACCGGTAATTTTTGTGTACGCCGGATTAATTAAAATCCCGTTTCCTTCTTCATTGACCACTGTGATGGCATCGTCTGTGGCGTGAAGAATGGCTTCCAGCAGTGACCTTGTTTCTCTTAGTTCAGCTACCTGTTGTTCAAGATTTTTTATCCCGGTGATATCGCACATGATTGCCGCGGCGCCGGTGATTTTACCCGGTTGGTTTTTCAGCGGAATGCAGCCGGCGACAACGGTGAAATCGCCGATCTGTAATTGTTTGTTGAATTCAGGAACACCTGTTTGCATTACGGTCTGCAACATTTGTTTCAGGGCAGGTACAGGGAAAGTCTCCGGCAGTGAAGTGCCAATCACGTCGGCTCCTTTTATACCGGTGATTTTTTCCGCTGCATGATTGAATATGGTTACTTCACTTTTTTCATTTATTGTGATTACGGCATCGCTTGAAATTTGAAGTATGGCATGGTAGCTGTCATGATTTATTTTTTCCAACGGGTATTCACCTCACCAGATCTATTCGAGGTATATATGAAAGGTCCTGCATGCTTTTTTACTAAAAATGAAATAACTTGCAGAAGGTACAGTTGATCGTTTTCGCATAATAGGGATCTTGCCGGGGAAATCTAAGAGAGCGGGTTTGTTTAGAGCATATTGATGCTTGGATTTTTTGATAAGGGGTATTAAATGAAAAATATTTATGTTATATTTGCTTTTTACGTCCATGAGCTGCTGTGGGAGCTGCCGCGCACCATGCTTTCCTACCTGGAGGATGACAATCCCATGAGACATTCAGCGCTGGAGGAGAACCATATTAAAAAAAGGAAAGAGAAAGACCTTTATGCTCTTTGTATCCAGTTCGGTGAAAACTTCGGCGTTCCTTTATGCATAGGGTTCTCTAATGAACTGCTCTTTCAGATCAGGGAAGTACTGCCGACTGCTTTCCAGCAGATAAGCGAGGCATATGCCGGAGGGCGACTTTATCCTCTGTACGGCTTTGCACATCATACTCATGTTGCGTTACTGCGCACGGAGGAAATCACTCAGGAGATTCAGTGGAATATGCACTTTCTGCATAATTACATGAATGTCCCCTATCCCAAATATAACGGCTTGTTTTCCCCTGAAGCATCTTATATCTCTGCCAAGATGCCGGGTATCTCCCGGGCAAACATTGACTATGTTATTTTCCCTCATTTAAGCGAAGATAAAATGCCCTTTCATATTAAAGGAAAGGGCGACTTCCAATATAAACCTTTTCTGCTCAGAACCGAGCATCATAATATCCTTGCTTTTCCGCGGAATTTTCCCGCCTCCCAGGAAATATGGCGTCCTATTACGAAGATGAAACGTGATGAGGTAAAATTTCAGGGATACATGCTCGGTAAATATCCGGTTTTTCAAAATGAATATATGTATAACACTACCGAGGAGTATCCCATCGATATAAAGGAAGGGGTACAGCTTTATAAGGAAGTGTTGCTGCGGGAGCTGGAAAAAGCCCCCAATAACGGTGTTATCGTGTATATTCAGGACCTGGAACTGATGGATTTCGGAGATATCGCCCTGGAAATCATGGATAAGGCCTGGAGGGAGATTCTGGAGGAACAAAGGGAAGAATACATTTTTCAGTTTGTTACGCCGGATCAATACATTGACCTGGTTCTTAAGCCCGAAGGCTTGGAAGATCTTCCTGAGCTGGAGTTTGATCAGGCGACCTGGGCGCCGGAGATTCGGCTGGTGCTGAGGGCTGACGGTCATTATCCGCCCCTTGGCGTGAATAACGACCGTTACAGTATAGAAAAAACGGGGCTTTATGAACATCCCCTGATCTTTTGGGAAAACGGCAAGTACTTTTGCGGCATCTTCGATACCCTTGTGGACAATTTTAATATTTCCCTCCACGTCTCCGGACACGGGGAGCGTTTCAACGACATAAAATACAACCTGGGACGGGAAAATCTTGATATACAGGCCATTATCTGCCTCAGGCTGATGAAAAGGGCATGCAATTGGGGCTGGAGGCCTACGGAAGGCCGGCAAAAGCTTTCCTGCCTGAAGGGTTTTCTTTTATGTTCCGTTCTGCTCAAGCGGCTGAAGGATTACCCTTGGGAAATAGTTTTTAAGCGCCGCCTGAAGCGTCTTGAAGAAAGAAATCTGGTCGGCCTGGTGGAACTGCTGGATGTTTTTATCGATCAGCGCGTTAATTACCTGAAGTACGGTCTCGAAAAACTTGCCGCTGTTACATCGATTGATCAGGATGGCATTTTAAGGGAAACGGAAAATGTTTTCAAATGGAAAGATGTAGCCGTACAGCGGGCAGTGGAGCTTTTTGAAGTGAACCGGTCAACTGAAGAGGAGAGGCAGCGTATGAAAAAGAGTATTGAACTGATGCGCGACTACTGCCAGGCGGTTTTTATGTCTACGGAGCATCTCCGGCGTATTTGGGCCAAAGCCGGCAACAGCGAATTTATGGTGGAAAAAATGTACGAATATCTTTATAATGTCTACCCTCCGTCCTTTCCCGGGACGATCAGCCGTATCGATGCCATGGGAGAAGAGGAGATCGAAAAGTACTTTGCCGGGCATAAAAAAGAAAGTCCGGTTGTTGTTTAATCCGGTTATCAATGAGGGGAACTATGGAACTTGTAAAAACGGAACAAAAAAAGTTTGCCGATTATCTGGAATTTCTTGATCCGGAGGATATTAACGAATTTAAAACAGTGCTGCAACAATTGCAAGGCAAAAAAGCAGCCATGGTCAGCGCCACAGGTTATGGGGGCGGAGTGGCGGAGAAACTCCATTCCCTTGTTCCTTTGCTGAATGATCTGGGGGTGAAAGTGGACTGGTGGGTGCTCAGCAGCTGCCCAAACCAGTTCTTCAATATCACCAAATCCTTTCATAATTGTCTGCAAGGGCAGGAAGGGTGTTTACTGCAGCGCGATATTGATATTTACCTTCATTATAATGAATTAAATGCCTTTCAAATGCAGGACTGGAATTATGATTTTATTGTCATCCATGATCCACAGCCTGCCGCACTGCTTCATTACAGGGGGAAAAAACCCGGCGAAAAATGGATCTGGCGCTGTCATATTGATACCTCCGCTCCCAACATGGATTACTGGAATTTTCTATACCGTTACATCTCTCTCTATGATGCCTGTATCTTTACATTAGAGGATTACGTTAAAGAAAACCACAATCTGCAAAATATCACATTTATGACCCCCTCCATCGATCCGCTCAGCTTTAAAAACATACCCTTAACCCAGGAGCGGGCGCAGGAGATCGTTGCCAGCTTCGGCATTGATGTTAACAGGTATCTCATTACCCAGATTTCCCGCTTTGACCCCTGGAAGGACCCCCTTGGGGTGGTCGATGTTTACCGTATAGTTAAAAAAGAACTGCCGGAGGTTCAGCTTGCCCTCGTGGGTTCCATGGCCTCCGATGATCCAGAGGGCTGGGATTATCTTTACAGAACCCTGCGCAAGGCCGGTGAAGATTATGATATTAAAATTGTAACGAATTTCAACGGTATTACCGGATTGGAGGTCAATGCCTTTCAAACGGTTTCGGATGTGCTGCTGCAGAAATCTCTCAGAGAAGGATTTGGACTGACAGTGACGGAAGGACTTTGGAAAAGCAGGCCTGTAATCGGGGGCAATGTGGGAGGCATCAGACTGCAAATCGAAGACGGTGAAAACGGTTACCTGGTGAATACGGTGGAAGAATGTGCCGAAAAAGTGCTGCACTTGTTGCGCAATCCTTTGCTGGCCCAGGAGATGAGCAAAAAGGGCAGGGAAAAAGTAAGAAAGGAATTCTTAGTAACTAAGAATGTGCTCCGGTATCTAAAACTTTTTTTAAAACTTGCTAAATGATTTCTTCCAGGATGATTATATTGCCCCTGTAAAGTACCTTAGAGTCGTCCTCTAAATTCCCGCCGTACTGTTTCCATTCTGAATTCAAAATTTGTTTTCCTGAATATTTTTCTATGTTAATCTCTTTATCTCCCAGGTTGCAAAGACCCCGCAGAAGAAGCCCTTCTCCCCGCCTTTCAATCTCCACCAGGCGGCTATCCGCATGGACTTTTACAGAGGTTGCTTTTTTGTCGGGACGGCGAAGAACAGGATTGGTTTTACGCAAGTTAATTATGTCCTTATAAAAAGCAAACATCTGCCTGTTTTTTTCGTCCCAGTTTTCCCGGACGGTTAACTTGGAGCGATAAAACGTCTCTTCATCCACCGGATCCGGGAAGTCATTCCAGCCGAAAGAACGAAATTCATCCTTTCTTCCTTTTGATACGGCTTCCCGCAACTTTGGATCCAGGTAATCCGCGAAAAAAAGAAAGGGTTGTTTTTCCGCGTATTCCTCTCCCATAAAGAGGAGGGGAAGGTAGGGAGCCATAAAGAGCAAACCAGCGGCAGCTTTGAGAAAGGGAAAGTCCACCAGTGCGCTGAGCCTCTCCCCCCAGGCGCGGTTGCCAACCTGATCGTGATTTTGTACGGAAACAACAAATTGGTAACCGGGGTTTTCGGAGGCATCGGTGCCGCGGTTTTTCTGCCAAAAACGGGAAAATTGCCCGGTATATAAAAAATTACTATAGACCTTCTCCAGGTCTTCCAAAGGGCCGTAATCTATATAGTAACCCTGATTTTCCCCGGTTAACGCGGTATGGATACAGTGGTGAAAGTCGTCCATCCATTGGGCGTCGAGATTGGCTCCGCCTTTTTCCGGCGGGTTGATTATTTTGATATTGTTTTCATCTGTTTCTGCAATCACATAAATTTTTCGCCCTTCTGCGGAGGCAACTGCCTTTGCTGTTTCAGCAATCTCTTGCAAAATATGTTTGGGACTCTGATCATAGATCGCGTGCACTGCATCCAGACGCAAACCATCAAAGTGGTATTTTTCCAGCCAGTAGCGAACATTTTGCAGCACAAGCCTGCGGGCTGCTTCACAGTGTTGATCATCATAATTTATGGCCTTGCCCCAGGGGGTGCTGTACTTGGAAGTAAGGTACGGCCCGTATACGGGAAGATAATTGCCTTCAGGCCCAAAATGATTGTACACAACATCAAGAAAAACGGCTATCCCTTTCTGGTGGCAAAGGTCAACAAGTTCTTTGAGATCATCGGGAGTGCCGTAATTATGTTGAACGCTGAAAAGGCAGGTTCCGTCATATCCCCAGTTCCATCGACCCGGGGTTTGCGCTACCGGCATCAGCTCAACAGCATTTATTCCCAATTCCTGCAAGTATTCCAGCTTACCCGTGACGCCTTTAAACGTTCCTTCCCGAGTAAATGTTCCCACGTGAAGCTCATAAAAAATCAGCTCTGATAATTCCTTTCCTTTCCAGCCGCTGTCTTTCCATGAATAGCTTTCGTGGTCAACTACTCTGGAAAAGCCGTGTACTCCTTTCGGCTGGTAATAGGAAAAAGGATCGGGGAAATCTCCTTCTTCCTCCAGGTGAAACTTGTATTCCAGAGGCGGTCCCAAACCCTCTGTTTCAACTTTATAAATGTTCGGTTCTTCTTCCTCCATGGGAATTAACCTGGTTTCTCCTCCTTGTTTGAGGAGCAGGCTGACGCCCTTTTTCTCAAAGGCATACACTCTAAATTCAATCCGCCATTTTTCTCGGTCTATAATATTTGCGCCCATTATCTTCATAGTATTAATATATCCCATCTAAATCAAAAATACTATTTTAAAAAAAGACGGGTCCGGTTTGTTTGGGTATAAAATGATTTGACCCGGTAATAATGGAATTATCAGGCATTTAATTTTAGCTAAAGAAAAGTACTTTGCTTTGGAATGATGGAGGAAACCGGTTGAATTTAGCGAATATGTATATGTCAGAAAATACAAGGTCTTTGAAAATAAGAATTGCTTGAAAAAGGAAAAAGGAAAAGCGGCATGTTATATATTTTCGCTGAAAGATTTTACTAGGAGGATCATCGATGGCCTTAGACACTATCAAACAGCAGATCTCCGAAGCGTCATTACGTGAAGAAAAATTGGTTATTCTCGTGGGCCCCCCGGGCAGCGGGAAGAGCCGCATCCTTCGTCAACTTAGCAAAAAAAATAATTATCTTAATTTAAGCGAGGAGCTGTCCAGGAGATTGCTTTCTATTCCTCGGGAAAAACGTCCTGAACAGGTCTTTTACTTGTTGCAGGAGATTGTAGAATCTCAACAAGAGTCTGTATTGCTTTTTGATAATATTGAAATTCTCTTTCTTCCGGAGCTGGATCTGGAACCGTTAAAGGTCCTGTCCAAACTAAGCCGGGAGAAAACTATTGTTGCGGCATGGGTAGGGTCTTTTGACGGTTCTCAGCTCATCTGGTCCGAACCGGGAAGACCGGACTACAAAGTGTTTTCTACAGATAAGGATTACTTAATAACACCGATTTTGGATTAATAATTGTTGTTTGCCGCTGATTTGGTTAAAAAAAAGGGAGGCAACATTTAGTTTTTTGTCCTCCCTTTAATATTTTAATCTTAGCGTTGAGCAAAGAAACTAATTGCTAACGGAAAAAGACATGATTACCGATTACGGTAGTTACCTGCTGTTGCCGTACCCATTGATTGCCGGTCTTTTTAGGATTGTAAAACCCAAGGGCATTTCCCGAGGGATCCCATCCCTTCAAGGCATCATAAACAGCATTATAAGCCGTCTCTCCGGCAGGCAGATTAATGCGACCGTCAAGCACCGGGCTGTACTGATAATAACCGTTGATAACCTGATTAATAACGCCGCTGAGGGTATTGGGATAAAGATGGCTTTCAAGACGGTTTAAAACCGTTGCTGCGACGGCAACTTGTCCAATGTAAGGTTCGCCGGCAGACTCGGAATGGACCAGTCTGGCGAGCAAATCAATTTCCTGCGCTGAAAAACCCCATGATGTAGCCGTTCTTCCCCCACGGGAAGCCAGGTTGCTGCTCAGGGGCTTCTGCGAACTTTGTTTAGGGAGCACAATTTTTTGACCGGGTAACAGATAATAAGGATCAATGCCCGGATTTGCCTTGAGGATATCCTGCAGATCAATGTTATACCTAATAGAGAGATGCCATAAAGTTTCTCCTTTTTGTATTATATGTACTCCTTCTCCTTCGGGTATAGTCAGGACTTGTTCCGGGTAAATTATCCAGGGAGAACTTAAATTATTTGCCGCGGCAATTTCCTGGACAGTGCTATTATACCTTCGGGCCAGCAGCCAGAGGTTATCGCCCGGCATGACCCGGTGAGTAGCACCCTGGGCAATACCTTCTTCCAGAAACAAAATAAGTAAACCCAGAATTACAAAAATCGCTACTTTTTGCTTGGTGCCTCGAAAGAAAAGCCGTCGTAATTCCATATTTAACCTCCTGTAATATTATGTTAACTTTTTTTAATTATATAAAAAAAAAAGAACTTGGCAACTTTGGTAATCCATGCCCAGTCCTTCTTATTAAGAACGGCAAATATTATGTTAACTTATTTTAATAAATAAATAAAAATTCAGGGTAATGGTAAATACCGGGATTAAAATAACGAGCGGATAAAGGGGAAAAGATGGCGGCTGATAAAGTAAAGGACAATAATTATTCCCAGTAACCAGGCGCCATAGCGGATGGCTGCATAGCTGATAGCCTTTGTTTCCTGTCTGTCATCCATAAAAACACTCCTTAATTTAAGAAGTAATTTTAAATTTGTTTTTACACCTTGCTCTGGAACAAAACCGTGGTGAAGCGCTTTCTTGTGCGTAATGGCACTTAAGGAAGCGCATCACCTGCGGCCAAGAAGAGGAGCTTAAAATTTATCTGGAAAGGGAAAATAACTACTAAATGCCTAATTTAAAAGCAGGTGAAAGGCGCCTGGTTGTTACTTTCTCCAATCTCTACTGCATAACGAGGAATCGCTGTCGCAGATGTTATTCTTTTCCTGGCGAAGTTTTTCTTCAAAATCAAAATCTCTGCTTGCTTCCATTTTCGTATTATCAATACGTTTTCCTCTCTTGCTGTAGTTTGGTTTTTGCTCTCTGCCTTTATTATATTTTTTGGCCAATTTTATCCCTCCTTTCGTTACCTTTATTTTTTGCGAAAATAACACTTCTATTCCCCAGTTTTTATGGTAAGATATATTAAAAGAAAATTTTTTTATTTTCCTTAGACTCCACAGGGAGATTGTTATCCCGGAAGGGGGGATGTTTATGCTGTTGGAAATGAAAGTGAAAACCGTAACAGTAGACAGGAGCGGCGGCTTTCTTGTTTTATTAACCGATAATGAGGTTAAGAAAGTCTTGCCAATTTCCATCGGACCATTTGAGGCGCAATCCATTGCCCTTGTTTTAGAGGGTGTTCAGCCGCCGCGCCCACTATCTCATGATCTGTTGAAAGTTCTATGCGAACAATTGGGGGGAGAATTAAAGAAGGCAGTAATCACCGATATCCGGGAAAACACTTTTTATGCCGAACTTTATATACAGAAAAATGATGAATTTATTGTGATCGATTCCAGACCGAGCGATGCTATTGCTTTTGCTCTTCGCTGCGGTGCATCGATTTTTATGGCGCCGAAATTAGTTGAATTTACTTATGATTACGAAGATCTTATACGGGCAGACAATCAAGAAAATGAAGAAACTCATTAAAAAGGAAGTGTTCTAATGACAGGGAGAGAGAATACTGGAAATGAAAAAATTGCCGCTTTGGCACGCTTTTTAGCTGAAAGCCGGGAGACGGTAATTTTTACAGGTGCCGGGATCAGTACTGAATCCGGTTTGTCTGACTTTCGCAGTCCCGGTGGGATTTGGGATCGTTTCGATCCCGACGAACTTTCCTATCCAAGGTTTATCTCCAGCCAGGAGAGCAGACGAAATTACTGGAAATTTTACCGTGAGTACTGGAAGGAGGCCCTGGGCGTTGAACCAAATCGCGCCCACCTCGCCGTGGCAAAATTGGAAAAGTTGGTAAATTTATCGGCTGTTGTCACCCAGAATATTGACGGCTTGCATCAGAAAGCGGGAAATAGTCCGGAAAAGGTATTTGAACTTCACGGAAATATGTGGGAAGTCCGCTGCCTTTCCTGTAACGATCTTTATCCCTGGGAGGATATCCTTAAGCTTCTGGAAGAGGGAAAAGAAGTTCATAACTGCCGACTTTGCGGCGGCCTTTTAAAACCGACAACTGTTTCCTTCGGCCAGTCGCTGCCGGAGGGCGCGCTCAGGGAAGCTCAGAGACTGAGCGGGCGCTGCGATCTTTTACTTTGTATCGGCTCGTCCCTCGTCGTTTACCCCGCGGCTTATCTCCCGGAACAGGCGAAAAGAGGAGGAGCAAAGTTGGTTATCCTTAACAGGGAGCCGACACCCCTTGACAGGATTGCAGACCTCGTCATCCACGGCGAAGCGGGGGATGTCTTGTCTCGGGTTGTCGAAGCCGTAGAAACAAAAAGCTATTAGCTGGAAGACGGCTTGCTACTATTTAGTTAGCAAGCCTTTTCTTTGAAATAAAAATGTCATGCCAGAGAAGGAAAATAAGGATGGTCCACAGTTTTCTGCTGGCGTCTTTTTTCCCGTTAACATGATCAACTAATAGTTGTCTTACGTTTCTCCGGTTGAACCAGTTTCCCCCTTCACCAGCCAGGAGATCCTGAAAGAGTTCCTGGAAGTCAGGACGCTTCATCCACTGCCTTGTCGGCACGGGAAAGCCCCGTTTGGGCCGGTTCAGGGCTTCCGGGGGCAGAATCCCCTTGAAAGCTTTCCGCAGCGCGGCTTTGGTTGTCTTGCCTTGAATTTTATATTTTGAGGGAATTGTTGCTGCGAATTCAAAGACGTGGTGGTCCAGATAGGGGACGCGGAGTTCCAGGGAATTGGCCATGGTCATTTTATCGGCCTTGGCCAGAATGTCTCCGGGCATCCAGGTATTAAGATCGATATACTGCATACGGGTTACATCGTCAAGATGGGATGATTCCCTGTAAAGACGATCCGTAATCCGGAAGGGCGAGGAATTTTTATGCAGTTGTGCAATTGACAGCTTTTCCAGCGGTGTAAAGATATAGGCATTGCCTAGAAACCTTCTCTCAAGGGGGCGCTTCGTTCTGGCAAGGTAGTTTTTTCCGGGAATTCCCGGAGGCAGCAGCCTTTCCGCAAGGTGGAAAGTTTTTTGAAGCGGTGACGGCAGTTTCTGGAAAATGTCCAGAGCCTGAGGTTCACGGTAAATGCCGTACCCGCCAAAGACTTCATCGGCACCTTCCCCGGAAAGGGTTACGGTAATCTTTTGTTTAGCCATGCGCGCGACAAAAAACAGGGATATCGCGGCCGGGTCAGCTACCGGTTCGTCAAAATGCCAGATCAGGCGGGGAAGATGTTGCAAAAAATCATTTGGGGTGATGATGTATTCGTGGTGGTCTGTTTCCAGAAACCTTGCCGTTTCCCTGGCTTCTTTCAGCTCGCTGTACGCTTCTTCGCTGTAACCCACACTAAAGGTGGAGATGGGCTCCAGTTCCCGGGCTAGCGCGGCAATGATGGCAGAATCAACGCCGCTGCTTAAAAAAGCACCTCTTTGAACATCGCAGTTCAAGTGGAGTTTAACTGATTCTCTGAGTTTTTCCCTGATTCCTTCCAGGTAATATTCTTCCTGCTCCTCTGATGGTGCGAAGCGGATCTGCCAGTAACGGGATATTTGCAAAGGCCTTCCGGATGATTTAAGGAAGAAATGACCCGGCGGGAGGCGGTAAATTCCTGAAAACATTGTTTCCGGTTCGGGAACATACTGGTATGTAAGGTAATCCCAAAAGGCATCTTCGCTAACCTGGGCCGAAAAAAAAGGCAGTTCCAGCAAGGCCTTAATTTCGGAGGCAAAGGCCAGGGTTCCGTTTTTTTCAAAGTAATAAAAGGGTTTAATGCCAAAGCGATCCCGGGCTCCAAAAAGCTGCCTTCTCTTTCTGTCCCAGAGGACAAAGGCAAACATGCCCCGCAAGTCATCAAGGCATTTTGTATTTTTCTCCTCGTACAGATGGACAATAACCTCAACATCGCTGCGGCTGGAAAAACGGTGTCCCTTGTTCGTCAGTTCCTTTCGCAGGGACTTGAAGTTGTAAATTCCCCCGTTGCAGAAAAGGCAGATACTCCGGTCTTCGTTATATATGGGCTGACTACCTGTCAGCAGGTCGATGATTTTAAGCCGGCGAAATCCTATTCCCACATTTTCTGCCAGCAGATGAGTGCCTTCGTCGGGTCCCCGGTGAAGCATTTTGTCCCGCATTTTTAAAATCAGGTTTTCTTCAACCCTGCCCGTCTCCCGGAAAAATCCACAAAAACCGCACATTATGTATCTCTCCTCTTTGCCTTCCCCTTTGGGAAGGGGGTTAACCAACGTTTTATGATATGAAAACAGCAGAATTTTGGTTACGAATTTGACCCTAGTTGGGGCAAAAATAAACCTGCTTGTAAAAAGCAGGTTTATTGTCTTTAAGAGCCGAGGAGCGTTTGTGCAGATTAATAAACAGTGGTTTTTTCCGGAGCCTTGTCTGTTTGTATGCTGTGCGGTTCCTCATCTACGGGAATAATGGCTTCCTCGCTGATTGATTTAAGGAGATCCAGAACTGTTTTTGTATCTCCGTAACCCATTTCAGGCGTAACGAAAAGGGGTTCACCATGGAATTTAGAGTTGTAAAAATTTAAAAGCTCATTGTAATATCCTCGTTGCGGTGTATAGGGAACTTGTTCCGAAGTACCGTTGTTGTAGGCGATGTTAATGACCCCGCAATCCCTATTTTCCAGGTATATCATCCCTTCAGTGCCAAAAATGCGCAAGCCGATAAAGGGGGCTTGTGCTTCTTTTCCCGCGCAAAAAAATGAAAATAACCCGGGGATACCGTTTTTAAAGAGCAGGTTTACTGTGACGACAGAATAAGGGGAGTAAGGTGCCTCCTGCGGCTTACCAAAAGCCTGCAGCCTGTCAATGGCACCGAAAATGTGCCTGAGCGCAGCCAGATCATGTATTCCGGAATCAAGTATGGCTCCCCCCGGATATTCCGGATACTGCCGCCATTCTCTGGCAGGAAATTTATCTTGTGTCATTTCATCAGGGAAATTGAGAATGCGGTTGTAGATAAAATAGTAGATATCGCCGATTTTCTTTTCCCTGACCATATCCCTGATCATGTTGGTTTCATCATTATAACGATAGTTTTCTGCGATCATGATCGACACATTATACTTCTCCGGCAGTTTTTTATGGGCTTCTGCATCTTTAAGATTGCTGGCTGACGGTTTTTCACAGATAATGCCTTTTCCTGTTCCGGAAATTCCACGGGCTACTTCTTCAGTTACAATATAGTTGAGGGGAATGGGAACCATGATATCAAAAAGATCAATATCTTTTCGACCGATCATGTCATGGAAGTCTTCGTAAATATTTTCTTCCCCCAAGCCCAAAATTTTTCCCCAGTAGTAAGCTTTTTCCAGATTGGTATCGCAAAGAGCGACAATTTTAAAGCGGTCAGACAGTTCTTTTAAAGCGGGGTAGTGCAGTTTTTCGAAGGCCATGCCTACACCAATAATGCCCACATTTAGCTGTTGTGCCATCAGTTTCCCTCCAGTCATAAACTCGTTATCAAAGAGGCGCAAGTTTATTATTTGCTTTAGAGGCGTAAGTATTCGGCCTTAATTATCTTCTTTGAAATAAGGCGCATATTTTACGAAGGAAAAGTTAAAGACTAGTAAAATGGAAAGAAGCAACATCGGGGATAGAAACATAAACAAAAAAGCAGCTAAGACCTTTATTAAGCAAAGGGACCGTTTCAGCGGAAAGGATTATCTCTTCAGCATTATCGGGTATCATCTGGCAGCTGTCCTGGAAAAACAAAAACCTGCGGTCCTTCTTTCATTTAATAATACCAGGCGCAATTTGTTTCATTTGTGGAACAAGTATAAAGCAGCATTTCCTTCTTCCGGTCGGTTAAAATACTTTGAAATAAAATCGAGCCCGCAAAGGATTTGTGTATTATTCTATAATCCGCTCATTTTACATCTTACTTTGAAGCAAGAAAAGACAATAAGTTTATTAAAGGAATATGGTTATTCCGAACAAATGACCATTGATGAATATCTCCTTCATTTAAAAACCCGCTTTAACACAACGGGCTTCCCCCACGAGATCGGTGTTTTTTTGGGTATTCCAGCGGAGGACGTGCTAGGCTTTATCACAAATAAAGGAAAAAACTATAAATCCTACGGTTATTGGAAAGTTTATGTTGACCCTTTCGGAGCAAAAAAAATTTTTAACCGTATTGCAGAGGCAAAAAGCCGCTACACTCAATTCTTACAACGTGGGATTTCCCCAGGTGATTACCTGGAACGCTACTATTATTAGTGAAGCATGGGGACGGTTCTTCTGCTTCATTTTTAGAATGAAGCAGAAGAACCGTCCCCATGCTTCACATGCTTCACTGTTGACTCTGAAATATTTATTTTGTAATATTAACTTGTACCGTTAATGCAAATCATTTGCAATAACAAATTGGGAGGTTTGCCGTGCATGCTGAGCAGCCCGGTTGTGGAAACGATTAATATGAATGTTATACTGGGAAAGCACCGGGTCCTGGAAGATATCAACCTTGTTATCGAGTCCGGAGAGATGGTCGGCATTATCGGCCCAAATGGTGCAGGAAAGACAACTCTCATGAGAGTGTTATTAGGCCTGTTGAAACCCACTTCAGGACAGGTTAAATTATTTGGCGCAAGTCCGGACAGAATGGGAAAAAAACGCGATCGCGTCGGGTATATGCCCCAAAGTCCGGTTTTTAGCCGCCACTTTCCCCTTTCCTGCCTGGATGTTGTGACAATGGGTTCGTTTACAGCAACGTCTCTGGGCAGGCTGTTTACCGGTCAAATGCGGGAAAAGGCCCTCCGCTGCCTTGAAATGGTTGGTTTGCTTCCTCTAAAAAATAAACCCTTTGCTGAGCTTTCGGGTGGACAGCAACAGCGGGTTCTTCTGGCCAGAGCCCTGGTCAAAGACCCTCTTCTTTTACTTCTGGATGAACCTAATGCAGGCCTGGATCTGCCCACGCAAAATCACTTTTTTGCCCTGCTGAAAGAGTTACAGTCCCGTTACGGCCTGACTGTGGTCATAGTATCACATGACCTGGTAATGATCTCCCGTTATGCAGGGCGTTTAATCTGTATTAACCGGACAATGCATCTACACGGAGAACCCCTGGATGTTCTTCAAAGTTCTGACCTGGGAAAAGCATACCGCTGTGAATTAGATTTTCTTTGTGGAAAAGTGGGGGTCTAGAGCAGTGGAAATTTTTCAGTATGGTTTTATGCAGAGAGCATTTATCGCAGTAATTATGGTCAGCCTGCTTTGTTCCACGTTGTCTTTTTTTGTTGTTCTGAACAGGCTTGCTTTTATGGGAGCAGGAATCTCCCATGCCATACTCGGCGGAATGGCTATCGGGGTGCTAACAGGAATTAATCCTCTTTATACGGGAAGCATCCTTGCTGTTTTGCTGGCGCTTTTAATCGGTTACATGAGCCGTTATGGCAATATACATGAGGATACGTTAATCGGCATTTTTTTTGCTGCGGGGATGGCTTTCGGGATAGCGCTGATCAGTTTGAAGGATGGTTATTACCCAGAATTATTCAGCCTCTTATTTGGAAATGTGCTGGCAGTTTCCGGGCAGGACTTGTGGTTCCTGGCAGGGGTGATGCTGCTGATACTCCTTTTTATATCATTTTTTTTTAAAGAACTTTTAACCATATCTTTTGATGAAGAACTGGCCAGGGCTAACGGTCTTCCTTCCACCGCTCTCTACCTGGGTCTTCTGGCATCGCTGGCCCTCACTGTAGTGGTTTCTGTTGTTGTGGTGGGAGTGGTTCTTTCTTCCGCGCTGCTGGTAATCCCCGCTGCCTCCGGATTCAGGTTCAGCAGAAACTACCGCTTGATGCTCTTCTTTTCGGTAATTACGGGCCTATCCAGCGGCCTGGCGGGTTTAACAGCTTCTTATTATTACGATATTCCCTCTGGTGCTTCCATCGTTCTTTGCGCAGCAGCCATTTTTTTTAGTTCCTTTTTGCCGCTTCTTTTCCGGAAGATATGCTTCATCTTTCGTAAAATTTCATTCAGCCTTTCCAACAAAAAAACATTGACTTAATATTTTCCTTGACGCAGGGTTTTCTTACTGATACGGTATAATCAGATATCAAAATTGTAAAGGTGACCGGATATGGGAACTAATTTAGAGAAAACAGCTTGTGATCTTTTAACGGGGAGTGGTTTGAAGAAAACTACCGGTAGGATCGCCTTGCTTAAACTGCTTCTCAAGGCCAAAAAGCCCCTTACGCAACAGGAAATCTCCAACAGCCTGTCCGGTGTAAATTTTAATTACGTCAGTATTTACCGTTCTCTGGATGCATTTCTTAAAGCCGGAATCGTCCATAAGGTTGAAGCCGGAGACGGAAACCGGCGCTTTGCTGTCTGCAGTTGCGGCAGCAGCAGCCATTGCCACCCGCATTTTATTTGCCGCTCGTGCGGGATGGTGGAGTGTCTCAGAGAGCTCAAAATTCCGGAGCTGAGAGAGCTGAAATCCGGATATGTGGCTGAAGAGCAGGAAATTTATATTAGGGGTATTTGTGCCAATTGCTCATCTTGATTTTTTTAAAGCATGAGGGAAAAATTGCGTTCACTTCTGCAGGGTTTTTTAATCGGCCTTTCCATTGTCCTGCCCGGAATGAGCGGGGGAACGGTTATTCTTATTCTGGGATTATACGAAAAAAGCATAAGAGACCTTTCCCGGCTCAATTTAAAACCTTATATCATCATAGGGCTGGGAGTGCTGGTTGGAATATTTGCAGGCGGTCAGGTATTTGCCCAGCTCTTTATCTTATACAGGGATCCGACGGCTGCCTTTTTTTTAGGGATTATACTCGCTTCAATTAAAGCGCTTTTTAGAGGTCGTCCCACCCTGAATCCTGCCCGCGTCTTTATCGTGCTGGGGGGCCTTCTTTTAGGCTTTCTCCTGGTGCAGGAACCCGTCTTTATTATGGGCAAAAGCGAAGTTCTCTGGCCGGTACTTATTGTTGCCGGCGCGCTATCCACTGCAACAATGCTGCTTCCAGGCGTCCCGGGAAGCGCTGTCCTTATCGTGATGGGCATGTACGATGATATACTCTTTTATCTTAAAGAATTTTTACTGGTAGAACTCCTTCTTTTCGGAGCAGGGTCTGTAGTGGGTATTCTTTTATTTGCCCGTGTCCTTGAAAAGGTATATTTTAAGCATCAGGTTTTCTTTGCCTTTTTGTTTGCCGGTCTTATTGCAGGTTCGTCGTGGGCTGTTTTCCCAACAGTCTGGGGGCTTCTGGAAGTTTTGCTCTTTTTGGCCGGTTTTGGCCTGATCTGGTTTTGGGAAGGGAAAGAACGAGTTAACAGGAGCAGGGATGGGGAACACGGAAAAAATTAACAATTAGCCGGAAAGCCTGCGGCCGGCTGAGGCAATGTTATTTGACACTTTATCTGCAAAAGTATAAAGTGTAAATGTTATATAAATGGTTAAAGGAGGCATTTGTTATTTGAAATCTTTTCGGGAATACCTCTATTTTGAAACAGCTAACAGGGTTGAGTTTATCAACATTACACCCCGCGTCCAAGAAATCGTAGATAAAAGCGGAATTAAAGAAGGCCTTTGCCTTGTCAATGCGATGCATATAACCGCGAGCGTATTTATTAATGATGATGAGAGCGGTCTGCACAGGGATTTTAAGGTTTGGCTGGAGAAACTTGCCCCCCATGAGCCTGTTTCGCAATATGCCCATAACGGTTTGGAAGACAATGCAGATGCCCATTTAAAAAGACAGATCATGGGCAGGGAGGTAGTTGTTGCCATAACAGAGGGCAAACTTGATTTTGGGCCTTGGGAGCAGATCTTTTACGGCGAATTTGACGGGCAGCGTAGAAAAAGGGTGCTGGTAAAAGTAATTGGCGAATGACCGGGGGAGGGTATCTACTCAGCTCTTATGATTACGATCAAAAGTAAAAGGGAAATACAGTTGATGCATGAGGCAGGGAAACTCTTGGCCTCCTGTCATAAGGAGATTGCAAAAATAATAAAGGCAGGTATTACCACATTAGAAATAGATGCTTTTGTAGAAGAATATTTGGCAAAACATGGTGCCACACCGGAGCAAAAAGGTTATAAAGGTTATCCTTATGCAACATGTGCATCAGTTAATGATGAAATATGTCATGGGTTTCCTACAGATAACCCCTTAAAAGAGGGGGATATTGTAACTATTGATATGGTTGTCAATTTGAACGGAGGGCTGGCGGACTCTGCCTGGACACATGTTGTCGGCAATATTTCCGAAATCGCCAAGCGTCTCCTCAAAGTAACTAAAGAATCTTTATATTTAGGCATAAAACAGGCTTTACCCGGAAATAGAATCGGAGATATCGGGCATGCCATACAAACATATGTTGAAGCAGAAGGTTTTTCTGTTGTAAGAGATTTTACCGGCCATGGAATAGGCCACAATATGCACGAGGATCCACATGTTCCTCATTATGGTGTAAAGGACAGGGGCCCCCGTTTAGATGAGGGAATGGTTATTACAATCGAACCGATGGTTAATGTGGGTACCTGGCGCTGCAAAATAGATGCCAACGGGTGGACCGCTAGAACGGCCGATGGAAAACTTTCTGCCCAATTTGAGCATACCGTCGCTATAACAAAAAATGGACCGCTAATTTTAACTGAGCAATTATAACAAATGAAAGAGGAATGTTAGTCTAATGTGCGGGAACACACCTCTTGCAGAGGAATGTCCCCAATAAGATGACACAATATTTAGTTAAATCGGGTGTTTTTAAGACCGGTGAAGCCCGCTACTGTATTCGAAAAGTCTGTTCCAAAAGTGTAAAGAAAAGAGAAATTTTTGTGAAAATATATTTAATCCGTCACGGTAGAACAAAAGATAATGAAGAAAAGCGCTTTGTGGGCTGGCAGGACACCGATCTGTCCGAAGAGGGTTGCCTGCAGGCGGAAAAGCTGGCTCTGCGGTTTCAAGACAAGAAAATAGGCGCTCTCTACAGCAGCGATTTACTCCGGGCTATCAAAACCGCGGAGATTTTAGGGAAAAAACAGGGGATTAAACCGAGAAAAAGTAACATGCTGCGCGAGATAAATTTTGGAGAGTGGGAAGGTCTTACCTATGAAGAAATTATGCATTCTTACAAAAAAGAGGCGCAAAAGTGGCTTAAAAACCCTTTATTATATTCCCCTCCCGGCGGAGAATCCCTTTTGCAGGTTTATGCCAGGATGGAAAAATTCCTGAATTCTCTTTCTCCGCCGGAGAATAATGATGAGGCGATTGTTCTTGTAAGCCATGGAGGTGCTATTCTTTCAGTTCTTCACAAATATTTAGGGCTTCGGAAGGAGGACATCTGGAAAATAAAAATTAAAAATACAGCCATAAGCCTTTTACAAAAGAAAGGAGCTCTCTTTGAAGTAGTCTTTTTTAATGATGTTCGCCATATTGAAAATGAAATGGAGAATGACAAAATGCCTGAACTGTTGTAATTTTTTCGTTTTCCCGTCGTACAGTTAAAAAACGCCTCTATTTTTCCTATTGCTAGATGAATTTTCAATGGGTATAATTAACATAATTAGGTAATGGGGGTTTTTCCTATGTTTGGCAAGCGTGCAGCTTGGGTTTTACTTATAATATTTTTTTCACTTTTCTTTTTCCCGGTGTCCGGGAAATGTGCCGAATCTACGTAAGCGTCAAAGATACGCGTACCTACTAGCATCCGATATCAGCAAAAGCCACCATCGGCAATGCTTTTAACCTTGTTATACTGCCTACGGATTAGCCGTTTAAATTCAGCATCCGATAACCCATCGCCCAGATCCACGCCGCCT
>Ga0209537_1000570_pt1 | contig 44729 bp, 49 predicted proteins | sample BioPla4DNA1_FD_187698 | JGI IMG/M metagenome (GOLD analysis project Ga0209537, IMG submission 187698) | Biogas fermentation microbial communities from Germany - Plant 4 DNA1 (SPAdes) (version 2) | ecosystem: Engineered > Bioreactor > Anaerobic > Digestate | place: Bielefeld, North... | reverse complement strand
TTTGGTGCCCTTCTCAGCGGTCCTGGCTAACGCCATTTCCCAGGACGGAGACGCCCTGTTCCCACTGATCGCCATTGATAAGCGATCCGCCCTCTGGGCTACAGTGGTGAACACCATTCCCGCCCTAGTTGTGGGGCTCCTCGCCTATTGGCTTGAGATGCGCTTTTTCTAGGGCTCAGTTGCAGAAAAGGTGGGCTGACAAAGTCAACCCGCCTTTTTTCTGCCCACCACACGGCATCCCGCGGGGCTCAATGGCCCTCTACTCCTCTGGTTCTGCCGACTCCAAGATGGCTGCCAGCATCTCCACGTAGCGCCTAAACTCCTCCCGCCCCTTGGGGGTCAAAGCGTAGCTGCTGCTGGGACGCTTACCCAGGAAGGATTTTGTGGAGCGGATCAATCCCAGCTCCTCCAACTTGCTGAGGTGCGTGCTCAAATTGCCATCACTTGCCGCCGTGGCTTCTTTCAGTTCCTTAAAGGTCTTGCTCCCCGTCACCAAATCTGCCACAACCGCCAGACGGACCCTGGACTGGAAGGCGTCGGAGAGTTTATGCAGATCCATGCCGTCCCCGCCTTCTGCGTGCCCATTCCAGGTACCCCCCCATGAGCAGGAAGGAAAGGGGAACCAGGAAGCGGTCTAACAAGGAAAAGCCCCACTCCAGCCTGGGCGCGAAGGCCAAAAGATATGCGGGGAGCACGAGCCCGTAGAGGGCAGCCAAAACGTGGAACACCCGATCATCCATGAACAATCCCGTAACGAAGAATCCCACAGCAAACAACAGCACGAGGACAAACAGTTCGTCCACGGGCCGGCCCATGAAACCCCCTTCCACGGGGAGCATGGGCAGCACTGTGATCACCGCAAAGAGCACCATCCAGAATCGCCTGAGCTGCTTGGCCAAACCGGAAACGGCAGGTTTGCTGAAGGCATAGCAAATCTCCCAGATCAGGACAGCGACCAAGCCCCAGGATACCAGCTGGTAAAGGACGGGTCGCTGCTGTAGATGGCGCTGCGCCAGATCGGCCAGCCAGCCGTAGAAGAGCAGTGCCGCAACAGCTAAGATGAACGGCCTACCAAACAAAACCACAGAGTCTGCAGTGCGTTCCATGATCTCCCTGATGAGCTGGAGATCTTCTTGGGCGCGGGCCCTAATCTCAACATTCATCATTGCCACCCCTTGGCAAAGTACTTTGTATTTCAAAGTATAAAAGTGCGCCCAGGAATTGTCAAGGGGAAAATGGCCTCAGCGGCCGGGGATCGCCCGCTCGTACTGCTTGGGCCAAATCTCCTTGTCGGCAGCGGCCTGGAGCACCCAATAGGGGTTGCGCAAAAGTTCCCGGCCCAGGGCCACGAAGTCGGCGCGCCCGTTGGCGATGATCTCCTGGGCTAGCTCCGCTGTGGTAATGAGCCCCACGGCGATGGTGGGGATTTTGGCACCTTTTCTCACCGCTTCAGCAAAGGGAACCTGATAGCCGGGGCCAGTTTCAATGCGGGCCGAGAGGATCCCGCCGCTGCTGATATCCATGAGATCAACGCCTTTGGCTTTCAGCACCCTGCTGATCTCCACAGTGTTTTCCACAGTCAGCCCGCCCTCCAAGTAATCAACGGCCGAGAGGCGCACAGAGAGGGGCTTATCCTCGGGCCACTCACTCTGCACGGCTTCCACAACCTCCAGCAGGAAACGCAGGCGGTTTTCAAAAGACCCGCCGTACTCGTCCGTGCGCTGGTTGCTTAAGGGTGAGAGGAACTCGTGGATCAAGTATCCATGGGCCCCGTGAATTTGCAGGACATCAAAACCTGCGGCCTGGGCCCTCCTGGCAGCCTGACGCCAGTGCTCCACAGTTTCCTTGATCTCTTCCCTGCTCAGGGCATGGGGTACAGCAAAACCAGGAAAAGCTAAGGCCGAAGGGGCCACCAGCTCGTCTCCCCAGGCCTTGCGTCCGGCGTGGGCAATCTGGATACCCACTGCAGACCCATGGGCTTGGCAGACCTCCACGATGCGGCGCAGGCCTTCGATGTGGCCATCATCCCAAATGCCCAGGTCATTGCCGCTGAGCCGGCCCCTTTTTTCCACGGCGGTGGCTTCCAGGATGATCAAGCCGACTCCCCCCACCGCCCTGGAACCGTAATGCACGAGATGCCAATCGGTGATCAGGCCGTCTTCCGTGGCGGAGTACATGCACATGGGCGGCATCACGACACGGTTGGGAATGGTTACGCTCTTCACCTTAAACGGGGTAAACACAAAAAAGCACCTCCTCTGCTTACTGGGAAATCCTCACTGCTTTAGTATTGGCACCAAAACAGTTTTTCCCTGCAGAGAAGGTGCTCCAGCATTCCCTTAAAACTCCCTGCGAGCATACAGCTTGAGGGCCACCAAAAAGGACAGCGCCGCCAGCAGGACTACAAATGCCGCGACCAGTCCCAAAGCGCCAACTGGCCTCGTTTTCTCCAGAAAGGCCGCCCAAGCTGGCCGGTTAACCAAAAGATCCGACAAAAGCCAGGGGAGCGAAAAGGTTGCGAGCATCATCAGCAAATTGAACATCCTCGATTTCATGTAACCCAGGGCGAAGTAGACGGGCAGGTAAATGCTGCTCACGCCGACCACTGCAATGGCAGCCCCCGCGGCATGCTCCAGCCTAACAGGCGTCGAAATCCCTCCCATGCCCACCATGGAAAGCACTGCAAAGACAGCCCAGGTAAGGACCGCCACCCCAGCCACATAGACCAGGACAGATAGGTACTTGGCCCCCACGATCTTCCATTTGGGAACGGGCAGGCTGTTCCAGAGCCTATCCGAACTGGCCTTTTCATCCCAGGCCCCACCGTACAAAACAAACATGTAACTCACCGCGGTGATAATGGCTAGCGGCAGCTGCTCCCCTAGGTTCTTCATGGCGAAACTGAAGACGAAGATGTAGAGAAATGCCATGCCCAACACGCGTTTCTGCACCAGCAGCTCCTTATACAGCAAACTGATCATTGAGCTTTCCCCCTTATGCAATGGAGCATAATTTCTTCCAGATTGGGCCTGGCGAACACCGCCCGTCCTTCCGCGAGCCTCTGGACCTCTTCCTTGGCTGTTATCAGCCCTTCAAAACCAAACTGGCTTTCCTTCAGGCCCACGATATGATCCCGCAGCCCGCTGTCCAAAAGCGATCTTTCCCCCTTGATTAGGACATACTCCTCCAGCAGCTCTTCCTTGGATTTGCTGAACACGATGCGGCCCCCATCAATGAGGGTGACGTAATCCGCGATCTGATCCAGATCAGAAGTGATATGTGAGGAAAGGAGCACGGAACATCTTTCGTCCTGGATCACATCGCGCAGGATGTCCAGGAACTCGCTGCGCACCACCGGGTCCAAACCCGACGTGGGCTCATCCATGATCAGCAGCTCTGCCCGGTGCGACAGTGCCACCGCCAGCGCGTACTTCATCTTCATGCCCCGGGAAAACGCAGAGAGCTTCTTACGCGCCGGGAGGTCAAACAGCCGGGTATACTTCTCATAGAAGTCCCAATCCCAGTGGCGGTAAATGGGGGCAATGAGCCTGGTCATCTCCGCAGCGGTCAAGTTTTCGTAGAAGTGGCCCTCGTCATAGACAAAGCCGATGCGCTGCTTGATCTCCTGCTCGTGCTGGAGGGAATCCAAGCCAAACACCCTGATCTCACCTTCGTCCCGACGGATCAAGTTCATGATCAGCTTGATGGTGGTGGTCTTGCCAGCACCATTGGGTCCGATAAAGCCCATGATGTAACCCGGCTCCAGGGAGAAACTCACCTTATCCAGGCTAAAACCCGGATAGCGCTTACTCACATTGCTCAGCTCGAGAATCGGTTTCATTTTTCATCCCCCAATACACGTTCAAAAATCTTCCGCAGCTCCGCCCTGCCTAAACCCAGGAGTTCAGCGGTGTCCAGTACCTCTTTCAGCTTCTCTGCTACCAACTGCTCTCTAGACTCGGTCAGCCTGCTCTCATCGAAATCCGCGACAAAGGACCCTTTGCCTGGAACGGTGTAGATCAAGCCTTCCTTCTCCAGCTCTTCGTAGGCCCTTTTGGTGGTAATTACGCTGATCTCCAGTTCTTTGGCAAGGAGGCGGATGGAGGGCAGCGGCTGATCAGGTCTCAGTTCTCCCCTGAGGACGGCTCCTTTGATCTGCTCTACGATCTGCTGGTAAATGGGCACTTCCCCGGTGTTGGTGATGATTATGTCAATGGAGACCACCCCCCATACTGTATATATACACTATATACAGAGTCTTGCCCGCTGTCAAGGGCAAATAAAAAAACCCCCAGGATTTTCTTGGGGGAGTAAGCCGCTTTGGGCTGGGTAACATTAAGAAGGACGAAAGGAGCTTTGCCATGGGCGAGTACTACCTGAAGTACGGCGGAGCGCGCTTTGCCAGAAACGCACCTCAGGAAGAGATCAACTCCTTTGTAAACAGCTTGCCTGAGGAGGAGCGCAGCTCCCTCTACAACGTGGTCAACCTTCTGGAGCAAGAAGGCCTGATCACCTTGATTCCCGGGGACTCCACCACGGTAGACCAAGATATGGAGGAGTTACTAGTCCCCAATGCCGGAGATGATTTCTAGCTGAGGTTCACTCTTGGGCAGAACCAGGGACACGCGGGTACCAAAATCCTCCCGGCTCCAAACCTCCAAGTACCCTCCGTGCCTTTCGGCGATCCATTTGGCGATGGACAAGCCCAAGCCGGTCCCACCTGTGGCCCTTGCCCTGGAATTGTCCGAACGGTAAAAGCGATCGAAGATATGGGGGATATCCTCCGGGGGTATGCCCACTCCCGAATCCTGCACCGTGAAGTACACCTGATCGCCGCTTGAACTGACCCTGAGGCGGATCCTGCCCCCCACTGGCGTGTACTTAATGGCATTGTCGATCAAAATGCGGCAGGCCTGCTTGACCAAGCCCTGATCCGCTTCCACGGGAGCAGACTCCGTTTCCAAGCTAAACTCATGGCCCCCGTCAATCATCTCCGTCTCGCGGTAGAGGGTCTCAGCCAGGCTTTCCAGATCGAAGCGCTCAAGATGAATCTGCATGGTGTGGTTGTCACCCCGGGCTAGAAAGAGCAGCTTCTCCACGAGCTCCTTCATGTTGGCCGCTTCCTCTTTCAAGGCGTCGATGGATTCCTGCAGGGCCTCAGGGTCGTTCTTGCCCCAGCGATCCAACAGGTTAACATAGCCTTGAATGGCGGCAATGGGTGTGCGCAGCTCATGGGAAGCATCGGAAACGAAGCGGGCCTGCAGCCTGTAGGATTCATTGATCCGCTCTAGAAGGCTGTTGATGGCGATGGCCAAGCCCTTCAGCTCATCCTGGGTGCTGTCCAAATCGATCCGCGTATCTAGACGCGCGGCGTTGATTTCATCCAGCGTGCCCGCGAGTGCCTGCATTTCTTCCATGGACAGCGGACCTTTCTCCTGGGACAGAGTGCGGGTCTGCTGAGCCAGATCGGAGATGGGTTTGAGGACCCGGCGAATAAGTTCGGCCCGGGAAATCAGCGTACGCACGGCAGTTACCAGCTGCCAGATTAACAGCACCAGGAAAACAGTCTTCAAAACCCAGATCGCTGAGGCGAAATGGATGACGATGGTGAGGGGAGTCCCGTCCACCTCCAATTGGAAGTGGTACTGCAGGTTGTCCAGGATATTGTACAGGGGTGCATCTGGTTCGTGGGGCAGCCTGATCATCCGCCGCGCATCTCTGGTCTCCTGGGGGAAAACGCGCCGAATCTGGGCGGGCAGCAAAATCCCCTGGGAGGAACCGTCCTGCGCCCTGATCTCCAACCCCTGACTGGACAGCCAGGCGCTTTCTGCCGAAGCAGGCAGGCCGAAAGCCTGGATCTGCTGGACAGCCTGGGCAGCCCTGCGTTCTCCCAGCACACCCAGGGTAATGCCGCTGGCAGCCAGAAAGACCAAGTTGAGCATGATGAAGGTCCCCACCAAGCGAAACCAAAGCTGAATATTCAGCTTGGAAACCAGGGAAAACCCTATGGTGTGGACTTTTTCCTGCTTATTTTTCATCGCGGATCACGTATCCCACGCCCCGCACCGTGGAGATCAATTTCAGGTCAAAAGCTTCGTCGATCTTGCTGCGCAGGAATCTGATGTACACATCCACGGCGTTGGTCTCTCCTTCGAAGTCATAACCCCAGACCTTCTCCAGGATGTTTTCCCTGGAGAGGACAATCCCCTTGTTCTCCAGCAGGTATTGGAGGAGATCGAACTCCCTTTTGGTCAGCTCCACGGGGACACCCCCCACAGCAACCTGCCGGCTTCCGGGGTCTAGGGTTACATCTTGCGCCTTGAGCACCCTTGTGTCGGAGCGGAGCCCGGCTTTGCGCAGCACATTGCGGATGCGGGCCAGAAGCTCTTCGATGGCAAAGGGTTTAGTGATGTAATCGTCGGCCCCGCTGTCCAGACCTGAAACCTTGTCCATCACGCTGTCCCGTGCCGTGAGCATGATCACAGGGACGGAGGATGTGCGCCTCAAGCGGCGCAGTACCTCCATCCCGCTCAGACCAGGCAGCATCACATCGAGGAGCACCAAGTCGTAGTCTCCAGATTCTGCCATCTCTAGTCCCATACGCCCATGGTGGGCTTTACTCACCTCATAGCCTTCATAGGTGAGTTCCATCTCCACGAACCGGGCGAACTTCTCTTCATCTTCAATGATGAGAATTCTGGGCTTCATGGACAGTGCTCCCCCCAAAACTCTAGTTGTCGTTCCTTACGAACTGGTAGTGGAAGCCGAAAAACAGACCGATGACGATCAAGGGCAGGGTGACCCAGGGAGCAAAGAGGAGCAGCAGCGCCAGCACCGTCACGGGGAAACTGGCCACGTGATCCTTATCTTTCAGGATCTCAAAGCTGGTGGTGTTGCCCTTTTTGATCAAACCGCTGGCGAAGTTCCAGATCTTCTCCATGGTTTCTTTGAAGTTGCTCGTGCCCTGCCCGCTCTGCTGGCCCCGGGAGCGTTCCTGCTCCTGGTCGGAGCCGCCCTGACCTGCGGTGCTCCCTTCACTGCGGTGGTAGCCTCCGCCTTGGGGCGGGGCAACCTTACCCTGCTGTTCCAGGATGATCAGGGCATCAAGCAGGTCGCCATTGGCCTGATCCAGAGCTTCCCTAGCCTCGTCGTAGGTTACCTGAGCCCGTTCCCGCAGCTTCTCAATCTTTTCCAGTCTTTCCATTTCCATGGTCATACTCCTTTCTGGGATTGATTCGCTTTGATTGTATCGGGACGGACTTTAAAGCCAATTTGAGCCAAATTAAAAACAGATTAAAATACGGTCTAACCTGCCTCCGGTGGAAGCTTGGGCTTTAGAACGGGAAATCGTAGTCTAGATCCAGTTCTTCCACGAGCTGCAGGAACTCCTTCTGGAGGCTTTCATTGATGGGAACACCGTTGGCGGTCCGCTCCAGACAGGTGAGGTATTCCTTCTCGCCGGCTGTGTAGATGCGGTCACGGCCCGGAGCCTTCTTGGATGCCCGAAGGGCCCTTAAGATGTCTCCCGTGGTCTTCTTGAACTCATCTAGGCTGGTAAATGCCTCCACGTTGATGGCAATGAAGAAGTGGCCTAGAGCGTGGGGTACCTTCTTGCCGTCTTTCATGCCGGAGAGAGCGTGCAAAAACGCGCCTCCCTGGAGGGCAGCAGACAGGATCTCCACAACCGTTGCATAGCCGTAACCCTTGTGGCTGCCCGTTTCTTCCAGGACTCCCCCTAAGGGCGTGAGAGCAGCAGTGCCCTTGGGCAGATCGGCGAGGACGCCGTGGGTATCGGTGCGGATTCTGCCCTCGTTGTCAATCACCCAGCCTTCGGGAATGTCTTTGTCGAGGCGTGCGTAGACCTCAATCTTGCCCCGCTGGGCCATGGACGTAGCGCAGTCCAGGAAGAAGTGGAACTCCTCGTCGGTGGGCATACTGAAGGTCAAAGGATTGGTGCCCAGCATGGGCTCCACGCCAAAGGTGGGCGCGATGGAAGGACGGGCGTTGGTTCCGCTGATTCCGATCATGCCGGCATCTGCGGCCATGTTGGTGTAGTAACCGGCGATCCCGTAGTGGCTGGAATTGCGCACTGCCACCATACCCATACCATATTCCCGAGCTTTATTGATAGCCATTTCCATGGCCCGTTTGCCGATAACGTGCCCCATGCCGTGGTTGCCGTCCAGCACTGCCGTGGTGGGCCCTTCCCGCACGATGTCGATTTTGGTTACGGGATTGAGAATCCCGTCCTTGATGCGGTTGTAATAGATGGGCTTTAGCCGACTGATGCCGTGGGAGTCTATGCCAAACTTGTCCGCCGTGATCAGCACGTCTGCCACAGTCGCGGCATCCTCCGGAGGCACTCCTACTTTGGTCAGCACATCGTTCATAAATCGTTCCAGGACCTCAACGCTAACTCGTGGATATTGGTTGTTTTCGCGCATGGCTAAACCCCTTTCACTTGGTTTATATTAGGATCTTCCAGAGAATCAGGGATAATCCTCCAACTGACCGTGAAAGACGACACAAAGATCCTGTTCTCTATGTACTGCATAGTTCGCCAGCTATCCACGGTAACAGACCGCCACAGGCGGTCCCCTTTTTTGCATTCCAGCGGCAGATCCCGGGACGGATCTGGAGGAAACGTCCAGTGTACTGTCCAATTATCTGTGGGAGAAGAGGTGCTGCCGTGAAAAGAACTGTTTTCGTCATTCTCATCCTGAGCCTGGCCATGGGAATTCCCCTCATGGTCTTTGATTTCCTGTACAGGGGAGAAAGTGAGTTCCGCGTCCCAGAAGACATGGAACAGCTGGTTGTGGATCTAGACACTGCAGACAGAACAGAGGAACTGCTCCTGGAACGGGACTTGATCATGCCTTCCATGGTGGAACTGTTCATGCAGTCCGACACTGAAGGGTTAAAGCGCTTGAAACTGATGAGCGAAGCGGAGATTCTGGGTCGCAGGGAGCCTCGGGTGGATTTCTTTATCCAGCGCTACACAGGCCCGCAAGCCGCTTTTGTCAGCCTCATGCTGGCCCCGGGTAAGTACGCCATTTATCTCAATAGCCAAAGGGAAGCGGGGCAGCTCACCATCGGTTACCGCGAAACCCCCATGGAACCAGCGGAGTTTGAACGGCTGTTCAAGATCCATAGAGGCGACTTGAGCAATCCTCCCGTAGGTTACAGGGAGGTTTATTCCGCCGATCTGGCCGATTTAGATATGCAGGAGGAAGTGATCTACAGCATCTCCCAGAGCAGCGGCCAGGATTTAGGCCTTGCGATCTATACTTCAGCGACGCAGGGGACTGTGAGCGTAGATTTCGTGGGCAGCACGTCCAGCTTCCTGGGGCTTGTCAACACTGAGCACAGGATCTGCGATCAGCTGGTACTGTCCCTTTCCCCTGGGGAATACCAAGTCAGGCTGACCTGCCAGGATGCCGACGGCCAGCTGTACGTGTTTCTCAAGGAGGGCCGCTAAATGAAAAGGACCCTAGCGCCAACAACTGCCCAAGCCAACACCCTGTTCTTTGTTACGGTACTACTGACCCTGCTGGGCAGCTCTGTTTTTGCATCCAGACTGGGCATGGGCACCAACCTCTGGATCAATGAGTTCGTCTTTATCCTGCTCCCTCCCCTGCTTCTGGCCAAGCTGCAGGGGTGGCCGCTGGAAGGAGTATACAAGCTCAGGGGCACATCTGTTAAGAACTGCCTCCTCAGTATCCTGGCGGGAGTGAGTCTGTGGCTCACCGCCTCCTATGTTACCCAGATCACCAGGCTCTTCTTGGACAAAGCGTTCGGCGGCTTGATCCTCGATGAGGCCGTGCAGTCCCTGGAGTCCACACCCTACCAGATCTATCTGTTCCTCATGGGCACGGTGATTCTGGCACCCATTTGCGAAGAGATCTTCTTCCGAGGGTTTGTCCAGGCGGCCTATGAGCGCTACAGTCCTAGATATGGCTATATCATCACGGGGATCCTCTTCGGCTCCTACCACGCTCTCAACGGCATCAGCGATGTTGTGCCCGCGACTATCCTGGGCGTGGCCATGGGTTATCTAGCGCACAGAACAGGCTCACTGGCACCGGCCATGCTCTTCCACGCGGCAGCGAACATGACTTCCATGTTCTCGGGATTTCTGGGCATTTTCCATTCTAACCAGATGGCAGGCTGGATGCACCTAGCCGCCCCGGCAGCCTTGGTCCTAACGGTGTTTCTGCTCCGCCGCGTCCAGGGAGAACCTGCAACGGATGAGAGCGAACCTCAAAGCAGGGAGGCCCTGGGAGGGATCCTGTTCTTGGTTCTGGCCGTTCTTCTCTTCGCAGTTGTGGGAGTTTTGGAAATCCTGCTCAGGCTGGGACGCTTGACTTCTTGGTGAGGGAGACTCCCAAATGGATGAAATCCGCGGGCCCACTACAAGGCAAGCCAACAAGGTGTTTTTGCTCACAGCTATGCTTTTTCTGCTAAGCAGCATTTTCCGCCAGTCGAAGATCAGGCCATGGGCACAGCATCGCTTTCATCTTATGGTAATCTCGATATTGCACCCCCAGCTGCGGCCTGGCCCACCACCTGTAACCTCCAGCACTCTGCAAGTGATCTTTCTGCCCGCTTTCATGTATTCCACCATCTCTTTCGCCAACTCACTTCTGAGGTGGCCTAGCTGTTGATTTCTTCTGCCGTAAACAGCCACGGCGTTCGGATGTCCCTCAATGGGCTGATGCTTAAGTCTCAGCGTATCGCCTCGCTTGTGGCGCGACACTATCTGCTGTCTCTGCGTACCGTCCTGGTTTTTGAATGTAACCCCCACCACTTTGGTCCGGATGGTCTTGGGCTTTGCAAGCTTCCTCTTCCTTTTGGCCTTTGAGCTCTTCTTTGCCTCCGCCTTCAGTTTGGCCTTATCGGCTCTGCCCCCGCGTTTACGCGCGAACAAGCCCCGAAGGATCAAATGCTCCGCCTCCCTTCCTCTGCCGCCTCGGTCCATAGGAAAAGCACCCCCTGAGAGGGTGCCTTATCACACCTGTTCACGTCGATTAATACGACACACCAACACCCACGACCAACCCCATGGCACTAATGGCTGGGTGAAAGGTGGAATATCCCACAAACGGCGTGATGGGCCCCAGCTTGTAACCTAAAGCGATTTCCGCATAGGCGCGCTTTGTTTCGTTCAGCTCAAAATCCCCTACCTCGGTAGAACACCCCCAAGAATACACTACGAGCCTTTCCAGGAAAATCCTGCCAGTGGTCGGAGGTATCCTGGCCATGAGATTGGCGATGCTTCTGTCCGGAAGTGCTGCGGAACTGCAGCGACCTCCAGCCGCCCGCTGCGTGATTCTGCTGAAGAATAAAAAAGAAGAGACCGAAACCGATCTCTTCGTATGTTTTAAATGGTGGACCCAAGGGGAGTCGAACCCCTGACCTCTTGAATGCCATTCAAGCGCTCTCCCAACTGAGCTATGGGCCCAAATATGGCACCCCCAACCGGATTTGAACCGGTGCCTTCGCCGTGAAAGGGCGGTGTCCTAGGCCGCTAGACGATGGGGGCGGGCAAAAAAAGAATGGTGGTTCCTGCTGGATTCGAACCAGCGGCCTCTGCCATGTCAAGGCAGCACTCTAACCAACTGAGCTAAGGAACCCCGATGGTGCCCAGAGCCGGAATCGAACCAGCGACACGGGGATTTTCAGTCCCCTGCTCTACCGACTGAGCTATCTGGGCACAATGGCTGGGGTGCCTGGACTCGAACCAGGGAATGCAGGAGTCAAAGTCCTGTGCCTTACCAACTTGGCTACACCCCAAGAAGAATGGCGGAACCGACGAGATTCGAACTCGCGATCTCCGGCGTGACAGGCCGGCGTGTTAACCAGCTACACCACGGCTCCATGTTTCAAAGTTGGTAAGTTGGTGCGGAAGAAGGGACTTGAACCCTTACAGGATTAGCTCCTACAAGGCCCTCAACCTTGCGCGTCTGCCAATTCCGCCACTTCCGCATGTTGTCCAGTTTCACGATGGAGCCGATGGCCGGATTCGAACCGGCGACCCCTTCCTTACCATGGAAGTGCTCTGCCTGCTGAGCTACATCGGCTTACTCCTTCACATAAGTGGAGCGGCAGACGAGACTCGAACTCGCAACCTTCGCGATGGCAACGCGATGCTCTACCAATTGAGCTACTGCCGCATGGTGGGCGAAACAGGGCTCGAACCTGTGGCCCCCTGCTTGTAAGGCAGGTGCTCTCCCAGCTGAGCTATTCGCCCTGGTGTTCTTTTGTGAATGACCCGGACAGTTAGAAAGTATACCAGCACTTGCGTGCCTTGTCAACTCCCCAGCCAGGAAATTTCTCGGCAAAATCCCCCTATATCTACGCAGCACTCCTGCCAGAGATTTACATCCGGCATCTTCACCAGATTCGCAGGGTATTTAGAGGAATTTGGCCCTTGAAAGAGAACTGATACTACACAGACTATAACATAATAGGGCGGTGGATTGCAAGTGCGTAAGTTTAACTTCCTGTTAGTCGTGCTGTTAGTGGCAGTCTTGAGCGCAACGGCACTGGCGCAAAGTAAAGGCATTCCCGTAGACGTCCCCGGAACTGGGGTGCTCTTCTTCACGTACCGCTACGAAGGGAATGTCCCACCCTACGACGCTGTCAACACCATCTGGACCAACTTGAACACGGTATTCACAGCATGGGTGGACGCTGGCCAGGACCCCTCTGCCCTCACAGGCAAAGATGTGCAGATCAAGACAGATGCAGCGGGCAATGTCAGCTTGTATGTGAAGGATCAGTTCATTGTAGAGGTAGATGCCTACCACGCAGCCGCAAACAAGGCTACCAAGGCCCAATTGGCCGAAAAGTGGGCAGCGAATCTGCGGCGGGGCGTTGAGGCATTCGTGAAGATCAACGAACCCATCAACTAAACTCTGTTCTGCTTTAGGGCAGGCACCGGTTCCCATGGGGCCCGGCGGCTGCCCCTTTTTTATCCCTGAACGAGGTGAAACATGTCTGAACACTTCTACAACCAACTCGAATTTGAACTTCCCCAGCGGCGGCCTTTCGTGGCCTGCAATATGGTCATGTCCCTGGACGGCAGGGTCACAGCCGGGGGATCCCTTCGGCCCGGCAGCATCGGCAGCTCCTTCGACGCTGCCACCATGCATGTTATCCGCAGCCATTTTGATGCGGTGCTGTCTGGGGGCAATACTGTGAGGCAGCACCCCTTCTACCTGGGAGTGCCCGAGGAACTGGAGCGTCTTAGGCAGGCCAGGGGGCTGGCTTTCCAGCCCCTCAGCGTCGTCCTCACCCGCAGCGGGAGGCTGGACGCGCACGCTCCTCTCTTCGAAAGGCCGCCCAGGCCCCCCATAATTATCACCACCGCAGCCGGGGCCGCCAACTTGCCGCAGGCTGTCAAAGAGCAGTCCGTGGTGGAAATCGTTGCAGAACCCACCCCTGAAAACATCAGCAGTTTGCTTTGGGCGACACACCAAGTGCAGCGGCTCCTGGTGGAGGGAGGCCCCAGCGTCAACTTCCAGTTCATGCAGGCCCGGCTCCTGGATGAACTTTTTCTCACCCTGGCCCCTAAGCTGGTGGGCTTGCGCACCGATTTCACTCTGGCCATGGGCGACGAACTGCTCCCCAAGCCCAGGGAAGCGCAACTGGTGTCCGTGCACAAACAAGGCCAGGAGCTCTTCCTGCGCTACCGCTTTCGCTGGGAGTAAACTTCTAGAGACCCTTGAAGCAGAGCAGGGCTGCGATCAGGGTGAGGATCACGTTGGCGGCCTGCCCCACCAGGTGCAGATTCACAGTGGCGTAGCCCTTGAACGCCCTTCTCAGGTCCACAAACCGAGAATCCAGGCCGATGGTGACGAAGGCCATGGCAAACAGCCAGTTTCTAACCGCGGCCGTCACTTTCAAAATGCCATCCACCTCGGCCTCCCCGAAAGCGGGCACAAGCACAAAGGATGTAATGAGCGAAGCGGCCACGAAGCCCAGGATGAACTTGGGGAAGCGCCTCCAGATTTCCTTCACGCTCAGCCTCTCCACGCCGGGTTCGTTCTCCACCCTGGTCACGAAGAACACGGCCCAGCAGAAAGCGGTAATTCCAATGAGGGCATTCTGCAGCATCTTCACGATGGCTGCCACTTCCATCGCCTCTGGGCTGACCATGCTCCCCGCCATCACCACTGCCCCGGTGGCATCCACTGTACCCCCGATCCAGGCACCGGCAATGGCATCAGACAGTCCGATCCAGCGAATCAGAACGGGCATGCCCAGCATCATGATCACCGTCACGATCAAGGACACGGAAATGGCGGCGCTGATCTCTTCTTTCTTCGCTTTCACTGCGGCGCCAGTGGCGATGGCTGCAGAGACTCCGCAGACTGAAGTGCAGGTGGCCACCGTGGCCACTAAGGCCTTACTGTCGATCTTGAGGACCTTTGTTCCGTACAGATACATGAGGATCATCAGCAGTGGAGGCACAGTCCAGGCCACGCCCAGCCCGTGGGTGCCGAGGGTGAGTACCCGGGTGAAGAGAATTTCGGCCCCCAAGAGCACTAAGCCCGTTTTGATGAACAGCTCAGTGCGAATGGCCGGGACTAGCCAGCTTGGTTTGCGCCACAGGTTGCTGATGAGCAGCCCCAGCACCAAAGCCCAGATCACATCGTTAAAACCGTACTGGTTAAGTGTCTTTTGGTTCCCGATGATGAAGGCCAAAACGGCCAGCCCAAACACGGCAGGAAATGCCGTTAGGTACTTCCCCGCATTTTCCCCCATAATCCTCAGGGCCAAGGCGGTGACCAGGGCCAGCCCCAGGCCCCAAAGAACCAGAGGTAAGAGGAGTTCGACGGATAAAGCATCCTGCCAGTGATCCCACTTGGGCAGTTTTGGCACGGTGCGGAGCAAGCCTGCAGCTGCGATGAGAATGAAGAATCCGCCCAGCCAGTTCGCCCACCAATCCTCTTTCTTAAACAGAGAAAGCATAGCACAGACCTCCTAGTACTCAGGTACTACAACAGTCCATACTATGCTCTCGTGTTACGCTGTGTTCCGGTTTACTTATGGATGAGACAGCATGGCCCAGCAACCTCCCCCGCCCGGATTAGAATTTCGCTTCATACTCAGCAGGGTGCTCCCGCCAGTCATTCATTGACACCCTGTCCTAGGTGACATAAAGTAGTGATTGGAAGGAAATTCTACTCCCGAGGTTTTCGACTGGTAAGGCCAACTGCTGAAAGGAACGGTGCGGATGCTCAAGGATGTTAACCTGCGGCAGGCTTTGCTCCTGGTTTTTGTGGTCCTGCTCCTGTTCGCTGAGAACCTGAGCGAATCCCCGCTGCCCTCAGAACTCGTGGTGGATCACGGAGACCGCCTGGTGGAAGTACCTGATACCGTGCACAAGGTCTATGCCACCACCGAAATGGGAACATTCCTGGCCTATGCCCTGGAACCCGACTCCATCCTGGGCTGGAACCGAGGGCTCAGCCCGGAACTGGAGTTTGCCGTCCTCGACCCATATCACAACCTGCCCACCTTAGGAACGTGGGACGAGACCTATCAGACCATACGCATTGATGAGATCGCCCGTTTGGCTCCCGATCTGATCATCCATTATACTGCCAACAACCCGTTTAACCAAGTACTGGCGGACCAAATCCAGGAAACGCTGGGCATTCCCACTGTGCTTTTGGATAACAGCTTGGCCTCGCTCCCCGATGCCCTGCGCCTTTTAGGGCATCTGCTGGGCAAAGAACTGCGGGGACAAGCATTGGCAGTGTTTGTGGAAAACCACCTGGACAAGCTGGCCAGCTTTCAAGCACTGCACAGCAGTTATCAGCCTATTCCGGTACATATAGTCTCGCCCCGGGAGCCGGGCCATTTCGACGAGCTCTTGGGGCTGGCCGGCATGGTGGAGATGCCGGTTTGGAATGACCTGCCGCCGCTGCCAGATCTGGTGCTGATCATGCCCCACACCATTGCCGATCCATATCGGGCCATTGAAGAAGATGGGCACAAGCGCATTTACCAGATCCCGTCCTTTCCCCTGAACTGGCTGGAGCCTGGTTCCATCTTCAGTTTGCTGGGTCTGGAATGGCTGCATTCCATAGCTTATCCCACTTCCTACAGCGGAGAGCTTGTGCAAACCTACAGCACCTTTATGGAAGTGTTTTTCCAACTCGATCTCACCCCGGAGCTAGTAGCCTGGACCCTGCGGCGCAGCGGAATATCTTTCTAGTCCCGTCAGAACATACCTTTGCCTTCAGGACCACCGGGATCAATAATGGGTCTGGAGGTGAAAGCATGAAAAAAGCAATTCTACCATTCCTGATTGTGCTGGCCCTGAGTGTGGGCGCAGCAGCAGCTGCACCAGAATACCATACCGTGGCTAAGGGTGACACCCTCTACGGTTTGGCCCGGCACTACGATGTGACGGTGGCCGAGTTTATGGAGTTCAACCCCGGCCTGATCCCGGAGGATCTGCGCATCGGAGCGAAACTGCTCATCCCCGTGGAGACTCTCTGGAGTTATCACGTGGTACAGCCTGGAGACAACAGCAGATCCCTGGCCAAGCAGTACAAAGTGCCCGAAGATCTGCTGCTGCAGGCGAACGGCTTGACGGCGGAGAAGCTTACAGCAGGCGAGATGATCCGCATTCCCATGCACTTCTATCTCGGCCAGTCCCAGGAACCTGTAACCCATACAGTGGAGATCGGCGATACGCTCTACGAAATCGCCCTGAAGTATAAGGTAACCCTAGCCCAGCTGGTGCAGTGGAACCATCTGCAGGATCCCAATGCAATCATGGCCGGTCAGGTTCTGATTGTGGGATAAACTTTCGGGCCCTGCGGGGCCCGGTTACATAAGATCTGTTTTGAGTACGGAGGTCAAATCTAGGTAAACAGCTGCGAACTGTCTAATGCAGACGGGAGGTCGATAGTGTGAAATTGAGCAAGACTGCAGCCATCTTCTTCGTCCTTGTCCTTGTGGCCGCCGGATCGGCCCACGCCGCGGAGTTTTCCCGCACCTTTCTCCTGGAGGCCGGTGCACGCTATGAAGTGAGCGTGCGGATCAGAACGGATCTACAGGATGCGCCCACGCTGGCAGCGGTGTATCTCCACACGGAAAACGGGCAGTACCTGCGCTCTACACAGTTGAGCCGCAGCCTAGCCGGCCCCAATGAGTGGCAGCACATCTCCACCATCGTCACTGCCCCTCCAGGAGCAACCCACGCCACGGTGGTGTTCACCGCCCCCGAGGGAGTGGAGATGGAGTGGGATGAGTTCAACATCCGCCGCATTCAGCTGGATCTGGCAGATGAAATCCTCATCGAACAGGGCTTGGTCTATACCGGACTGATCGTAGATGCCCGCGGCTTAGGCCTGCAGCGGGGCATGAGCCCCAAGATCTACTCGCAGTCGGGCCAGCTGGTCTATGCGGGAGTGGCAGTGGCCTACGAGTTCCTGCAGGAAGCGGGGATCGCCTCTTACGGCCAGGAGCTCAGTCCAGAGCTGCTCAGGCGCATTCAGCCCAAGGGAACCATCAAGGTATCCCCCTTAGTGGTCACCGCTCTAGACGTGGTGGGCAGCACTGAGTCCAGCGTGATCATCAGCGACGACGACGCCCAGGCCATTTTGGACGCTCTGGATACCTACGACTTCTTAGCCGAATATTCCGTTGTGTTCTTAGTGGACTGACCCCGGAAAACAGCGCCTAACCGCAATCCACCCCATGCATGGGGTGGATTTTTCATTGACAGTTTCCAGAGTTGGGCGTATATTATAATTGAACATATGAACAAGTGCTCATATATATCCGGAAGGGGGGAGACCCATGTCCTACCAGGAAAACCCGTCCTGCGACGTGACAGTGATCCATGAAGATGTGGTGGAAAGGGTGCGCCAGAGCATGCCCGCGGAGGAGGAGCTCTTTGATCTGGCCGAGTTCTTCAAAGTCTTTGGAGACACCACCAGGATCCGCATCCTCTACGCCCTCTTCCAATCGGAAATGTGCGTCTGCGATCTGGCCCACCTGCTGGGGCTGACCCAGTCGGCCGCCTCCCACCAGCTGCGCGTGCTCAAGCAGGCCAAACTGGTGCGCTTTCGCCGGGAAGGCCGGGTTGTTTATTACTCCCTCGACGACGATCACGTTAAGGCCATTTTTGACCAAGGGTACCAGCACATCTTAGAACGCAATTGAGGTGGAATAGATGCGCCTAGTATACCATCTGCAGGGTTTAGACTGCGCCGCGTGCGCTGCGAAAATAGAGACAGCAGCCTCTCGGCTGCAGGCGGTACAAGAAGCGGTGGTGGATTTCCCATCCAGCAGGATTTTCCTGGAAATTGGCGAAGGCGACAAAGAAGCGGTTAAGCGGGCACTCCAGGAAGTGGTGACGGCTGTGGAGCCGGGTATCACCATCACCGAGCAAAGGGCCAAGCGCGCCAAGCCAGAACTACTGAACCCGCGCAACGTCAGCCTGGCCCTGGCGCTGCTCAGCTTCTTGGCTGCCTTGCTTGTATCGAGCAGCCCGGCCAAAACCGCATTGTATCTTACAGCCTATGCCCTGGCGGGATTTGAGATTATTGCCGCCGCGGCGAGCAGCATAAGACGGGGCATGGTCTTCGACGAGAATTTCCTCATGGCCGTGGCCACTGCAGGCGCTGTGGCCATCGGGGAGTTCCCCGAAGCTGCCTCGGTAATGATCTTCTACCGCGTCGGCGAGTTCCTGCAGCATCTAGCTGTGGACCACTCCCGCCGCTCCATCTCTTCCCTGCTGGCCATCACTCCAGATCTGGCCCACCGCAAACGGGGAGATGTCCTGGAAGACGTCCCGGCTGCGCACCTCCGTGTGGGAGATGTTGTTGTAGTGCGCCCTGGCGAACTCATACCCGTGGATGGCAGGGTGCTGAGCGGTTCTTCATCCGTGGACACCTCCGCCCTCACCGGTGAAAGCCTGCCTAGAACGGTGGATCCTGGTGAGGAAGTGCTGGCCGGTTCCGTGAACTTAAGCGGCCTGCTGACGGTGGAAACCCAAAAGCCTGCCCAGGAATCCACCGCCGCCCGCATTTTGGAGCTGGTGGAAAACGCTGCCGCCAGAAAGGCACCCACTGAGGATTTCATCACTACCTTTGCCCGCTACTACACGCCGGCGGTTGTGGGGCTGGCCGCCCTGATCGCAGTGGTTCCACCCCTGGCCCTTGGCGGTGCTTTTGAAGAATGGATCTACCGAGCCCTGGTCTTTTTAGTCATCTCCTGCCCCTGTGCCTTGGTTGTCTCCATCCCCTTGGGCTTTTTTGCCGGGATCGGCAGGGCATCCAGGCAGGGTGTTTTGGTCAAGGGCAGCAATTATCTCCAGGCCCTGCATGAGGCTCGCACCGTGGTGTTCGACAAAACCGGCACCCTAACCACCGGTCGCTTTACTGTGCAGGAGATAGCGGCCCGGGAACCCTTTTCTCCTGAGCAGGTGCTGGAACTCGCGGCCCACGCAGAGGCGTTTTCATCCCATCCCCTGGCCCAATCCATCCTTAGGGCTTACGGCAAGGAAGTGGATACCAGCGGGATTGCCAGCGTGGAAGAGCTGTCCGGCTTTGGCGTGAGGGTCAACTGGCGCGGCAGCGAAATTCTAGTGGGCAGCAGGCAGCTGCTGGACGAGGCGGGTATCGCCGTCTCCCCCCACCGCAAAGGATCAGAGGTGCATGTGGCGGTTGACGGCGTTTTCGCGGGAACCATCACCTTAGCCGATGCTCCCAAGGAAAGCGCAGCCCGGGCAGCTGCGGAGCTAAAAGCTCTGGGCATGGAAGTGGTCATGCTCACAGGAGACAGCCCTGCAGTCGCGGAAGAGCTGGGCCGGCGGCTGGGCGTTGATCAAGTTCGGGCCGGGCTGCTGCCCCACGACAAGGCCTCCGAGCTGGAAGGCCTCATGGACACACGCAGAGGCAGAGTTGTGTTTGTAGGCGACGGTATCAACGATGCGCCGGCGCTGGCCGCGGCCCATGTGGGCGTAGCCATGGGGGGCCTGGGTTCCCAGGCGGCCATTGAAACCGCGGACGTGGTGCTGGTTAATGACGACCCTTACGATGTGGTCAAAGCAGTGAAGACTGCCAGGAGCACCAACCGCATCGTGAGGCAGAACATCGCCCTGGCGCTCCTGGTCAAGCTGGCAGTGCTTCTCTTAGGCGGTTTCGGGCTGGCCACCCTCTGGGAGGCGGTGTTTGCCGACGTGGGTGTGACCATTTTGGCCGTGCTCAACTCACTGCGGATCAGTGCCCCACAAAGGGGCGGCCCGGCTCGAAATTTATAACAACAATCACAAAGGAAGTGAAAGCATGCGGCTAAGAGTATTGTCTGTACTCGCCTTGGTGCTGCTCCTCGCCCAGTCGGCTGTGGCCAGCACCATCCCGGAGAGTTTCACCATCCAGGTGCAGGCCTCGGGCATGGTCATGGTGGCTCCCACCAAAGCCCAGCTGTGGGTGGGAGCGAAAGTAGATGGCGAAACTGCCGAAGAGGCCCTAAACAGCAGCAATGAAGTCATGGGGCGGTTGGTGGAAGTCCTCTCACAGTACACGTCGCCGGATCTGGTGAAAACTTCGGAGTTCAGCATGTACCAGAATGAAACGTGGGACGATGAAACCGGACAGTTCATTCCGGTCGGCTTCTCCGTACGCCACGTCTTTGAAGTGCACATCCTGGACTTGGACAGCGTGGCACCCTTCCTGGACGAAGCGACCAAAGCGGGAGCCAACGTAATCTACGGGCTTCAGTACGGTGTGCAAAACTATCGTCCGCACAAAGCAGATGCTTTCCGGACAGCCATGGATGAAGCCTGGTGGAAGGCGAGGATTATCGCCGAGGCCAACTCCGCCCAAGAGCTGGTCTTGGAATCGGTGGAAGAGACCTACTACTACGGATCGGAATACGCCGGTATGGGTATGGAACAAATGGCCCAACGGGACGGTTCCTTTGTACCGGGCCAGCTGCAGATCACAGCCGCCGTGACAGCCACCTTCCGCGCGTACCTCCCGGAAGAATAACGGAAGATAGGCGGCAGAAAGCCCAAGCGCTTCAAGCGTTTGGGCTTTTTTTCGTGCACTGCATTCGGGCTGATTATGATAGGGCTTCCTGGAAGTCGCTCCAAGGTTTAGCTTGGGGCGGGCGCTCCCTGAACTCGAGCCTTGCTCCTGTCGTGGGGTGAGTGAAGCTGAGTTCCTCAGCCCAGAGGGCGATCTGCTGCCCGGGGCTGGGGGGTCCGTAGCGCTGGTCACCCACGAGGGGATGGCCCAGTGCCGCCAGCTGCACCCGGATCTGATGAGAACGCCCAGTTTCCAGCTTAACCCGGACCAAGGTCCGCCCGCCTTTCATGTGCACCACCCTGTAGTGGAGCAGGGCCTCCTGGGCGCCTTTTCTTCCTGGCTCAACCAGCTTCACCAAGTTCTTTTGGCGGTCCTTGAGCAGATAACCGCGGAGCGTGCCCTCCAGCTTCTCCAGATAGCCGTGGACAACGGCTAAATACCCCCGCTCCAACCGGCCTTCCCTGATCTGGGCGGAGAGGCGCCCCGCTGCCTTGGACGTTCTGGCCAGGACCATCACCCCGCCCACAGGCCGGTCCAGGCGGTGCACCAGACCCAGATACACATTCCCCGGCTTGCGGTACTTCTCCCGCACATATTCCTTCATCAGGGAAAGCAGATCGGGATCCCCCGTTCTGTCGGCCTGGGAGAGCAGATTAGGAGGTTTAACCACCACCAGAAGGTGGTTATCTTCGTAGATGACCGGGATTTGGGTCATAGGCTCTCCTTTTGCATTTCGGCATATTCCTCGCGCAGCAGCCCCATAGCCTTCACAAAACCGTTCCTGGCGCAGGCGCCCCTATTCCCTAAAGCCCAATCTCCTGTAGACTCTTTGGGCTCTGGTAGGGTTTCTATGGCGAAGCTATATGTGTCCTTTCTCGCCGACAGCCCCTCGATGAACTGCTCTTCTTCCCACGAAGTGACAAGAAAGGGCGATCCCGCCATCAGGCGTTTAATCTCCGGGCTGTTCACATAGGCCTGGGCCTGGGGCGCATCCTCCCTGCCATATTCCCTGAGCCGTACCTTCTCACCAGTATACATGCTGCTGCCTCCTCCCTCAAAAAGCCTTCACCGCCGCCAGCGGCATCTGCCGCTGCGGACGCAGAATGGGCGTTGTGACCCGCAAAATCAAAGCAGCCTGCCTGCGCTTATACTCATGGGCCTCCACCGTCTTGAGCACCCAGCGCACCGTTTCTGCCTCGTAACCCCGCTCTAAAATCTCCTGGAAACCCAAACCCTCGTCTAAGTAAGCTGCCAAGATTCCGTCCAGGATTTCGTAAGGCGGCAGGCTGTCCTCATCCCGCTGATCTGGCCTGAGCTCCGCGGAAGGCGGTCTTTTAATGGTATTCCAGGGAATCACTTCTTCCTCCCGGTTGATGTACTCCGCCAGCCGGTAAACCATGGTCTTGTAGATATCTGCCAGCACGGCCACACCGCCGCACATATCCCCATACAGTGTGCAGTAGCCCACCGCCAGCTCGCTCTTGTTGCTGTTGGCAAGAACTAAGCCGCCAAACTTGTTGGAAAGGGCCATGAGCAGATTGCCCCGAAGCCGCGCCTGGATATTCTCTTCTGCCACGTTCATCTCCGTTCCGGCAAAATGGTCATCCAGGGAAGACAGCACGGCGTGGTAGAGCTGGGTGATGGGCAAGACGTCAAACCTGATTCCCAAATTGCGGGCCAGGGTTTCCGCATCCTGGGCGCTCCTGGGGCTGGAATAGGGGCCGGGCTGCGTAATTCCCCACACCCGTTTTGGGCCCACCGCTGCCGCGGCAATGCACGCGGCCACTGCCGAATCAAGGCCCCCTGACAGCCCAATAATCACCCGCTTCATCCCGCACTTGCGCACGTAATCCCTTAGTCCCAGAACCAAAGCCTGGAAAACCAGGGCAGCTGCATCTTCTTCCTCTACCTCGGGGATCACTTCGGAGGAGGAGAGGTCAACCAAGCAGCCGGCAGTCTGGAAATGGGGCAGCGCGGCCAGAACCCGCCCGTTCCCGTCAAAAATGCGGCTGGCCCCTGGGAAGATCAAACCGTCATTGCCCCCCACTTGGCCCGTTGCCACCACAGGAAGACCGCTGGCAGCCGCCGCTTGCGCCAGACCCTTGCGGAGCTGGGATTCTACGCCCAGCTGGAAGGGAACTGCCCGGGGATTGATCAAAATGTCTGCCCCACCCCTTTTGAGCTCCAGAGCCCGCTGTTCATCCAGCTCTAGCCCTAAAGCGATGCCTACGGTCCGCTCCTCCAACTGGATAAGCACATTGCCTTCACCGGGGGTGAAATAGCGCTGTTCGTCGAAGAACCCAAAAGAAGTCAGCCTTCTTTTGTGCTGGACGCCCAAGAGGGTTCCGCCACGCAGCACCACGGCGGAGTTGAAAAGATCATCCCCATCCTGCCAGGGCGTACCTATCACAAGGGTTGTACCCGGATAGCCCTTGCTCAGCTCCTGCAGGGCAGCCAGGCCCTCCTTCACCGCTTGCAGAAACTCCCCGCGCAGCAGCAAATCGCAGGGAGGGTAACCTGTCAGATAAAGTTCAGGGAAGACCACCAGTTGGGCCCCTGGGTTCTCCTGCAAGACCTGGCGCAGTCTGGCCAGGCTGCCTGAGATGTCCCCCACTGTTGGATTTTCTTGAGCTAAAAAGATCTTCATGGCCTCACCTCGGCTGTAGGACCGCGGCGTCCGTTTCCGCCTGCGCCCTACCTAATGCTGCAAACTCCCTCCATACCAAAAAGACGGTAACCGCGGTAGCTCCAGCATCCGCCGCTGGGTAAGCGGCAAACACACCCGAAAGCCCGTAAAACCGGGGCAGAATGAACAGGAGGGGAATGAGCAGGAGCACCTGCCGGCTCAAAGACAGAACTGCTGCCTTCTTAGGTTTGCCCAAGGCCTGAAAGAAGTTGGCCCCCACAATCTGCAGCCCCACCACGGGCATGCAGATCATCACCGTACGCACGGCTCGTAGACCTAGGGCCATGAGCTGGACATCTTCTTTTCCAAACAAAGACACGAGCTGCTGGGGAAACAGGCGGGTGGCCAGAAAACCCATGTTGACCACTAGGGTGGCTGCGCCCGCAGCATAGAGGAAGGTCTGACGGACGCGCTGGTACTGCTTAGCTCCGTAGTTGTAGCCCAAGATGGGCTGGGCTCCCTGGTTGATCCCGAAAATGGGCATCAAAATCAGGGTGTTCAGGCTGAACACAACGCTCATGGCAGAAACAGCTAGATCCCCTCCGTGGCGGATCAGGCTCTGGTTCAAGATGAAGTTCTGCACACTGGCGGCGAGCTGCATGGCGAAGGGTGCAAAGCCAATGGCAGCGATCTGCTTGACGATGGTCAGCTCAATTCTAGGCACCGCGCGCCAGTTCAAACGCAGCTCGCTCTTGCCCCGGAGGAAATAGGAGAGCACCCAGACCATGGACAGGGCCTGGGCCATGATTGTGGCCCAAGCCGCCCCCTTAACCCCCCAGCCGAAGCGGAGTATAAAAACGGCGTCTAGGATGGTGTTGGAAATGGCTCCAATGAGCATGGTTGCCATGGCAATGGCGGGGCTGCCCTGGGCCCTGATCATGTGGTTGAGCCCGAAACTGACCGCTTGGAAGACGGCCCCGTAGAGAATGATGCTTAGGTAATCCCGGGCGTAGGGCATCACTGCCTCACTGGCCCCCATGAGGCGCAGCACCGGATCTAGGAAAAGGAGCCCGGCGGTCATCCCTGCCAAGGCGATGATCAGCAGCAGCCCCAGGGCATTGGCCAGGATCTTTTCCGCTTCATCCCTACGCCCTTCACCCAAGCGGATGGAAATCACCGCTGTGGCGCCCAAGCCCACCAGCATCACAAAGGCCATCTGCACCAGCATGATGGGAAAAACCAGGGACAAACCAGCCAGGCCCAGGGGGCCCACGCCGTTACCTACAAAAATGCGGTCCACTACGTTGTAAAGAGCCTGCACAAGCATGCCTACGATGGCAGGTACGGAAAACTTCAGCAACAGGGGAAGGATTCGCTCCGTTCCCAGCCTTTCAGCGCGATCCATACACTCACCTTTCTACTCTGCGTCCATACTAGTCAAGAACTGCTCCAGCCAAGTTCCCGATGTCTGGCACGAGCCTTGATTCTCTGCTTCTCCAGTCGTTTGGCCAGCTCAATGGCGATGGCCACAGACCGATGCTGCCCCCCTGTACAGCCGATCCCGATGCTCACACGCCCTTTTCCTTCACGGGCATAATTGGGCAGCAAGTCGTGGATGAGCTTGGTAAACCGCTCTAGGAAGAGCTGCGTCGCCGGCCAGCGCAGCACGTAATCGGCGACCTTGGGATCCTGGCCTGTTAAGGGCCTGAGTTCATCCACGTAAAAGGGATTGGGGATGAAGCGCACGTCAAAGACGATATCAGCATCGATGGGCGCCCCGTACTTGTACCCGAAGGAAAACACATCAACAAACACCGACTCGCCAAGGGGTACCCCGGCGAAGATCTCGCTGATGCGCACCTTGAGCTCCATGGGGCGCATGTCGCTGGTGTCGATGACCACATCGGCCATCCCCCGCACCTCCGACAGGAGCCGCCGTTCTTCCGAAATGCTTTCGAAAATGCTCTCGGCTTCAGTCTCCCCCTTGACCAGGGGATGCAAACGGCGGGTCTCGCTGAAGCGCTTAATGAGCACCGAGTCGGAGCAGTCCAGGAAGATGATCTTGTAGGAGTGGCCGCTCTGCTCCAGCCATTCCAACGAGCGGTTCAAGTCGCTGAAATACTCCCGCACGCGAATGTCAATGGCTACGGCATACTGCCGCGCGCTCTGGCTCTGCACGTGGAGTTCCACCAAACGCGGCAGCAGCGCAGGGGGTAAATTGTCTATGCAGAAAAACTGCAGATCCTCCAGGACCTTCATGGCCTGGGTCTTTCCCGCACCCGACAAGCCTGTAATGATCACGAAATCTACTTTGTTCACGGATCTGCACCCCTTTCATGGGCCTTTGCTGCAATCCCATCCTTTATTCCACAACACTTCTTATCTCCCTGCCGTCCCTGGATAACAAAACCCTCCACCAGGGAAGGCGAGAAGCCTGCCGAGGTGAAGGGCGCAAGAAGCTCGCTGCTTAAGGCCGCCAGTTCCAGGGCGGTGTTGGAGGCGGGCTCAAATGGGAGTTATCCTGGTAGGCCAGGTTCCTGTCGTAAACGAGAATAGAAGGCCCGGTGATCTCCTCTTCGTAATAGCTGAAGGCATCCGTCTGCACCTTGTATACGTTGAAGGAAAAGGTGGTGACGCCCCGCTGGGGCTTGGGAGCCCGCATGGAGAGGATCATGTACGGATCCATCCACTCAACCTGTCGGCGAGCAGGCGAGAAATAAAACCCGCCTTCCACCGCTTCTACAGCGATCTCACCCACATCGCCCTGGCCGAACCCCCGGTAAACCTCATCCACTACCAGGTGTGCTGTGTCCAGGTCACGAACCAGGAAAGCAAGGTCAACAAACACCCTAACCCCTTCCTGAGCACGCACTACGTAGGCGGCGGGGCTGAAAATCTCCGAAGTCTGGACTGCCACCACCGCTTCCCTATCCCAGGCGCTCACCCTCACTGCAATGGGTTCGCCCCGCCAGGAGGAGCTTAGGTCAAAGGCCTCGATAACCACGGTGCGCGCAGGCACGACGATGGTGCGGTCGAGGAAGAAGGGTCGCCACCCTTGATCCCAGCCATCCGAGGCTAGGGTGAGGGTAACGCGGGAGGAACCTCCATTGGCCAAGGCCACCTTCACCACTTCGCCTTCCAGCCAGGCCACTACGGCCACATCTCCCACCCAGCCGTCACGCATCGCCGCAGCAGCGGGGCTGGCCAGGAGCAGAACTACGAGTATTGTCACTAAGCGACGCACTTTCACGCCCTCCTGTCTTTGCACTGCTCTACCGACTCACCTAGCGCGAGATGAACCCGCCTCCGCTGGACGACTCTCCCATCCGCATGTTCCGGCCGTAAACCAGGAAGATGGGGCCGTCGTATCTTTCCTGCCACCAGTTGTAGTTGGCGTCCACCTTGTTCAAGCCAAAGGTCATGGTGGTGAGCCAAGGGATATTCGGTGTCTTCACCTTCAGCACCAAGTGGGGATTTGTAAACTCGATGGTGTTGGTGCCCCGCACCTGCGTGGGTCCGCCCCCCACAGAGTCAATGCGGACGCGGTCTTGATTCCTTCCATCCGATGTGGTGTAGTAATCATCAACCACGATGCGGGTCTTTCCGAAAGCATCCAGCAGTTGATCGAGATCCACCGTCACCGTGAGATTGGTGTTGGCCGGCACAACATAGGTCTCTGCCTTGAAAATGCCTGGTTCCTGTATCGGTACATTGAAAGAGCGATAGCCCTCTGTGATGCGCACGCTGCTGAGTTTCTGACCCCACCCAGGGGTGCTGGGAAAGAATACTTCCTGCACTATGGTGCGGGCTGGGATACTGATCTGTCTTGTTGGAAAGACCGGCCATTGCCAGGCATCCGTGACAGAGGTGGATATGGAGACGTTGATTCGGTTGTTGGAGGTGTTGCCCAAGGCCACAATGAGCTTGGTTCCATCAAGCCAGGCAACGCCATAGATGTTTCCGCGGAAGCCAAACTCATCCCAGGCTGCCGCGGAACCAGCCGACAGCAGCACCAGCAGCAAAACAACGATGAACTTGCGCATGATAACGCTCCTTTCTTTGGATCAGTTTATCTATACCGGAAAATCGGCACATGTTGAGAGTTGCCTCGGTGAATGGTCGGATAGTGGCGTACTGACGGATCCTTGTCTTGGTAAAAACGCACCATTTCTGTGTAGGTATAGCTGTAAAGCTCCGCAGGTGTGATGAATCCATCGTAATCTCCATCAGCCGATCCGTACAACAGGCCCTGCCACAAGAAATACGTAAACACACCGCCGCCGAAATCCTCAAAGTATTGGGCCTGCCGATTCCATTGAGCCCCCGTCAGCACAGTGTACTTCGGTTTCTTCAGAGCTAAGGGCTGAAGCGGTCTGCCATCCGCCATGGTCTCCGAATACGAACCATCGACAATGACTGTGACATAGCCCGGAAAACCACGGAGCCAGAACTCCAACTCAGCATCGGTAATGGACTGCTTGCTCAAACCCGGTCCGCGATCATCGTACGGGCTTAAGTAGTCAGCTCCAGAAAAACCCGAGAAGTAAATGACCAGGTGATCCTCTACGCTCCTCGCGGCATCCACAAAATACTTGATCGCACTTGCGATAGCAGATTTCGTCGCTGATGAATTGCGCAACAGCGAATACTCCGCAGGCAGCCGGTTTTGGTTGTAGAGCACATCGTACATTCTGCTAGCATCCGCGTCCGACCCGGCGGAGCTCTTGTTGCCATCCTGGTAGTTCTGGACCCCTATTATGACCCAGTAATCTTCAGCCGCCTCATCATCGAACCTAATCACACCACTTGATGGCACCTGGAGACTTCTGGTGATCGGATTGCGCAGTTCCCAGTGGGTTACTTTTAGGGTTGAAGCACCGCTCTGCAGATCGCGGATTTCGAAGCGGCCACTGAAGTCAGTGGAGCGTTCGCGACCTATAAGTGTGATGTTGTGCCGAATTTCAACGCGTGCCCCGACTAAAGGTCTATACCCAGGAGGAGCCGTCTCCTGCCCGGTAATGAGCACATCGATCTCCTCGTCCGAGGCGATATCCACACCCTCTTCCTCCGACTGCATCCAATACGAGCGGATGTACACATACCCATACACACCGTTGGGTACGATGATCGAACATCCGGCCAGCAGAGAAGTGATCAGCAGCACAGCTATGAAAAATGCCATCTTCTTCATGCGTTCGCCCTCCTCGCCCCTATCATATTACTCGCAGCATATTCTGTCTTTACGGGTCTAGTCCTCTCCTGTCTCCATCTTACAGGTAAAATCTTCCTCTGAAAAGGGAAAGATCCTCTTCCCTGATGGAAAAAAGAAACCCGCGGTAACCTGGGATGCATGAACCTGCTCAGCGGAGATTTTTCTTGACAACTATATCGGACGGTGATATATTTATTACGACAGACGATATAACTGTCTACGATACATCGTATGTAGATATACGGAAAGGGGTGGGACCATGGCCCCGGAAGAACAGGGTGCCCTCACAGAAGCGGTCTTCTACATCCTCTTAGCCCTCCATCAGCCGCTCCACGGTTACGGTATCATGCAGGGTGTCCAGGAATTGACTGAGAACAGGGTGGTCTTGGGCCCAGGAACCCTCTACGGTGCCCTGAACACCCTGGTGGAGAAAGGCTGGATCGAGCCCCTGGCTGGTCCAGAAAACTCCCGGCGCAAGGAATATGTGATAACTGAGCGCGGGAAAGCCGTGTTCCAGCAGGAACTGGCCCGGCTGGAGGAACTTGTGCGCCATGGGAAACTTGTACAAAGGAGTGCAGCTCATGAAAAAGCGCGTGATTAGGTTCTTCACCAATTACGATAAGGAAGAACAGTGGCTGAACGAGATGGCCGCCCAGGGCTGGCACCTCATGGACTATGTCTGGGGGCGCTACCTCTTCCAGAAGGGTAAGCCCGGAGAGTACATCTACCGTATTCAGCTGCTGGAAAACCCCATCGACCACAAAGACAGCGCTGCCTACCTCGAGTTCCTGGAAGAGGCCGGGATAGAGACTGTGGCTTCCTCCTTGCGCTGGGTGTATCTGCGCAAAAAGGCCGCCGAAGGTCCCTTCGAGCTCTTCTCAGACAGGGAGTCCCGCATAGCCCATTACCAGAGAATCATACTCATGCTGCTCCCCCTGGCCATAGTCAACCTCCTGTTCGGCCTCAGGATCTTCAGTGATGACAGTGCCATCAGCGTCCTCAACCTGGCCGCGGCTGCGGCCATGGCCATCCCCATCACCCGGTATCGCAAGAAGATCGCCAAATTGGAAAGGGAAAGACTGATCAGAGAGTGAAAAAGCGACTGCGAGGGGGAAATCCTCTGCAGCCGCTTTGGCGGTTTTAATGGGCTTTAACTTCAGTCCAGATGCGATCGTAAATGCTCAGGGTCTGTCCTAGGTTTACAAATACTTCGGAGTTGACCAGATCCTCCGGTTCAGGATAAACACTGCGATCCTCACTTATTTCAGGCGGAAGCATGGAGCGCACCGCTTCATTGGTCACTGCATAACCGGTGTAATCCGCGTTGCGGAAAGCAATCTCCGGATCAAGCATAAAGTTGATGAAGCGCATGGCCCCTTCGGGATTCTTGGCGTTGCTGGGCACCGCCATCACGTCAAACCACAAATTGGTGCCTTCCTGGGGAATGGCAAAGGCCAGATCCGGGTTCTGCATCTTAGCCACGGTGGCTTCCCCGGACCAGACCACGGCCAGCGCCGCTTCGCCGGCGATCATCTTATCCTGGCCTTCATCCACCACATAAGCCAAAACTAACGGCTTCTGCTCCTTGAGCAGTTCACCCGCTTCCTCCAACTCTTTCTCATCCAAGGTATTGATACTGTAACCGAGCTTGAGCAGGGCTACGGCAATGGAATCGCGCTGGCTGTCCAGCATGAGTATTTCCTTTTCATACTTAGGATCCCAGAGGATGTCCCAGCTGTCCACGGGGTCATCCACCATGGTGGTGTTGTACAAAATGCCCACTGTGCCCCAATAATAGGGGAGCGAATACTCGTTCTGCGGATCATAGTCCCATCCTAAATGCCGCTCTTCAATGTACTGCGCGTTAGGAATCCTGGTCTTGTCCAGCTTCTGTACTAGACCTTCCTCAATCATCCTGGTGAGCATGTAGTCCGATGGAAAGATCACGTCGTAGGCACTGCCGCCGGCCTTGATCTTCACATACATGTCCTCATTGGTGGCGTAGGTGTCGTACACCACCTTGATCTTGGTCTCTTTCTCGAATTCCTCCAAGATGCTTTCGTCGATGTAGTCCCCCCAATTGTACACATAGATGGTGGGCTTGTCCCGCGTGCAGCCGCTCAGGCCTACACTGAGCAGTACTAAAGCCGTAAACATGAGCAACGCTTTAGAAAGTCTGCTCAACCTCCTCACTCCTTTCATATGATCGGGGTTTTAAGAAGGCTGCAGCAGCCTTCTACGCAAGAGCCCCTCCGCGGAGGAGAAGCTCTGATTGCCTAGAATGCTTTGACTTCAGTCCAAATACGGTCGTACTCTTTTAGGGTCTCGCCCAGACTGACAAACACTTCCGTGTTGGCCAGTACTTCTTCACCGGGATAGGCGCCGGGGTCATTGCGCACTTCCTCCGGCAGCATGGACCAAGCTGCCAGGTTGGGAGTGGAATACCCTGTGTATTCCGCGTTGCGCAGGGCGATTTCGGGCCTGTTCAAGAAATCCATGAACTTGTGGGCACCCTCCACATTTTTTGCCCCCTTGGGGATGGCCATAACATCGAACCAGAGGTTGGTTCCCTCTTTGGGAATGGCGTAGGCCAAATCAGGGTTCTCGGCGATGGCGTACATGGCTTCCCCTGACCAGGTTAAAGCCAAGGTTGCTTCTCCCGCCGCCATCTTGTCCTTGCCCTCGTCCACGACGTAAGCCAGAACCAACGGCTTCTGCCGTTTGAGCAGCTCAGCGGCCTCAGCCAGCTGCTGGGGATCCTTGGTGTTGATGGAATAACCCAGCTTGAGCAGGGCTGCGCCGATGGAATCCCTTTGGCTGTCCAGCATGAGGATCTCCTTGGTGTACTTAGGATCCCAGAGCACATCCCAGCTGTCGATCTCCTCATCAACCATGGTGGTGTTGTAGAGGATGCCCAAAGTCCCCCACATGTAGGGCAGGGAGTACTCGTTATTGGGATCATATTCAGCACCCATGAGTTTCGGGTCAATGTGCTTGTGGTTGGGAATCTGCTCCAGATCGATCTTGAGCAGCATACCCTCGTTGATCATCCTGGTGAGCATGTAATCGGAGGGGAAAACCAGATCGTAGCTGCTGCCCCCCGATTTCACCTTCACATACATATCCTCATTGGTGGAATAGGTGTCGTAGACTACCTTGATTCCCGTTTCCTTCTCAAACTCTTCCAGGATGTCCTCGTCGATGTAGTCACCCCAGTTGTACACGTACAAAACCGGCTGTTCTTTGCCGCAACCAGTCAATACCAGGCTAAACACTACCAAACTTAGGATCGTAAGGACTGTCTTTCTTGGGAACACGCTTCCCATTCCTTTCCCTTCTTTCTTCGCGGGCCTGCCGCACGTTCACAATGATGAGAAGTGCCAAAACAAAAGTGAACATGATGGTAGACAGTGCATTGATCTTGGGGTTAATTCCCCGCCTGGCCATGGAGTAAACGGTGATGGAGAGCGTGGATACTCCTGAACCAGTGGTGAAAAAGCTGACCACAAAATCGTCAATGGACAAGGTAAAAGCCAGCAGCAGTCCAGTGATGATGCCTGGCATGATCTCCGGGATAATCACCTTCCACAGAGCCTGCAGCGGTGTACAGCCCAGATCCAAAGCCGCTTCATAGAGGTGCTTGTTCAGCTGGCGCAGCTTGGGCAGGACAGACAAGATCACATAAGGGACGTTAAAGGTTATATGGGAAAGCAGCAGGGTCAGATACCCAAACCGCATCCTGGTGAACACGAAGAGAATCATGAGCGAAATGGCCGTCACGATTTCCGGGTTCAAAACCGGCAGGTAGGTCACGTTCATGATCAGCTTCTTCGGGATCCCCCGGGTGTTGTGAATCCCGATGGCGGCCATGGTGCCAATGACCGTGGCGATCAAGGCTGAACTCACGCCGATGAGCAGCGTGGAGTATAGCGAGCTCATGATGGTGCGGTCGCTAAACAGCTCCACGTACCAGCGCAGGGTGAACCCTCCCCAAACGCCCCTGGAGCGGGCATCGTTGAAGGAGTACACCATGAGCACGGCGATGGGAAGGTACAGGAAGGCAAAGATCAGGTAAATGTAACTACGCTTCAGGAACCTTACCATAGCGCCACATCCTTTTCTTCGCCTTCAAAGAAGGACATAACTGCCATGCTCAGCAGAATTACCACGATCATCACCACGGAGATGGCTGAGCCGAAACCCCAGTCCCCCACAACAAGAAATTGCTGCTCGATGAGGTTCCCGATGAGCGTGAACTGCCCGCCGCCCAAGAGCCTGGAGATGACAAAGGTTGTCAAGGCCGGCATGAACACCATGGTAATTCCGGACACCACCCCAGGCAGGCTCAAGGGCAGAATCACCTTGATGAACACCTGGAACGGGTTAGCCCCCAGATCTCCAGCCGCCTCCACAACCCCTCGGTCGATCTTGCTGAGCACCGAGTAAATGGGCAGGACCATAAAGGGCAGGAAGTTGTAGACCATGCCGAGAACCACGGCGCTGTTGGTGTATAAAATGCTTTGGCGCGGCAGGTTAAGGAAAGAGAGCACCACGTTGACAAAGCCGTTGCGCTCCAAAATGGTGAGCCACGCATAGGTTCTCAGCAGGAAGTTCATCCACATGGGTACCACAAAGAGCAGCATGATCACATGTTTGCGTTTGAAGGCATTGCCAGCCATGACCATGGCCGCTGGATAGCCCAAAAGCAGGCAGATGGCCGTACTGATCACCGCCAGGTTCAAGGAACGGGCCAGAACCTTAAGGTAGATGGGCTCAAAGAACCGCACGAAGTTCTCCAAGGACCAGGTGGCCCCGCTGTCGGTGGGAACAGTGAAGGCGTAGTACAGCACCAGCAGCATGGGCACGACTGTGAACAATACCATCCAGATGATGTATGGGATGAGAGAAGACCGCTTCACTATGCTCTCACCTTCTTCATGATGTGGATGTCCATGGGTTCCAGGCCCAGCCCCACTAATGTACCCACAGGTTCCATCAGGGTGGAGTGCACGAGCCAAGGAGTTCCATCGGCTCCATCCACGATCATCTCGTAGTGTACGCCCAGGAAGTTGACGGAGCGGACCTCTCCCTTCAGCTTGGCATTGTCAGGGGGAATCAAGGCCAGATCCTCGGGCCTGATCACCACGTCTACCAGCTCATCTTGATCGAAGCCGGCGTCGGCGCACTCAAACACACTGCCGCCAAATTCCACCAGGTAGTCCTGGCGCATAATGCCGTCCACGATATTGCTTTCCCCGATAAAATCCGCGACAAAGGCATTGACCGGCTCGTTGTAGATCATCTCCGGCGTGCCGATCTGCTGGATCTCGCCGTCTTTCATCACCACAACCGTATCGCTCATGGAGAGAGCTTCTTCCTGGTCGTGGGTGACGAAGAGGAAGGTGATGCCCAGCTGCCTCTGCATGTTTTTCAGTTCATGCTGCATCTCCCTGCGCAGCTTAAGGTCCAAAGCCGCCAGCGGTTCGTCCAAAAGCAGCACTTCGGGTTCGTTGACCAGCGCCCGGGCAATGGCCACCCGCTGCTGCTGCCCGCCGCTGAGAGAGTTCACATCCCGCTTCTCGTACCCCTCCAGGTTCACGAGCTCCAGCATGCGCGACACCTTTTCCCGGATCGTCGACTCCTTCATCTTCTTGATCCGCAGCCCAAAGGCGATGTTTTCAAACACGTTCAAATGGGAGAACAGGGCATACCGTTGAAACACGGTGTTTACTCTGCGTTTGTGTGATGGAACGCTGCTGATGTCTGCACCTTCAAAGGTGATGGTTCCGCTATCTGGCTTCTCAAAGCCGCCGATCAGACGCAGCATAGTGGTTTTCCCGCAGCCGCTGGGACCCAGCAGCGTCACAAACTCGTTTTTTCTGATATATAAGTCCACGTCTGAAAGCGCAGGTGTCTCGTCGTAATACTTGGAAACACCTTTTAATTGGACAATGATCTCGGACACCACAGTTCCCCCTTTCTAATTTCTAGAAGCTTGGCGGTGAAGAGACCCAAAGGATCACCGCTGGCCTTTTACCCGCGTTAGAAATGTAATGACCCGTTTGGGCCGGAAAATAAAAAGATTCACCCGCCCGGGCCTTAACTACTTCCGAGCCGAAGTGAAGCTGGATCTGCCCTTTAATTACATAGCCGAACTCCTCCCCATCGTGGGGATCATCGTAGGGAGTGCGCCCCTCAGGTTCCAGATAAACCACAATGGGCTCCATGGCGTTCTTTTGGGCATTAGGTACCAGCCAGTGGATTTCGCTTTTCAGCTCGGGATCGCTTTTTACCGCCACATCGTTCTTGGTAAAGACCAGTTTTTCGGGCACGTCCTGATTGAAGAAGTCCTGCAAGTTCGTACCCAGCGATTCCAGGATATCTATAAGCGTCGCGATGGAGGGCGAAGTCAGGTCGCGTTCCACTTGGGAGATAAACCCTTTGGACAGTTCACAGCGGTCTGCCAGTTCCTCTTGGGTCAAGTTGTGCTGCATGCGCAGGCGCTTGATTTTCTCGCCGATCTTCATCCTTTCCCTCCTTCCCCGAGTTTCGTGATACTAAACTTGAAGTTTAGCAACACTAAACAAGTGTATTGTACCGAGTGGGATGATGCATGTCAATACCCTGTTACGAAGAATTTTGCAGGGAAAATGAAATAATCCCTTTCCTCGGGAAATAGGCATGTAGAGGGCGATTTGCGAGGGGGGATTTTGGGGTGTGGGATCTGGCAAGAATAACCTTCTTGGGAACCATGGCAGGGCTGCTTGGCACCGGAGGGGGAGGAATCCTCTTGGGGCTTGGCCGCAGGCCCAGGGGAGCGGAACTCAGCTTCCATCTGGGGCTCTCTGGCGGCGTCATGCTGGCCGTGGTTTTCCAGGATCTGCTCCCCGAAGCGCTGGCCTTAGGGGGAGTGGCCACCTCTTTTTCCGGCTTGGTTTTGGGCATGGCCGCGCTGATGCTGCTGAAACCCTTCTTTTCCCGGGGCAGCCGCGGAGGGCTGATCCAAACGGGGCTGTTTTTGGGCCTGGGTATTGCTGCACACAACTTCCCCGAAGGGCTGGCCATTGGCGCAGGTTACCTGGCCTCAGAGCAGCTTGGATTGGGTTTGGCCCTGGCCCTCTGTCTGCACAACATCCCCGAAGGAATGGCCATGGCTGCACCGCTCTTGGCCGGGGGGGCTGGAAAAACGACCGCGGTACTCTTGACCCTGGCTGCAGGCCTGCCCATGGGTGTGGGGGCGTTGGCTGGAGGGCTGTTTGGCACCCTCAGCCCGGTAGCCTTGGCGGGAACCTTGGGCTTCGCCGCAGGGGCCATGCTCTTTTTGGTTTTCCACGAGCTCCTGCCCGAGGCCAACCGCCTAGACTACCCCTTCGCGGCCACCTGCGGGGCTGTTCTTGGGATCATGATTGGCCTGGCGCTTTTGGTGGTGTTCTAAAGGCAGGACATCTTTATTCCGATAATAGAAAAGACGGGAGAATTGGGAGGGGGCGGCGCGGTGAACAACTTCTATATCGCAGGACTGCGCGCGGTGAGCGCGTACCATGCGGCTGCCAAAGCCTATTCCATTTCCCTGGAGCGCATAGCCACAGGGAAACGGATTAACCGCGCTGCGGACGATGCTGCTGGGCTGGCTATTTCCGAACGGATGAAGGCCCAGATCCGCGGGCTGAGGCAGGCCTCCCGCAATGCCCAGGACGCCATTTCCCTGCTGCACGTGGCCGATGGAGCCTTAGGGGAAATGCAGGCCATCCTCCACCGCCTGCGGGAGATTGCCGTGTACTCAGCCACGGGCACCCTCACCGAATCAGAGCGCAGTGCCCTGCAGATGGAGTTCAACGAACTCGTTGAGGCTCTGAACGATATGGCCCAGAACACCAACTTCAACACCATACCCCTTCTGGATGGCAGCCACGATGAGAAGAACCCCCTGATGATCCACATCGGCGCCAACGCGGGCCAGAACATGGACATAGCCTTGGAAGACATGAGTCCTGAAGCCCTGGGTCTGAAAAAGGAAGGCCAGACCATCTCAGTGTCCACTCAAGAGGAGGCCAATGACGCCATCGGCCTTGTGGACGAAGCCTTGGCCAAGGTGTCCTCCCAGAGATCCTATGTTGGCGCCAAAGTGAGACGCCTAGAACATACCGTGAGTAACCTGGACAACATGGCCCTCAACCTGACCGAGGCGGAGTCGCGCATCAGCGATGCCGACATCGCCCTGGAGGTTCTGAACATGGTTTCGGCGCAGATCCGCATGCAGGCAGCCCTAGCCATGATCGCCCAGGCCAATGCCGCCCAGCAGATGATCCTGCAGCTGCTCTGGCCCGCGAGGTAACCACTCCAGTCACCCCCTATAAAAGGAACAAGGCTGCCAGCGGCAGCCTTTTTTGCTTATTGGACTCAATTCCTCTTCCCAGCACATGCTTCCAATGACATCGAAACAAACACAGCCATTGCACGTACCTGATCTCCGCCCCAAGGGGGTCCCGGGTCAGCCCTGCTTGGCGGCAAGCCTTGGCCAGCTGGGGCTTGGTAAAGGCGGCGCGGAAACCACCCTGGAGCACCTTCTGGATAAAGCTGCGATAGGGGCCCAGCCAGTGGTCAAGAACCCCTGGCGCAGAGGCAAGAAAACGCGCCAGGGGCATATAATTCAAGTGGTGAAGCGGGGCGCTCCGTCCTAACTGTTTTTCCTCAGCTTCCTCAGGTATTTTAGGACAGCGACAATTGTCTTGGCATCGTTGATCTCGCCTTGGTCGATCATCCCTTCCACTTCATCCAGGGGTATCCAGCGTACGTTGATGTCCTCTCCTGCCTCCAGCTGCTGCTCTCCCTTGGTCAAATTGCTGGCAAAAAAGAGGTGCAGCACTTCGTTGGTGTAACCTGGAGTGGGAAAGATGTGCCCTAAGGACTCCCAATGCTCAGCGCTGTAACCCGTTTCCTCCTGAAACTCCCTTTGGGCGCACTCCAAAGGGGACTCGCCGCGGTCAATGGTCCCCGCGGGGATCTCCAGCATGTTGCGTGCGGCAGCGGGCCGGTACTGCTCCACAAAGAGGACCATGCCGTCCTGCACCACCAGGGTTGCGGCCGCGCCTGGATGGTCCACCATCTTAAACTGCCTCACTCTACTGCCGATCCATACGTCTTTGGTTATGAACCTGAACAAAGCCATCACCTCACGCTCTAATAATTCTGGCCAAAAACGTAGACTCCTGTCAAAAAGCTGGCAACTGCAGGCCTTTCTTTTCTCCCTGCAGTAATCTGGGAGCATCGAGTGGTTATACTATGCCCATGACCTAACTGGAAAGGAATGGTGCTGGTGGCTGCCCAAATGCTGATCTATCCCGTCTTAATCCTGCTTGTGGGCGGGTTTATCCTCCTGACCGTGCCCAGAGATCATCTGCGGACTTTGCTGCCCTACGGAGTGGTGCTGGGCGGACTTGTGGATTTTCTGGAATGCGTTGTCACAGGAACCCTGGGGATCACTTCCTTTAAAAACCTTTGGATCTTTCATGCCGGGGGCCACCCTCTCCTGGGCGATGTGGCCTGGGCGTTCATAGTAGTCTTCTACCTCTATTTCTGGCCCAAGGGCAACAGATATTTGGGCTATCTGTACGCCCTAGCTTTCGCGCTGCTGGCCACTGGGTTCAGTCAGGTTGTCAGCCAGGCGGAGCTCTTTGACTATGCCCCTTGGTTCTATCCACTGCCAATGTTTGCCATCTTCCTAGCCCGTTTCGCCCTTGCTACCTGGGCTGCCAAGCGCTGGGGAGCTCTAGACTAGCGCCCCGCTGCGCCCACAAAATGTCCCCCCACGGAAGGAACCCCATCTCGCCGTGGAGAAGTTTGGGGGTGAAGTTAGAAACTTCCTCACGGGGTGGGACGGATGAGAAGAATTTGCGTAGCAGCAGTTTTCCTGGTACTAATATTGACGTTGTCTGCGGCCTCTGCCCAAGAAAGCGGAGTGCGAGACACAGCCGCCTTAGAGGCATTCTTTGATGGCGTGTTTGCCGTTCAGCTTGCCCAAGCCAATGTTCCCGGTGCCGAAATCGTAGTGGTTGCCGATGGCGAAATCATCTTTTCCAAAGGCTATGGTTTCGCCGATCTGGAAAAGAGTATTCCCATGAACCCCGGAACAACCCTGCACAGGCCGGGCTCCAATTCCAAGATCCTGGTTTGGCTGGCCGTGATGCAGCTGGTGGAACAAGGTAAACTCGATCTCTACATCGATGTCAACACCTACCTGGATTTCACCATCCCTTCCCGCACCATCTCCAACAGGGAAGTGCCCCCCATCACCCTCCACCACCTCTTGACACACACAGCAGGTTTTGAGGATGAAGTGGCAGGGATCATTGTCTCAACACCCGATCTGCTCAAACCCCTTGACCAGTACGTAAAGGAGCATCTCCCGGCGCGGGTATTCACCCCCGGTGCGGTCATGGCTTACTCCAATTACGGAACCGCACTGGCAGCCTACATTGTGGAATTGGTGAGCGGCCAGCCGTTTGCCGTTTACGCCCAAGAGAAGATCATAGAACCCTTGGGCATGTCCTCCACTACCTTTGAGCAGGATTTGCCCGGCAGCCTGGCATGGCGGGTCAGCCCGGGCTACCGCTGGGCCGCGGGGCAGTTCGTCCGGGGAGAGTTTGAATACGTGCAGAACTATCCAGCGGGAGGCTTAACCAGCAGCACCCTTGATATGGCTCGGCTGCTAACAGCCCTGCTCAGTCCAGGGGAAGAAACGACTGTACCGCAGCTTCTGACTGCAGAAACAGCCAGGACCATGCAAAGCCCGCAGTTTTCCGCGCATCCCCGGCTTCCGGGCATGACCTATGGGCTTTTGGAGTGGGAGTATAACGGATACAGGGTGCTGGGTCACATCGGCGATACCTTCCTCTTCAGTACGGGCCTCTACTTCCTGCCCGAAGCCAACGTGGGCCTCTATGTGGTTTACAACTCGGCAGTGGGAAGCGAGCCGCGCAGTTCCCTTTTGCGCGGGTTTATGGATCGATATTTCCCAGAGGAAAACACCGAGCAGCCAAGCCCTCGCCCCATCGCCCCGGGCACAGAAGGCGGCTACAAGGGCGTTTACTACAGCTCCCGAGGCAATTTTTCCGGTGTGGAATCCCTGCTGCGCCTGGCGCAGGCACTAAAGGTGGATGTCGATTCCCAGGGCTACCTCGTCCTGCAGGCCGGTGCGATGGCCAAGCGCTTTGGAGAAATCGCCCCTGGGCTCTTCCAGGAGCTGAACGGCGAGGACAAGATCGCCTTCGCTTTCCAGGACGGCAGGGCGGAGCGCATTTTGGTGCCGGGGCCAGCCGCGTGGCTGCGCTTACCCTGGTATCAAACCCCTTCCTTCCTCTTGGGCCTTGCGGGTGGTGGAGCCCTGTTCATGCTGGTCACAGTGCTTGCCTGGATCAAGGTGCTGTTTAGGCCCAGGCAGAGGCAGGGATCGTTTATTCTGCCCAAGGTTTTGGCTGTGCTGTTCATCCTGCTCTTTTTCACAGCTGTGGTACTGGGAGTGGAGCTCCTGGCCACAGTCCATCCTGCCTACAACGTACCCCTGTTGGTGCTGGAGCCTTCTTCTACCCTTAATGTCCTGCTTGTGCTCACGAAGGTTCTAGTGGGGCTGGGAGCACTGATGCTGGTCACAACCATCTATGTGCTGGCTGCCAAGAAGGGAAGCCTCTGGCAGAGGATCCACTACACGCTCCTGACCCTCAGCGTACTCGGTGTGAATGTGGTGTTCTGGCAGCTTAACCTCTGGTGACGGGAGGTTAAATTCTGACGGATAGGAGAGCGCCATGGCTTTGATTAGAGAGTTCATCGAAGACTACAGGGGTAAGATCAGCCACTTTCAACACCTGGCGGAGGTATGCGCCTACCAGTGTGAAAGTGCGCTGAAGAGACAGGGCTTGCGGGTCCTGGTTACCTCGAGGGCCAAAAGGCTGGATAGTCTCGCCTCGAAAGTTGAGGACAGGGCGCAGGAAAAGAACTACCAGAGTATTGAAGAAATCTATGATGATATTGTTGACCTGGCTGGGGTGCGCATTGCCCTGTTTTTCCCCCAGGACCAGAGAGAAGTGGACCAGTTCATCCGCTCCAACTTCAAGGTAGACAGCGTCAAGGATTTCCCCGAAGCGTTGGGGCATCCTGGAGCCTATCCCAAGCAGTTCTTGGGCTACGTAGGCCGCCACTACCGCCTCTACCTAAAACCCGACTCCCTTCCCCCAGAAGAAAGACACCTAGCAGAGCACGTCATTGAGGTGCAGGTGGGCACCGTGCTCATGCATGCCTGGGCCGAGGTTGAGCACGACCTGGTCTACAAATCCACCGGTGCCTTTCTCTCCCAGGACGAATACGCCATCCTGGATGAACTCAACGGATTGATGTACGAGGGAGAGATGGCCCTGGAACGCCTGCAGACGGCGGCAAAAAGGAGAATCAACGCGGAGCAGCAACCCTTTTCCAATCATTACGAGCTCTCATCTTACCTCAACGATCAGAAGCGCAGGGCCCTGCCCGGGCCCGAGTGCCGGTTTTCCGTAGGGCGCACCGATGTCTTGTTTCAGTTTCTCAAGACCATCGGCCTCAACTCAGTGCCTGCGCTGCGCCCCATTCTGCAGGCCTGCAGCTTCAGCCCAGAGGAAGAGCCTCTAGCCCAGCAGATTGTGGATCACCTGCTGGTTGGCGATGCTGACTTGTACAGGGAGTGGGATCAAGCAAGGATCACTGTTGGCGCTTTCGATCCCTTTGGCACCCTCTATGAAACCGTATCCTGTTTTTCTGAAGATGGGGGCTTAGGCGCCTTTATGCGCAGCTGGATTGCGGTGGAGCAAGTTCTAGGGGAAACGCTGTATAAAGTACTGAAAGGTGAGCCCTCGGATCTGGTGTTGGACGCCTGCGCGGCGGAAAACCTCAGGCGCGCTAAGCAGCTGCGCAACCAGATCCTCTTTAGCTGTGAACCGCCCAGCCCAGAAGAACTAGAACGGGGTGAGGAGTTCCTCCGCGGCTTCATGGACTTTCTCAGGCAGGAGTTAGCTGAGCCCAGCCTCCGGCGGCACCAAGTCCGATAAGCATATCTTTACAGATTTATAACACCCCTGATGCATAGGAACGTTACACTCATAGTGGAATGAACTTCTTCGTAAATTTTCATGCAGCGGATGCAAAACAAAAGGAGGAGACTGGATGAACGTCTACGCAAAAGCACTGGAAAAGCACAAGGAATGGCGCGGCAAGGTTGAGGTTGTCAGCAAAGCCGCAGTGAAAAGCGCTGCTGAACTCAGCCTAGCTTACTCGCCAGGCGTGGCTGAACCCTGCCGGCAGATCGCAGCAAATCCTGAAGTCGTCTGGGATTATACCTGGAAGGGCAACACCATCGCGGTGGTATCCGATGGTTCGGCAGTTTTGGGCCTGGGCAACATTGGCCCGGCGGCCGCCCTGCCAGTCATGGAGGGCAAAGCGGTTCTGTTCAAGGAGTTCGGCGGTGTGGATGCAATTCCCCTCTGCTTGAACACCCAGGACGTTGATGAGATAGTACAGGCAGTGAAGCTCCTGGAGCCCACCTTCGCTGGGATCAACCTGGAAGACATTTCTGCCCCCCGCTGCTTTGAGATTGAGGCGAGACTGCAGGAAGAAACCAATATGTTCATCTTCCACGATGACCAGCACGGCACCGCCGTTGTCACCTTGGCGGGCCTGATCAATGCCCTGAAAGTTGTAGGTAAGGGCAAGGACGCCGCCATCGTGGTAAACGGCATCGGCGCTGCGGGCGCTGCCATAGTCCGCACCCTGCTGGAGGATGGCTACACCAACATCGCTGCCTGCGGGCGCAGCGGCAGATTGATTCCGGGCGATGCAGCCAACAATCCCGTCCAGGAGGAAATTGCCCAAGCCACCAATCCCCAAGGCCTCAAGCAGAATCTCGCTGAAGCCATGCAGGGCGCCGATGTGTTCATTGGAGTATCGGCTGCCAACATAGTAACTCCCGAGATGGTCAGAAGCATGAACAGCCAGCCCATCGTGATGGCCCTGGCCAATCCGGAACCGGAAATCGCCGTTGAACTGGCCCTGGAAGCCGGTGCCGCCATTGTGGCCACAGGGCGTTCCGACTATCCCAACCAGATCAACAACGTGCTGGGATTCCCCGGCATTTTCCGCGGTGCCCTGGATGCACGGGCCAAGGAGATCAACAGTGCCATGAAGCTGGCAGCAGCTAACGCCATTGCCAGCTTGGTTGAAAATCCAACTCCAGAGTGCATCATCCCCTCACCCTTCGATCCCAGGGTGGCCCCGGCTGTGGCCAAGGCCGTGGCAGAAGCAGCTAGACAGACCGGCGTAGCACGGGAGGTGTAACCAGCATGGGGTGTCCCTTTGACCAGGTGGTGGACCGCCGCAACACTGACTGCATCAAGTGGGACGGCGTTTTAGAGGTTTTTGGCCGGGAAGATGTGCTGCCCATGTGGGTGGCCGATATGGACTTCCGCCCTCCAGAGACGGTGATCAAGGCGGTGATGGAACGGGCAGCGCACGGTGTCTACGGGTATGAAAAAAAGCCCTGCAGCTTCACGGATGCCGTGCTCAACTGGTACCAAACCCGCCAGGGCTGGGAGATCGATCCCGCCTGGCTGATCCACACCCCGGGAGTTGTGGCCGGCCTCACCTTATCGGTGCTGGCCCTCACTGAACCCGGAGAGCCGGTGGTGATCCAGCCGCCTGTGTACCCCCCGTTTTACGGCGTGTTGAAGAGCAACGGGCGGACGGTTGTGGAAAACCCCCTGGTTGAAGTGGATGGCAAATATGTCATGAACGTAGGGGAGCTGGAGGACATTTTCCGCTCCGGCGTGAAGACGATGCTCCTGTGCAGCCCCCACAACCCCGTGGGCAGGGTGTGGAGCAGGGCAGAACTGGAAAAGCTGGGCGAGCTGGTCCTGAGGTACGGCGTCACGGTGATCAACGATGAAATCTGGTCCGACCTGGTCTTTCCAGGCGCCAAACACATTCCCTTCGCCACCCTCTCTCCGGAGATCGCCCGGCAGACCCTGACGTTCAATGCGCCAAGCAAGACGTTCAACATCGCCGGCCTCCACATCTCCAACGGGATCATCCCCAACAAGGAGTACCGGGAGAAGATCTGCGGCTTCATGGAACGCCTGCACATGTGCTCTGTCAATTTCTTCGGGATGGTGGCGGCAGAAGCGGCATACACCACCGGGTCCCAGTGGCTGGACTCCCTCCTTGATTACTTGGAGGAGAACGCCAGCTGCGTAAGGAAAGAACTGGGCAGAATCGCGCCTCAGATTAGCATTGCCCAATCTGAGGGCACCTTTGTCCTGTGGCTGGACTGCCGTAAGCTTGGGATTCCCTTGGAAGAACTGAACCAGTTCTTTGTGCAGGAAGCGGGGATCGCCTTCAATGAAGGTTCATCCTTTGGCCCTGTGGGCCTGGGCTTTCAGCGCATGAACATCGGCTGTCCCCGCAGCCTGATCAAAGAAGCCCTAAGCAGGCTGGAACGGGCACTCTCGGCCCTCTAAGAACCAAAGCCTCCCCATTAACTCGGTGCAAAACCGCTAGGTGAGCCTAGCGGTTCAGACTGTCGAAAAACCCCTGCGTTTTCCATGGTTTATGGATCGCGGGGGTTCTTGGTTTATGCTAAAATCGATATGGTGATGGGAATGCTTGACAAAGCAGGTAACAGAAGAAATCAGATCCAGATGGTTGACGTGGACATGCTGGTTCCAGAGGAGCACCTTCTGAGGAAAGTCGATCGAGTCATCAACTTTGACCGCATTTACGGTTTTGTGGAGCAATACTATTGCCCGGATAATGGCCG
>Ga0209537_1000567_pt1 | contig 44807 bp, 49 predicted proteins | sample BioPla4DNA1_FD_187698 | JGI IMG/M metagenome (GOLD analysis project Ga0209537, IMG submission 187698) | Biogas fermentation microbial communities from Germany - Plant 4 DNA1 (SPAdes) (version 2) | ecosystem: Engineered > Bioreactor > Anaerobic > Digestate | place: Bielefeld, North... | reverse complement strand
ATATAGGATTTTCTTTAAAGCTTGTAAATATAATAAATAATTCACCAATAGAAGGTGAATATTTATTTAGAATTTTTAAAAACTACTCTGGCTTTTATTTTAAGGGAAGAATAAACGAAAGAATTTTCAATTCATCTTTAGAAATGGATTTTAAAAAGAACATTATGAACTTAGATTATAAATTATATAATTATGGATTTGATTTAGATAAAAAGGACTTAAATAAGAGATGCTACAGAAATTTATCTATTTATTCAGACTATGAAATTTCTAATACCACATGTATTCACTATTTCGATATAGCAAATGAATATTTTCTACTGGGTAACTATTCTAAGGCAGTGACTAACTATTCAAAAGCCCTATATTCTTGCGATGATATATTTATTTCTAGTTATATTACTTATGTAATTATAAAAACCTACTACCATGCTAAAAAATATAACTTAGGAATTTCTGTTGGTGAATGTTTATCTGTGAAATATAATAAAATTAGGGATATATATCTTATACTTGCACTATGTTATTTAAAACTTGATGATATTGAATCTTACAGGGAAAACTATAAAAAATATTTAATGTCTTTTGAAAATATCCATAAGTACTATTTCGATTTAATTTTCATTGAAAATGAAAGACTAATTCCAGAGATGTTCGGATTTAGATTAAATAATTTCGTTATATAAAAAATAAAACATATCAGTTTTTGACATGTTTTATTTTTTTTTGCTTAATATTTTTTCTATTAAATCTAACCTGCTTTTCCCTAATATTTGCTTAGGTTTCTTAGCCACCTCATTATTTTTATAAAACTTATCTTCATTACCTTCTATTACTTTAATTATATTTGATTCTAATTTTTCATCTTCAATATTTCCCTCAAAATAAAAATCTATATATTCTCTTAAAGCATAGCTAAGATCTTCCTGATTTTTATAATATAACCTAAGTTCAGATTTGTCCACGCCTATCCCACCTTATCTAATTCATAAATATATTTTATATCAAGGAAATAAAACATACAATATTTGTGTAATTCCATTTAATATTATAACATTATTATATATAAATTTTTGATATAATAAAATTAATCATAAACCTATAGATAATAATTAGATTGGAGATAATTTATGTTTTCTAACTTCATCTGCCTTTAGCATAGTAGCTTTCTTTTTGAACTTTTCTTTATATTTTCTATTATCAACCTTTGCATCTCCAGCTGTTACAATTAGAATTGGCTTTCCCTCAACTAAAAATGCCATAGATTTTGCAATCCTTTTTTCTTCGCAATTAAGTGCTTTTGATGCTTCCTCAACTGTAGCACTAGAAACAGGAAATTCCTTAATACAATCCTCCATATTCCACTTCTTAAAGTAGTCTCTTACAGCCTCTATTGACATATTACCTCGCCTCCCTTTTTATCTTACTTAAGTTTAAATAAAAATTTATTATTGTGATTTTACCACTTTGACAGACTAATGTAAACATTTGATAATATTAAAACCCAACTGTAAGACTTTTAATGATTATTATGCAATTAATACAATAAACTTTTTATATTTATGCATTTTTCCACTATTTTATAAATAATTGTTGCATATTTATACTTTTTATGTTTATAATTATACCATAATAAAAGTATAAATTTATATAAATACTAAAAGGGGGGATTTTTATACTATGACTGAAGCATTTAAATTCTATAAAAATGATTTAAATAAAATGCTTAAAGTAGGAATAATTGGGGCTACAGGATATGTAGGAGCAGAGCTTATAAGGCTCCTTCTAAATCATCCAAAAGTAAAATTAGAAGCAATAAGTTCAGTAAGTTACACAGGAGAGGATATATCTTCTATATATAAAAATTTTTATGGGAAGATAAATCTTATTTGTACAGATATGAAGGAAGTAATAAAAAATTCAGATTTAATATTTGCAGCTCTTCCTCATGGACTAAGTGAAGAAATAGCCGAACTTACTATAAAGGAAAATAAGATATTAATTGATTTAGGGGCAGATTTTAGACTTTCAAATGAAGAAGAATATAAGAGCTGGTATGGACTTAATTTTTCTTTTAAGGATCTTCATAAAAAAGCTATTTATGCTTTGCCTGAATTTAATAGAAATAAAATTAAAGCTTATAAAATTATAGCAAATCCAGGCTGCTACCCTACTTCCATAGAACTAGGCTTAATGCCTGCATTAAAAAATAATCTTATAAAGCTCGATAACATTATTTGTGATTCAAAGTCAGGAGCAACTGGAGCTGGAAGAAGCCTTACTCTTAAAACCCATTATACAGAACTTAATGAAAACTTTTCACCATATGCTATAGGAAATCATAGACATACTCCTGAAATAGAGGAATGTTTATCAAGTATAGCTGGCAACAAGGTAAAGGTAACTTTTACCCCTCACCTTCTTCCAATAAATAGGGGGATACTTTCTACGATATACTGCAATTTAGATAAAGAAATTTCCCTGGAGGATATTCATAAAACTTATATGGATTTTTATAAAAAGGAACCTTTTATAAATATTATGCCTCTTGGAGAAACTGCTCAAATTAAAGATGTAAAATACACAAATAATTGCAATATTTCTCTCCATTTAAGCCACAACAAAAAACAACTAATAATTATCAGCGTTATTGACAATATGCTTAAGGGAGCAGCTGGACAAGCCCTTCAAAATATGAATATATTAATGGGTTTTGAAGAAACTGATGGTCTTGATCTTATAGCCTTCTCTAACTAATGAGTAATGAAGGTAAAAATCAAATTATTAAAAGGAGGTTTACAAATGCATTTATTAGAAAATAAAGGAGTTACAGCACCAAAGGGTTTTCTTGCAGCTGGTATTCATTCTGGGGTAAGAAAAAATCACTCCAAACTTGACCTGGCCCTTATTTATTCAGAAGTACCTGGAAATGCAGCTGGAGTTTATACAAAAAATAAAGTAAAAGGGTATCCTCTTTATATTACTAAGGATCACCTTGCAGATAAAAAGGCTCAAGCAATAATAATTAATAGTGGAAATGCAAACACCTGCACAGGAGATGATGGTCTTCTAAAAGCAAAGCAAATGGCGGATTTTCAAGCTAAAGCTCTTAATATAAAAACAGAGGATGTTCTTGTTGCATCTACAGGAGTAATTGGAGTTCCCCTTAATATAGATAAAATAAAAAAGGGCATTCCTCTTCTTACTGAAAAATTATCAACTGAAGGAAGTGAGGATGCAGCCCATGCAATAATGACTACAGATAAAGTAAAAAAGGAAATAGCAGTAGAATTTACTATAGGAGGTAAAACTGTAACCTTAGGAGCAATTGCTAAGGGTTCTGGAATGATAGAGCCAAATATGGGAACAATGCTATCCTTCCTAACTACAGACCTAAATATTTCTTCTGAACTTCTTGAAGAAGCATTAAAAGAAAGTACAAAAATAAGCTATAACAGAGTAAGTGTTGATGGTGATACAAGTACTAATGACATGGTTTTAATTATTGCAAATGGACTGGCTGATAATAAGGAGATAGTTACAAAGAATGCCGACTACTATACCTTCCTTAATGTATTAAATAAAGTTAATATAAGCCTTGCAAAAATGATTGCTCGTGATGGAGAAGGGGCAAATAAACTAATTGAATGTATAGTATACAATGCTGAAAATAAAAAAGATGCAGAAATTCTTTCAAAAAGTGTAATAAATTCTCCTTTAGTTAAAACAGCTATGTTTGGCAGCGATGCTAATTGGGGCAGAGTTTTATGTGCTCTAGGTTACTCTGGAGTTGATATAAATCCAAACACTATAGATTTATACTTTAAAAGTGACCTTGATGAAATAAAAGTATGTGAAAATGGACAAGGTACTTCCTTTGATGAAATAAAGGCTAAGGAAATACTATTAAGAGAAGAAATTAAAATTTTAGTAGATATGAAATCAGGAACAGAATCGGCAATAGCTTGGGGATGCGATTTAAGTTATGATTACGTAAAAATAAACGGAGAATATAGATCTTAAGGGGGTGTTTTACCATGACTTCAATAAACCGTGCAGAGGTTATCATTGAAGCCTTGCCTTATATACAATCATTAGCAGGAAAAACTGTTGTTATTAAATATGGCGGCAGCGCAATGATTAATGAGGAATTAAAAGAAAATGTTATTAAGGATATTGTTCTTATGCAATGTGTTGGAATTAATCCTGTTATTGTTCATGGAGGTGGGCCTCACATTAATGAATATCTAAAAAAACTTGGACAAGAACCTACCTTTATTGATGGATTAAGATATACAGATAAAGGTACTATGGATATAGTTCAAATGGTACTTGGAGGAAAGGTTAATAAGGACTTAGTTACTCTTATTGAAAAACTAGGAGGAAAAGCCATTGGAATAACAGGGATGGATTCAGCTTTTATAAAGGCAAAAAAACTTGAGGGTCCACAGGATTTAGGTTATGTTGGGGAAATAACAAGTGTTGATGACACATTATTAAATAACCTTATTGAATCAAAGCATATTCCCGTTATAAGCTCCATTGCAATAAGCGAAGACTTAGAACACAGCTATAACATTAATGCTGACCTTTGCGCTTCCAAAATAGCTTCAAGTTTAAAGGCAGAAAAACTTATACTTCTAACTGATGTTCCAGGTGTATTAATGGATCCTAAAGATAAAGATTCACTAATTTCATCCTTAAGACCTCATGAAATTAGAAAACTAAAAACAGATGGAATATTAAAAAAAGGCATGATTCCTAAAATAGATTGCTGTGTAGAAGCAGTAAGACAAGGGGTAAAGAGAACTCATATTATAGATGGTACACTTCCCCACTCCATTCTTCTAGAAATACTTTCAATAGAGGGAATAGGAACCATGATCTATTGACAGTTTTCAGTTTTCAAGTTTCAGGTTTCAGCCTAAAACTGAGAACTGAAAATTCGAAACTTAAAACCGAAAACTGATAACCAAAAACTGAAACTGAAATCTGAAATCTGATAACCAAAAACCAAAAACCGAAAACCAAAAACCGAAAACCGAAAACCGAAAACTGATAACCAAAATCTGAAATCTGATAACCGAAAACTGATAACTAAAAACTGATAACTGATAACCAAAATCTGAAAACTGATAACTGAAAACTGATAACTGATAACCAAAATCTGAAAACTGATAACTGAAAACTGATAACTGAAAACTGATAACTGATAACCAAAATCTGAAAACTGATAACTGAAAACTGATAACTGAAAACTGATAACTAATATAAGGGGGGGCTAAATTATGTTAAATGAAAATTCACCTTTAATGAACACATATAAATATCTTCCTGTCAATCTAGTAAGGGGTAATGGAAGTCTTTTATATGATGATAAGGGTAAATCATATATTGATTTTACTAGTGGAATAGGTGTAAACAGCTTAGGATATAATCACAAAGACTGGGTTTTGGCAGTACAAGAATCTGCTTCTACCCTTCAACACTGTTCAAATATCTTTTTAAATGAAAGGGTTTATGAACTTGCTGAAAAACTAACTAAATTAAGTGGAATGAGCAAGGTATTTTTTGCAAATTCAGGTGCTGAAGCCAATGAAGGCGCCTTTAAGTTAGCTAGAAAATATAGTTTTCTAAAATACGGCAAAAATAGAAATAAAATTCTTTCCCTTAAAAACTCCTTTCATGGAAGAACTCTCGCAACATTAAAGGCAACAGGCCAGGAAAAATTTCATAATTATTTCTTTCCCTTTCCTGAAGGCTTTCAATATGTGGAAGCTGACTTAGCTACTATAACTGAGACATTAACTTCTGATGTATGTGCAATTATAGTAGAAGGAATTCAAGGTGAGGGCGGAGTTTATCCTCAAGATAAAAATTTTATAACTTCTCTTGAAAAGATATGCGCAGAAAAAGATATTCTTCTTATTTTCGATGAAATTCAAACAGGCATAGGAAGAACAGGAAAATTATTTTCCTATGAACACTTTAATATAAAGCCTGATATTGTTACTTTTGCAAAAGGTCTTGGAGGTGGACTTCCAATTGGAGGATTCCTGTGCAATAAAAAACTTCAAAATGTTTTTAATCCTGGGGATCACGGAACAACTTTTGGAGGAAATCCAGTGGCTTGTTCTGGTGCCTTAGCAGTTTTAAAAAATATTGCTAATGAAAAAGCTTTAAGGGAAATTGAAGAAAAGGGCTCATTTTTAACTAATCTCTTAAAAAATATATCCTCTCCTCATATAAAGGCTATTAGAGGAATGGGATTAATGCTAGGAATTGAAGTAGATCTTAATATATCATCTGTTCAAAAAAAGGCATTAGAAGAAGGGCTCTTAGTGCTAACAGCTTCAACTAATGTAATAAGACTTCTTCCCCCTCTTATTATCTCCAAAGAAGAAATAGAAAAATGTGTAGAGATATTAAAGAAAATTTTTGAAAGTTGGGAGGAATAGCTATGAAAAAGGATTTATTAAAAATGGAAGACTTATCTCAAGATGATATATTGGAAATTTTAAATACAGCTGATCAACTAAAATACGAATTAAAACATGGAATATCACATAATCACCTTAGGGGAAAGAGTTTAGGAATGATATTTGAAAAATCTTCTACCAGGACTAGAATATCTTTTGAAGTTGGAATGTACCAGCTTGGGGGCAATCCATTATTTTTAAGCTCAAAAGATTTACAAATTGGTCGTGGAGAACCAATTAAAGATACAGGCAGGGTATTATCTAGATATCTTGATGGCATTATGATTAGAACCTATAAACAAGAAGATGTAGAAGAACTAGCAAAATATTCATCAATTCCAATAATAAATGGACTAACAGATGATGAACACCCTTGCCAAGTACTAGCTGATTTAATGACTATTAGAGAAAGCAAAAATAGATTAGAAGGATTAAAACTAGCCTTTATTGGTGATGGAAATAATATGGCTCAATCTCTTTTGATTGGAGCTCTAACAGTTGGTATAAATGTTTCTATTGCTTGTCCTGAAAATTATACTCTACAGGAATCTTACATCAAAAAAGGAATAGATCTTGCTAATAAGAATAATTTAGAATTTAAAATTTTCACTTCTCCTAAAGATGCTATTGTTGATGCAGATGTTGTTATTACAGATGTCTGGGCTAGCATGGGCATGGAAAAGGAAATAGCAGAAAGAAAAAAGGCCTTCACTGGCTATCAAGTAAATAAAGAGTTAATGGAGCTTGCCAAAAAGGATGCAATTGTACTACATTGCCTTCCAGCCCACAGAGAAGAAGAAATAACAGAAGAAATACTAGAAGAACATGCAAAAACAATATTTGAAGAAGCAGAAAACAGACTTCATGTACAAAAAGCAATACTAGTCAAGCTTTTATCTAATTAAAAAAAGTTCACAATTTGTAATACAAGCTACAAATTGTGAACTTCTTTAAATTCTTATCTAATAAGCTCTTTTATAAATTTCAGTTCCACCTAATTTTAACTCCACACTAAACATTCACTCCACACTCAGTCCTCCACACTCCACACTAAACATACCTCCACACTAAGCATTCACTCCACACTCAGTCCTCCACACTCCACACTAAGCATGCCTCCACACTAAACATTCACTCCACACTCAGTCCTCCACACTCCACACTAAACATGCCTCCACACTAAAAGCGAAATCTGAAACTGAAAACTGAAAACTGAAAACCGAAAACTGAAAACTGTTATTAGGCTATTGCAGCCTTTTTCCTAGCTTCTTTTCTCTTGTCTAGTTCATCTACAACTACTGCTGTTACCATTGTTCCAGTTACGTTTGTTGAAGTTCTAGCCATATCAATTATTGAATCTACTGCCATTACCATTGCCATACCTTCTAATGGTAAACCTGCAACTGTTAATACAACTGTTGTTGACATAGTTGCTGCTCCAGGAACACCTGCTATACCAATTGAACCAACTATAGTTGTTGCTATTATTAATATATAGTGATACATAGATAAATCAATATTAAATACTTTTGCAACAAATATTGCTACTATTGCTGGATATAATCCACCACATGCATTCATCCCCATTGTTGATCCTAATGATGCTGTGAAAGTTGCTACTTCATCTCTAACCTTAGCTCTATTTATTAAGCTATCTATTGTTACAGGTAATGTACCATAACTACTTTGGCTTGTGAAAGCAAGTAACATAGCTGGAAATACATCCTTAAAGAATTGTACAGGGTTCTTTCTTGCCACAACTGATACTAATGGTGTATGAATAAATAATATTTGCAATATACAAGCAACATAAACTGCTGCTACCACTGTTGCTAAGGATAATATTGTATCTAAACCATTATTTGACGCTGCTGTTGCTATTAAACCAAATACACCATATGGTATAAATTTAAGAACTGTTCTTGTAATATTCATTGTTATTTCATAAGTTGCTAATATAAAATCTTTAAAAGCTTTAATCTTTTCTGGATTTTTATTATCTTCAACAACTAAAGCTATTGCTACAAATATTGAGAAAACAACTACTGGTATTATTTTACCATTTGCTATTGATGCTATTACATTTTCTGGTATAAACCCTAAAAATACATCTGTTAATGCTGGAATTTCTTTAGCTGTAAAGTCTGCTGCTCCTGTAAATACAACACCTTCACCTACATTAAATAATTTTCCTATTACTATCCCTATTGCTGCTGCAATTCCAGTTGTTCCAAGTAAAAATGCTACTGCTTTAAATCCAATTGACTTTAAAGTTTCAATATTCTTAAATCTTACTAAACTTGTAATGATTGAAGTCATTACCAAAGGTATTACTATCATCTTAATTAATGACATATAACCCTTTCCTACTGCTTTAAGGAATGGTATATTTCCTTTGAAAATTATTCCTATTCCTAATCCTAATACTAAGGCTGCTAAAGTAGCCATTGATCTTTTACCTGTTTTTTCATTTACTGTATATATTATATAAGCAGCTACTAATGATGCAAAAATTGCTAATATTAATTGACTATTTATCTCCATTTTATTTCCTCCTAAAATAACTTTGAATTTCTTTAATATTATTAGTATAATTACTTTGAGCTTTTTTATTTGCTGGCCAGCAAAATTTTATCGAATAAAAAACTTCTGCCTCTATATTCAGAGGCAGAAGATATATTTCCGCGGTTCCACTCTGATTAAATATTTATATAAATATTTATCTCGTTTAAAGTATTTAGATACTTTATCTCTATAATGGGAGAACCCATAAGACCCTACTATTATTTCAAGTCTTAAACTCCGAGGTGCATTTCATTACTAGAATTTTAGGTTATCTCAGCAACTAACCCTCTCTGTGAAAAATTAATAATAACTACTTCTCCTCTTCATCGTCTATAATTCATATCGGATTACTATGATTTAATTATATCACCGAATTTAAGCTTGTCAATAAAAAATAATAATATTTTTCTAAAAATTTTTCCCAATAAAAGGGTAAACATTTTCATGACTGACGCTTTTTATTGTAAAAAGAAAAATAGATTAAAACCTAAGGTAGTCCCCTAGATTCCAACCTATCACTTATCACTTTTACCTATTACTTTTTATCTCTTCCCTATTCCTTGCGCCTTCTCACTTTTTCCCTGTTTCTTCTTACCTTTTACCTCTTACTTTTTACCTATTCCCTCTTCCTTCTTCCCTAAATAACCATCAACATTTTTACTTGTTACTTTAGTATGCTGTGTTTTTACATACTTCCCATTAATACCTTGTACATTATTTACATCAAGGCCTCTAGCTAAGGAATATGAAATATCAAATATTGCTTTTGCTTGAACCTTTGCATCACTTATTACTGTACCTGTTAATTCTCCCTTTTGCACTGCCTCTAGGGCTTCCTTTATTCCATCTATTCCAACTACTATTGGCTTTTCTGAAAATACATCTGTTGAATTTATTGAATGTATTGCCCCTAAGGCCATTACATCATTATTGCTAAAAACAACTTCTATTTCATCGCCAAATTCTTGAATCCATTGATTCATTTTGCTTATTGCTTGATCACTTTGCCAATTGGCGCTATCATCTGCTAATTTTTCTAGCTCTATTCCATAATCGTCAATATCTTTTATACAATACTCTGTTCTAATTAAAGCATCTTGATGACCCGGCTCCCCTTCTAGCATTACATATTGTATTTTATTATCACCATTTTTATCTATTTTACTTTTATTCTTAGTCCATTCCTCTATAACAATTTCTGCCTGCATTCTCGCTGACCGTCTTGCTTGGGCGCCAACATAATATACCTTATTCCATCTATTTAGATCCTCTTCTACAGGCTCCCTATTAAAAAATACTAGCGGCACATTTGCAGATTTTGCCTTATCAATTATTGTTGCTGCAGCCGTTCTATCTACTAAGTTCACGCAAATAATATCATAATCCTGCTTTATAAACTTATCTATTTGATTTCCTTGGTTTGTAAGGCTTCCCTTTGCATCAACAAAATCTAACTGAATCTTTATATCTTCCTTCTGTTCTTTTTCCTTTGATATTTCTTCTAAATAAGAGCTTATACTAGCTATAAAGGTGTCATCTTGTTTATATAGTGTAACACCTATCTTTATTTCATTTTTCTTATTTACCTTATATTCTTCACTACATCCTGAAATTATAGAAGTACTAAACATTAATGCACCAAAAACAATTAATCCCTTATAATTTTTCACAATAACCTCCTATAAATCATCTTCATGATTACCTAATAATCGGAAATAGTATTTTTTGATTTTCTTCTGAATACATATTATAAACATTTATGGTAGTTGATGTTATTTTACTATCCTTTACCTTCCCATTTTCTATCTCAGAGACCATAGCCTCCATACTTAAATAACCTAAGTTAAACTCATTTTGCATAGCTATAGCGTTAATGATTTTTTCTTCCATTAGGGAAATTATTAAACTTGTGCTTCCTGTTCCATAAAGACCAACTTCCCTATTATTTTTTACTAGTTCACTATAATGATCTTTCTTAACCTTACCAGCTATTTCTAAAATATTGGGTTCAAAAGCAACTAATACTTTTGTATCCATATTTTTTACTAGTTCTGAAACTTTTTTATAAATTTCAGATTCATCCTTTGGTAAATCAATGAATTCATAGGTATTTTTACTTAATGAAATTTCATCAGTGAATCCCTCATATTTTTCTTTTTCGCTACTTATATTTAATCCACTTCTTAGAATTATTATTTTATTTCTTGTATTACCGTTTCTAATTACTTCATTAGCTAGCTTTTTCCCAAGTTCATAATTGTCACAGGAAACATATGCGAAATTCTCTTTTGTTTCTATATTAGATTCAAATAAAACAATAGGAATTTCTTTTCTAAAGCTCTCTAAGGTTTTAGAAAGAGAAGTGTAATCTGCCGGTGAAATTAAAATTCCGTCTGTGCCATTAAAAATTTCCCTTTGAATTAGTTCTTTTTGCTCTTCTATACTATTTTCCTCAAGAAGAGTTATAAAGCTAATATTTACATTCATATCAGAAGCTGCCTGCTCCATCCATATACTCCATGCCATGATAAATAGCATTTTCTATTAAAGGTTGTACAATTAGCTTGATACACTTTAAATCTAAAGCTTCTTCTTCAGCTTCTATCTCATAGTCAAATTTATTTTTATACCTTATGCTTTGTATTGTTAGATAATTTTTAGCATGTTCAAGTTCATCTTTTACTGTAATAATATTTCTTCCCTTACTTATACTAATTCTAAAGAACCTTGCAAGAGAAGTAACCATGGTTATTGCTCCATTATAATTTTCATTTTCTATCATCCAAACAATTGAATCTAAGGTATTGTATAAAAAGTGAGGATTAATTTGTGATTGAAGTGCATTTAACTCGCTTTTTCGTTTTTCCTCTTGTTCCTTCACAATATTATCCATTAGTATATTCATTTGATGAATCATTAGCTTAATAGCCTTAGCTAAATGTTGAACCTCTTGAGATCCATTTTCAGGAATGTATAAATTTCCTACTCCATTTTCAAATTCCTTAACTGACTTTTCTAACTCCATAATTGGATTGGCTATTCTTGAGGAAACATACATGTTAATTGATATTAAAGTAAAAATTGCAAAGAGCATTATAAATATTGCAAAGACTCTAAATTCACTAGCACCTGATAATATATCTTCTATAGGAGATACAGAAACTATTTTCCAGCCTGTATAGCCTACAGTTTTTATATTTATCATTCTTTTATTTCCCTGGAAATTTTCTAAATAATGCCCATCCTCTAATTTAGCATTTTTATAATTTGTTTCCTCAATAAGATTTGAATATATCAACTGTTGTCTAGGATGATATATTATTTCTCCATTTCCATCCATTAAATAAACATAGGCGTTTTGTCCCATATCTACATTTTTGCATATTTCTTCAATACCGCTAAAGTTCATGTCAACTAAAAGAACTCCACCCTTAGCCTTTCCATCTTCAGTTATTTCTGCTGCCCTGCTTAAGGAAACTACCCAAGTATATTTGTAATTTGGATGATAAAATAAGTTTTGAACATGGGGAGTTGAAAAGTGAAGGTTTTCGCTTTTTTCTAAAGCATTTTGAAACCAGTCATTTCCCCTTGGATCTATATTTTCCTTTAACTCTTGTACAGGATAAGAAGCTATTATTTCTCCGTTCTCAGAAAATAAACTTATACTAATTAAGAAGTCCTTATTTGCTTCATAAAGGATGTCCATTTCCTTATTAATATTTTCACTGGATAAATCCTTTTTCTTAATTCCCCTATAATATATAGTGTCAGATATTTTCATCATTTTTCTTAAGTAGCTATCTAAGTTTAAATTAACTTGCTCTAATATTGCTTCATTATTTTTTGATACCATTTCTTCTGTCAAGTTAGAAAATCTTAAATAAAGGGCCCCTCCTACTACTATCATGCCTATAACTGCTACTATTGTAAAAGAAACTGATATGATATTATGAATACTTGCTTTTTTATAGTAGTTAACTATTTTTTTCTGTATTAATTCTATCATTTTTAATCACTCAAATTCTTTCTATATTTTGAAGGGGATATACCATAGTGCTTTTTAAATACATAACTAAAATAATTAGCTTCTGCATATCCAACCTTCCTAGCTATTACATAGGTTTTATCATCTGTTGTGTTTAACAGCCTTACTGCTTCTTCAAGCCTTATATTTGTTAAGTAGTTTACGAAGTTCATATCTGTTTCTTTTTTGAAGATAGTTGAAAAATATGTTGGACTCACATGTAATTTTGAGCATAATTTTTCTACAGATATTTCAGAATCACTATAATTTTCTTTAATAAAAGCTTTAGCCTTCTCTACTAACATTTTAGAGGAGTTAACTCTTTCATTTTTTATTAACTTATTTATTTTAATAGATTTTTCTAAAAACCAACTCTTAATATCATTTATTGAATCTAATTTGCTTAAATAGGAGTAGCAATTAAAATTTTCTCCAAATACTTCATCAAAATTGATATTATAATCTTGCACCAGCCTCAAGATAGATGTCATAACTTCCATAATATAAACTCGATATTTATTTAAAGACACTAAATCCTTCTCAACTTTTTCGAATATTTTATTAATAACTTCTTTTATTTCTTCTTCACTTGATAATTTTATTGAATTTAACAATGAGTTTTCTTCCTGCTCATCGAATTTTAACTGAATATCCTTATTAGGCTCTACATCATCTATAAAAATTGCCTTTCCATTTCCTAAAATAGGTCTATAATTTAAGGCAGTTTCAGCTGTTTTATATGAATATCTAATATCCATTATATCTTCATAGACCCTTCCAATGCCTGCTGATATTGTACTTGCAAAAACACATTGAAATAGCCTGCTTACTTCATCTAAGCCCCTAAGCAAATTGTAAACCCCTGTCTTTTCTTCAAAGGTAGCTAAAACTACAATTTTATCCGAATAAGGGAAGCTTATAAAATCACAATAATTAATAATAATTTCGTCAACCATATTTTTTATTGAAATTAAAAGTAAGCCAATATTATTTTCCTCTTCCTCCAGAACTGTTGTAACATCAATATTTATTAAGGCAACTGCCAAATATTTTTTTATAAGGTTTAGTCCTAGCTTTCCAGCATCCATTTCCCATCTTTCCTTGCTCATTCTTCCTTCTAAAGCTGAAACTAAATACTGTTCTCTTAGTACTGGAATACTTTCTAAATAGTGTTTTTTTAATATTTCTACATTTCTTTTTTCATCATATTCTTTATCAAGCTTGTTCTTTAACTTTTTAAGAATTTCAATAATTTCCATTGAGTTAATCGGTTTCAGGACATATTCGAAAACATTTATTTTTTATTGCTTTCCTTGAATCTGTGTTTTCTACTTTTTTACCATGTAGTAATATTTCTCCCTTTCTTAACTTAAAGGATACATTTTGTATTGAAGGTTGATATGTACCTGTTAGATTCTTCACTTCCATTATTACTTCCCCAGGTTCATTAGTCTTAGGTGGGAACCTATTAGTTAAGTCACGTCCAACCATTAACTTAATTATCTTATCAGTAGTTAATTCTTTTGCAGATCTTGTATCTACCCACTTACCATCACGCATTACCGTAACTTCATCTGATATTCTAAGAATTTCTTCCATCTTATGAGAAATATAAATAATTCCACAACCTCTATCTCTTAACTTATTAATAATTCTAAATAAGTGATTAACTTCTTCTTCTGTTAAAGAAGATGTAGGATCAACAGCTATTTCCAATTCCTCTAATACTTTCTTAGTATCTTCATACATTTTCTTGTCATCTACAACTCCAGATTTTCCTGGATACCTACCAAGTCATATGTTATCCATTACATCCCTTTGCAAAACTTGATTTAGCTCTTGATGCACCATGGCAACACCATTATCCATAGCTTGTCTAGGATTTGAAAACTTCACCTTTTTACCTTCAATAAAAATCTCTCCAGCATCTTCAATGTAAGCTCCAAACAGACATTTCATTAAAGTAGATTTACCTGCTCCATTTTCCCCCATTAAAGCATGTACAGTACCTGGTTTTACCTTTAATTGAACATTATCTAATGCTTTAACACCTGGAAACTCCTTAGTCATACCTATCATTTCTAGAACATATTTATTGTCTGACATACTTATTTCACCACTCTTCTATTAATTATTAAAGGTGCTGTTGCACAAATTTATACTCAACATATAAAATGTATAATGGTGGAAAAAAACTACTAAAAGTAGTTTTAGAAGAATATATTTATAAATTTTGTATTATACATTTTACATTAAAAGGGCTGTGCTACAGCCCTTTATATTTAGATTTTTACTATTTTAAATATGGTTGGTAAGGAATACGGATAGCAATTCCTGAATCATCAAATTCATAAGTAGTTCCTTCAGTAGCTTCTTTTCCTTCAGCTAAGTTTAAACCAGTTTCATATAAAGCCTTAGCCATACCTTCAGCATCTTGAAGAACTGATCCTAACATATAGCCCTTAGCAATATATTCTTGGGCAGCAGTTGTAGCGTCAACCCCAACAACTACAATAGATTTATCGCCATCATCAGTATTAAAGCCTTGTGCTTGTAAAGCTGCAATAGCTCCTGTCACCTTTTCCATCAAAGAATTCAAATTCAACCTTGCCATCATTTTCTGTTTGTATATCTTGTAATGCTTGACGAACAGTAGAAATATAAGTATCGTCAAATTTGTATAGGAATACTCTGACTTTTCAGTATCGCCAGTTTCTCCTCCAGCATTTTCTCCTCCGTTAGAACTGTTGCCACCACAGCTACTAATGAAGCTGCAACCATTACAGTGGCTAATGCCATAGCTAATAATTTTTTAACCTTTTTCATACTAAATTCCCACCTTTATTAAACTTTTTTTCAGCTTTTATGATTTCGTTTACATTTATTATTATAGAATTCTTTCCCAATAAACTCCATACAAAAAACTTAACTAAATTATCAAAATTATTTGATTTTTCTGAATTTGTTATTTGCATTATTTTTTGGTAAGATACAAAAGGTTAAATTAATAACTATATTATATATGAGGTGATATCTTTGAATAGAAAAAGTAAAGAGTACATAATTAAATTTATTAAGGATTCTTGGACTGCCTTAAGACCTCTATCCTTAACCCTTGCAATAGGTTCAACTATCCTGGGAATACTATCAGCTTACAGACTTGGATACGTTGACTTATCTAATAAACAACATATTTTATTAGTTATTTTAATAACAATAGCAGGATTACTGGCTCAATCAGGTGCAAACTTGGTAAATGATTATTTTGAAGGTAGTTTTAGATATTACAGACCCAGTGGAAGAAAAATAAAATTCTTAGGGGTTACAAGAACCTACTTTGATGTATATGTTTTTCTTTGGGCAATGATATGTTTTGGACTAGCTTCCCTTATAGGTCTTTACCTAATTTATATTACAGATTATAAAATGCTTATTATTGGTTTTATAGGAATACTAATTGCTTATGGTTATACTGGAGAACCTTTTGTCCTTAAAAGAAAAGGCTTAGGCGTTCCTGTATCCTTTATCACTATGGGACCTTTAATGGTTTTAGGGGCTGCTTATCCCTTTACAAGGTCTTTTAATTTAGATCCAATACTTTTATCTCTTCCAGCTTCATTTTTAATTCCAGCATTAATGCTTAGTAATGAAATGAGAGACTATCAAAGAGATGCTAACTTAAGTCTTGGAACTCTAAGTGTTAGAATCGGAAGTAAGCCAAGTCAAAATATTTATAGATTTTTAGTTTTTGGAGGCTATATACTAACTTTAACTTATATTATAACAGGCTTTTATCCATTAGCCTCTTTAATAGTTTTTATTACACTGCCTACTGCTTTAAAAGCTCATAAGTCTGTGTGCAATTTCGAAAAACTTGGAATTCCATATACAAATACCTTACATTGGACATATACATTACTATTAATTATTTCTTTTATATTTATTTAAGGATAATTTAGGAATAATTTATTAACAATTTGATGATAATTTAAAAATAAGAAATGAACTTATAACATATAATAATTAAATATGATATAATTATTCCAAAACTATGAAAGGAGTTGTTTTTATGAGTAAAGGATTAAAAACTATATTAATAATAATTGCTGTAATCCTAGTTATAACTCTTCCTATAATATCTAGTTATAACAATTTAGTATCCTTAGAACAAAAGGTTGAGCAATCAGCATCAAATATTGATACTAACCTTCAAAGAAGATCTGATTTAATACCTAACTTAGTTAATACTGTAAAGGGATATGCAGCTCATGAAGAAGAAATATTTACAGATATAGCTGAAGCTAGAAGTAAGCTAGCAGGTGCAACAAATGTGTCTGAACAAGCAGATGCTGATTCAGAATTAAGCAGTGCCTTATCAAGGCTGCTAGTTGTTGTGGAAAAATATCCTGATTTAAAGGCTAATGAAAACTTTATTGCCTTATCAGATGAACTTGCAGGTACAGAAAATAGAATTGCTATTGCAAGACAAGATTATAATACAATAGCAACAAAATACAATACTAAAAGAAGAAAATTCCCTACTACTATCATAGCTTCAATTTTTAACTTCGAAGAAAAGCCACTTTATAAGGCTGATGAAGGTGCTTCAGAAGTACCTAAAGTTGATTTTACTGAATAGAAATGAAGAAATTCTTATTAAAATTAAATAATTTTATTTTATTTCTTTTCTTAGGGGTATTTTCTTTAACTAATATTACCTATGCTGATACTAATTTTCCTCAGCCTACAAACTTAAAATATGTAAATGACTATGTAAATTTACTTACTCTAGATGAAAAAGAACAAATAGTATCTATTGGAAAGGAATTAGAAGATAAAACTGGAGCTCAAGCTACTATTGTTATTATAAGCTCTTTAGATGATGTTCCAATAGAAGATTATGCTAATAAGTTATTTAGATCCTGGGGAATTGGTCAGGCCGATGAAGATAACGGACTTTTAATTCTATTATCCATAGAAGATAGAAGCTGGAGAGTTGAAGTTGGCCGTGGCCTTGAAGGTGCCATTACTGATGCAGGCAGTGGAAGGGTAATGCGTAACTTAGCAGTACCAGAATTTCAAAAGAATGATTATGGTACCGGCCTATTAAATAGTTATAGTGCTTTAGCTGATTTAATAGCAGAAGAATATGAAGTTACCCTAGAAAAAACCTTAAACATTAATTTATCAGGACTTCGGGAAAAAGATAATAACTTTGTAAAGATGCCAAATAAAATACCAATGATGATATTAGGAATTTTTATATTCTTAGATATATTATTTAACAGAGGCCGTATTTTCTCAGCCATACTAAGAGCCCTGTTCTGGTCTTCAGGACGTGGCCCAAGAGGTGGCGGCTTCGGTGGTGGCGGTTTCGGCGGTGGCTCCCACGGAGGCGGAGGCTTTGGTGGCTTTGGTGGAGGATCATCTGGGGGAGGCGGCTCGTCTGGAAAATGGTAAACCATTTTCCAGAGTTCACAGTGCACAGTTCACAGTTGAGTTAGCAGTCTCTTAGTTTATCTTTTACTAATTTAATATATTATTGGGCTATTACCAATAAAAAAGGGATATTTCGTGAATTATTCATGAAATATCCCTTCTAGCAATATTCATTTTAGCCAAAAAATCTCTTTTTGATTGCCCTCTTAATGCTTCTCTTACATTTGCTCCAATACTAGTTCCTGAACGTAATAACTGCTTTGATAAAACAAATTCTTTTTTATTCGCTACTAAATATTTGTACATATCAATAATATTAATTGCAAAATCAAAAGACTTTGTTGCTATTATATTTTTTGTCATAATAATTCCTCCTCTATCAAATTAGCGATAGATTAAATATTTGACAAAGAAATAGTTAACTATTCAATTTTGAACTAACACTCATTAAAATCAAATTTTCACCTTATAATAATTAAGCTATATCAAATTAAAATTCTATTATAATTTGATATAGCTCTTATTACCATTAATTTAAATTTTAGATTTTCATTAAATTGAAAATCATCCTAAACTGTGAACTGTGGACTGTGAACTGTGCACTGATTTAAATGAAAAGAAGTAAGCTAAATGCCATAATCATCATTCCCCCAATCAGCCCATAAATGGATAAATGGTGTTCTCCGTATTCTTTTGCTGCTGGTAGTAATTCGTCAAAGGATATGAATACCATTATTCCTGCTACTAGGGCAAAGATTATTCCTGAGGTTAAATCTGTGAAGAAATTTCTTAGAAATAGGTATCCCACTAGGGCTCCAATTGGTTCTGACATCCCTGATAGGAAGGAATAGATAAATGCTTTTTTCTTATCTCCTGTTGCATAGTAAATTGGAACTGATACTGATATTCCTTCTGGAATATTGTGAATTGCAATTGCTACTGCAATAGGTATTGCTACGTTTAAATCTGATAGTGCTGATACAAAGGTAGCAAGTCCCTCTGGGAAGTTATGTATTCCTATTGCAAGGGCTGTTAATACTCCTGTTCTCATTAACTTTTTCGATTCATTTTCTTTTCTTATCCTTCTGCATTCATCAGTTTGGCAATCATTAAGAACTTCTTTTACCTCGTGAGGGTTTTCTTCGCTAGGTACAAGCTTATCTATTAGTGCTATTAAAAACATTCCTGCAAAGAAGGCTATCACTGTAATATAGCTCCCTTTTTTCTCTCCTAAGGCAAGTATTAGTGAATTTTTAGCATCTGCAAATAATTCCACCATAGATACGTATATCATAACGCCAGCAGATAATCCTAAACTGACAGATAAAAATTTCTTATTTGTAGTTTTAGCTAGTAAGGCAATTAAACTTCCTATTCCTGTTGCAAGTCCTGCAAATAAAGTTAATAAAAATGCTATTAATATATTATTCATGTTTAATCCCTCCTCTTCTTATTTTTCTCATTGTTTATTTTTATTTCTTAATATTAATTATTTCTTATTTATATATTAAACTAAATGATAGGATTTTTCAATTTTTAAGACTTATTAATATAGATCTTACTTGGAGCTTTTAGGAATAAACTTTATTATTATATACCAAAATAAAAAATATATTATTGAAAGTATTTCTAATTTAATAAAATAGTCATAACCTTTTCCCAGTCCCTCTAATATTGTACCTTTAGCCGCAATATTAGAAGAAAAGCTCACGAAGAAGTAATCTGTTTTGTAAATTGAATTAATAATACCTGCAGATAATCCTAGAATCTGCATAGTAATATATGACTTTATTAGTTCTGATTTGTTTAAAAACCATTTATTCATTAAGGCAAAATATATTGGTACTACTATTATTGCTATATGAGCAGTCATAAAATAGTAGTATTTTAGATATTTAGAGGACATTGATTTGTCCATTGATAAAAAACTTGATATGCCACCTAAGACTCCTACAAATAATAGAAAATTAAATATTTTTTTCCTTGGTTTTATTAAAATAATGGCAGATAAAATATTGCAAATATAGCATAGATGTAAAGGCAATTTATTAATAGCTAAGCCACTTATTATCCAATTCCCTAAATAATAAGTGGTTGTAATTACCATTATGATAAGTGCAAAAATATATCTTATTCTTCTTTCAAGTTTTTTATTTGCCTTTATTTTATTTCTAAATATAAAAATAATGAATAAAATTACTGTTAAAAGTATTATTGGAAGAAATCTTTCATGGTTATTCATTATGTAATTTCTTGTTTCTCTCTCAAAAATAATAAATTCTTTCATAATTAACTCCCTTAAAAATAACTTCTCTAGTCTTTAAAAATTTATGCATACGGAAAATATTAAATGCCAGTATAAGTTTTTTATACTGGCATTATATTAATTAAATTTAATTTATTATTTATAAGAATTTGAATTTTTATCTCTTTTTCTTGTCGTCCTTTTTCTTTGGAAATTCACATTTGCCGGCATTTTTAAGACACTTAATTATTTCTCTATAAGCCTTCTTATAGCCTAGTACGAAACCTTCTTTAAGTCCCTTTTCATGTCCTTCTGCAAATCCCTTTTGTTTTCCTTCTGCAAAACCTTTGTCACGGCCAACGCTTAGTCCGTTTGAATATCCTCTCTTGTATCCTACGTCATATCCCTTTTCATAACCAGCTTGGAATCCAATCTTATAGCCTTTTTCATAAGCTGCTTCAGCTAATTTTTCAGCTTTACTTAAGCCTTTTTTATAGCCCTTTTGGAATCCTTCTTTTACTCCCTTTTCAAAGCCTAGTTTCTTGCCTTTTTCTAGTCCTTTTTCAAAGCCCTTAGTATATCCAAGTTTTATACCTTTTCTAAGACCTTTTTCGAACCATTTTCTGCAATCAACTATATGATTTGGTTTCTTATCTTCTTTTTCTTTTTTCTTATCCTTGTCTTTGTCCTTGCCTTTTTCTTTGCGATCTTTCTTAAGTTTTCTTTCATAATCTCTTTCAAAATCTTTTTTGTAATTTTCTTCATATTCGTCATCTTCGTCATCTTCATAGTAGTCTTCGTACTTGTCATCGTAGTCTTCTTCGTGGTCCTCTTCATAATCGTCAAAATAATATGAAGTATATTCTACTTCATCATCTTCATACTCATCATCTTCATAAACTTCTTCATAGTCTTCATAATCTTCATAGTCGTTAAATTCAAATTCATAATCTTCATTAGTAAATCCGTATTTTGTTTCCATCTTTTTTCTCTCCTTGTAATTATTTTTTTATACTACATAGATATGAAACTTATAATTTATTTGTTAATGATTTTAAGGAAAATTTAATAATGTAAGCTTAGTCATTCAATAATGAAACTACCTCTCTTACCAATTTTTTAACCCTTGATGGTAGCTTAGATAATGCCTTTTCCCTTTTTTCTTCATCCTGAATTTGTGCTATTCTCATGACTTCCTGTTGAGCTCCTGGTATAGCATTAAATTCAGATGCTATTTTATTAAATCTAGCTGCAAAATTAGGATCTTGCATCTTAGATTGTAATTTCATTATTAATTCATAACCATTCATTTTAATAATCTACTCCTAACCTTACTTTAGTTTATATTATTCAGTATTATTTTCTTTTGTTACTTAATTATCTAAGAAAAAAAGTGGACGTATGTAAGTCAGATTAAACTTGCATAAGCCCACTTAATAATTCCCTAAATGGCAAAGAGCCGTCATAAGCCGGCTCTTTATTATATAATTGTCACATATGACTTTTTATTATTCAGTTTCTGAGTTTAAAATTAAATGAATTTTATCAATTCTTTTATCATCTAATTTTAAAAGTTTTAATTTGACATTAGCAAATCTTACTTCACAATTTTTTGTATCTGTAGGAATTTCACCTAACTTTTCAATAAAGAAACCTGCAATTGTATCTGCATCTTCTGATTCCAATTCAATGTCAAGATAATCATTTAAGTCTGATAAACTCATTAGACCACTAACAATATAGTTTTCGTCATCTATCTTTTCAATGTCTAGATTATCATCATACTCATCTAAGATTTCTCCCATAACCTCTTCAATGATATCTTCCATGGTTACTATACCAGAAAATCCACCATATTCATCTATTAAAACTGCTATATATGCTTTCTTTTCTTTTAACTTTTTAAATAATTCATCTATATTTTGAGTTTCAATAAAGAAACATGGCTCCTTTATTAAATCCCTTATCTTTACATTTTCAATTCCTTTTTCTATAATACTAGCAAAAAGATCCTTCATATGTAAAATACCTATGATATTATCTATTTCCTCTTCATATATAGGTATTCTAGAAAAGTTCTCTTCTAATATCATATTGATACAGTCTTTTACATTTTCATTAACATCTAATAAAAATGTTTCTGTTCTAGGAGTCATAATCATCTTTGCTGTTGTATCATCAAATTCTATGATACCATCTATCATATCTCTTTCAGATTCATTAATAGCACCATTTTCTTCTCCTATTTCTATAAGGCTTCTTATTTCTTCCCTTGATATTTGCTCTTCTACTCCCTCATTTTTGAACCCTAAAATTTTCATTATAAGATTAGTTGAAAAAGATAAGAACCATACAAAGGGTTTTGTAACCTTAGAAACAAATAGAATTATTTTTATTGCAAACATTGCTACTTTCTCAGTATTTTGCATAGCTATTCTTTTTGGTACTAATTCACCTAATACTAATGTTAAATAGGAAATTAATAAAGTAGTAACTATTAATGCAATGTCTTCACTATATGGTACATTTGCACTATTTAACACTTCAGCAAAACCTACTGAAATTGATGTTGCTGCTGATGCTGAGGCAAAGAATCCTGCAAAGGTTATACCAACTTGTATTGTTGATAATAGCTTATTTGGCTCCTTTAGAATATCTCTTAATAATATTGCTTTTTTATTTCCTTCTTCCGCTAAAATGTTTATTTTAGTTTTATTTAATGATACTATGGCCATTTCTGCAGATGAGAAAAAAGCATTAACTAATACCAATATAAAAATTAAAATAAAACTACTCCCGGGACTTCCTTCCATTTACACATTCTCCTTAAAATTTTATAGTAATTATTATTTTATCATATTTATCTCGTTTTTCAAATATCTTAAAATTTATTAATAATATATTTAAATATAAACTACATTATTAGAATATAGCCTTTTTTCTAATGATTTATTCATTCATCAATTGTTACCTGTACTGATAAACTGAAGAAAATTACAAAAATAACTAGCAGAGATAAATAGAATATGTGCAATAAGTATATAGCAAATAATTAGAAGTACTTGGTAAGGAAAAACTACTAGGCCTTAGAGTTGTTGGTTTGTTTGAGCGTAGCGAGTTCAACCAAAACTCTTGGCATAGTAGTTATTCCGAACCTAGTACTTCTTTGTGAAGCTATCGACTTATGAAACATATCTATTTATTGAAGCATTATATTTGTACTTTTTTTAGTTCTTTTTAAAAGCTTCTTGTATTGTATGCCATGCAAGCACTGCACATTTAACTCTAGCTGGCATATTTGAAATGTTTTGAAGAACCATTGCATCTTCTAGTTTTTCTAGTTCTTCTTCATCTTTGATTTCTCTTTTTATCATTCCAATAAAAGTTTCTACTAATTTTAAAGCTTCATCTTTGCTTTTTCCTTTAAGTAGATCTATCATCATTGAAGTTGATGCTTGGGAAATTGCACAACCTTGGCCAGAAAAGGCAAGATCTTCTATTATATCTCCATTAATCTTAACTTCTAAAGTTATTTCATCGCCACAACTTGGGTTATGACCTCTTTCACATAGATCTGGGCATTCAAGCTTTCTTCTATTATGCTTAGAAGTACTTTGCTCCATTATAAGTTGGGTATATATATCTTGTAAATCCATTGTATTACCTCCATTTTGCAAACATATCGTAGGTTTTCTTGATTGCTTCTATTAACATATCAATGTCTTCCTTTGTATTATATATATATATACTTGCTCTACAAGTTGCATTGATTCCCATATATCTCATTAAAGGTTGGGCACAATGGTTTCCAGCTCTAATACATACTCCTAAGGAATCGAAAATTGATGCACAATCATGTGGATGAACTCCATCTATTGCAAAGGATATTACTCCTCCTCTTTTTTCTACTTCCTTTGGTCCATAAACAGTTACATAAGGTAGTTCACTTATTTTTTCCATAGCATAGCTCATTAATTCATGTTCTATTTTTTCAACATTGTCCATGCCTACTTTATTTAAGTAATCTATAGCCTTAGATAAACCTACTGCACCTTCAACATTTTGTGTTCCAGCTTCGAATTTATATGGTAATGCGTCAAAAGTAGCTTCTTGTTCATATACGTATTCTACCATATCTCCACCAAAAGTTACAGGAGGCATTTTTTCAAGTAATTCTTTTTTACCATAAAGTACTCCTATTCCCATAGGCCCTAAAAGCTTATGGGCTGAAAAGACTAAGAAGTCTGCATCTAAGTCTTGTAGATCTACTTTCATATGAGGTACACTTTGAGCTCCATCTACAATAACTACAGCTCCCTTTGAATGAGCATATTTAGCTATTTCTTTAACTGGATTAATTGTACCTAAAGCATTTGATACTTGAGTTATTGCTACTAACTTTGTTTTATCTGTAATTTTAGTCTTTACTTCTTCTTCAGTAAGCTCACCATTTTCATTAGTGTACATATATTTTAATACTGCACCCTTAGCTTTTGCTACTTCTTGCCATGGTATAAGGTTTGAGTGATGCTCTGCAATTGAAATCACAATTTCATCACCTTCATTAATAAAATTCAAACCATAAGATCTTGCTAAAAGGTTAAAGGACTCTGTAGCATTTCTTGTAAAGATTATTTCTTCCTTATGTGCTGCATTTATAAAATCTCTAACCTTTTCTCTTGCTTCATCATAAGCTTCTGTTGATGCAATACTTAATGCATAAGCTCCTCTATGAGGATTGGCATTTGAATTTTTATAGTACTCTACCATAGCATCAATAACAGATTGTGGCTTTTGTGTAGTTGCTGCACTATCTAAATATACTATTCTCTTACCATTTGCTTCCTTTGTTAAGGCTGGAAAATCCTTTATTATATCTCTATTATTCATTATCCAAACATTCCTTTATAGCATTAAATATTTCTTCTCTAGAATTTTTATCATCTATTTTATCTATGATAGGGTTAAATGCACCTTCAATTATCACTCTTCTAGCTTCGTTATAATCTAAACCTCTAGTCATTAAGTAAAATAGTTTGCTTTCATCTATTTTACCTGAAGCTGCAGCGTGTTCTCCTGAAACATCATCTTCTTCACATAATAGTAAAGGTAAGGCCTTTGATTTAACCTTTGGAGATAAAATCATGCAATATTCATCTTCAACTCCATTACTTCTTGAAGCTCCTCTTTTAAAATCAATAGTTCCTCTAAAGATCTTTTGCGCTTCATCTTTTAAAGCACCCTTTGTAGAAATATTTGATTTACTTCTTCTTCCCCTATGAGTCATAACATAGTTAATATCTATAATTTTGTCATTATCTCCTAGATAAATTGAGCTTAATGTTGAAGCAGAATTTTCTTCTTTTAAATCACCTTCATAATTTGTGATGCTGTATTTTCCACCTAACTCTGCTGCAATAAAGTCAACACTTCCATTGTAGCTTACATCTGATACATTTGAATCTAAGTGCATTGTATTTTTGTTTAATAAGTTTATCTTTGTTAATTTTAATTTACTATCATCTTTGCTAAATACTTTTAAAATACCATTGTGGTATCCTTCAGAATCATCTAAAGAATTATATTTTATAATAATATTTGCTTCTGATTGTTCCTCAGAAACTATTACTATGTTGTCTACTAATGTATTATTGTCTTTATCCATATTGAACTCTATTATAATAGGTTCTTCCACTTTTACTTTTCTTGGTATATTAATTATGTAACCTTGGTTAAATTCTCTTTCACCTTGGCTTATTAATTCCTCTGATACACCATAAGTAAAGTTCTTATTTAAAGGAAGTACTTTTTCCTTATCTAACTTTTCAATTATTACTCCCTTATTTTCATTACCAGTTATTTTTACATTTTCAAAATTACCTATAGCTGGAGCTTTATAATCTGCTAATGTTACATCGTTAACCTTTAGCCAACTTTTTGTTCTTACAGGAGTCTTATTTAAATTACTGAATTTTATATCATTAACCATTATCCTATGCTCCCTTCTAGTTCAAGCTTAATTAAGTTATTCATTTCAACTGCATATTCAAGAGGTAATTCCTTTGATATTGGTTCAACGAAACCTCTAACTATCATTGATTTTGCTTCTTCTTCACTTATACCTCTACTCATTAGGTAGAATATAGCTTCATCACTTATTTTACCTATTTTTGCTTCGTGTCCAATTTCAACATCATCTACTGCTAAATCAATTACTGGAATAGTATCTGATTTAGAAAGGTTGTCAAGCATTAAGGATTCACAGGAAACAGTTGATTTTGAACCATGAGCATTTGCATTAACCTTAACTACTCCTCTGTAAGTTGCTTCTCCACCGTTTTTTGAAATTGATTTTGAATTAATTGTTGAACTTGTATTTGGGGCAGCATGAACAACCTTTGCTCCAGTGTCTAGGTTTTGACCTTTTCCTGCAAAGGATACTCCAGTAAATTCAGCTGTTGCTCCTTCTCCTTTTAAAACACTCATTGGGTATAACATAGAAATATGAGATCCAAAGGATCCTGATACCCATTCTATTCTTCCATTCTTTTCAACAATTGCTCTCTTTGTATTAAGGTTCATCATATTCTTAGACCAGTTTTCTATTGTACTGTATCTTAATGTTGCTCCTTCTTTAACAAATAACTCAACACAACCTGCATGTAGGTTTGTTACGTTATATTTAGGTGCTGAACATCCTTCTATAAAGTGAAGGTTAGCTCCTTCTTCTACTATGATTAGTGTATGTTCAAATTGACCTGCTCCAGGTGAATTTAATCTAAAGTATGATTGTAGCGGAATATCTACATTTACTCCCTTTGGTACATATACAAAAGATCCACCAGACCATACAGCCCCGTGTAATGCTGCAAATTTATGCTCTCTTGGAGATACACATTTCATGAAATATTCTTTAACAATATCTCCATATTCCTTGATAGCTGTTTCCATATCAGTGTAGACTACACCTTGTTTAACTAAATCTTCTTTTATGCTATGGTAAACAACTTCTGAATCGTATTGAGCTCCAACACCTGCTAGGGAAGTTTTTTCTGCTTCAGGTATTCCTAAAAGATCAAAAGTCTTTTTAATATCTTCAGGAACCTCTTCCCAAGTTTCAGCCATTTTAGATTTTGGCCTAACATATGTAACTATATTATCCATATCTAACTCATCTAAGGATGGACCCCATGTTGGTAAACTAAGTTCATTATATATATCTAAGGACTTTAATCTAAATTCAGTCATCCATTCTGGTTCATTTTTTTCTTTTGAAATAGTTGTAACTATTTCCTTTGTAAGTCCCTTATCTGTTTTAAATTCAAATTTATCTTCATTTTTAATGTCATAGATTCCTCTATCCATTTCATCTATAACTGTCTTTTTTCTATTTTCCACAAGCTCACCTCCAAACTAAATTGCCGCTTCTCTAAATGCTTCATATCCGTCTTTTTCAATTTGTTCTGCAAGGCTTGCATCTCCAGTTTTAACAATTCTTCCATCAACTAAAACATGAACATAATCAGCTTTTAAATTTTCTAATATTTTTGTATTGTGAGTTATAATTAACACTGCATTATTTTCATTTGAATACATTCTAATACCTTCAGAAACTATTCTTATGGCATCTACGTCTAGACCAGAATCTGTTTCATCTAGTATTGCTAGTTTTGGATTTAACATAAGCATTTGTAAAATTTCATTCTTTTTCTTTTCTCCACCTGAGAATCCAACATTTAAATATCTCTTTGCGTATTCTGGCTTCATTTTTAATTCTTTCATATTGTTCTTTAAGTCCTTATCGAACTTTAAGAATTTAATTAATTGGCCATCTATAGCAATTTTTGAACTTCTTATAAAGTTCTCAACTGTTATTCCAGGCACTTCTTCTGGATGTTGGAAAGATAAGAATAATCCCTTTCTTGCTCTTTCATCAGTTTTTAATTCTGATATATCTTCACCTTCAAAGATTACTTCTCCAGATACCATTTTATATTTTGGGTGAGCCATTAATGTGTTAGCTAAAGTTGATTTACCAGCACCATTTGGTCCCATTATTACGTGAATTTCACCTTTTTTTATTTGTAAGTTTAATCCCTTTAGGATTTCTTTTCCTTCAACCTCTGTTCTTAACCCATCTATATTTAATAAAACTTCGCTCATTTTTACATCTCCTTGTTTTTATAATCCATACAATTTCACTCTGATTTAATTATATCATACTAAATAACTCGTATTTAATCAAATATAATTTTTTCTAATATAGGTTGTATATATTTATTTTTAGGCACTATCTTTTAATATCTTTTTATTTCTTATGAAAATAAGGTGTAAAAAGCACATAGTGGTTTTTTAGTTCACAGGGCACAGTTCACAGTCCACAGTGCACAATTCACAGTTCACAGTGCACAATTCACAGTCCACAGTTGCGGTTGAAAGTGCTGCGCACTTTTTTAAAATTACGTAATAGTTTCATCCTCATTATTAAAATACGACTTCATCTTAGGTAACATCTCAGCTATTGCATGTTTAACTACCAATTTTATAATTAAATATAGTACAAATAATACTATAAAAATCAATATTAAATAATATAATCCTTCTCCTATTACCTCTCCTAATAACATAAATTTCTCCTCTTTGTATTCCATATTATCGTGAACTGAAAATCAAAAATAAATTTAAATAATTCAGTAGGCTGAATCATATCCAAAACTGAAATTTGAAAACCGAAACCTGAAAACTATTCTCCACTCCAAACTCCAAACTCCACGCTCCACACTGAAATCATTAACTGTTGACAAAGTTGCTTATTGCTAGGTATGCTTTAACATCAATATTCTGCCCAGATTTTAGTATTTCTTTTCCTTCTTCTTTAGTTATCATTTTTACTTCTATTTCCTCATCTGCTTCTAAGTTTTCTAAGGATACTTTTCCTTTGCAATTACAGCTAACAAGGGCAAAGGATTCATCTGTCATTCCTACAGAAGCATAGGTTTTTTCTATTGTCTTATCATAATCTATGTTAACTAAATCTAAACCTGTTTCTTCTTTTAATTCTCTCTTGACTGCTTCTTCAAAGCTTTCTTCTCCATCAATTAAGCCTGCTGGAAGCTCTATTACATAATCATTAATAGGAACTCTGAATTGTTTTATAATTACTAATTTATTTTCTTCTATATGCTTTGGAATTATAACTACTGCATCTATCCTATCTTTTTTTCCTTCAAAGAATCTATTATTTATTTCATTCAAATCTTTTCTAGAAGCTATTGTCCAATGTTTATTTTCTCCAAGCTTATTAATATATTCTGCATCATATAATTTTAAAAATTTTGTTTCTGCTAAAGTCTTAACTTTAATTATTTTTCCCATAATATCCTCCAAAATCTACTATTTTATTACAACCTTTATTATACAATATATTATTGTAATTAGGTTTCATAATATGTATAATATTTCTAATAGATATCAAAAGGATGTGAAAGATTGAAAGAAATAGACGAGAAATTTAAGAAGAATTTATTATTAGGTACCTTATTAATAATAATTTATTTTGCACTTTCTAATATAGGAGATTTTTTAAGAAGTTTTAGAATTTTTATTCAAATAATAAACCCATTTTTAGTAGGTTTTGCAATTGCCTTTGTATTAAATATTCCTATGAATTTTTTTGAAGAACGTGTTTTTTCTTTTTTAGATACAAAAAAATATATAAAATATAAAAACTTTAAAAGACCATTGTCAATATTAGCTACTTTTGTGACTGTAATAGGATTAATTACTGCACTAGCCTTGTTTGTTATTCCGCAGTTAACATCTAGTGTTGCTACCTTAATTAAAACTATTCCTGGCCACATGAGCTCTTTTGAAAAGTTAATTTATCAATACATAAATGATACTGAAATTTCTAGGGAGTTTTTACAAAAGATTTCTTCAAATATTATGGCAGCTTGGAAGGACTTATTTACTGTTGGAGGAGAAATAATTTCTAATTCCCTTTCCGGCATTTTAAATGCAACTATGAATATTACAAGTGGTTTAGTAAACTTTCTTCTATCAGTAATTTTATCTATTTATATGCTATCAAGTAAAGAAAGTCTTATTACTCAAGTTAGGAAATTAATTTATGCTTTTTTACCAAGAAAAGCTGCTGATAAACTTGTTTATATAGGTAACTTAAGCAATATTACATTTTCAAAATTTATTTCTGGACAATGTGTAGAGGCTGTTATTTTAGGCTCTTTATGTTTTATTGGTATGATTATATTAGGAATGCCTTATGCCTTATTAATAAGTGTTATGATAGGAGTAACTGCATTGATTCCAGTCTTTGGTGCATTTATTGGAACTATACCTGCTGTTTTCTTGATTCTTTTAATAAGCCCTATAAAAGCCTTCTGGTTTATTATATTTATATTATGCCTTCAACAATTTGAAGGAAATGTTATTTACCCTAAGGTAGTAGGAAATTCTGTTGGTCTATCTGCCCTATGGGTTATGCTGGCCATGTTAGTTGGAGGAAGCACCTTAGGCTTACTGGGAATGCTCATTGGTATTCCAATCTTTAGTGTTTTATATCAACTTTTAAGAGAGAAAACAGATAAAAAATTGAAGATAAAAGATATAAAAATTGATTAACTTAAAAGTATAAAATCCAATCCATAAAAGCTTTTGTGGATTGGATTTTTATCTTTACTTCTTAACTATTACTTCTTATCTGTTTCAGTATTTCTTCACAAAGTTTATGTGTTTTTAATGCATCTTCTATACTTATAGATGGCTTCCTCTTTTCTTTTACTGCACATAAAAACTCATCAACAATGGGCTCAAAACCTCTTCTATACAAGATTCTATCCCAATCATTAAATTCCTGTATTTCTTTTTTATTATTTTTATATATTTTAGAAGTTATTAAATTTTCAACTGTAGCCTTACTTCCTGGAGAGATGTATTCAACATTTTCTTCATTATAACCACTGTCTCTATTCATCATAGCAATACCAGTAGTATTTTTTGTTTTTAAAGTAACAACTATGTTATATAGCAAATTATTCTTCTTTAAATAATTTACATCAAAATCCTCTACTTCATCTCTTAATAAAAATCTAGCAGTATCAAGGACATGGATAAAGTCATCTAATATAACTATTTTAGGATCTTTAGGGCTAAAGGTTCTATTCTTTTCAACCTTAATAGTTGTTGGAATATCATACTCCATAAGATTTTTATACATTGGGGCAAACCTCCTGTTAAAGCCCACCATTAGTATTTTTTCTTTCTCTTTTGCTAGCTTACATACCTTTACGCTCTCTTCATAGGAATAGCTAATAGGCTTGTCTACATAAACATTAATCCCATCATTTAATAGTTTTTCTATTATTGAAGCATGGGTTTCTGTAGCAGTATGAACAAAGGCAGCATCAATATTTTTATCTAGCAGTTTATCTACACTAGTATAATATTCTTTAATTCTATATCTTTTTGATAATTTCTCTAGTTTTTCTTTATTTCTTGTACAAAATACAAGGTCTATATCTTCCTTAGATGTAATATATGGCAGATAGGCTTTAGTACATATATTGCCAAGACCTATAATTGCAATTTTCATAAGCTCACCTCATCTTCTTATTTAAATAAGACTATCAAATTTTTCTCTATTTTCTCTTACAACCTCTATAAAAACATTAACTATTTCAGGGTCAAATTGTGTGCCTGAACATCTTTTTAATTCTTCAATTGCCTCTTCGTAAGTTTTTCTCTTATTATATGGCCTATTTGATGTCATGGCATCGAAACTATCAACAACGCATAAAATTCTTGCTGAATAAGGTATTTCCTCACCTTTTAATCCATAAGGATAACCTTTTCCATCATATTTTTCATGATGATGTAATATTATTGGTATTGCATCAGATAATTTGTCTATGGTTTTTATTATTTCAACACCATTTTCAGGGTGCTGCTTGAGCATTTCCCACTCTTCATTAGTTAATGGCATTCTCTTCATAAGAACATCCTCTGTAATATTTATTTTACCTATATCATGCATATAGGCTCCAAAAATTAAAGTTTCCCTATCTCTATGGCTTAACCCCAGTTTTTTTGCCATAAGACGGCTATATAGAACAACTCTTTCTGAATGGGCATATGTATATCTATCCTTAGCATTTATAATACTAATTAGAGTTTTTACTGAAGTTACTAATTCTATGTCTTTAGCTTCTATTATATCTCTTTCTAAATCTACCAATATAGATTTATATGTTTCAACTTTGTTTTTATTAAAGAATTTTGCCCTATATAGTGCATCATCAGAACTTTTTAATAACTGCATTTCATCTTTAGCTTTGTCTGGGAAAACAGATACTCCTGCTGAAATTGTCAGCATTCCCTTTGGCTGGTTTTCCTCACCATAAAAGTTTTCCTTTTCAACAGCTTCCCTTATTTTATTTGATATTTCAGTAGCTTTTTCTTCATTAGTATCTGGTAAAAGTATGGTGAATTCTTCTCCCCCATATCGAGCAGCAATATCACCTTTTCTAATATTTTCCCTAATAATTCTTCCAATATTTTTTAAGACCTCGTCTCCTTTTTGATGGCCATTTATATCATTGTAATGTTTAAAATAATCTATATCAAGAAATATTAGGGATACTGGTTTTTTAATTTTTTTTGCTAATAATATTTTTTCTTTTAATTCTTCCTGGAAATATCTATGATTATACAATCCAGTTAAAGCATCTTTATTAAGCAATTCTTCTAGGCATGTAATATGTTCTCCTTCTATCTTTACATAAAAACCTAAAGTCCAAGCTGTCAAGATAAATATTCCAGATAGAATTATATCGTTTTGAAGGTATATACTTGCATCATTACTAGATAAGGAAATAGAAGCAAGTGATAATATTAAAGCTGAGCTTATACATAAAAAAATTAATTACAAAGAATGTATTTTCCACTAGATTTCCAGACTTATCATTTTTTTTACCGTATTTAATATCTCTAGAGAATACCAAAATTAAATATATCAAAAGTAAAACATATATTGCCATAAGTCCTTCAAATATATCTGAATTACTATTGAGCATATATTCTAATAAAAGTTTTTCAGCAAATAGCCCTTGAATAAAAACAATACTTGCTAATATAAGGGAAATTAATTTAATAATTGAAACCATATCATATATTCGTTTCATTCTAAAGTCTTTTATTTTTTTCATTTTATAACCTACTTTCATACATAAATAAAGATCGGTTACCCGATCTTTATTTAAACTCTATTCATCTCTTAAAGCTTTTGGTTCTTCTGGTTGATATACAAGCCACCAGCAAGCAGATGTAGAAACTACTGAAGCTATAACTGTAGCAAATGCAGCAACCGCCATTAAAACTTTGTTATTTAACTTTTTCATTCTAGTTTCCCCCCATTTTTAATATATTTATTAATAAAGAGTCCATTATATTAAGTACTATATTACCTAATTTAGTAAGAGTAAGTCCCTGCCATAAGCTTCCAAAGGAAATACATAGACTATATTTGAGTAAATTTTGACTTTCCATTTTAATACCCAAATAAAGACTTACAAAAACTAAAATAGTATATATACCTAATGTAATAAATGATACTCTTCTTAACCTTTTAATTTTTTTTTGACTTTTTATAGGTTTATTAGGAGTATCCACTGGTGCTAATTTATAAATTAAGAATGTAACTATAGAAAATGCTAGAGCACAAAATATAACTGTATTTATTACATTAACCTCAATATTAACTAAAATAAGTGATGGTATTACTGAAATCATAACTCCTACTATAATACAATTTAATTCTGTACTAGCATGTACACCACCTGATGATTTCCTTAAAATCGCTACTGCAAAGGATATTATGAGTGATTCAAGGAACACACCAAATATTGCACCAAATATTCCTATAATAATTATTGATAATATCATATGAAAAAAAGCATAAAGTCCATATTTTACAATTTCATAATTATCATTATCTAAATTTAATTCATTTTTTAATTTAATTGCTATATCATTAGATGCTTTATCAAGATTATACATAGCTAAAACCCTCTCCTTGAAAATACTTTATAATATAAACATTAAGGTCTAAACTTTTAACTATAACATATACCTTTCTGATTTTCCTTTGTATTAATTTCTTTTATTACGCTATATATAATTAGAAAAACATATACTCTTATAAAAATATCTCCTAAGCTAAGTACACAATAGCCAATATCAAATATATCCGTTAAAAACTTTAACTTAGTTGATTCAGTTCCCAAAATATGCAAATTATCTACTTTTCCAAGATCATTCTTATTTAATAAACCTATGGAATCAGATATGGTTGGAAAAACTGGCATAAATCCATTGTTTGCTTTTATAGCTATATCATTTAATAGGCCTCCAACTAATACAAATAGTGATCCCATAATAGCTTGTATGTATCTCCCATAATAGAAAATTAATGGTAAATAAGAGCATAAATAAATAACTTTTAATATAGCAGCGTAGTCAAGCATAAAATAATTATTCATAAAAATACTAATCTGAGCAATTATATAAATACTTTCCAAAATTAATATAGGATATATTGTCCAATGCTTAAAAAGACCTTTCACTTTATATCCTTTAATTTTACAGAAAAGCAAGGATATTATTATAGTTTCTAACATCTTTCTACCCTTTCATTTAAATATTTTTAATAAATTTTATTTACATAATCTCCCTTTTGTAATATTATACCATATAAAACTAAATTTTCCTATAGTTTTTTTTTACAATTTTACACATTTTTTATAAAATAAGGGTCGTATCTTAGATACGACCCTTAATAAAACCTTCTCTATTTTTTATTTTTTATTTTTTATTGTTATTTATCTGCATATATATTTAATGAAAAACCTTTATCTAATACTAATTTGGAATATTCCTTTGCTCCAAACAAAGATAAATCTCTATAATTTCCACATTGAATTTCATTTGCTGCTGGAATTTCTCTAGCATCTAATACTTTCTTTAGTGCTTCTTCAACTGCCACCTTTATTTCTGAAGCTTCCCTATCTCCCCATATGCTTAAATAGAATCCTGTTCTACAGCCCATTGGAGATAAATCTATAATTCCATTTAAACTTTCTCTTAGGAAATTTGCTAATAGGTGTTCTAATCCATGCATTGCTGCTGTTCCAAAAGCTTCCTTATTAGGTTGTAAAAATCTAATATCAAACTTAGTAACTTTGTCCCCTTTTTCTCCATTTAGTACACAGCACTTTCTTATATATGGTGCCTTTACTATTCTATGATCTAATTCAAAACTTTCTACTCTTTCCATAACTACACCCCACTTTTCAGTTTTCATTTTTCAGTTTTCATTTTTCAGTTTTTAATTTTCAGTTGATGAAATAATTCAGTTTCAATAAAAATTTTCCTTCATTCAACATTGCTACTAATTTCTAACTAATAAAAGTATAATTGATATTATGCTAAAAGCTAAGCTTACTGCATTTATGTATATTACAATTTGTTTTGGTGAAAATCCCTTTGCCTGTAATCTATAATGAATCTGGCTTCTATCCGCTTGATAAACGGGTTTCCCATCAATAAATCTTTTTATTACTACAAATATATTATCAAATATTGGTACCGCCAAAGCTAATATTGGTATAAAAATACTCATTAAAGTAGCTTGTTTAAATGCTCCATCTAAGGCAATTATACTTAGAATAAATCCAAGAAAATTTGCCCCTGAATCCCCCATAAATACCTTGGCTGGATACTTATTATAAATTAGAAAGCCTAAAGTTATAGCTACTACTATTAGGGAAACTAATATTGATTCCTCTTGATTTAATATTATTGCAGCTCCCAAAAAGGTTATAGAGGATATACAAGACAGTCCCCCTGCTAAACCATCCATTCCATCACACCAATTAATGACAGTAGTAACACCAAATATCCAGGTTATTGTTAATAATAATTGTATAATTGGGGATAATTCAATATATATTCCTGTTAATGGATTTGTGAATCCTCTAAATATTATTCCTGTTTTATAAATTATAAAAGCAGAGAGAAGTTGAATTAACAACCTTGGATATACAGGGAACTCCTTACCCTTTGTTTTATAAAAATCATCTACTAAACCAATACCTATTATTAATGTTGCTGCTAAAAATATAGACATCTTAGCAGGAACTCCTGAATAATCATAAAATATAAAATAAGTAATGAAAAAAGCTATATACATAGCTAATCCCCCTGAAAGAGGAGTTTCTTTACTATGTTTCTTTCTCTTGGTAGGCTTATCTGTAAAACTTACTTTAAAAGCTAATTTAATCAAAACTGGAGTTAATAAATATACTATTGAAAATGCTAGTATAAACGCTAAAACATATTGCATATTTTTCTCCTTAAATAAAAATATTATACTATTCGAAGCTTGTTCCCACACTCCTTCCAGAAAGATTCCTCTGTAAGTTTAGATTAATAAAACAAGCTTCAAAATTTTTCTTCTGTCAAATAATTCATTTATTTATTATACTATTATTATAATAAATTATCAATTAACAAAGGTTACATTATTATTAACAAAGGAGTTATTTATATAAGTATTTTAACATTTCTCTTCACGGGTATTGGCCTGTCTATGGATGCCTTTGCAATATCACTAACTAAGGGATTTTGTATAAGAAAAGATGCCCTAGCTGTTGGAATTAGCTTTGCCTTTTTAAGTGTAAATATAGTAAAAGCATCACTAGTAATATCAATTACTACTTTTATTATCTGCTTCTTTGGAGTTTACTTTGGTAAACTAATAGGTAAGTATATACAAAAGTATTCAGAAATACTAGGCGGACTTATTCTAATTGGAATTGGTATTAAAATTTTGATAGAACACCTGATAAGCAATTCATAATTCAAAATGCAAAGTGCAAAATTGAGGTTGATTTTCAGATAGGCTGAAAATCTTAAAAAGAACACCCCCCCACTGTAAACAGAGGGGTTTTTATTTTTATAATTCAGCAAGGCTTAATTATTTCCGAAATTGTAAATTTTGAATTTTGAATTTAAAACTTTAGCCTAGCTAAAGTTTTATAGTTTTGCTGCTTCTATTCATTATATCTATTATTTGATACATATTTCCTATTTCCCCAACCTTAATTTTATCTTTAATGTTATAGAAGTCTAGACATAAGCCGCAGCTAAATATATTAACACCTTTCTCTTTCATAGCTTGTAGACTTTCTAAAACATCTGATCCTTCGCAAGTTAGTTTAACTCCGCTGTTTATAAACATTAGATTTTGGGGTAAAACTTCTGATTCTGCTAGAGAATTTATATATGCCTTCATTAGAATTTCTCCTAGTTTATCATCTCCATTACCCAATAGGTTTGAAGCTATTAAAATAGAAAGTTCTCCATTCTCATTTACTTGCTTAACTGATTTCTCTTCAGTTGTAGTTTCACTTATTTCTCCTCTAGATAAGGTTATATTATAAAGGCCCTCCTCTTCTATATAGCTACTAGCTAAGTTTAATCCCTTTGCCAGCCTTAAAACATTGTTTTTTGCCACTTCATTATCCACTATTACCAAGGCTTCCTTCGAATCCTCTAAATCAAAAAACTTCTTCGTATTAATAACTGGCATTGGACATTGCAGTCCCTTACAATCTATTATTTTCATAAAACACACTCCTAATATTATATAGTATCTATGTAATTTTAAGTTCACAGGGCATAGTTGCGGAAATAATTCAGCAAGCTGAATTAATAAAATTAATTGATAAGCTCTGAAAGAGCATATCAAAAATCTAAATTTTAGAAACTACGCAGTAGTTTCATCCTCAACTGTGAACCGTGAACTGTGCACTGTGAACTGATAAAAGTGCTTCGCACTTTTTTACAAGTATTCACTTGTAATTATAAGTCCTCCATGGCTGTATTTTGCAATTTCTTTCTTTGTTAATTTTTCTCCTGCTAGGATTCTAGGTAAGAATACATCGAAGGTTGTGGATTTTGAGAAAATAACTCCTCCTGGTAGTCCTAAAACGGGAATTTCTTCTTTGTAGGAGACTAAGAACATTGCTCCAGGAAAGATTGGGGTTCCATAGGAGATAATTTCTCCTGCCACTTCCTTAATTGCCTTAGGGGTAACATCGTCTGCATCAACAGACATTCCTCCTGTACAAAGGATAAGCTCTGCCCCCTTATTTATCCACTCTTTAATAGCCTCTTGAATTTTATCTTTATCATCAGGTAAAATGCTTTGTCCTATTATTTCGCAATTATATTTTTCTACCTTTTTACTAATTGTAGCTCTTGATGCATCTTTGATTCTTCCGTAAAAAACTTCGTTACCTGTAGTTACAATAGCAATTTTTTTTGCTTTTATTGGAACTACTTTAATTATTTTTTCCTTTAGTAAGTTTTTTGCCTCAATTAATTTTTCCTTCTTTATAGCTAGAGGAATAACCTTTGTTGCTGCTATTTTATCCCCCTTTTTTACTACAGTATTATTTCTTATTGTAGATAAAATTACTTCTTCTATAGAATTTAGTTCAATTAGTTTATCTACATCTATTTTCAATAATCCATCTATGTCAGCAAATATTTCTATCTTTCCTTCTTTTGCTTCTGCTGCTACAGTTCCTTCCCCTGCTGACATATTAAAGAGTTCTTCTGCGGCCTCATTTTCATGTAGAAGATTCTCATTATCATCCCAAATGTAAATATGATCCTTCCCTAGGGAAAGTAGTTCTTCTATATCCTCTTCTCTAATTACATGGCCCTTTCTAAAAGCAGCCCCCTTAAATTCTCCAGGTACTATTTTAGTTATATCATGGCAAAGTGTAACTCCTATAGCATCTCTAACATTAATTATCTTCATATTATCAATCCTTTACTATCTTTAAAACTTTACTTTTTTATAAATTTTTCTTATCCTTCATATATAATACGGCTTCTAATACCCCACCGCCTATATTCCTAGCCTTATCTGATATTGTTGTATAATTTTCAACTTCCTTTAATCTAGGGTCTATATCTGCTATTTTTAAGCCTTTATCTACTTCTGTTCCTTCTTTAATTAATCCCCTTAAAAGTCCATCAATTGGAGCAAGGATTTCTGATTCTCCTACTTTGGCAATTACATCTCCTATCTTTACTATGTCTCCAATAGCAGCTATATTTTTAATTTTTCCTTCTACATTGCTATAAACCACTCTTTCCTTTGAAAAACCAGAAATATTTCCTGGAACTCCTGTATTCTCCTGTGCATAGCCTTCAAAAATAAGTCTTGCTAAATTATGTCCCCTCATAGTTTCTATTACAACATCAACATCCTCACCAGCCTTAAAACCCGGTCCAAGAGCTACAGTAATTGCTGCCATATCTTTATTTGTTCCCATATTTTTTTTAGCAAGAATTGCATCAACTACTGCAAGAGGTTTTATCACTTCAATATATTTTCCCCTAGGGTCTACAATAACTGGAATAATCCTTTCTTTAAAAGCTTTTTTTATCTCTTCTAAATTATTTACTAACCTAGCCTTTATTCCCTCTACATCTGTTTCTTTACTGTAAACTGCTTCACAAAAGGAAACATTTCTTCTTATTGCGGTAGGTTTATCTATTTCCAAAACTAAAACATTAAAACCACTTCTATACAATTTTTGTATAGCCCCAGAAGCGATGTCTCCCCCTCCTCTTACAATAATAGTTTCTCTATCCATAAGATCTTCTCTCCTCCAGTTTTTAAAAATATTAAAATATTGATTTTAAATTTCATTTTTCTTAAAATCTGTTTATCCATTATCCTTAGCTCATTACTTATTACTTATTACTTATTAACTGCCGAACTATATCCTAATAACTCAACACTCAACACTAAAACAGAACTCTGTCTTATTATCTATTCCCTGTTAGTTGTTAAACAAATCAATATAATTGTAATTTTTATTCTTCAGGCTTCCATAAATAACTTTATCCAACAACTTAATTTCTGCATTATTTTCCTTGATTTTTTCTAGCAATAACTCTAAGTTCTCTGAGTCCTTTTCACTTTCAACCTTATTTAAGTATAGTATTTTTTTACCCCTAGAATTTTTAAACAAACCTTCTTGGCTAAATATAACTTTTATTAGATGGTCTGTTATAATTGTATCTCCTTCTAGCCCCTTAATTAGCTTAGTGAATTCTTCTATTCTATGAATTATTCTATCATCAATTTTTTTACCTATAACTTCTAAACTCATAACTCCAAGGGTTATTTCTGTTTCATCATAGATAACTGGCTCATTATTATTCCATACCTTTAGGGGCTTGCATTTAGAGCCATCTGCTTCAAGGATAATATAATCAAAGCTCTTAACAGCATCTTCTATTTCTTTCTGTGAAATAGCTGTTAATTTTTCATTTTCAATCTTACTTCCACCATAAACATAAATTCCCTTTGATTTTTGATTTATTATATTTTTAAATTTTTCTTTTCCAATTACTAAAAAGTCTGCCTCTTCACTTTTAGGACAAAATATATTTGTAGTAGTTGAAAGTAAAACTCTATTATCTCTTCTAAGTTCTTTTCCTAAAGTATACATAAAGGTGGTTTTTCCACCAGAGCCTACTATGGAAACTAGTGAATGTTTTTTTATTCCTAATATTTTACTTAATCTCATTTTATTCACCATTTAAAATAAAGATTTATAGCTAATTATATTATATTTATATAATTATTCTTAGCATCTTTTTTTAAGACCCTACCTACTATTTTTGCCTTAATTTCACTTCTTTTATTAATATTATCTAAAAGTTTATGGGCTTTTGACTCTTCTACTGAAATTAAAAGTCCCCCTGAAGTTTGTGGATCAAAAAGTGAAAGTTTTACTTCCTCAGTTATGCCTTCACTAAAATTAACATACTTCTCAAAATATTTTTCATTGCTATAAGCTCCACTAGGAAGACAGTAATCTTTAACTAAATCCATTACTTTATTCATAAAAGGAATCTTTTTACTATCTATCTCTATAGTTACATTGCTTCCACTTGCCATTTCATAAGTATGGCCTATAAGACCAAAGCCTGTAATATCTGTACAAGAGTTAACTCCTATCCTTTGCATTTCTTCTGATGCTATCTTATTTAAGGTTGACATAACAATAGCTGCTTCCCTGTTGAATTCTTCATCTGTAATAAATTCAATTTTTAATGCAGTTGTTAAAACTCCTGAACCTATTGGCTTGGTTAATATAAGAAGATCTCCTTCCTTTGCTCCTGAATTAGTTATTACATTTTTCGGATCTACTATACCTGTAACAGATAGTCCATATTTTATTTCATCATCAGAAATTGTATGCCCCCCAGCTATTGTTGCTCCTGCTTCTTTTATTTTTTCTGCTCCACCTTTTAGTATTTCTGCTAAAATAGCAGAATCTATATTAGCTGAGAAACAAGCTAAATTTAAGGCAGTTAGAGGTTTTCCTCCCATAGCATAAACATCACTTAATGCATTTGCAGCTGCTATTTTTCCAAAAGTTAATGGATCATTGGCAACTGGCGTGAAAAAATCTACTGTTTGTACCAATGCTAATTCTTCACTTAATTTATAAACTCCAGCATCATCAGATTTATCAAATCCAACTATTAAGTTAGGGTCCCTTTCTTCTGCTTTAACTTCTATATGTTCTAAAACCTTTGCTAAACTTTCTGGAGTAAACTTCCCGGCACATCCACATCTTGCAGATAACTTTGTAAGCTTGATTTTATCTTCTGCCATTAAAACACCCCATTTATTCCTAATCTAATAAGTAAATTATAACATTATTAATCGAGAATTCTATGATTTTTCTATACTCTCACTATTATTTAATTCTGTCATTTCATTTTCAAGATTTAAATTTACAAACATTAATTCCACATTTAATTCCCTTAATATTTTAAGAATATCTATATTAATTTCTTGTTTAAGCTTTTCGAATTTGTAATAATTCATTTCTGTTGTATAAAAAAAAATGAATATTCCATATCCATACAATGAAAACTCATTAAAACTAACTATTATCATATCTTTCTTTATTTTATCTTTTAAATTTAAATATTCTTCAATTTTATTTATAGCCTTTCCTATATTTTCAATTTCTATATCTGGTTTTATTATAAACTTAAAACTTACCTTCATTACTTCTCTTTGTGAATAATTAAATATATTGTTATTTGCCATCTTTGAATTAGGTACTGTTGCTATAGCCTTTGAAAAAGTTCTAATTTTTGTACTTCTAAAGGTGATCTCTTCAACTACTCCCTCAACCTCTTCTGTCTTAATCCAATCTCCTATTGCAAAGGGTCTATCTAATACAATAATTACTCCACCAAAAAGATTTGAAAAGGTGTCTTGGGCCATTAATGCAAAGGCAACACCACTTATTCCAAGACCTGTAATAAAACCTGAAAACCCAAATTCCTTTGCTATGCAGCTAACACCTACTATAATTATTATAAGTCTTACTATTATTGATAAAAAGGGGAATGCAATTGTATTACTTGCATCATTCTTCCCCATATTTTTATATAATAGGGAATTTTCTAAGGTTAGGTTGTATAAAAAGGTGCATACAACTATGACTATTATCATTTTTCCAAGTCTATCTAGGGAAACCTTGGCAATATCTATCTTGTCGTATTCTATTATGTGTAGTGAAATATGAGCTGCCTTTAATATAATAAATAGCTTTAAAGGCTTTTCTAAAGCTTTTACTAAGCTGTCATCAGCAAAGTTTTTTGTTTTTTCTACAAATTTATTTATATATTTGAAAATGCTTGTAATAATATATTTATTAGTCATTGAAGCTAAGAAAATTATAATTACTGATAGTATATGACGACTTATGCTAACTTTTGATATTTGTATAAATATTCTTTCTAATTCTTCCATAAGACACCACGCTTTCGATTAACAATTAACATTTTTAGATTTCTTCAAAAATCTCTAACTATTATTTTTGCAGTCTATTTTATTTTTTCTCTTTTACTACTTATTATTCAGTTCAAATTTATATAGGGCCTGTTTATTTATTTTACAAAAAAATAGGGATAGCATTGCTATCCCTATTTACCTAATTTTACTGTAATTTCTTATTTATTTTAATTCAAAGGAATTACAGTCTGTGCATTCTGGAGTAGTTGCACGATTTTCATGTTTTCCAACTTGAATATCATTTAAACTACAGTAGTTTTCTGTTTGAGCATGATATTTACATTCATCTACTGTACATTTTATGCTTGGATTCTTACCCATCACTAATCACCACCTTACAAATTTATTATTTGCTTTTTAGGATTAAGTATTCAAAGATAAAATTTCCTAATATGGTGATGATAATTGAATTAACTTTATTAAAATTCTTTAGCTAATGTCTTTGCTTCATCAATGGCATCATTAAGTATTTTATTCACATCTATTCCTTGAACATCTAATTTTTCAGCTGCAATTGCTTTAATATCTTTAACTCCAAAGAAAGTTAAAATTGTTCTTAAATATCTTTCTCCCATTTCAAAATCAGCTGCTTGAGGAGTTGAATAATCTCCACCTCTTCCTGAAACAATAAGTGCCTTCTCAGCTTTACATAATCCAACTGGACCATTTTCTGTGTACTTAAATGTAATTCCAACTACACTTACATAATCAAAATAAGCTTTAACTATTGCAGGATTTCCTAAGTTCCACATTGGTGCAGCTATAATAATTTTATCAGCTTCTACCATTTGATATGCATATTTTAACTTTGGATTATTTCTACTTTCCTCTGTTTTTGGACCAAATAAAGTTCCTAAATCTTCTGGTCTTAAGAAATCAATGTTTTCCTTGTATAAATCTAAAACCTCTACTTCATCTTGAGGATTTAATCTTTTATATTCTTCAATAAAGGAATCTGAAACCTTGAAAGTTCTTGATTCTCCCTCCGGTTTTATGTTTGCTTTAATATATAATACTTTACTCATATTTACCTCCAAATATTTATTTTCAAAATAATATTTCATTATATTA
>Ga0209537_1000562_pt1 | contig 45202 bp, 48 predicted proteins | sample BioPla4DNA1_FD_187698 | JGI IMG/M metagenome (GOLD analysis project Ga0209537, IMG submission 187698) | Biogas fermentation microbial communities from Germany - Plant 4 DNA1 (SPAdes) (version 2) | ecosystem: Engineered > Bioreactor > Anaerobic > Digestate | place: Bielefeld, North... | reverse complement strand
TTATGTTCATTTTTATTAGGTGGTTTTATTGTGTTGCCATTTTTTAATTTTCTAATGAAAGATAGCAACAACGAAACTTTCAAAATTTTTTTCTAAAATTACTTGACTTTAATTAGCTGGTCTTTTATAATATAATTATTTTGCTAATCTTGCCTATTATCGGAAAATCCAGATAAATAGTGGAAATAAGAAAGGGGATATAAAAGTCTCAATAAATATCCCTACTAATAAAATCAAAAAAACTATTGCAACTCGTGTAGTATATTGACTGACCTTGTCCCGTCGACGATTCTTTTTTAGTGAAAATAACATAGATATTATGCCTATTCCAATATAACATGGAACGTATACAATAGATTGGGGAAGTATGCAAACTAAAGAGAATAGAAATCCTCCAAATCTATAATACTCTACCATAAAGCCTATGGTAAAACCAAAAGAGAATCCTCTTATTCCTATAATGGTTAAAATAAAAGGAGAACCCCATACAAAAATCCCAAAAAACCAAATAAAAAATACAGTAACAAAATGCTGCCATAAGGATTCCTTAAAAATAGCCCATCGATTTATTGAAACACTTCGCTGGCTATTGAAAAACTCCTGTAAGAAGATACTAACATTTAGCTTTTGTTGAGATGATAATGATATTACTGTAAAAGCGCCAGCCATGATACCAGTTGTAAAAACAAATACTATCAATAGATAAGTTAATGGATTTTCCTTTATATGCAAAATCCATTGTCTCTTTAATATGTCCCACAAACGCCAGTCCCCCTTTTAGAACCCATGCTTGGCAAGATGGATGTTATACTGATAAATATGCTATAAAAAATAAATATATGCTTTATTTGCAATTACATTAAAGCATAGTCTACAACTGCTCCTAAGGCATAAAAAAATTCTGGATCATCATCAACTCCTCTTCCCATAGTTGTAGGACTTAATCCATACTTGGATAAAGAATTAATAATCGTCTTACCATTTCTAATAGCTACGGGATGTTTATATAAAAGCTCTGAGTCCCTTAATTGCTCTATAACATAACGATTTTTCCTGCTATCCATATAGGGCAGAACAATAGGCACAGGTCTGGTAACCAGTTCTTTAAAAATATTAACAAAGTGGTGGCTTATTCCATAATGACGGCTACGATTATCACTAAAGGAGATTCGTGGAACGTACAATGCCTGTGCTTCTTTGTCATAGCAAAAATCTATATAGAATCCTAATTCTAAACCACTAAATCCAAATGGAGTTCCTGTACCCAGGATGCCAGGTCCCATTGTTATTATCATTGCATCCATATTCAAAATATTTGCTGCTAGCTGTAAGGCTGTATATATGTTTACGCATTCATAATCTCCACCAAAAGCGTTGCCTATAGTAATAACTGTATCCAATAGGCCTTTAGATTTTAACAGGCCTATATTTTTACTCAGCCAAACAGGTAATGCTCCATGGTCGGTAATAATACAGGCAATCTTTTTATTCTTGCTACGATATTTTATATGAGCGCATAGGGGCACAATCATACTATGTAATTCCCCCATAAAAACCAATTTCCCTTTAAGGTCTAGCTTTCGGTAAAATTTTTTATGCAAAGGGCTATCCTGTTCTTCAGAAAATAAAACATTTATTTGATTCGGTGTATATTTCAATTTCATACCATGCCCATGTTCAGCCAACTCCTTAGAAGTATCGATGCTAAAATTGGCCATAACATAATGATAACCCCCTGTACCTAGGTTTAAGGTACAAGCCGTTGTATTTGCCAAAACCACATCGCCTGGTTTAGCAAGCCCTGTCATTTGAATATAATTATATGCTCTCTTACAAGGATGTTCTATCTCAAGATAAACCTCTTGCAGATATTCATCGGTCTTTTCTATTTTTTTAACTGTAGCTTTTTTAAATTCAATCATAGGTAAATTAGGACCTCTCTTTCCTTAGTTGACCAAAACTATCTAGATATTTTAATAAGGGCATAGAGTCAATAATTCTGGAAAAGGACTTAAATTCAGCAAGAATATGTAAAAACAGTAATATTATAAAGAGAAGATATTTAACTCCAGGGTAAGCTGCCTTTAATGTAAATATACCCAAAACTCCACCTAAAAGGTTGGCACCCGTATCTCCTAACATATAAACTTCTTTCATTTCATCCTTTATATATACTGCTAGGCTGCTATATATGGGCAATAGCATCCAGAAATTTTTTAATCCAGATGCTAGAGATATAAACAAAGTAAAAATAAAAAAACCTTTAATACTACGGCCAGGACGTAGATCCAGTAGATTAATAAAGTTTACACAAAGGCAAAACAAAATAGCGTGAAAAACTATATCTAGCAAACTCGAAAAGAAAACTGCTGAAATCACTATACCTATTATCAAAGCAACTATAAGCTTTATAATACCAGTGGAAATTCTACCAGAAATCATTCCTTTTATATGTCCTTTTAAGCCCTTTGTAGTACTTGATCCCAGGGAATCATCTATATACCCCACCAAAGTCATAGACAATAGTATAACTATATAGACAACCATGCTATCTAAATCAACCAAACTCCATAATGAAAACACTGATAATATACATGGTATAAAAAAAATAAGGCCAGCTCCATTAATTACAACCCTACCTGAATAATTGGTTGCAACCATATTATTTTCCCTCAAAATCTCAATAAGTCTAGGTTTTATGTACCAAGTAAGTACTGATGCAATTACAATAGATATTAGATACAAGAACACCATCTCTAATTAGCCTCCTTCTGAAAAAAGCCACTTATTTTCTTTTGCATAATCACCATCAATATATCCCAAAACTGCTTTCCCCTATGCACAAACCCCCTATAGTCTTTACCAGTAACTCTATGTCTTATATCAATTGGTATCTCTAGGATACGCAAATTTCTCTGCACTAGGTCCACGGTCATACCAAACTCAATTCCATATCTTCTATAATTTAATAAATCCTTATCCAATACTTCTCTTTTAAAAGCTCTCTGTCCAGACAATATACTATAACATTTTTGTCCTGTTAGAGATTCAAATCCCCTTTGGGCCAGTCCTCTAACTATCCCAAAGCCTCCCTTTCCAGGGGTAGGTAGTATTTTGCCAATGGTAACATCAGCTCTGTCCTCAAGTAATGGATATATTAGTTTGATAACTTCCTTAGCAGTATCACCAATATCAGCGTCTAAAAATACGATTATGGAATTATCTAAATGTCCGATTCCCTCTTTTAGAGCGTAACCTTTGCCTCTATTTTTATTAAGGGTTATAAGCTTTGCTCCTTCCTCTATAGCAATTTCTCCAGTCCTGTCTATAGATCCATCATCTATAACCAAAATATCTTTTACTATATTTAGCTTTTTTAGAGTCTTAAGGGTAGTCCCCAAATGATCTTCTTCATTGTAAGCAGGAATTATTATCCCTATATCTTTTAGATTCATTTCTTCCTCCGTTTTTGATGCTATTTTTTTCTACAACCACTTCTTTTTATAAAAATATTAGTCAGCAGGAAATAACTCTTCAGGTAAAATGCCTTGAGAACCTTCTTTAAATCCATAATTACCTGTATTACCATAGAGCAGAGATATTAAAGAAAGTTTTCCATATAAAGTATCAATATGATTAACAGTAGAAATACCCATCTTTTTGTATTTATCTATATCTATTAAATTTGTTTCTTGATTTTCAACAACAATTATGGGAATATTATTTTCTTTACATAATTCAATAAAATAATTGTTAAATTGCTCTATATTTCTTTTATAAATACTCTTATCATTACAAGCTAATATAATTACATCATGGCTATTTTGAATACCAATGGAGCTGTGCAATAAATTTAATTTGTTGAGGTCCTTAATTAAAGGAGTGTAAGAACCTGTCAATAGACTGTCCATGAGATTTTCTGCTAACTGAAGGTACAATTGGGATTTATCTGCACCCATCTGTGCAGATGCAATTATTGCATCATCTAAAGTTTGATTTTCTTCAAAAAGCTTTGATGCAAAAGTTATGCTTGACTCTATAGAAGCGCCTGTAATCTTTAATAAACTAATAATGCTTGAAAAATCCCCTTGATCACCAACTTCTATCATGGATACCTCTAAACCATCTAATTTATTTTTCACTATAGCATTGAATATAGATTCGTAATTTTTTTTATTCTCCCTTTCGGATTCCTCTAAAGATGTAAGTGCTTCCTTAAGTTGCTGGTTTTCACTGCGAATGACTGCGAATTCTTCTTCTAACCGCTGTACTAGTATACTGTGTTGTTTTTCCAATACATCTTTGCTTTCCAGAGAAATTCCTACAGCAATCCCAATACCCAAGGATAAAAAAACACTAATTAATAATATAAGATAATATTTCATGTTCACCATAAAAGTCCACCTTTAAATCAGCATTCTGATTATAAACCTAATAATATTCGCATACGTAAGGAAACAAGCTGATATAATTCTTTTAGTAAAGGAGAGGTTTTAGCCACTATGGTCAAAGGAAATAGAGCGGCAATAAACAGCGCAGCAATATAGCTGGGTTTTAATCGATTTTTATAAAGTTCGCTAACCCCTTTTGCATCAACAACCTTATGCCCTACTTTCATCTGTACTAGCATGGTACTGGCCATGCCAGGTCTACCTTTTTCAAGGAAATCAATCATGTTATTATGACTGCCTACAGTTACTATTAACTCAGCATTTTTTTCATATGCTAGGATTAGTGCAGCATCTTCACTAGTACCCACAAAGGGAAATTTAACTGCCTTTAATCCCAACCTCTCAATTCGTTGCATGCCTGGACTGGTACCATCAGAGTAGGCATGAACAACTATCTCTTTGCATTTCTTCAGGCTATTATCGCTGACACTATCCATATCTCCAATTATAACATCAGGACAATAGCCAAAATCTAAAAGGGCATCTGCCCCTCCATCTACTCCTATCATAATAGGATTTACCTCTTCAATATAAGTGCGTATGGCTTTTAGATCTTCACGATAATTGTTACCTCTTATCACAATCAATACGTGACGCCCTTCCATATTGGTATTAATATCTGGCAATGATACAGGGCTTACTATCACTTCCTTTTCCTTCCTAGCGAAATCTAAAGTATTTTCAATGAAACTATCTAATACACTCCAAAGATTGGCTCTAGCTTCCTTCATCTTTGATTCGACATCCTCTTGCGTTAAAAACTTTATATCACACAAATATGATCCATTTACCTTTAACTGGTTTTGATCTATTTCTAAATAATCATTATTGGATATCTTGTCAAATGCTTCCTGGCCTATATTATCAATTATAGGAATACCTGCATTGAGCAATATCTTTGGTCCTCTGTTAGGATATTTGCCACTAACTGAAGAAACAGCATTTATAACTGCTTTTACTTTCTTTTCAACTAGCTGCATAGCCGCTACTCCATCTATGTCCATATGATGGATAACGGCAATATCATTTGGTAATAATTGAGATATAAGGGCTTTAGTTCTAATATTTTTTTTAGCATTTCCTTTAATTAGCATTCCCTTCACCTCAGTTTCTAACCTCTATTATCTATCATTCGCATATTATTTCTAATTATTCACAAAAAAAAGCCTCATACATGAGGCTTTGTTATAACCACTATCTATCCAATATTTCTTGACTGCATTCTCAATTTATCCGCAACCATGGCAATAAACTCACCATTTGTTGGTTTTCCCTTTTCATCGTGAATAGTATACCCAAAGAGTTTATTTATTGTTTCAATACGACCACGGCTCCAAGCTACTTCAATTGCATGACGAATTGCCCTTTCTACTCTGCTGGGAGTAGTATTGAATTTCTTTGCTATGCCAGGATATAACTCCTTTGTTATTCCACTTAAAAGATCTACATCCTTCACCACCATGAGAATGGCTTCTCTTAGATATTGATATCCTTTGATATGGGCAGGCACTCCCACTTCATGAATTATATTGGTTATATCTGATTCCAATGAGCTACTTTTATTAACAGTGTTAATAGGCTGATAAGTAATTTCAGGGTTCTCCGTTATCATGCTAGTGGTTCTTTGTTGAAATTCATGGTCTAAATCAAGAGTTATTTCTCTTACCCGTTTCATCAACAATTCTAAATCAAAGGGCTTTACAATATAGTAATCAGCGCCCATTAATATAGCCCTTTGTGTTATTTTGTCTTGGCCTACTGCTGATAGTATTATTATTTTGGGATATACATCTAATTTTTCCTGATTTAGCTTTTCTAGCACGCCTAAACCATCTAGATGGGGCATTATAATATCCAATATAACTACATCGGGCTTTAATTGTAATATCATATCAAGGGTTTGCAAACCGTCATTAGCCACTCCCACTACCTGTATATCTTCCTGTTTCTGTAAAAACTCACTGATTATATCACAAAAATCCTTATTATCATCAGCGATTAGCACTGAGATCTTTTTTTTCATATTGTTAACCCCCCCATATTTTTTATCTTTATATCTTCTACATTAAATATAAATACACCAAGGAAAGATACAGTAATAATGCCATAATACTTGCTTTTTACTAGCAAGTAGACCATTTGTAATCTCTTCTAATTATATTCGACAATCAACTGTATTTTCCTTCCTGTACATATTAAAAATATTTAGAGAGTTAACATTTTCATAATATTTTAATTATTCTGGTCAATTATTTTATTGGCTTCATCTAGCATCCATTCGATAAATATTCCATATCCTTTTTTTGGATCATTGACAAAAACGTGGGTAATGGCTCCTACCAGTTTCCCATCCTGAATAATAGGGCTTCCACTCATTCCCTGCACTATTCCCCCTGTACGCTCTAACAGTAACGGATCTTTAATCTCTATTACCATTCCTTTAGCACTAGCTCTATCTTGATAATTGATCTTTTGAATCTCAACATCAAACTCTTTAATTCCCTCCTCATCAATAGTTGATAGTATTTTAGCAGGTCCTAATTTAACATCATGTTGATAGCATATGGGAATGGGTTCCCCTAATACACTGGGATCAAAGTCTTTATTCATCTTACCATATATTCCAAAGTGAGTATTTTTTAATATATCTCCAATGACCTTCTGCTTGTTAGTAAAAGCAGCTTTTAGTTCCCCTGGATTCCCTTTTTCGCCTTGTTTTATATCTATAATTTTGGACTCCATTATTTCACCATTCTTAATGGATAACAGGGTTCCAGTATCCACATCTGTTATTGCATGTCCTAATGCACCGAAATTGTTCTTCTCAGCATCATAGAAAGTTAATGTTCCCACACCTGCTGTACTATCCCTAACCCAAATCCCAAGCCTATATTTACCATCATGATAATCCTCAATTGGTACAATAATGGTTTTAAAGATATGATTACCTCTAATAATTTCCAACTCCAACCCTTGCTGTTTTGCAATATTCACTAGGTCTGAAAGGTGCTGAGCATTTTTTACTTGTATTCCATTAACTTTATCTATTATATCTCCAGGTCTCAAACCAGCATCTAACGCAGGATTGTGTCCTACACCTTCCTTGTCATATACCTCTGATATTCCAACCAATAATGCTCCTTTAGTATATAATGACACTCCTATACAACTTCCACCCGGATATAATTTTTTTGGGGGGTCTACCTTTACTTGCATGCGTTTTATGGGAATCAATCCAAATAGCTTAAAATCCAGGGAAACATCACCTTGATTAATAGGTTCTATAAACAAGGATTCTCCTGGCTCATATATATACTGATCTTTCAAAGAATTACCATTAAATTTTAATACATTTATATTGTCTCCTTCTATTTTTATTGGTAGAGGTAAATGAAACTCTATGGTCTTAGTATCACCTAAAAAAATATGAAGTTGCTTTGGAAGTCTTTTTATCCCCTGAACATAAGGTGAATAATTAAGCAATAAAAATAACAAGGCCAATACTATGCCGCATACTTTTCTTACTGTTGACTTTGTCATATTCTAGCATTCTCCTGTCTTGACTTAGTTTTATATAAATTAAGGTAACCTCATAAAAATGATTTATACTAGTTAAGAATGCGTAAAAATAGACAAAAAAAGAAAAGGGAGTTACCCTTTCCCAAAACTTTTATTATATCTATTTTCAATTAAGTTTGCTTTTATATTCCTGTGCCATACGAATAAGCTCAGATGCATGTTCCATATTTGCTTTTGATAAGATCTTGCCTCCGGTCATCCTAGCTATTTCCTCTTGTCGCTGCCTATTATCCAATTTGATTGCTATTGTTCTAGTATGCTTATCTATATATAGTTTCTCAATTTTATAGTGACTATCCGCCATAGCTGCAATCTGAGGAAGATGAGTAACACAAATAACTTGTCTTGAGCGGGATATGTTTCCCATTTTTTCTCCCACCACGTGTGCAATACGCCCACTTATTCCTACATCTATTTCATCAAAAATTAGTGTAGGTATATTATCAACTTGAGCTAATATGGTTTTAAAGGCTAGCATAATACGAGACATTTCGCCCCCGGATATTATTTTAGATAAAGGTTTGACAGGCTCTCCGGGATTAGTTGATATCATAAATTCTATAATATCATATCCGTTAGGGGTTAATCTGTTTCTAATCTCAGCAGAATCCGATAAATTGTCTATAGAATCTATATTAACCATAAAATTGGATTTTTCCATCCCTAGTTCTACAAGCTGCTTTTTTAGCTGTTCCTCAAAAATCTTAGCCGTTTCCTTTCGCTGCTTTGATAGAATATGACAGGATTCTAATAATTGATTATATATTTCTTCTTCTTGTTTTAATAATCTGTCCAAATTTTCTTGGCTATTCTCTAAAGTGTCAAACTCCTCTTTTATTTCTTCTAAATATGAAAATATATCCCATAAAGTGGGTCCATATTTTCGCTTCAAATCTCTTATGATGTCCAAACGCTTCTCTATCTCATCTAGTCTATAGGGATCATGTTCAAATTCATCTCTATAATTTCTTACTTCAAATATAATATCTTCTAATTGATAAAATATCTCTTCCAACCTCTGACTTAGGGAATCTAATGTTGGTTCTATATCAGCAACTTGTTTTAGTTGAGATAAACAGTTTCCTATAAGATCAAAAGCAGAATGAAAATTACCAGACCCTGAGTAAATATCTTGATAAACAGAGTTTACAGTATTGATAATCTTCTCAGCATTAATTAATCTGTTTCGTTCACGAGTTAATTCCTCTTCTTCGCCCTCTCTCAAATTAGCACTCTCAATTTCATTAATCTGATATTGTAGAATATCTTTACGCCTCTCGCCATCCGTTCCTAAATGAGAAAGATTTTTTATTTTTCTATGAATGTCCCTCCATGAATTATATATCTCTCGTACCTTCTCCTTGGACTTTGCAATCTTAGTTCCTCCCAACATATCCAACAGTTCCCCATGTTGTTCAACTCTAAGCAAGGATTGATGCTCATGTTGGCCGTGAATATCAACTAGGTACCTACTGAGATTTTTTAATACGGAAAGAGTAACTATTCTACCATTAATTCTACATATGTTTTTTCCGCTAACAGATAATTCTCGGACTATTAACAAACTACCGTCTTGTTCCATTTCTATACCCAACTCATCTAATATTTGAGCAATATGTGAATGTTTGGATATATCAAAAACAGCTTCTACGAAAGCATACTCCTTGCCTGTTTGTATTAAATCCCTATCAGCTCTGTCTCCTAAAATTAAGTTGACTGCATCAATAATAATGGATTTACCAGCGCCTGTTTCGCCGGTTAGGATATTTAATCCTTTATCAAAATCCATATTGATTTGATCTATTAAGGCAAGATTTTTCACCGATAAATGTATGAGCATATGACAGCCCCCCTATACCCGTTTACTTGGACTATCTTTTGCATCCTAAAATCAAGCTGGCTAACCCCGTATTAATTGATTAAAACGATCTATAACCTCTCTTACAGATTCATTTTCCCGAACAACTACCATAATAGTGTCATCACCAGCAATACAGCCTACTATTTCTTTCCAATTAAGAGCATCTATAGCCGATGCAGCTGCCTGTGCACTACCAGCAAGGGTTTTTATCACTATTAAATTATTAGCATAATCAATTGATAATACTGATTCTGCAAATACTCGAATCAATTTGGGGGAAATATCCATATTATTGTTGTCAATAACAGCGTATTTGTAAATGCCTGAAGGAGCCAACACTTTAACCAAGCGAAGTTCCTTAATATCTCTAGAAACGGTGGCTTGAGTGACGTCTATTCCCTCTTTACGCAGCTCTTCGGCTAACTCCTCTTGAGTCTCGATATCTTTTTTTTCGATAATTTCCAGTATTTTAGAATGGCGGTTGTATTTCATCTCGACAATACCTCCATTATTCTTATGTATTTTAATTATATTGCTATTTTTTCATGAAGTAAATCAAAAAAATTCTGGTCTTGGGTTCGCAACAATTCTACATAAATATCAGCCTTTTTGACCAAAAGCTTATCACCAGCAAATAAAGTTGTTACGGCTTGTCCATCAGCTGTCAAGGTAATATTGCGGTCTTGACTCATTACTTCAATCTCAACAATATCGTTACTATTAGTTATAATTGACCTTGCGTTTAGAGAATGAGGACATATTGGAGTAAGAATAAGACACTCTAAACTAGGGTTAACAATGGGACCTCCTGCAGATAAGGAATAAGCAGTAGAACCAGTAGGACTTGAAACTATTAAACCATCTCCTGAATAGCTATTTATTTCATGTCCATTTATACTTGCCTTAAGATGAATTATCCTTGATACCAGTTCTTTCATTATACCAATATCATTAAAGGCAAAAAAAGAAAGCTGTTCTATCTTATCTCGAACCACTATTCCTTTGAGCATCATTCTTTTTTCTATGAAATAACGCTTTTCCTTCAAGGCTAGTAAAGCTTCTTCGGCATGAGCCACATCTGTATCTGTTAGAAAACCTAGATTACCCATATTTATACCCATTATGGGCTTATTATATTGGGCTGCCTTGCATGCTGCATGGAGTAAAGTACCGTCTCCGCCTAAGGAGATAACAATATCGGATTGTGAAAAAAAAGCATTCTCCTCAGCTGCTATACCCTTGCCAATAAGATCATATATGTGGGGTGCTACCAATATTTCAATGCCTAGGCTATTTGCCTTTGCCACTATCCAACTGGTCTTTGTTCCATGAACATCTTTTGATAAATTAGTGAAAAGTCCTATCCGCTTCATATGCATTCTCCCCCCTATCCTTTCAATTCTCTATGGGCTGAGTCTACTACCTTGTTGACTAACTTTTCAATGTCTATTTTATTATCATAGGAGCTCTCTTCTTGGCTGTGATAGTACAAGTGAGCAAGAAACTCAATATTTCCTTTTGGACCTTTAACGGGAGAATAGCTCAGATTTTTAATAACAAAACCCAACTGACGGCAGGCAAATAAAATATCTTGTAAAACCTCTTTATGAGTTTCAACTGATCTTACAACCCCTTTTTTACCTACCTTTTCCCGTCCTGCTTCAAATTGCGGTTTAATTAAAGCAATTATATGGCTATCAGGCAGCAATATCTTTTTTACAACAGGTAAAACCAATTTTAAAGAGATAAAGGAAACATCAATTACAGCACCCTGGGGTAGTTCCTCAAAATCATCCTTGGTTACATTTCGAATATTTGTTCTCTCCATTACTACTACCCTCTTATCCTGACGTAGGCTCCAGGCTAATTGACCATATCCTACATCAATAGAATAAACCTTTTTTGCACCATATTGCAGTAGGCAATCAGTAAACCCGCCTGTTGATGCACCTACATCCATATAAACCCTATCTTTAACAGGTGGTTTAAAAAGATCCAGTGCTTTTTGGAGTTTTAATCCTCCCCTGCTTACAAAAGGGATAGGATCGCCCTCAACATGAATCTCATCTTGGGGTGATACTAGAGTTCCTGCTTTATCAACCTTCTGTCCTGCTACATATACTGAGCCAGACAAAATAATACGTTTTGCCTTTTCACGAGATTCCACTAGGCCTTTTTCAACGAGTATTACATCAAGTCTTTGTTTTGACGTCGTGGACATACACATTCTCCTTATTACGATTTAGAAAGCTTATTATCCTGTTAGCTACACTATTAGCATCGAGAGATATTAGTTCCAATAGCTCTTCTACTTTGCCCTGAGGTACAAAATTATCAGGGATTCCCAAATTCAAAATATCTACATCAATACTATTGCTAATGGTAAATTTATTAACAGCACTACCAAATCCCCCTGTTAATACATTATCCTCTAAAGTAATCCAATTGCTATGGCTTTTAGAAAGGACATTTAGCATAGATTCATCTAAGGGTTTTATACACCTGGCATTTACAACCTGGCAGCTAATATCCTTTTGTGATAGAATTCTTGCCGCCCCTATAGCTACCTCTAACATTTTACCAAAAGATAAGATAATACAATCTGTACCATTAATCAATGTCTCCCATTTATAAGGATTGAATACATTATCTTCACTACAAGGATAGAATTTTAACAGGGAAAGATCAGTATAGCCTTTGGGATACCTTATAGCAATAGGTCCGTCATGATCTAAAGTATAGTCCATTATATCTCTTAGCTCCTCGGTATCTTTTGGAGCGAAGATAGTCATATTGGGAATATGACTTAGATAGCTAATGTCAAACACTCCCTGATGAGTTTCTCCATCTTCTCCTACTAATCCGGCACGATCAATGGCAAATCTAACAGGCAAGTTTTGGATACAAACATCATGGAGAATTTGATCATAAGCTCTTTGAAGAAAGGTGGAATAAATGGCCACATAGGGTTTTAACCCATTAATAGCTAAACCTGCAGCCATGGTTACAGCATGTTGTTCAGCTATTCCTACATCAAAAATTCGATGAGGAAATAATTCCTTGAATCTCATCAAGCCAGTAGACTCCAACATAGCAGCTGTTATAGCTACCACCTTATCATCTCGGCGGGCTAATTCAACTAATTTATTGCCAAAGGTTTTTGAGAAAGTTGATATATTTTTCTTCTGAGCTTTACCAGTTTCCATGATAAATGGGGGAACACCGTGAAAAAGCTCTGGATTATCCTCGGCAAAATCATATCCCTTTCCTTTTTGGGTAATAACATGGATAAGTACTGGTCCTTCCATTTTTGATGCTTGTTCCAGGACGCTTATTATATTGCTTATTTTATGACCATCGATAGGACCTAAATATTTAAAACCCATCTCTTCAAATATCATGCCATGAACTAGTAAAGATTTAAATCCTCTCTTAACCAATTCCATACCCTTAGCTATAGGTTTTCCTATTCCAGGTAGCTTTTCTAGTAATTGCTGAGTCCCCTTTTTTATCCAGTTATATTCAGCACTAGCCCTTACCTTAGATAGATGCCCTGCCAGAGCACCTACATTATGGGATATTGACATTTCGTTATCGTTTAGTATAACAATTAGATTAGTTTTACTGTGGCCCGCATCATTTAATGCTTCAAAAGCCATTCCTCCTGTAAGGGCACCGTCTCCAACAATAGCTACAACATTATAATCATCATGAGATTGTAAGTCTCTTGCTCTAGCTATACCCAGTGCTGCCGATATTGCAGTGCTGCTATGTCCCGTTTCAAAAATATCATGGTTGCTTTCCTTTCGTTTTGGAAAACCACTAAGTCCCCCCAATTGCCTAAGTGAGTCAAACTTATGCTTTCGTCCAGTAAGAATTTTATGAATATATGATTGATGGCCTACATCCCAAATCAGTTTATCATGAGGGCTATTGAAAACATAATGGAGCGCAATGGTTAGCTCCACTACTCCTAAATTGGACGCCAAATGTCCTCCAGTTTTGGAGATGGTTTTCAAAATAAAATCCCTTATTTCCTGGGACAATTTTTCTAAATCTTCTATTGTCAATGCTTTTAGATCCTTCGGAGATCCGATAGAATCAAGCAATGAATACTTCATCATTATGCCTCTTTCTTTTCAGTCATATCTTTTTTTCTTCATAGGTATTATGGATTGATAATCTCTTAACTAATATTACCTAATCTTTGTAAAATATATTTAAATACATTTTTCACGAAATTACGCATATAGTATACTTGTATCTTCATCAATAATGCTTGTTAAACTAATACAACAAGTTAATCAAGAGTTTTTCTACCATAAAATAATCATAATACCGTAAAAGTTATTAAATCAAAAAAATAACTGAGAAACAATAAAACCTAACAAGGCTCCTGCAAAAACTTCAATGGGAGTGTGACCTAACAGCTCTTTCAGTTTCTCTTCAGGAATACTCCTTTTTGTTTGAATTTGTTCTAGTATATCATTTAAAACAGCAGCTTGTTTTCCTGCTGCTCTTCTTACACCAGCTGCATCATACATTACTATTAATGCAAAAGTAATTGCTACAGCAAATATGGATGAATCGTATCCTTCTAGTTTTCCGATAGAAGTAGCCAACGACACTACCAAGGCAGAGTGGGAACTGGGCATACCACCAGCACCAATGAAACGCCTAATATCAAATTTTCTATTAAAAATCAATGTAAATACTACTTTTAACAGTTGGGCTATAAACCATGCCAATAAACTAACCCATATTATATTGTTGTACAATAGCTGTGTATACGCGCTCATGCTTTTCCTCCTAGTGATGACGATCTACAATGAATTGAGCCAACTGTCTGAGAAACTCTCCTTTTTGACCAAATGTCTCCATTTGGGCTATTGCACTATCCCTTAGTTGTCTAGCAATGGACCATGATTTATCTAATCCATATTTATCTACGTAGGTGGCTTTTCTTCTATCCTTATCGCTGCCAGTCTTTTTTCCCAGTGTTTTGTCGTCTCCTACAACATCTAAAATATCATCTATAACCTGAAAAGCCAATCCTAAAGACTTCCCATATTCCATGAGAGCTTTTGATGCATCTTCAGGTGGATTCTCCAGCATAATGCTAGCTTTTAGAGAAGCCATAAAAAGGGCACCCGTTTTATGCTGATGGATATATTGCAGTGTATCAGAGTCAACTTCTTTACCTTCATATTGTAAGTCTACTACCTGACCACCTATCATGCCTCTAATCCCTGCAGCTTGAGCAATGGTATTTATGGCTTTTACATGATTTATAAGCTTATCAGGGTATTTTAGGGCATTATCCAACATGATCTCATATGCCAAATTTAACAGTGCATCTCCGCTTAAAATAGCAATACCTTCCCCAAAAATTTTATGGTTGGTTGGTACCCCTCTTCTAAAATCGTCATTATCCATAGCTGGAAGGTCATCATGTATTAAAGAATAGGTATGGATCATTTCAAGTCCTCCCGCTAGTGGCAGGGATTCATTGAGATTTCCTCCCAACAGCCTATGAGAAGCCAGCAGCATTACAGGACGCAGACGCTTACCACCAGCAAAAAGACTGTGCTCCATAGAATCAAAGATAATCTTTGGATATTTCTCCATATCATCCAAGGTGTTATGCAAATATTCATTTACTTTTGTTGCCAATTCATCATATAGCTTTTTAAACATATCCATATTCTTCCTCATATTATTCCTCTACAAAAGATATTTCTTCTAATTCTCCGTCTTTATTTTTCGTTAAAATATTAATCTCCTGCTGAGCTTTTTCAAGCTTTTGTTTACAATGTTGGGATAAAAGAATACCCCTCCTATACAGCTCAACAGCTTCTTCCAGGGTTAGAGATGATTCTCTTCCCTCCAGTTTTTCAATTATATCTTCAAGCTCAGCAATAGCTTCTTCAAAATTCAATACAGATATATCCTTATCTGCTCCAGTTTTCATTAGCAGGCTCCTTTTCTTTACTAGTTATATTACAAGTAGCATTACCATCCGTCAAGTGAATTTTCACTTGCATATTTTCATGCAACTCATCAACAGATCTTATAATACTCCCCTTTTCTATATCTGTAACGATACTAAATCCTCTCATCATGACAGAAAGAGGATTTAAGGCTTCCAAATAGGAAACAGTTCTAACAAACTTATCAGATCTAGCACTAATAAAATTATCCATATTAGTCATAATTTTCTCTGTTGCATAATCCAACCTCTGCTCATAAGCAGCAAATAAGCGTTCAGGATATTTTAGAACATAGCTACTGGATAGGCTTTCCAGATAATTAGACAGTTCTTTCAATTTATTAGTCATGGAATCACGAAGCCTTCTATCCAACACCTCTATAGTTTCAAGTATGCTAGACATCTCAGCAACTGCTATTTCACCAGCGGCAGAGGGTGTAGGTGCTCTCATATCTGCCACTAAATCAGCTATGGTAAAATCTGTCTCATGGCCTACAGCGGATATCACAGGAATTCTAGATCGAAATATAGCCCGTGCTACCTTTTCTTCGTTAAAGGCCCATAATTCTTCTATGGAACCCCCACCCCTACCTACAATAAGAATATCTATATCATCCCGAGTATTGGCATAGTCTATAGCAGCACTTATCTGATCCTTAGCATTCTCACCCTGAACCGCTACAGGTATTACCAGAATATCCACTGTTGGATTTCTCTTGGATATTACCTTTATAACATCATGGACAGCAGCTCCAGTGTGGGAGGTTATAATACCAATTTTTCTAGGATAGGGTGGTAGCGGCTTTTTATATTCTTGGCTAAATAAGCCTTCTTTCATCAGCTTATTTTTTAAATCTTCTAAAGCGGCATATAGCTCCCCAATACCATCCCTTTCCATATACTGTACATATAGTTGGTATTGCCCATCCCTGGCATATAAGGAAATATTGCCTCTAACTATAACAGACATACCATCGGTTGGTATAAAGTTAAGACTATAACCATAATTCTTAAAAAAAACACATTTAATACGTGCCTGATTATCTTTAAGAGTAAAATACATATGTCCAGATGAGTGTAGTTTGAAATTGGATATTTCTCCTCTTATCCATAGATTTTGAAGCACAAGATCCTTATCCATAAGGCTTTTTACATAGTTGTTAACCTGTCCTATTGTGAAGATTTGTCTATTCATTTCCATAGGCTGCTTGCACAGTATTTTCCAATAACATTGTTATGGTCATAGGCCCAACCCCTCCAGGTACAGGAGTAATCCATCCTGCCTTATGGACAGCTTTATCAAAGACTACATCTCCCTTTAATTTTCCGTCTACCCTGGTAGTACCCACATCAATAACAATAGCCCCATCTTTGATGTATTCATCATCTATTGACTCAGGCCTACCCATAGCAACCACCAGTATATCTGCATTTTTTGCTATCTCCTTAAGATTCTTAGTTTTAGAATGGCATATTGTTACTGTTGCATTCTCTCTAAGTAGCATTATGGATACTGGTTTGCCAACAATATTGCTACGCCCAATTACTACTGCATGCTTGCCAGCAATATCTTGGCCTGTTTCCTTTATCAAAGTAATTATCCCTTTTGGAGTGCAAGGTTCAAAGCCCTTTTGTCCTACAAAAAGTTTTCCCGTGGTTAATGGATGGAAACCATCCACATCTTTTTTAGGATCAATGGCACTTATGACAGCTTCTGGATCTATATGATTAGGTAAAGGCAGCTGTACCAGTATACCATGAATATCTTTATCATTATTTAGTTTATCAATTTCTTGCAGCAGAACATCTTGAGAAACATTTTCGTCCATATAAATGACTCTAGACTCAATACCTATCTCTTTACATGCCTTTTCCTTATTTCTTACGTAAATTTGAGAGGCAGGATCCTTACCAACCAGTATAACAGCTAAACCGGGTACAAATCCCCTCTCCCTACTTAGCCTTTCAATATCTTCCTTTAATGAGATTCTTATTTTATTGGCAATTGCCTTTCCATCTATTATCTTAGCTGCCAATTTAACAACCTCCTTTAATAAACCTGTTGTAACAACCAACAATTATTTCTGTAGCCATTATGATTATAGGTATAGATTAAACTAGCATAAGGTGTTAACTTTTATTCAGGTAATTTGATAATCAGCATTATACTTTTTTAAACCTAATAGAGCAACTCCAACGGCGTTGTCTTTTGATAAATCTGGATTAGCAAAGAACAACCTTATGGAACTATCCAACTTATTAAGCCTTTTTTCAAGATGTTGCCGTATTATACTATTGGACGAAACTCCACCTACCATTAAAATGTTTTTAATATTTCTTTCTTTAATGGCATTTTTAATCCATTTCTCCAGGGTCTTAACCAAACACATGAAGACCGCCAAGGCAATGTCAGCTGGATTTTCCCCTGCTTCTATTAATCTTCTTGCATGAGTTTCTGCCCCAGAAAATCCAATCTCATGTCCCCTTACAAATGAAGGAATAACTACCTTTCCTGGCTGCCCTTTAAGAGCCAACTCCTCCAATTTAGGCCCTGCTGGGAACAGAAGTCCTAAAGCCACGCCTACTCTATCAACAAACTGACCAGCATGTAAATCCTGAGTCTCGCCAATTATATGTATATCAAAGCCAGTTTTTTTTCTATGTACCTCCAGCATCTCCGAGGTTCCTCCAGAAAGATGAATAGCCACAAACTTATCTTCATCTAAACCTTCCACTGAGGATAGGCCTGCCATTACATGGCCTTCTTGATGGGTTGTTTCATAAAAGGGTACCTTTAATAAATTTGCCATGGCTTTCCCAACTAGATTGGATACCATAAAAACTGGCATGTATGAATCCTCAACAGGCCTGGGTTTGGCACTGCTACATATGGCCACAATATCTAAATCTTTAGTAGCATTTGCAATTAAATCGGTGATATCGGGCAAATTATGCAGGTGCTGAAATAAGGCTTTTGATTGGCTTAGCCCCCGCTGACCTTCATCAACTTTTAGCAAAATCTGACCATTGGAAATCACGTTGGCCTCTAAATCTACTGTTGCCATAGAAGTAGTGTAACAACTAGTATCAAACCCCAACACTACTTTCATTATAGATCCAGCTCCTTATCACCTTTAAGGGATTCCATTCTTACGAAATTTCCCAATATTCCATTAATAAATGAACTGGATTTTTCATTGCTGTACTTTTTGGCCAGCTCTACAGCTTCATTAATTGACACACTATAAGGAATCTCTTCTTTGTACAATATCTCATACATAGCCAGTCGTAGTATAGCAAGATCAACTTTGGACATTCTATCCACTGTCCATCCCTTGGCATACTTCTCAATATAGGCATCTATCTTTGACTGTTCTTTATCCATAGAAAACAAAATCTCTTTTATATACTTTTTATCATTATCATTCAACTTAAACTCGTCTATAAGAGCTAATAAAGACTCCTCATGGTGCTCACCAGCTATTTCTTTTTCATAAAGTAGTTTCATTAATGCTTCTCTCGCAAATTTTCTAGCCATCTATTTCCTCCGAATGACATATCCTAGTGTAATCTATCAGTGTATTTTAATAATATACTCAAATCTATTGATGGTTTTAACTATTATGTAATATTCTGTCCAAAAAGGATATAAACCTTTCTTTTTTATCGGATATTCCTCCTATCCAATATCCTACAAGTGCACATAAGGCTAAGAATACTGTTTTCCAAAATCCTATTATTAATATAATAGCTCCTACCACAAAACCCAGCAGTACACCAAAAAACCTACCTCTATGATTTGCCAATAATTCATTTAACACTTCCCTAAACACTTGGACACCTCCTCACTGAACTTTTGAACGTTGCTGAGGTGTTACAAGATTGTCTATATATATGAAAACCTCTTTTACTAGGATACCAGAATAACTTTGAATGTATTCTTTAACCTTTTCCTGGATAGAAGCCGATACATCTGGCAAAACAACATCTGGCATCATTAATAATTTAAGCTGTATCTTTACTCCATCCTCTTCAGTTATAATATTTACCCTTACATCTTTAACTTCATTAAAGCTACGTACTACTTTTTGGGTCATAATCTCTAGTGTTTCCACTGATACACGTATAGCCCCTAAATCTGTATGGCGCAATAAAGTACTCCTTAATACCTTGGGCTTAGGACGTGCAAAGAGTAATTTAAGACTGATAATTATAAAAAGTACAGAGATCAATGAAGTAATTAACAACAGCTGCCAATTCAATTGAATGTTTTGTAGAGCAAGGTTTATTTGACTAATATTTATTACATTAATTCCTACAGCTACACACATGGCTAAAACTGCTAGGGATAATAGTAGAATAATGATTGTATATATGGTTTGTAATAGCTTATTCAAAACATTTGTCTTCATAAGCAAAACCTTCCTTTATATAGTTTTTTTGTAAAATTCATACATGCAATAACCCTCTGACATTAATCAGAGGGTCTATAGGCTTATTAGTCCATATCACTTGACTCTTTCTCTTTAGAATCCTTATGAAATTCAATTCCTTGTATGTAAATGTTTACTTCAACAACTGACAAACCTGTCATGGTTTCTACGGATTTCTTTACGTTTTCCTGAACATTCCATGCTACTTCTGGTATCTGAACACCGTAATTAACAATCATATATAGATCAATGGCAGCTTCTTTTTCACCAACTTCTACTTTCACACCTCTAGTAGGACTCTTTTTGCCGAACTTTTCAACGATTCCAGCGCTCATAGAGGCGACACCTTCTACCTCAAGAGCTGCTAGGCCTGCTATAGTAGCTACTACCTCATCAGCAAATACCACTTTACCACGTTCACCGTTAGCAGTTTGAATGGTTTCTTCTATCAACTCATTCACCTCCATACTTAAATACAATTTACAAAAAAATACATTGTAAATTAGACTTACTTTATTATAGCAGAATAACCGACCATTTACAAATAATTGATGTAAAAAAATCCCCTAAGGGATTTTTTATTCATCTTCATTATTATGAGGAATTTGACGTTCCAAACCAAATTCCTTTAGGACTTTCAACTCGATTTCATCTCGTAAATCCTTATTCTCTCTTAAAAACTGTTTAGCATTCTCCCTTCCTTGTCCTAGGCGGATGTCACCATAAGAATACCAGGCACCGCTCTTATTTATAATGTTTTTAGAAGCTGCTAAATCCAATATAGACCCTTCTTTAGATATACCTTCCCCATATATAATGTCAAATTCAGCTTGTTTAAAGGGAGGGGCAACTTTATTCTTTACTACTTTAACTCTTGTACGATTTCCTACCATGTCAGAGCCCTGTTTTAATGTCTCAACTCTACGAACATCCAACCGGATAGAAGAGTAAAATTTAAGAGCCCTACCTCCAGGAGTAACCTCTGGATTCCCAAACATAACTCCTACCTTTTCTCTTAACTGATTAATAAAAATGGCAACAGTATTGGATTTACTAATTATTCCAGACAACTTTCGAAGTGCTTGGGACATTAAACGTGCCTGTAATCCAACATGGGAGTCTCCCATCTCACCCTCTATCTCAGCCTTAGGTACCAGAGCAGCAACAGAATCTATAACTACAACATCTATAGCTCCGCTTCTCACTAAAGCTTCTGTAATTTCCAATGCTTGCTCACCGGTATCAGGTTGGGATACTAATAAATTATCTAAATCTACCCCTAGTTTAGCTGTATAACTAGGATCCAAAGCATGCTCAGCATCAATAAACGCAGCTGTTCCACCCAACTTTTGTGCTTCTGCAATTACATGAAGAGCTACAGTAGTCTTACCTGAAGACTCTGGACCAAATATCTCTATTACTCTACCTCTAGGTAAACCGCCAACTCCTAATGCAATATCTAATTCCAGGCAGCCTGTAGGTATTACCTCCACATTCAAATGGGTATCACTACCTAGTCTCATTATAGAGCCCTTACCAAATTGTTTTTCAATTTGAGATAGGGCCATATCCAAAGCCTTTTGCTTTTCCACATCCATCCCCGTGCCTTTCGGGGCTCACCTGCCTTTCCCTAAAATAAATCAAACTAACATCGCAATCGAACGTCTGTTCTGTTTCTATTATATAATATATTATTAGGTCAGTCAATGCCTTATTTACCTAAGATTTCAACCTATATCTCCATTTAAAAGGGCACGTCTTATAGAATCTAAAGCAAGGGAAGCTGATGATTGTTGGACTCTTTTTCTATCGCCTAACAAATTGTATCTATTAACAGCTAAAAAACCATTTTTGTCGCCGATTCCTATATATACAAGACCTACTGGCTTATCCTTGGTTCCTCCACCAGGACCTGCAATACCGGTTACTGCTACTCCTATATCAGCACCTGAAGTTTCAATAATTCCCTTGACCATTTCTTCAGCAGTTTGTTGGCTAACAGCTCCGAATTGGGCAAGGGTTTCTTTTGAAACCTTTAATCGCTCTATCTTAGATTGGTTGCTATAAGCAACTACCCCTTGAAGAAAGACTTGGGATGCTCCTGGTATACTAGTTATTCTTTCAGCTATTAACCCACCAGTGCAGGATTCAGCAGTAGCTATAGTTTTACCTGATTCAATTAGTAAGTTAACAACTACACTCTCTAAAGTATCATCATCTATTCCATATACTACGTCGCCTAATCTCTCTCTTATTTTTTCTTCTACTGGCTGTATTAGTTTATATGGATCCTCATTTCTTGATGTCTTTGCTGTAAGCCTGATAGTTAATTCCGATGCTCCTGCCAATGGCGCTATGGTGGGATTGCTTTGATTGATAAGCAAATCCTTTATTTTCTCCTCCATATCAGATTCACCAATGCCGTATATTTTTAAAACCCTAGATATAATTTTTTCGCTACTTTTACCTTCCAAATAGGGAATTACATGTTCTTCAAACATTGGCTGCAGCTCCCTTGGAGGCCCAGGGAGAATAATAAATATTTTATTGTCATGCTCTAGTATAGCACCTGGAGCTGTACCATGATTATTAGGCAGTACAATTGAGCCTTTAGGAAAGTATGCCTGTTTGTAATTATTTTGGCTTACCCTTCTTCCTCTCTTGGTGAAGTACTCCTCTATTTGCTCAACACTAGGCTGATGTAACTCCATGGGAATTCCAAAAAATTCAGCTACTGTTTCTTTTGTCAAATCGTCCATGGTCGGACCCAATCCACCTGTGGTAATTATTAAATCTGCCCTACTTACAGCAATTTTCAAAACTTCTTTAAGGCGTTTGTTATTGTCTCCCACCACTGTATGATAAAAAACATTAATGCCTAGTTGAGAAAGTTTTTGTGAAATATACTGGGCATCTGTATTAGAAATTTGACCCAATAAAAGTTCACTTCCTACTCCAATTATTTCAGCATCCATTATTTAACCTCCTCAAGAGCTAAGAATATATTTAAGCATTCTCTTGTATTTTCAATTATTGGCCGGTACTCTTTAGGTCCAAGAGCTAAGAATATATTTAAGCATTCTCCTTTAATACATTACGATTTTTATAAATATAATCTACTCCAGATAATAAAGTTATGATGGTTGCTAAGTATATGGTTATAGTATCAAATGGAAAACCTATATACTCAAAGGGAAAGTTATTAAGGAGTACAGACACTATGGACACTATTTGTATTATAGTTTTAATCTTACCCAGCCAACTGGCTGCAATAACAATCCCTTTGGAGGCGGCTACAACACGCAATCCGGTAACAATAAACTCCCGACTGATAATAATAATTGCTACCACAGATGAAATCCGTCCCATTTCTACTAATATCACTAAAGCAGAGGTAATCAACAGCTTGTCTGCTAGTGGGTCTAAAAATTTCCCTAAATTTGTTATCTCATTTCTTTTTCGAGCTATATAGCCGTCCATACTATCGGTGCTAGCAGCCAATATGAAAATAAAAGCTGCTACATATTGACTATATGGAAAATTGCTTAACAAACATAGGATAAATAATGGAATTATAAATATTCTAGTAAAAGTTATTTTATTAGCTAAATTCATAGTGATCCCCCAATAAATCATAATCATAAGCCTTTGTAATTTTTACTGGCACAAAATCACCTGGTTTTAAAGCCTTTTCACTAAGCACATAAACATGACCATCTATCTCAGGTGCCTGTCCATAATGACGGCCTATATAAATACCCGGTGAATCCTCTCCCTCAATTAATACATCCAATATTTTGTCAACAAATTTCCTATTGAATCTCTTGGAAATTTTTCGCTGTATAGCCATTAGCATATTCTTCCGCTTAATTTTCGTTGCATCATCAACCTGGTCTAAAAATCCAGCTGCAGGTGTCCCTTCTTCCCTAGAATAAGCAAATACTCCAGCATGATTGAAAGGCCAATTCTCTATGAATTCTTTAAGTTCCTCGAACTCGTCCCGTCCTTCTCCCGGAAAACCCACAATGTAAGTAGTCCTTAAAATAACCTCAGGTACTTTTTTTCTAATTTTATCTATTAATAGTTGTGCTTGCAAGTTGGAAAAATGTCTATTCATCCTATTTATTATATTGGGATTTACATGTTGAAGAGGAATATCTAAATACTTGCATATTTTGCTCTCCTCAGCCATTAAATCCAATAGCTCGTCGGTTATTCTGTCAGGATAGCAATACAAAAGCCGGATCCATCTTAACTCATCTATCTTGCACAACTCCTTCAATAGGCTGACAAGATTGGTGCCATCGTGTAAATCCTGGCCGTACCTGGTAGTATCTTGGGCAATAACAATTAATTCTTTGACCCCTTTTTTTGCCAAACCCTTTGCTTCTTCTATAAGACTGGACATTGTCCGACTTTTATAGCTTCCCCTTATATAAGGAATAGCACAGTAGGAACAGCGATTATCGCACCCTTCAGCAATTTTTAAATAAGCAGTTCCTGGAAGAGTAGTAAGTATTCTATAGGGATCCTGTTCCAATGTTTCCCAATAGCCAAGGGAATCTCCCATATATTCTTTTCTACTTTTTTCCTCTAATACCTCTAATATATCGGTATATCTTGAAGTCCCTACAACACTATCAATCTCGGGTATCTCCTTTAATAATTCATTACCATAGCGTTGTGCCAGGCAGCCTGTAACAATAAGCTTTTGACATTTACCCTGTTTTTTATAAAGAGCCTGTTCTAAAATTGTATCTATAGCTTCTTGTTTTGCAGATTCTATAAATCCGCAGGTATTTATTATAATTATGTCTGCATCCTCGGAGCGATTGACAATCTCATATCCCCCTCTGTCAATAAGCCCCAACATAATCTCTGAATCTACTTGATTTTTTGAACATCCTAAGGATATCATACCTACTTTTAGTTTGCTCAAATTCCCCATACCTGATCTTCTCCCTTATTCTCTATATAATTCCTCAAACTCTTCTCTAGTTATTAGTACTTTCCTTGGTTTGCTTCCTTCAAATCCACTTACAATACCTCTTGCTTCCATTTCATCAATCATACGGGCAGCCCTTGCATAACCTACTCTCAACCGCCTTTGCAGCATGGATATAGAGGCTTGTCCTGCATCTATAACTATCTCAATGGCTTCGGGCAGAAGTTCATCGCAATCATCATCAATCTGTTCTTCCTTATCTACAGCAATTTCTTCAATCACATCCATATCATAGGATGGTGTTTGGTAAGAATCCTTAATATGACTTACTACGGCATCTACCTCATGTTCTGATACAAAGCAACCTTGAACCCTAATAGGTTTACTTGCGCCAACTGGATAAAACAGCATATCTCCCCTGCCCAGTAATTTTTCAGCTCCTCCCATATCCAATATGGTCCTGGAATCAGCGTGGGATGAAACAGCAAAAGCGATTCTAGAAGGTATATTGGCCTTAATAAGACCTGTAATAACATCTACTGATGGACGTTGAGTAGCAATAACTAGATGAATTCCAGCTGCTCTTGCCATCTGTGCTAACCTGCAGATGGCATCTTCCACATCACCTGGTGCCACCATCATTAAATCTGCCAATTCATCAACTATAACGATAATTTGAGGTAATTTTTTATCTTCAGGTTCTTTTATTTTCTCGTTATAGCTATGTAGATCCTTAACACCTTTATCAGCAAATAACTTGTATCTGCTAGTCATTTCCTGTACAGCCCAATTTAAAGCACCTGCCGCCTTTTTGGGATCTGTAACTACAGGTATCAGCAAGTGAGGAATTCCATTGAAATGGTTTAATTCTACTACCTTTGGATCAATTAGTATTAATTTTACATCTTCCGGAGAAGCCTTATATAGAATACTAACTATGAGACTATTTATACATACGCTCTTTCCTGAACCTGTAGCACCCGCTACTAGCAGATGAGGCATCTTGGCAATATCTGCTACAATGGCTTTGCCAGCAATATCCTTGCCTAAAGCAAAACTCAACTTAGACGGATGCTTTAGGAAGACATTAGATTCCAGTACTTCCCGAATCAAAACTGGGGATATATTTTTATTAGGCACTTCAACCCCTACTGCTGCTTTGCCCGGTATAGGAGCCTCTATTCTTATACCAGAAGCAGCAAGATTTAAGGCAATATCATCGGCAAGATTAACTATTCTACTTACCTTTACCCCTGGTGCTGGTTGCAGCTCGTACCTGGTTATAGCAGGCCCTCTGCTTACCTGAAGCACCTTGGCAGAAATTCCAAAGCTGGCCAAGGTGTCCTCTAATAATTTTGCGTTACTCTTTAGTTTAGAACTGCTAATCTTTGACTCCTTGGAATTATCAGGTTTCTTCAATAATTCTATAGGAGGAAAAGAATAGCTTATGGAATCTGTTGTTTTATTTGATATAGGGATATCTATAGCTTCGACCTTATCATCTTTAGTTGATGGCAAATATGGTTTCTTTTTACTTTTTTCTTCTTTATCACCTTGACTATTGAACTCAATGATTTTTATATCAGTTTCTGCTTCATCTAGCTTGCTTTTTTGATCATAGCCTTCAAAAGCATCCTTTAAGGGAATAGGGTCAACTTCCTCTTTACTAAATGAGTCAATCTCAATGGTTTCACCTTCAAAAACCTTGGTTTTTGCTTCTTCTTCATCTATCCTATCGGCCTCATTGGCTTTTGTTTTACGCTTTACATAAATTCTCTCCTTAACGTTGCTATATAAATCAGTGCCCAATTGTTTTAGTGAGAGATTAGTTAACAACAAAATATCTATAATAAGCAAAGTGATTAGAAACAAAAAACTACCCAAGTATCCAAACAGCTTGTATATAAGATAAACCATAGGAGAAAAGAGAGCACCTGTGCCACGAATATCAATACCTTTATTATAGGAATCTATGATAAAAGACCAAAGCCGTGCATTATCTAATTCATTTATGTAAAAAAGATGAACTAACTGAAAGACAAGAATAATAGAGAACAATGTTAATCCCAATTTGGCCTTATTAACATTCTTGTAATGTGCCATAATGGTCAATATACCCATAAAAACAATAAATAAGGGCATAAGATAAGCAATTACACCGAACAAACCCTTTAGAATTCTATCAAAATATATCCCAACTATACCTGCAGAAGAAGTATAAATGCTAAGTAGTGCAAAAAGACCCAATCCAATAATAAAAACTCCTATATACTCATTTTTCCTGCTCTGCTTTCTCTTTCTCTTAGTTTTAGGTTTTTTTGATTTAGCCACCTTTTTGGCCATGGTACCACCTCAGTTATATATCATTGTTCTGCCTTACCACAAAAGGGAACAAGCACAGCTGTTTCTGTGCTTGTGATAATGGTAGGCTAATGTATCACTAGAGAGTATATAACAATCAATATACCTACTCCCCAACAATAGTATGAAAAATAATGTAATTTCCTTTTGTTTATTAAGCTTACCAAAAACTTAATAGCAAAAAACCCAGAAACAGCTGCTACAACAAATCCTATAAACATAGGCAATCCATCTGTAAATAATTGCCCCTGCTCTAAAACCTTTTTCCCTTCTAATAAAGCTGCACCTAAAATAGCAGGGATAGATAAAAGGAAAGAAAACTTGGTTGCAAGCTCCATACTAAATCCTCTTAACATACCACCAAAAATAGTAGAGCCTGACCTAGAAATTCCTGGAGTAATAGCCATACCTTGTATCAATCCTACAGTTATTGCATCTAATACCGAAATGTCTTTTGCCTGTTTTCTGCCCCTTCTTATTCTGTTGGATATCCATAAAAAAGTACCAGTTATAAGCAAGGTAAAGCCAACCACCTTAATAGATGAAAAGGCTTTTTCAAATATATCATTAAAGATAAGCCCAATAAGAGCTGTTGGTATAGTAGCGATTATTATCATAATCATCATTGTTCTATAGCCATTATTGCTTTTATATTTAGGCTTTCTTATTCCTAATAGTTCTCCTATCCATAGAAAAAATTCTTTTACCATTCCCAAAATATCATGCCAATAAAAGACAAATACTGCTACTAAAGTTCCCAAGTGGAGAGCTACATCTACTGCCAGGCTAGCTCCGGGTATAGCCAAAATTTGTTGAAAGGCTACTAAATGGCCAGAACTGCTGATAGGCAAGAATTCTGTCAGTCCTTGAATTAATCCTAGTAGAATTGCATGAAAAATACTCAAAACCCTAACCCCTTTCAAAGTAAATAGATAAAATGGCCTCAATCAATTATATCACCTTTACTCTAACCTTACCACCGATTTTGGGGAAAAAGATTATCAATCTGATAACTTAATCTTATTCTAGTACCAGGCTGTAACCAAGGCTGTAAATAATCTTGGACATTGGTTGAGTAGACTCTTTGAATCTCATAAATATCCTCTTCTATCAGTTTGGCCTCCACTTTAATATTATTTATCTCTATAATTTTACTATTTTTTCCCTTGCCTTCTTCTTGTTGACTTTGAAAAATGGTTTCTACAGGAATAATTGAATAAATGACCACTACTTCCCCTCCTCTTTTCCAATAGAAATCAGTTCCCTTAATTTCTTTATAGCATCATATAAACCTCCTACTTCATCTATTAGTCCATGCTCTACAGCTTCCTCACCTACCAAAACCGTTCCTACATCATTGGCCAGCTCTCCAGTTCTAAGCATAAGTTCATTAAATTTTTCCTTTGAAATTTTACAATGCCTCGTAACAAAATTGACAACTCTTTCCTGCATTTTATTGAAATACTCATAGGTTTGAGGAACACCTATTATAACTCCAGTCATCCGAATTGGATGTATTGTCATAGTAGCAGTGGATGCAATAAAAGAATAATCGGCACATACAGATAGAGGAACTCCTATACTATGTCCTCCCCCTAAAACTAAAGAAACCGATGGTTTTGACATGGTGCTTATCATCTCTGCAATGGCCAGTCCAGCTTCTACATCCCCTCCTACTGTGTTTAATATCAATATTATTCCTTCTATATCCTTACTCTCTTCAATAGCCACTAATTGAGGAATAAGGTGTTCATATTTAGTTGTTTTATTCTGCGGTGGCAAGACCATATGTCCCTCTATTTGGCCTATTATTGTAAGGCAATGAATATTGCTGGGAGGAGGTCCTGGAACGTTAATAGTTCCATAATCCTTTATGTTTTCACCAGCTTTTCCTTTGCTTTGAATATCCTCCTGATCACTAATATTTTTTTTGTTTTCAATTACTATCATGGCTATCACCTATTTCTTCTTATTTTCATTATTGTATTTTTATTATTGTTCCCCTATATAAAAAAATACCTCCAAGTAGATAATCTAAATTTAATTAGATGTCTACTTTGGAAGTATTGTTTTACAAAGAGTGCTTTTGCTACATAGAACTAACATTAAGGATTTCCTCTTTATCATCAGACTTATCTTCATCATTATGAAGCTGAATCAATTCTTTTGAAGTTAGATAATTAATCTCTGATTGAAAAGACTCCATAAGAGAATAGGCCTCTTTTTGAAATTCAAGTAACTGTCTAATGATTTCCCTTTCCCTAATCTTCCATTTTTCCTGTTCTTGCTTTATCTTATATTTTTCCATGTCTACTCTACGATAACATTCCTTCATTATTGATTGAGCACTTTCCTCAGCCTTAACTAGGGCTTTAGATATAAATTTTTCTCGTTCTTCATAGTCAGATAGTCTTTCCTCATATTCTATTAGTTTTGACTTTAGATCCCTGTTTTCTTGGCTTAACTCCAGCATTCTATCTTTTTTCTTAGAAAGTTCTCTTTCATAATCCTTTCTAAGACTCAATATATATCCATTCACTTGTTTTCTATTATATCCAAAAAGTGACGCCTTAAATAATCTCTTCATTTGTAAGCTGGCTCCTCCTCTAGAATTTATAATATATACTTAACCTACATATACTATACCATGGCTATAATTTATATTGTGTAGAACAGTGATGTCGAAGACCTACTATTAATAGCCTTTTTTATCATTTTTATATTTTCTTTAGTAGAATTGTAACCTCGATCTATACATTCTATAATCTTTTTTGCATCTCTTGCTGCAACATCATATATTCCAGGCCTTAATATATAATCCGCACCATGGCTTTTTAAAGAAGTAATCTGATATGCCATAATATCCAAGGACTGGCTTCCTATCTCAATTATATTATCAATATCCCTTCGAAGCTGACCATTATATCCTAAATCTACCCCTATTACTTTTTTAGCACCCATTTTTTTCAGAATATCAATAGGAAGATTATCTGTAACTCCTCCATCCACTAAGCGCCTTCCATCAACAATGGCTGGTTTAAAAACAACAGGAATAGCTATACTTGCCCTTATAGCTTTATATAGGGGTGCATCATTAATATATATGGTTTTATCCTCTTCTGTAGGAGTATATTTCATTTTATTTACAAACATAACAGTCCTGGCTTTATTTATATCCACTGCTGGTATAGCTAAAGGCATTTTTATATCCTTTATATTAATATCATTGGTTAAGTTCTTTAAATACTTTTCTATTGCTTTGCCCTTGATTATTCCATCTATGCGTGGTTCCTTACCAATAACCCATTGTCCAAATCCACATGCCAATCCAAAAAAATCAAGATCTATATACTTTCGATAAAGATCTAAAGCAATATCCTCTAATTCCTGGATTGAATAACCATAGGCATAAAGACCAGCAACTATACTGCCAGCACTAGTACCAGAAATCCATGATGGAACTAAACCTTCTTCTTCTAATGCCATGAGAACTCCTATATGGGCAGCTCCTCTTATACCTCCTCCAGATAAAGCTAAGCCAAATCTCATATCTTTATCACCGCCTATTTGGGCTATATATGGATACATATATAATATGTCTTATGCATAATAATGGTGAAAAATATAAAAGCCCTCTTATGTTATGGATACCAATAAAGGTATACCTACATAAGAGGGCTATATGTTAATATTTATCTTTTAGAAGAATACTGCTGTAAGAGTTCTTGTTTCAAATTGTACAGCTCATCAGATAGATCTACTTTATAAACATGAGGTTTGGTTATACGCTTATATTCCGCCCATAAAGTGGCCATTTCTTTCTTGCAGTATTCCTGAATTTCCATCAATGAAGGTAGTTCATATACACGTTTGCCTTTTCTAAATATTGGTACTAACAGCTCTCTGGCTTTAAAATTGGTAAGAGTCATTCTTTTCCATGTATTAATAGGATCAAATATGGTTAAGGGTTTACTCTCATCTATGGTTTCATGATCCAGCATAATCAAATCAGCAATAGCCTTTTGAGTATCTTTATCATATAGCCGCGCAACCTTCTTATATCCTGGATTGGTGATTTTAATAGGATTTTCTGAGATCTTTATCTTGGGCACCATTTTACCGTCTATTTCTTCAGCAACCAGCTTATATACTCCTCCTAAAGCAGGGCAATCCATGCTAGTAATCATAGCAGTTCCTACGCCCCAAACATCAATTGCTGCTCCTTGAGCTTTCAGATCCCATATTACTTCTTCATCTAAATCACTTGAAGCAACAATTTTTGTGTTGGGAAAGCCAGCTTCATCTAACATCTTCCTAGCTTCCTTACTTAAATAAGCTAGATCCCCTGAATCTAATCGGATACCAAGAGGTTCTATTCCCTTTTCTCTTAATTCTTTAAAAACAGTTATTGCATTGGGAACTCCGCTTCTTAATGTATCATAAGTATCAACCAATAATAGACAGCTTTCAGGAAAGGCTCGAGCATAGGCTCTAAAGGCTTCTAATTCACTGGGAAAACTCATTACCCAACTGTGAGCATGAGTACCTTGAACAGGAATGTCAAACATCTTGCCAGCCAGTACATTAGAAGTAGCAGAACATCCTCCTATTATTGCTGCACGTGCTCCATAAATACCCGCATCTGGGCCCTGGGCCCTTCTTAGGCCAAACTCAAGAACACTATCTCCCTGTGCTGCTTGAACAATTCGACTAGCCTTTGTAGCAATTAGAGTTTGATGATTAACTATATTAAGTAATGCAGTTTCTATTAACTGAGCTTCAAAGATAGGTGCCTTGACACGAATTAATGGCTCATTTGGGAAAACAACAGTACCTTCCGGTATAGCATCAATGTCGCCAGTAAACTTAATTTTTTTCAGTTTATCCAAAAACTTCTCATCAAATAGATTTAGATCGCTTAAATATGCTATATCTTCTTCAGAAAAATGCAGGTTTTCTATGTATTCAATAGCCTGTTCCAAGCCTGCAGCAATTGCATAAGCACTGTCCCCCGTTGTTTTTCTAAAGAAAAGATCAAATACTACAATATCATCAGAGTTTCCTGCTTTTTCATAACCGTACATCATGGTAAGTTGATATAGGTCTGTTAGCATGGTTAAATTTCTCACTGTTATCGCCTCTATTGTATATTTTTTTGTTTATTTCTTAACTATTATACTATTTTATTAGAAATAATTCCATAGTTTCAGACAACAAACCTTAAATCAACATTACCAAGTAAAACAGTTATTACACTTAAACAATTGCCTTGAAGCTCACAAACATAGATTACCCCTCTATTTTCACGTATTTCCCGTCCACCATATTTGGTTAAAGCAATGAGCCTACTTCTCTTAACGCTTTCAATAATTGCCTTTTCTGCATTTTGATCACTAATTCTCCTTATACGCTGTTGGTAGCGATTAATCGCATGATCCGTTACATATATGTAATGTCCGAACAAAAAATTATACTTATCAAACTGTTCCTTTTTTCTTCTATTTCGCCTCCCTTTTAAACTTTTTCTCATCCAGTAGCCCTCCTTTCTCTGTCTGTTTGTAACACTTCGTTAAAAATTTATACTAACTTTATTATATAGTATTGAATACTATTTTACAATGGTCTAGATACTCTATTTTGATATTCTGCTAATTTTCACAATTTTTTTATAATTTTTTGTAGTTTTTACCTAACAATTCTTTGTGCATAAAAAAAGATCCTATTCTTTAGGATCTTCTTCATCGGTAAAATATAGTTCTATAATGCGTTCAGCTAATCTCTTTCTAATATTTGCCTGGGTGACCAATGTTAAAACTAATAAAATCTTATGAATTTTTTGATATTCCTTAGAATCCCAATTCTCAAGTTTCTGATTTATTAAATCCATATCCTGATCTAGGACTCTAGAAAAGTCGTCCAAAAATGATTCTTTTAAGGAAAAATAAGTATTATATATAAACTCTATACTATTCTCTTCATCATCAACATCTGTTTTTTCTAATATAGGAGTTAAGAGCTTTTTTATGTCCTTTATAGTAAGTATAGACTTTAAGTTATATATAATAGCCAATAGTATCACATGATTTTTGTTATAAGATTTGCCTTCTGGCGGCATAATAAGTCCATCTTTTATATAATTTTGTATCATAGTTTTAGATATGACTTTCTTTTCTTCGTCATCATCTACATTTTTACCTAGTTTTTTATCAAAAAACTCTTCTATCTGTGAAATAAATAAACGATATTCTGGAATCTCATCAAGGCGTATACTATCATAAGCCTTCAATTCCTCAATAAATTCTTGTATACTATCTTTAACCTTATACGGTTCATTACACATGGGTCACACCTCTTCAATATCATAAAAAACAATTAAATAAAAATAAATATAGTTTTTTCAACTTCATTATACAGTATCATCAATTATTTTTCAAGTAACCTCCAAATTCCAAAAATAGAAATAAAAGAACAAAGGACCTTCCATATAATTAAATATGGTAACCTTTGTTCTAACTTAGAATACTATTTAAATTAACCAAACAACCCATTGCCAACTTAGAATACATGGGCAGGAATTATAGCATCAATAACGCCTATAATTAATGCAGCTATAACTGCACCCCATAAATTGATCTCCATATTAGGAACCAAAAACTGTGTCAAATAAATTATAACCGCAGATAAGATAAATCCTATCAACCCTCTGCCAAAAGGTGATGCATCGATTTTAAACAGCTTTTGAATTACATAATCCATTGCTGCTATTATTAATGCTGCCAGTAAAGCAGTACCAAATCCCATTGAGCTAAATCCCGGAGTAACAGCTGCGGTAACCATAAGCACTATTGCTGCTACTATAAACCGGATAATCATTCCTAGCCAACCTCTATCTCTACCTTCCTCTCGATGATCATCATCTCGGCGTACATTATCATCAGCCATTTTATACGCTCCTTTCATTCTGGTATAACAATTCCAGCAAATTTGTCCAAGATATAAAGAATCTACTACATATAGGTTGAACCAAAACTATAATTTTATTATAGGAATTTTATCCAAATACTAATGAATCACTTTTCATCCCCTTATAAAAATCAATCATGGCAAAAAAAAGAAGAGGACTATTCCTCTTCTAATTCATCTTCTTTTTGATCTATCTCTTCTTTTTCATCTTCTATAGTAGCTTCTATATTTTCATCAGTATCTTTCTTCCTTCTCATAATAAAGAGAGCAATGCCTACTAGGATTAGTATGCCACTTAATAACTGGGATACCCTAAATGGTCCCAAATACAAACTATCAGTTCTTAGTCCTTCAATTACCACCCTACCAATAGAATATAGTATAAGGTATAGTAAAAATACTTCCCCTTTTCTTTTTCTTCTTTTTCTATAGAACAGTAGGAAAAAGAAGACTATAAAATTCCACATAGACTCATAAAAAAAGGTTGCCATATGCCATTGAGCATTAGCTTCTATGTATACAGCTGCAGGAAACCACTGCCAAGCCGGATTGTTTACGGCATATCCATAGGCTTCCTGATTGAAGAAATTACCCCATCTACCTAAAGCCTGGCCTAATATTAAGCTAGGAGCTGCTATGTCGCATAATTCCCAAAAATCTATCTTTCTCCATCGTGCAAATATAATGGCGCTTATTATTCCTCCAATTACAGCACCGTATATAGCCAGACCGCCTTCCCATATTTTAATTATGTCTCCAGGATTTTTACTATAGTACTCCCATGAAAATACCACATAATATAGACGGGCGCCTATAATAGCTAGAGGAATTGCCAATAGGCAAAAATCAATTATCATATCCTGATCATAGCCTAATCTATTGGCATACCTCATCGCTAGATATATTCCTAGCAATACTCCCGATGCTATAATAATACCATACCAGTACACTGGTTTTCCAAAAATATAAAATGCAATTGGATCCACACTTATTCCCCCTTTACATAATTATTTAAGCCTTTGGTAAAATCAAGGACAAACAGCTATTACTTCTATTATACAATTGCTTAAATTCCCTGACTACATAATCATAGGTCATAGATTCAATAGTTTTGTAGTAATCAAATAGATTTATATCTCTAAAAAGCATAGAAACAAACTGTATGCTAACAGATTCTAAAGAATTAAATAATCTTATATATTGACCTGTTTTTTTCGTTTTTATCCTTTGGAAATAACCCTGATCCCAAGAATCTGATTTACGCTTATCTATCTCCTCATATAATACACTAGTCACCTTTTCTGGGTCGGAGGACAGACCTGACATTATAGCATGGCCATAGTTTCTTTCACCAGTATAATCTGTACCAAAGGAAGAATCTATAAGCCCTTCTTCGTAGAGACTATTATAGATATCAGAGCTTGGTCCCACTAGCATATCTAAAATAATATCATTAGCTATAATCTTCTCCAAAAGCCTGTCGCCGCCTCCTGTAATATCCTGATCCTTAAATCCCAATGCAAACATTGGCCTAGATACAGCCAACTTTTCTTCTATCCTGGTTTGAGCTACTCCCTTTGGTTCATCTGGAAATATTCTCTCTATCTCTCCCCCAGCCTCTTCCACTGGCTGCCTGGCAAATATTTCTTCTGCCTGTTTTACAACTCTATCTGCATCTACATCTCCTGCAATAAATAAAACCATATTTGACGGATTATAGAAAGTTCTATAGCATTCATAAAGAATTTCCTTATTGATTTTATATATAGACTCTACAGTACCCGCAATGTCCTTGCGAACAGGATACTTATGATACAATCCCTTTAAAAGATTAAAGTAAACTCTCCAATAGGGATTATCTTCATACATTCTGATTTCCTGGGCGATAATCCCCTTTTCTTTTTCAACGTTTTCATCAGTAAAATATGGTCTTCCAACAAAACCCATGAGTACATCTAAACATTCATAAAAATTACCTGTGGAGGTAAAATGGTATGCAGTCATATTGAAATTTGTAAAGGCATTTGGCTGGGCTCCTAGCCTTGCATAGTCTTCAAAAACATTACCCTCTTCCTCTTCAAAAAGTTTATGTTCCAAAAAATGTGCTATGCCATCTGGAACAGTAATGGGTTCATGCTTACCTAAAGGTACAAATTGACTATCATTAGAGCCATATCGTGTTGCATATATAGCAAACTGTCGACTGTATCCTGGCTTTGGAAGTATATATACATCCAGGCCAGCTTTCAGCCTATGAAATAATATCTTTTCTTTTAACAACTTGTTTTCCATCAACTTATCCATTTTAGCTATTTCCCTCCTTTGGACTCAATAGGTAAACTGTATCTACTTTTACTCTTTTGGATACCTCTACAACATCTTCTAGTTTCACCTTTTGTATTTCTTGTATAAAATCGTCAAGAGTAAAATTGGCTCCAGTAACAGCATTACCTAAATAATAACTTACCAGTTGTTCGGGTTCATCTTTCGCACTCTTTAAAGAGGTGGTTATTGCATTTACAGCAGCCGTAAATTCTGTATCTGATATATTACCTTTTTCCATATCCTTGACCTGTTCCATGATTATATCTAGTGCCTTTTGGTAGTGTTTTTGATCTATTCCTGATCCAATTAACATTAATCCCTTATATTTCTCCAGTCGAGCGAAAGCATAATAGGCTAGGCTGCTCCTTTCACGAACATTAATAAACAGTTTTGAATGTGGGCCTCCTCCTAAAATGCTTGCATATACAACCAGTGGGAAGTATTCCTTTTCGTTGACTAATGTATTGGTTCTAAATCCAATATTTAATTTGGCTTGAGCTACATCCATCTCTTCTACTACTTCCCTTTTCTTTATGCCGACTCTTTTTATAATGGTTTCAGGAATGATCTTGGTCTGGGTTCTATCTAAATCTAAACTATTCTTAATTAATAGTGAAACCTTTTCAGCATCTACATTACCCACTACAAAAATATCTAAGGGACTAGAAGCTATCATATCCTGATAAACCTTAAATAGCCTTTGAAAATCTAGAGATTCTAAATCCTCTACGCTACCCAAAACGAATCTAGAATATTTTTCATCCTTACACATCTCCTGTATGCAGCGTTCCATGCTATATTGCATCTTATCATTAATCATAGCTAGGATTCTGTTCTTTAGATTCTCCTTTTCCTGGCTTATATAGTCCTCTCTAAAGGTTGAGTTCTCCAATAATGGTTTGGTAATTATTCGATTTAGAAAATAAAAACATTGAGCTAGTAAACCATCCTTAGACGTATATGCTTCATTTACCAAATCCATGGTAAAGCGAAGTATCTGCCGCTCTCCTCTTTTTTGAACACCAACATCAAATAAAGCTCCATACTGTTCTTCCAAAAAAGCACCAATCTTTTTTTGATCTTCATAACCCTTACATCCTCTTTTTAAAACAGCTGGTGTTAAAGCATTATAAGTATAATCTTCATCCAGATCTCTATGAAAGCAGTAGCTTATATAAACTGTTTTAAATTTTTCATCAGGTATAATATGTAAATTTATGCCTTTTCCCAATTCTTTTATGATAATATCGCTCAATTTATCTTAGCCTCCTTTAGATTAAACTTTCATATAATTTCTCTTTTATAGATTAAAAATCCTTCAAGTTTATTATTGTTTCTAACAAAGATTTCTATCCTATCACTGTAAACTTTCCATATAGCAAATCAATAAATAATTAATAATTTTTAATTAATTCATTGTCTAGTTCTATATCTTTACCTAATGTGCTATTGATGGTTGGCCTCGTCACTTATCAATAGCCATGTGAATCATGAATAGCAACTGTTTTTCTAGCACAACAGGTTAATCAATCAATTTTTAAAAAGGAAATATTATAAAAAAGCTTATTATATTATCCCCTATTGTGATAAAATATAAATACTTTACTATTATAAACATGGGGGCGAATAAAATTGAAAAAAAACTTAGATTTACATATTGCTATTATAATTTTGATTTCCATGACATTATTAATGCTGTTGCCAAGTTGTTCCTATAATATAAGCGGGTCTAGAATTCTATCAGATGATGGGATAAAAGATCATGAAATAACCACTATTAAAGTTACTTTCTTCGATTCAGACAATCGTTTAAAATCACCAATGGCAACTTTGACTTCATCTAATCAAGATGAACAACCTTATATAAAAGAGTTAAGGGATATTATAGCTACATCAAAAGGAATTTCAATAGATGAGGATAGTCAATTTAGTCCCATAACTGATAGTAGTCATTTTATTGAATTAATATATGATAATGATTATAAACTAGATTTTTATTACTCCCAGGAAAATAATTGGCTTATTTGGTCCAACGTCATAGATGAGAATGAACAAAAGATTTTAGATTATCATTTTCTTAGCCCAAAGGAATCTATAGAAGAATGGCTATCCAAAGTCAAGCCCTTGGCTGCGGCTACGGAATAATGTAAAAAACAGCCGTATCTGGGCTACTTGCCCATTTACGGCCATTTACCTTGTATTAACTTTATAACAATCTCCTTTTAGATAGATCTATCTGGAAATTTCCATTAGTTTTGAATACACTTAATATAGACATAAAAATATGGACTACAAAAATTACTATTTTTATGAATCTATAATTAAAAAATGTGTTTTACGCTACAGCTGATAAAAATATTGATTACCCCAAACATCTATGATTTGGATTACTAATTCATCACTAGAAGGTACTGCTAATTGCATAGTATCCTTAATCACTTTGTCCCTTTCATATCTTTTTTGACATGATATGGGGTAAAAAAACTCATCCTTTATATAACCTACTGCCCAGTAATCTACATGCTCCAGTCCAACTAAATCCAGATCTTTATTGTTTTTTGTATCTTTTACTGCACACTTAGGCGATTTATAATCCACCAGTCTGATAGTGTTCATAATAAGTGGCATACTACAAGTTTGCCCTTTTTCTATAGATATTACAGGCTCTCCTTTAGGTTTATTATTACTATAGTAAATGGCAAAGCTTTTATCATCTTCTTGTGCCAACAATCTCTTTCTACATACATGAACAGAATGAGGACTGGAATCTATTCCTATCCATCTTCTATTAAGCCTAGAGGCTACTGCTAATGTTGTTCCAGAGCCTGCAAAAAAATCTCCCACATAGTCCCCTGGTCTTGATGAAGACAATATAATTCTCTCCAATAAAGCCTCCGGTTTCTGTGTGTCATAACCAGTTCTTTCAGGATCCCGCTGATGAAGATGAGAAATATCCGTCCAAACATCGCTAGGATATACCTTAGAATCCTCATAATATCGATATATCTTACCTGCTGATTTTATGGACCAAAATACCCTACCATCCTCATCTACTTCTTTCTTCATATTATTTCTTTTCCTGTTTCCCCGTTTTACACCAACAGCATCAATATTAAAATAATGGTCTGGTGATTTTCGATAGAAAAGAATGTTATCATGTTTTCGACTAAAATACTTTTTGGCTCTACCTCCACTATGATAATGCCATATGATTTCATTCAAAAAATTGTCTTCTCCAAAAATCTCATCTAACAAAATCCTTAAATAGGCACTGGTTCGATAGTCCACATGAACATAAAAAGAGCCGTCGGGAGTAAGCATCTCATAGGCATATTCAAATACTTGCCTCATAAAGTCTAGGAAGTCTTTTTTTCCTTCCTTCCATTGATCCCTGTAAGCAACATGTTCTATTATGCCCTTGTCCCCAATTCTTTGACGGTACCTGAACAATTGTCCCGTCATAAAAGGGGGGTCAATATATATGAGCTGAATCTTACTCCTGTACAAATCCACCAGCTTAGCTAATCCATCTAGTACATCGGCCCAGAAAAATTGCCCCCAGATATTATGAAAATCTATTGACTTCTCTCTATTATCATAATGACATTCTCCTTTAGGATAAACCTGCACTACAGTCATATTCTCATTCCTATTTCATTATGATAGCATCAAAACGACATTTCTTTACGCATTCTTGGCAACCGGTGCATTCATCTTCAATTACAGTATGAACTTCCCTTACGTTACCCTCAATAGCATCAAACTTGCACGCCCTCTTACAAGCAGTGCAACCTGTGCATTTATCCTCTTCAATAAAGGCTACCTTTCTGCTATTAAAATCTGCATAGATAGACTTTGTAGGACATTTCTCCGCGCATACCATACAGTTTACGCACTTATCATAATCTATACGTGCAACATTATCCTCTACCTTAATGGCGTCAAACTGACAAGCCTTTTCACAAATCCTGCATCCTATACATCCTACCTTACAAGCTTTTTTTACATCTTTGCCTTTGTCCTGTGACTTGCACATAACCTGTACCAGGCTTGATACAGGAATCATCTCTATTAAATCCTTGGGACAGGCTGCTACACACTTTTCACAAGATGTACATTTGTCTACATCAACCTCTGCTATCCCTTTATCGTTTATATAAATAGCATCAAAGGGGCAGGCTCTTACACATGTTCCTAGACCAAGACATCCATAGCTACATTCCTTTGGACCATCCACCAACATAGAAGCAGCCACACAGTCTTCAATACCCTGGTAGCGGTACTTATTTGGTGCATTATCGCAATCCCCAGCACATAATACCTTTGCTACCTCTCTTTCAATAGCCCCTACTTCTACTCCCATTATTTCTCCTATTTTCTCAGCAACGCTGGCGCCACCGACGGGACAGCCTGCTACAGGAGCCTCTCCAGCAACAACTGCCGCAGCAAATCCATCACAGCCAGGATAACCACAAGCACCACAATTAACACCAGGCAAAGCTTCTCGTACTTCTTCCTCTCTTGGGTCACTATCAACGGCAAATTTTTGTGATGCAAAAGCAAGTCCAGCTCCAAATATTATACTCATGCCCCCTAAACTAATTATCGGCATTAATATCTCCTTAATCATGCTCTTCCCCCCCTACTTAATAAGTCCTTGAAATCCTAGAAATGCTACAGACATAAGACCTGCAGTTATTAGGGTTATAGGAAAGCCCTTTAAAGGCTCAGGTATATCTGAAAGCTCTAATCTTTCCCTAATACCAGCCATGAGTACTAAAGCTAGTGTAAATCCTAATGCAGCACCTGTTCCGTTTATTAATGTCTGAAGTAAATCGTATTTTTCTTGAATGTTGATAATAGCTACTCCCAGTACAGCACAGTTAGTAGTTATTAGAGGGAGATATACGCCCAGTGCCTGATATAAAGTAGGACTGGTCTTTTGTATAACCATTTCTACAAACTGCACCAAAGCAGCTATAACTAAAATAAAGGCAATGGTCTGTAGATATTCTAAACCTAAAGTTTCTAATATAGCATATTGAACAATATAGGTAATCAAGGATGCCAGTGCCATTACAAAGGTTACGGCAGCCCCCATACCCAAAGCAGTGGATACTTTTTTGGATACACCTAAAAAGGGACAAATACCTAAAAACCTTGACAACACAAAATTATTAACCAATAAGGTACTGAGTAATATCATAAATAATTTTCCTACATATTCCATATTTAATCCCCCTTTACTCAGTCTTAGCTGTCAATTTATTCAATAGTCCAAGTAATAGCCCTAAGGTAATAAAAGCGCCAGGTGGCAGAATCATTATAACAGCAGGATTAAAAGATTGAGGCATTACCTGTACTCCAAATACAGTCCCTGCTCCTAGTAGCTCCCTGATAACTCCTAAGAGAGTCAAAGAACAGGTAAAACCTAGCCCCATACCTAAACCATCGGCAATCGCTGCTAAAGGTGTGTTTTTCGATGCAAAAGCTTCTGCTCTTCCAAGAATTATACAGTTAACCACAATCAAGGGAATGAATAAACCCAGGCTTTCATACAAGACTGGAACATAGGCTTCCATTATCATGTCTACTACTGTAACAAAGGTAGCAGCTACTACAATATATGCGGGAATTCTAACCTGTTTAGGAACAAAATCCTTTATTAGAGCCACTACTAGATTGGAAAATACCAGTACAAAGGCCGTAGCCAAGCCCATACCTATCCCGTTAGCTGCTGCTGTCGTGACAGCCAGGGTAGGACACATACCTAACACCAATCGAAAGGTAGGATTTTCCGTAATAATACCATTCTTTATTATCTTCAATAATTTCACTATTGCCCACCCCCACTTAGTAATATTTCAAGAAAATATTGGGCAGCTAAATTAACACCATCATTTACAGCATGAGAGGAAACAGTAGCGCCAGAAATGGCCTGTATTTCCTGATCACCTGGCTCACTTTTAGTAACAGATATTGGATTCTCTATCTCTTTACCATGATATTGTTCCGTAAAAGTTTTCTCTATTATTTTTGCACCTAGACCAGGCGTCTCTGAATGCTCTCCTATTTGGACACCTTCTACTTTACCATCCATATTGATTCCAACAGTTATTTCTACATCTCCACCATAACCATTGGTTATTACCTTAAATGTATATCCTATCAACTCATTATCTTTCATTCCCGCGCTGATTTCCAATATTCTTGCCTTATCATTTTGGGCTGTTTCAGATACTATATCTACTTCATTAAAATCCTCAGCTTGGGGCAGTACTGTTTGCTTAGCCAGATTAGTGGCGTTTATTCGTTGTTGTTCTATGGGCCCTTGAGTAGCTAGGTGAGTTACACCCAAAATCATAGCTGCAATGGCTGTGATTATAAATAATTTTAATCCTACTTTAAAAATATCAGACATTGCCTCTCACCTCCCCATATATGCGAGGTCTTGTATATCTTTCTATAAGTGGTGTTGCCACATTCATAATCAATATAGAATAGGAAACACCACCAGGATATCCTCCTACCAGCCTAATTACCGTGGTTATAATACCGCATCCTATGCCCATAATTATTTGCCCTTTAGGAGTAACGGGAGACGTAGGATAATCCGTTGCCATAAAAAAAGCACCCAATATAAGTCCACCAGAAAATATATGATATAATCCATGACCTGTAAACAGTCCATCATTACCGAAAATCCATGTTAGCAAGCCAACTGTTGCGATATAGGTTATAGGTATTCTCCAGCTGATTACCCGCCTAAAAAGCAGATAGGCCGCTCCTAAGAGTAGTGCTAATGCAGATATTTCTCCAATACATCCACCAATTTTTCCAATAAAAACATCCCATAGGGGTGGTAACTCTGCCCATACACCACCACTTTTTAATATAGCTAGGGGAGTTGCACCACTGGTAGCACTGCTAATTCCATCAACAGTGGCACTGCTAGTTGCACTACTAGTAGCAGCGCTTACACCATCTATAACTGGAGATTGCCAATCGGTCATCTCTACTGGCCAGGCAGCTAATAAAATAGCCCGGGCCGCCAGTGCAGGATTCATAAAGTTGTGACCAATACCACCAAAGATTTGTTTTACAAGAATAATAGCTATAACCGCTCCAATAACCACTATCCATAAAGGTATAGTTGGCGGCAGATTATAGGCTAGTAAAATACCTGTTACTACAGCACTTAAGTCTTTTATTGTAACTGGCTTTTTCATAAGCTTTTGATATATTGCTTCGGCAGCTACTGATGATATGACAGATACCACAATGACTAATGCTGCTCTCCACCCAAAGAAATATACCGCTGCAATGGCAGCTGGAATTAATGCAAGTATCACATCAAGCATTATTCTAGAAACTGACTCATTAGATGTGATATGGGGTGAAGAGGAGACTGTTAAAGTGTTATTCATTTCCTTCCCTCCAAACCTCTTACATAATTTTATCTATCCTTATTTGAGTTGTTGCTCTTCTCTCTTGCAATAATTTCATTTTTGGCCACAACAATGGATTGTACCAAAGGCCTTTTTGAAGGACATATATAAGAGCAGCAACCACACTCAATACAATCTAAGGCATTATATTCCCTACAAGTGTCGAAATCCCCTTTCAAAGAATAAGCGCTAATACTCAGGGGCATTAAATTGATGGGGCAGACCTCTATACATTTACCACATCGTATGCAAGGCCATACCTCTTCATCCTTTGTCTCTTCAGGAGACAAAACCAAAATACCAGCAATACCCTTGGTAACAGGAACTTCTAGAGAATGTTGAGCTATGCCTGTCATTGGTCCACCTGCAATTATCTTACTTGGCTCGCAGCTAAATCCGCCACATTGCTCAATTAAATCACTAAAAAGTGTGCCTATACGTACTTTAAGATTTTTTGGTTCTCTAATTCCCTGCCCACTTACTGTAACTACTCTTTCTATTAAAGGCATCCCTGTCTCAAGGGCTTCATAGATCTTGGCTGCGGTAGCTACATTGTTTACTTCTACCCCTACATCTGCAGGTAGTCCACCAGAAGGTACCTGACGGCCAGTTATAGCCTGGATTAATTGCTTTTCTGAACCTTGGGGATACTTAGTTTTGAGAGTTACTACCTGAATATTGGATTCATTGCTTATTGCCTTTTCCATTGCGGAAATAGCTTCAGGTTTATTATCTTCGATTGCTATATAGCCAATTTTTGCATCCAATACTTTCATTATTACTTTTAATCCTGAAACTATCTTATCAGGCTCTTCAATCATCAGTCGATGATCAGCTGTTAAATAAG